>Ga0213826_1000023_pt1 | contig 324373 bp, 295 predicted proteins | sample MC6MC0899MG_FD_180668 | JGI IMG/M metagenome (GOLD analysis project Ga0213826, IMG submission 180668) | Enriched soil aggregate microbial communities from Iowa State University, Ames, United States - MC6-MC0899-MG | ecosystem: Environmental > Terrestrial > Soil > Unclassified | place: USA... | reverse complement strand
AGGCGTCGGCGATCACTTGGCGCAGGGTTTTGATCAGGTCCTGGGGCTTGATTGCCTTTTGCACGTTGCGGCTGATCTCCACCGCCACGCCGATGCCCTCCTCGCCCTGCTGCTCGACGGCAAACACGGCCACCCGGCCTTTGCGCAGCACCTCGACTTCGCGTTCGAGGGTTTTTTCCAGGTCCTGCGGGTACAGGTTCTGGCCGCGCACGATCAGCATGTCTTTCAGGCGCCCGGTGACAAACACCTCACCGTCGCGCATGAAGCCCAGGTCACCGGTGCGCAGCCAGGTCTGCCCGTCCATTTCAACGAAGGTGCGGGCACTGGCTTCGGGGTTGCGCCAGTAACCCAGGGCGATGCTCGGGCCACCGGCCCAGATTTCGCCGACCTGGTTGTCGCCCAGCACCTGCAAGTGCTGCGGCTCGACGACCCGTACCGCGTGACCGGGCTGCGGGTAGCCGCAGCTCATCAGCACGCTGCCTTTGCCCGGCTCGGCGCGGTTGGCGGCGAAGGCTTCGGCGTCCAGTTCCAGCGCGGCGATGCCCTGGCCACGGCGGCTGCCGCTGACGAACAGGGTGGCTTCGGCCAGGCCGTAGCTGGCGAAGTAGCTCTGCGGGTCGAAGCCGCAGGCCCGGAACTTGTCGGCGAACGTCGCCAGGCTGTCCTGGCGGATCGGTTCGGAGCCGGAATAGGCCACGCGCCAGCGGCTCAGGTCGAGACCGGCCAACGAGGCCTCGCTGACCCGCTCGCTGCACAGGCGGTAGGCAAAGTCGGGGCCACCGCTGATGGTACCGCCATACTCGCTGATGGCCTGCAACCAGCGCTGCGGCCGGGCCAGGAAATAACCCGGCGACATCAGCACGCACGGCACGCCGCTGAAGATCGGCTGCAGCAGGCCGCCAATCAGGCCCATGTCGTGGTACAGCGGCAACCAGCTGACGATCACGTCGTCGGGGTTGAGGTCGATGCCGAAGCCCTGGCGGATCAACTGCTCGTTGGCCACCAGGTTGCCATGGCTGACCTGCACGCCCTTGGGCAGCGCAGTGGAACCAGAGGTGTACTGCAGGAAGGCGATGTCATCACCTTGCAGCGCGGGCTCGCGCCAGTCCGCGGCCAGCGCCGGGTCCAGGCCGTCCACCGCCAGCAGTTCAGGGCCGTTGTCCGCCGCCAGCGCTTCCAGGCCTTGCAGGCTGCCGTGCAACGCCGCGACCGTCAGCAGCAGGCGCGGCTCGGCATCGTCGATGATCGACAGCAAACGCTCCTGATGGTGCTGACGCGCAGACTCCGGCGGGTAAGCCGGCACCGCGATCACCCCGGCATACAGGCAACCGAAGAACGCCGCCACGTAGTCCGGACCACTGGGGAACAACAGCACCGCACGGTCGCCGAAGCCGGCACGGGCCTGCAAGGCGGCGGCGATGGTGCGTGCGCGCTGGTCGAGGTCCCGGTAGCTGAGCACGGCCTGCTCGCCGGGGGCGTCGGCCAGAAAGCGCAAGGCGATCTTGTCCGGGGTCTGCGCGGCGCGTTGCGCCAGTGCCTGGACCAGCGAGAGCGGGAGTTCGAAGGCGTCCGTCATGGGGTGTTCCTGCCAGTGTCTGTTGGGGCGTGCCGGCTGCTCCGCGAACGTGGGCGGACAGCGAGTGGCGACCGAGGATGTACACAGGAGAACGGATGGGCGGGGGCAGAAATTAGCGGGGATTACGCGGTGCCAGAAGGGGCCAAGGGTGAACCGTTTCACACTGCGGACTTAGAACTGAAAGATACAGATACTAATTACGTTTCGTATTTGACAATCATTATCATTCTGAATAGCTTGTCGCACGTCGTAGGAAGCTTCCCAGCCTTGGGGGCCTCCTTTCCCCTCTGTGACAAGGTGATTTCCATGGCGGAACAACTATCCACAAGTAAGTGCGATTCACCATTACTGCAGGCCTTCGTCGACAATCGCAGCATCCTGGTCAAGATCGCCGCCCGCATCACCGGCTGCCGCTCGCGCGCCGAAGATGTGGTGCAGGATGCCTTTTTCCGGCTCAACGCCGCCCCGCAGATCACCTCGTCGTTCAAGGCGCAGCTCAGCTACCTGTTCCAGATTGTGCGCAACCTGGCGATTGACCACTACCGTAAGCAGGCGATGGAGCTGAAGTACTCCGGCAGCGAGGAGGAAGGCCTGAACGTGGTCCTCCAGAACGCCTCGCCCGAAGCGACCCACATCAACCTCGCCGCGCTGGACGACATTGCCGAGGCGCTGAACGAACTGCCGCAGCGTACCCGCTATGCGTTCGAGATGTACCGCCTGCATGGCGTACCGCAGAAGGACATTGCCAAGGAGCTGGGGGTGTCGCCGACACTGGTCAACTTCATGATCCGCGATGCGCTGGTGCACTGCCGCAAGACGGCCAACCGGCAGGTTTAAAACCAAGGCTCCTACCTACAGGCCCGCCCGGCCCGAGGTAGGAGCAGCCTTGTGCTGCGAAGAGTCCCACCCCGGCACAACATATCGCTTGTCTTGCCGACCCCTTCGCAGCACAAGGCTGCTCCTACAAAAGGCCACCATCTCCTGCAGGAGCCACCAGAACCCTCAAGCCAGCTTGCAGCGATCGAAGAACCGTTCCCGCCCCAGAATCATCAGCGCCGCACGCTTGTGCGGGAAGTCGAACTCTTTGTCGCAATGGAAGCACTGGTCGTGCATGTAGCCGATCATCTTGCCGTTGTCGGCACGTGGCTCAGCCACCACCCGCTGGGTACGCGGGTCATCCAGGAACAGGTAGTGCACCAGCGCCGATAGCCAGCTGGCCACCTTGTGCGGCCCGCGATGGTTCTCCTCCCCTACCAGCATGTGAATGCCGCGGTCGTAGTCATCGGCCGCGTAGAACGGCGCAATGCGATCTTCCTTGGCCCAGTACGCCTCGAAGTAGGCAAACGGCTCATCATCAAAGCAGCCGATCAGTGTCAGGGTATGCGGGTCGGCCTCCAGCTTGCCCAGGTACTCGCGGTGCTGCGCCAGCGTGCCGCCCTCCTGCCAGAACGCATCTACCCGCGGGTTGTTCTGCCAGCGGTTGAAACGCTCCAGGTCGTGCTCGATCTCCAGCGTGCGCAGCGACACCCAGCTACCCAGGCGCGCATCGAAGCGCCGGTACACCTCACCACGGGGCTTGGGCGCGCGGCGCGGGTGACGCTTGCCGTTGCTGATCTGCATCTGCTGCGGGTACACCGAGGCCAGCGCATCACCCAGCCATGGCTGTGGCAGTTGCCAGAACAGCGCCCGCTCGCACAGGTACTGACCAGCTTGCTCAGCCACCAGCAGCAAGCCACTGGCCAGTGCCTGGGGCTGTACCTCGGGCAAGTGCCAGACCAGGCGCTGGCAGCCCGTATCGCGGGATAGCAGCCAGTAGCAGGCAGCCCACAAGGCTTGATAGGGGCGCTCATGGCAGACGCGCTCAAGGTGGACGTGCAAGCTAGCGACCGCCTCCAGGCGCACCTGGATCAGTGGGCGGCCTTCGAGGGTGAGGCTTAGCCAGCTGTCACCCTCCTCGGCACTGAGGCTGCGCCAGCGTGGCGGTGACTGAGGCTGCGAAGCGGCATCGAACGGCATGGGCTGGACTCACGAAAATGAAGAAAAGGCTCACTGTTGAGAACGTTGCCGCAGTGCGTGAATTTAGTCTTGGGGGACCGAGACGGTAATGCGGTAGGGCTCGAAGATCCGTGCCAGTTCACCGCTGTCACGCAGGTCACGCAGCAGGCCGGCAAACGACTGCTCGCCGATAGGGGCACCCGGGCGCAGCAAGGCGTAGTGGTGATAGACCTGGTCGATACGCTGCGAAGGCACCAGCTGCGCCTTGCTGGCCGGGTTGCGCGCCAGGAAATCACTGAGGTAGGAGCGCGTGACCAGGGCGATATCGGCGCGGCCGGCCTGCACCATCAGCAGGTTGCTGTCGTGGGAGTAGGTCAGGGTCGCGTTGTAGGCTTCGCGCAGGTAGTCGGGGTCGGAGTTGAAGCGGGCGAACGCGTAGTGGTAGCCGTTGAACAATGCCAAACGTTTGTCACTCAGGTCGTCGAAGTAATGCGGGTCGCTGCCATTGGCCTGGCGGGCAACGAACACTTCGGCATCCTCCAGGCCCATGTCGACGGTCTGGTGGGCAATCTGCTCCCAGCCCCATTGTGGGTTCTCGAAAATCGCCATGTCGGTGCGGCCTTGCTGGAAGTCACCAAAACGCCGCTGGATGGAAGTGGGCACCAGGACGAAGTGATAACCCTGCTGCAAGCGGTTGAGCGCGTCGACCAGTTGCGGCAACAGGCCGGTGTCGGCCCCCTGTTCAGGGCGGACCGTGTAGGGCGGGAAATGCGCCGCGCCAATCTTCACCTCCACGGCGTCGGCAGCCCATGCCGGCACCGCCAGCCAATACACGGCCAGCAACATCAGGGTGGACAAGGCCTTGGGGCCGGGTGCAGGAGTCAAGACGGACGCTCATCACGGTTCATGCCTGGGTCCGCTTAAGCTAGGCGTTTTCCGGAAGCGGCACAACTGCCGGTGCGCGCTCTTTGTGACAAAGCAGGCGGCAATATGCCAGGGGGTGCCGTATGCGCGGAGTTTGGCTACGCTCTAGCAGGATCTGCAAGGGAGCCTGGTATGGGCCATTGGTTGGTGATCGACCTGGAAGCCACCACCGACGAGGGTGGGTGGCCGGTAACAGAAATGGAAGTCATTGAAATCGGCGCCAGCCTGGTTACCCGCGAAGGCCGCGAGGTCGACCACTTTCAGTGTTTCGTGCGGCCACGGCGGCGGCCACAGCTGACCCCTTTTTGCCGCGAACTGACGCACATAAGCCAGGCCGATGTGGACAGCGCTGCGCCGTTTCGCGAGGTGTGGGCAAGCTTCGAGCGCTGGCTCGGGCCCCACCGTGAGCAGATTCAGGCCTGGGTCAGCTGGGGCGACTACGACCGCCAGCAACTGCACCAGGAATGGCAGCTTCACGGGCTCGACAGCCTGCTACGGACCTTGCCGCACATCAACCTCAAGCAACGCTTTGCCAAGGCTCGCCACCTGCAGCGCCCCACCGGCCTGAACGGTGCCCTGCACCTGGCCGGCATGCACTTTTGCGGGCAGCAGCACCGGGCCCTTGAAGATGCGCGCAACACGGCGCGGCTATTGCCGTTGACCCTGCCCGCCAACAGCCCCTGAAAGCAGATGACGAGGCCTGTGGGCTTGGGCATACTGGCCAGCCCTTTTTCATCCCCCTTTTCAGGAGTCGCCCATGTTCCAGGTCAACGAGTACTTCAACGGCACCGTCAAGTCGATCGCATTCGCGGGCGAAGAAGGCCCGGCCACTGTCGGCGTCATGGCCCCGGGCGAATACGAGTTCGGCACTGCCAAGCGCGAGATCATGCACGTGGTATCGGGCGCGCTGACCGTGAAGCTGCCAGGCAGCGACAACTGGGAAACCTTCAATGCGGGCGACAAGTTCAATGTTGCCGCCAACAGCAAGTTCCAGCTGCAGGTGAAGGTGGATACCGCTTACCTGTGCGAGTACCGCGACTAAGCGTCGGCCTGTGCCGGCCTCTTCGCGGGCATGCCCGCGAAGAATCCAGCACTAATCCTTCAGGAAATCAGCAACGCGTTCCGCCGCCGACTGCATATGCTGCTCATGGCTGAACCCCGAGGCCTTCAACGGCTTCAGGTCATGGTCCCCCGCCACTAGCCAGCTCACTTCGATTGCCGGCGACAACGCATACCCCGCCACCGCCTCGCGGTTACCCAGCGCATCCCGTTCGCCCTGCACGATCAATGTCGGGGTTTTCAGCCCGGCCAGGTGCTCCACACGTGGCTTCTCGGGTTTACCCACCGCATAGAACGGATAGCCCAGGCACACCAGCGCATCCGCGCCCAGTTCGTCGGCCAACAGGCTCGCCATGCGCCCGCCCATGGACTTGCCACCCACGGCCAGCCTGCCCGCGACCAAAGGTCGCACCTGCCGGTACACCTCGCGCCAGCATTCCAGCAGCATCTTCTGCGGGTTCGGCGGCCGTTTGCCGCCGGTAACCCTGCGCTCGGCCATGTACGGGAACTCGAAGCGCACTACCGCCACCCCAAGCGCCGCAAGCCTTTGCGCCATTTCGTCCATGAACCCGCTGTCCATCGGCGCACCTGCGCCGTGGGCCAGGATCAGGCAGCCCTTGTAGCCGTCCTTGCCCTGAGCCTGTGGAGGATCGCAGCGCAAGCCTGGGACATTTCCGACCTTCGCCCATTGATCCCCGTCAATACCGGCACTTTGCCCATTAATCATGCTTGCCTCGCTGTAAAGCCTGCCAAATAACCGTGGATGGGAACCCATACATGAACACAACCAGCAGTACCGCCTATAACTACAAGGTGGTCCGCCAATTCGCCATCATGACGGTGGTGTGGGGAATCGTCGGGATGGGGCTCGGCGTCTTCATCGCCGCCCAGCTCGCCTGGCCTTCCCTCAACTTCGACCTCCCCTGGACCAGCTTCGGCCGCCTGCGCCCCCTGCATACCAATGCGGTGATCTTCGCTTTCGGCGGCTGCGCGCTGTTCGCCACCTCCTATTATTCGGTGCAACGCACCTGCCAGACCACCCTGTTTGCACCGCGCCTGGCCGCGTTCACCTTCTGGGGCTGGCAACTGGTGATCCTGCTGGCGGCCATCAGCCTGCCACTGGGCTACACCAGCTCCAAGGAATACGCCGAACTGGAATGGCCGATCGACATCCTGATCACCATCGTCTGGGTGGGCTACGCCATCGTGTTCTTCGGCACGCTGATGAAGCGCAACACCAAGCACATCTACGTGGGTAACTGGTTCTTCGGTGCCTTCATCCTCACCGTGGCGTTACTGCACATTGTCAACAACCTGGAGCTGCCGGTCAGCCTGACCAAGTCGTACTCGGTGTACGCCGGCGCCACCGATGCCATGGTGCAGTGGTGGTACGGCCACAACGCGGTAGGCTTCTTCCTGACTGCGGGCTTCCTGGGGATGATGTACTACTACGTGCCCAAGCAGGCCGAGCGGCCGGTGTATTCCTATCGCCTGTCGATCGTGCACTTCTGGGCGCTGATCACCCTGTACATCTGGGCCGGCCCGCACCACCTGCACTACACCGCCCTGCCCGACTGGGCGCAGTCGCTGGGCATGGTGATGTCGCTGATCCTGCTGGCACCGAGCTGGGGCGGCATGATCAACGGCATGATGACCCTGTCGGGCGCCTGGCACAAACTGCGCAGCGACCCGATCCTGCGCTTTTTGGTGGTATCGCTGGCGTTCTACGGCATGTCCACCTTCGAAGGGCCGATGATGGCCATCAAGACGGTCAACGCCCTGTCCCACTACACCGACTGGACCATCGGCCACGTGCATGCCGGCGCCCTCGGCTGGGTGGCAATGATCTCGATCGGTGCGCTGTACCACACCATCCCGAAAGTGTTCGGCAAGGAACGCATGTACAGCCTTGGCCTGATCAACGCGCACTTCTGGCTGGCCACCATCGGCACCGTGCTGTACATCGCCTCGATGTGGGTCAACGGCATCGCCCAGGGCCTGATGTGGCGCGCAGTCAACAGCGACGGCACGCTCACCTATTCGTTCGTGGAAACCCTGGTAGCCAGCCACCCAGGCTTTGTCGTGCGCTTCGTCGGCGGCGCGATCTTCCTCAGCGGCATGTTCCTGATGGCCTGGAACACCTGGCGCACCGTGCGTTCGCCAGCGCTTGACGTCGCCCCTGCGAACGCCCAGTTGGCTTGAGGAGAAACGCCTGATGAAACATGAAGTCATCGAGAAAAACGTCGGCCTGATGGCCCTGCTGATGGTGTTCGCCGTCAGTATCGGCGGCCTGACCCAGATCGTCCCGCTGTTCTTCCAGGACGTCACCAACAAGCCGGTGGAAGGCATGAAACCCTACACCGCACTGCAACTGGAAGGCCGCGATATCTACATCCGCGAAGGCTGCGTGGGCTGCCACTCGCAGATGATCCGCCCGTTCCGCGCCGAAACCGAGCGCTACGGCCACTACTCGGTGGCCGGCGAGAGCGTGTGGGACCACCCGTTCCTGTGGGGCTCCAAGCGCACCGGGCCGGACCTGGCCCGTGTTGGCGGCCGCTACTCGGACGACTGGCACCGCGCGCACCTGTACAACCCGCGCAACGTGGTGCCGGAGTCGAAGATGCCGTCGTACCCGTGGCTGGTCGCCCAGCAGGTCGACAACAGCCACACCGACGTCAAGATGCGCACCTTGCGCACCCTGGGCGTGCCGTATTCCGACGACGACATTGCCGGCGCCCGCGACGCGGTCAAGGGCAAGACCGAGATGGATGCACTGGTCGCCTACCTGCAGGTGCTCGGCACCGCGATCAAGAACAAGAGGTGAATGCGATGGAAATAGACATCGGCATGATCCGCGGCCTGGGCACCCTGGTGGTGATGATCGCCTTCATCGGCCTCTCCCTGTGGGTATTCAACCGCCGCCGCGACCGTGATTTCGCCGAAGCGCGCCTGCTGCCCTTCGTCGACGACCACCTGCCCACTAGCGGGCAGGAACCTGCTGCCACGACTGCTGCAAGGAGTAACGGGCAATGACCACCTTCTGGAGTACGTACATCAGCGTACTGACCATCGGTAGCCTGATCGGCCTGACCTGGCTGCTGCTCGCCACCCGCAAGGGCGAGAGCAAGAACACCACCGACCAGACCATGGGCCACAGCTTCGACGGCATCGAGGAGTACGACAACCCGCTGCCCAAGTGGTGGTTCTGGCTGTTCGTCGGCACCCTGGTGTTCTCGGTCGGCTATCTCATCCTCTACCCGGGCCTGGGCAACTGGAAAGGCATCCTGCCGGGTTATGAAAATGGCTGGACCGGCGTCAACGAATGGCAAAAGGAAATGGACAAGGCTGACGCCAGGTTCGGCCCGATCTTCGCCAAGTACGCCGCCATGCCCGTGGAAGAAGTGGCCAAGGACCCGCAGGCGCTGAAAATGGGCGGCCGCCTGTTTGCCTCCAACTGCTCGGTGTGCCACGGCTCGGACGCCAAGGGTGCCTTCGGTTTCCCCAACCTCACCGACAAGGATTGGCGCTGGGGCGGCGAAGCAGAAACCATCAAGGCTTCGATCATGAATGGCCGTCATGGCGTGATGCCAGCTTGGGCCGAGGTGATCGGTGATCAGGGCGTGGCCGATGTGGCCGCATTCGTGCTGACCAACCTTGACGGCCGCAGCCTGCCTGAAGGGAGCAAGGCCGACGTGGTCAAGGGCAAGGAGATCTTCGCTGCCAACTGCGTGGCCTGCCACGGGCCTGAAGGCAAGGGCACTCCCGCCATGGGCGCACCCGACCTGACCCATCCGCAGGCGTTCATCTATGGCTCGAGCTTTGCCCAGCTGCAGCAGACCATTCGTTATGGTCGCCAGGGGCAGATGCCGGCGCAGGCCGATATCCAGGGCAACGACAAGGTGCACCTGCTGGCGGCTTACGTGTATAGCCTGTCGCAAGATAGCGCTGCTGAAACGGTGACCTCCAAGTAGTACCCCGGGGCCGCTTTGCGGCCCATTCGCAGCACAAGGCTGCTCCTACAGGGATCGCGTAACAACTGTAGGAGCAGCCTTGTGCTGCGAATGGGCTGCAAAGCAGCCCCTCTCCCCGCTCTACCCCCTCCTTGCACCCCCTCCGAACACAACTAAGCTTGTTGCCTCAGTGGGCTTCGCTCCGAAAGGACTGAAGCAGACGCGGCGCATAGCCTGTCGCCGCCCCAAAAAAAGCTTGACCGATCGATCAGAAAAAGGTGAAAAACGGTACACATTACAAATATTTATTTGTGTACAATCGTCCAGACCCGATCACTGCGGGACATCAGTGAACGGGCCCGGACACGGGTCGGCGTACCAAAGTTGCGTTGCAGTAGCCTTGCTGGTTATCAATACTGGCGCCGATTTTTCGACCAACAAGAACATTAAAACCGTGGAACCTTAGAATGAGCACAGCAATCAGTCCGACTGCTTATAACTATAAGGTCGTCCGCCAGTTCGCCATCATGACGGTGGTCTGGGGGATCCTTGGCATGGGCCTCGGCGTCTTCATCGCCTCGCAGCTGGTATGGCCGCAACTGAACCTGGACCTGCCCTGGACCAGCTTCGGCCGCCTGCGCCCGCTGCACACCAACCTGGTGATCTTCGCCTTCGGGGGCTGTGCGCTGTTCGGCACCAGCTACTACGTGGTGCAGCGCACCTGCCAGACCCGGCTTATCTCCGACAGCATGGCCGCCTTCACCTTCTGGGGTTGGCAGGCGGTGATCCTCGGCGCGCTGATCACCCTGCCGATGGGCTACACCACCACCAAGGAATACGCCGAGCTCGAATGGCCGCTGGCGATCCTGCTGGCCATCGTCTGGGTCACCTACGGGCTGGTGTTCTTCGGCACCATCGTCAAGCGCAAGACCAAGCACATTTATGTCGGCAACTGGTTCTACGGCGCCTTCATCGTGGTCACCGCGATGCTGCACATCGTCAACCACATCTCGCTGCCGGTGAGCCTGTTCAAGTCGTACTCGGCCTACGCTGGCGCCACCGACGCGATGATCCAGTGGTGGTATGGCCACAACGCCGTGGGCTTCTTCCTCACCACCGGCTTTCTGGGGATGATGTACTACTTCGTGCCCAAGCAGGCCGAGCGGCCGATCTACTCGTATCGCCTGTCCATCGTGCACTTCTGGGCGCTGATCACCCTGTATATCTGGGCTGGCCCGCACCACCTGCACTACACCGCCCTGCCCGACTGGGCGCAATCGCTGGGCATGGTGATGTCGATCATCCTGCTGGCACCCAGCTGGGGCGGCATGATCAACGGCATGATGACCCTGTCCGGTGCCTGGCACAAACTGCGCACCGACCCGATCCTGCGCTTCTTGGTCGTTTCGCTGGCGTTCTACGGCATGTCCACCTTCGAAGGCCCGATGATGGCCATCAAGACCGTGAACTCCCTGTCGCACTACACCGACTGGACCATCGGCCACGTCCACGCCGGCGCGCTCGGCTGGGTGGCAATGATCTCGATCGGCGCCGTGTACCACATGATCCCGAAACTCTACGGACGCGAGCAGATGCACAGCATCGGCCTGATCAACGCGCACTTCTGGCTGGCCACCATCGGCACCGTGCTGTACATCGCCTCGATGTGGGTCAACGGCATTACCCAAGGCCTGATGTGGCGCGCCATCAACGATGACGGCACCCTCACCTACTCCTTCGTCGAAGCCCTGCAGGCCAGCCACCCTGGCTATATCGTCCGCGCCCTGGGCGGTGCGTTCTTCGCCAGCGGCATGCTGCTGATGGCCTACAACGTGTTCCGTACCGTACGTGCCGCCAACCCGGCACAGGCTGAGGAAGCCGCCAAGATCGTCGTTGTGGGAGCGCACTGATGAAGCATGAAGCCGTCGAGAAGAACATAGGCCTGCTGGCCTTCTTCATGGTCATCGCCGTCAGCGTCGGTGGCCTGACCCAGATCGTCCCGCTGTTTTTCCAGGACGTCACCAACAAGCCGGTCGAAGGCATGAAGCCGCGCACCGCGTTGGAGGTGGAAGGCCGTGATATCTACATCCGCGAGGGCTGCGTAGGCTGCCATTCGCAGATGATCCGCCCGTTCCGCGCCGAAACCGAGCGCTACGGTCACTACTCGGTGGCCGGTGAGAGCGTGTGGGACCACCCGTTCCTGTGGGGCTCCAAGCGTACGGGGCCGGACCTGGCCCGTGTTGGCGGCCGCTACTCGGACGACTGGCACCGCGCGCACCTCTACAACCCGCGCAACGTGGTGCCGGAATCGAAGATGCCGTCCTACCCGTGGCTGGTCGAGAACAAGCTCGATGGCAAGGACACCGCGAAGAAGCTGGAGGTGCTGCGCACACTCGGTACCCCGTACACCGATGCCGACATTGCCGGCGCGGGTGACGCGGTCAAGGGCAAGACCGAAATGGACGCCATCGTCGCGTATCTGCAAGGTCTTGGCACCATCATCAAGAGCAAACGGTGACGCTGATGGATATCGGGATGATTCGCGGCCTGGGCACCGTCGTGGTGATGGTGGCCTTCGTGGGCCTGGCGCTGTGGGTGTTCAACCCACGGCGTAAAAAGGACTTCGACGAAGCGACCCAACTGCCCTTCGCGGATGACCCCGAGGCCACCCGGCACGTCGAGCAAGCAAAAGCTTCTGGGAGCAAAAAACAATGACAACCTTCTGGAGTCTGTACGTTACCGTCCTGACCCTGGGCACCATCTTCTCGTTGACCTGGCTGCTGCTGTCGACCCGCAAGGGCCAGCGTGAAGAGGTCACCGACGAAACCGTCGGGCATGCCTTCGATGGCATCGAGGAATACGACAACCCGCTACCAAAATGGTGGTTCTGGCTGTTCGTCGGCACCATCATCTTTGCCCTCGGCTACCTGGTGCTGTACCCGGGCCTGGGCAACTGGAAAGGCATCTTGCCGGGCTACTCGTACCTGGATAACGACAAGCAGACCGAGTTTTCCAACGGCCAGCCGGGCTGGACCGGCGTGCACGAGTGGGAAAAGGAAATGGCCAAGGCCGACGCCCGCTTCGGGCCGATCTTCGCCAAGTTCGCCGCCATGCCCATCGAAGAGGTGGCCAAGGACCCGCAGGCACTGAAAATGGGCGCGCGGCTGTTCGCTTCCAACTGCTCGGTATGCCACGGTTCCGACGCCAAGGGCGCCTTCGGCTTCCCCAACCTGACCGACAACGACTGGCGCTGGGGCGGCGAGCCCGAAACAATCAAGACCACCATCATGGGCGGCCGCCACGGCGTGATGCCAGCCTGGGCCGAAGTAATCGGTGATCAGGGCGTGGCCGACGTGGCTGCCTTCGTAGTCAGCAAGCTCGATGGCCGCACCCTGCCTGAGGGCGCGAAGGCCGACGCCGAGAACGGCCAGAAGATCTTCGCCGCCAACTGCGTGGCCTGCCACGGGCCAGAAGGCAAAGGAACCCCAGCCATGGGTGCACCGAACCTGACCCACCCACAGGCGTTCATCTACGGTTCGAGCTTTGCCCAGCTGCAGCAGACCATTCGCTATGGTCGCCAAGGGCAGATGCCGGCGCAAGAACAGCTGCAGGGTAATGACAAAGTGCACTTGCTGGCGGCTTATGTTTACAGCCTGTCGCAACGGGACCAGGCGCAGGCCAAGGCTGAGTAAGCAGGCCTGGCCTCTTCGCGGGCAAGCCCGCTCCCACAGGTACACCACCGAATCCGGAACAATGGGTTACTTGTGGGAGCGGGCTTGCCCCGCGAAAGGGCCGGCAAATGCCACCCAGGATGACCTGGATCAATTGACACCCGCCATAACACGATTCATACCACGAACCCAACGCGACTAAAGGTCGCAGTGCGACCCCATGCTGCCATCAGCGGCGTATCATGGACCGCAGAGCGCTAGCAGATTGCGCGAGACTGCGGCCCGCACGCACTGGCCGCGGCGTTTCTCCACTGCCGTGGGACTTGATGATGAGCAAGCAAATTCCGGTACATGATGTGACCCCGCCTGCCAGCAAAGGGAAGGATTCCGTCGACCTCTACGCCTCCCGGGAAAAAATCTACACCCGCGCCTTCACCGGCCTGTTCCGTCGCCTGCGCATGGTCGGCGGTGCGGTGCTGTTTTTGCTGTACTTCGGTACCGTGTGGCTGAACTGGGGCGGCCACCAGGCCGTATGGTGGAACCTGCCCGAGCGCAAGTTCTACATCTTCGGCGCCACCATCTGGCCGCAGGACTTCATCCTGCTGTCGGGCATCCTGATCGTCGCCGCCTTCGGCCTGTTCTTCGTCACCGTGTACGCAGGCCGCGTATGGTGCGGCTACACCTGCCCGCAAAGCGTGTGGACGTGGATTTTCATGTGGTGCGAAAAGGTCACCGAAGGCGACCGCAACCAGCGCATGAAGCTCGACAAAGCCCCCATGAGCGGCAACAAGTTCCTGCGCAAGTTTGCCAAGCACAGCCTGTGGCTGCTGATCGGCTTTGTCACCGGCATGACCTTTGTCGGCTACTTCTCGCCCATCCGCGAGCTGGTCATCGAATTCTTCACCGGTCAGGCCGATGGCTGGGCCTACTTCTGGGTCGGCTTCTTCACCCTCGCCACCTACGGCAACGCCGGCTGGCTGCGCGAGCAGGTGTGCGTGTACATGTGCCCCTATGCACGCTTCCAGAGCGTGATGTTCGACAAGGACACGCTGATCGTGTCCTACGACCCGCGTCGTGGCGAAACCCGCGGGCCACGTAAAAAAGACACCGACTACAAGGCCCAAGGCCTTGGCGACTGCATCGACTGCACAATGTGCGTTCAAGTCTGCCCCACCGGCATCGACATCCGTGACGGCCTGCAGATCGAGTGCATCGGTTGCGCCGCTTGCATCGATGCCTGCGACAGCATCATGGACAAGATGAACTACCCCAAGGGGCTGATCAGCTACACCACCGAACACAACCTGTCCGGGCAGAAAACCCACATGCTGCGCCCACGCCTGATCGGCTATGCCGCAGTGCTGCTGGTTATGATCATTGGCCTTGCGACTGCCTTCGCCACCCGCTCGCTGGTTGGCTTCGACGTGAGCAAAGACCGCGTGCTGTACCGCGAGAACGCCCAGGGCCGGATCGAAAACGTGTACAGCCTGAAAGTGATGAACAAGGACCAGCGCGACCACGTCTACGTACTGGACGCTGCCGGCCTGCCGGACCTCAAGCTTGAAGGCCAGCGCGAGATCCGCGTGGCTGCCGGTGATATCGTCAGCCTGCCGGTGCAGCTGTCGGTCGCGCCTGAGAAACTGCCATCGACCACCAACGAAATCACCTTCACCCTCAAAAGCGCCGACGACAGCGACGCCCAGGTTGAAGCCAAGAGCCGCTTCATCGGCCCACAGATCCGCTGAGAGAGATAACGCACAATGCCTGCCGCCACCGCTGCCAGCCCTTGGTACAAGCACCTCTGGCCCTGGATCATCATCGGCATCCTCACCACCTCGGTGTGCCTGAGCCTGACAATGGTCAGCATTGCCGTGCGCAACCCGGACAACCTGGTGAACGACAACTACTACGAGGCCGGCAAAGGCATCAACCGTTCGCTGGACCGCGAACTGCTGGCGCAGCAACTGAGCCTGAAGGCCACCGTGCACCTGGACGAGTTGACCGGCGAAGTGGACCTGCGCCTGACCGGCAGCAGTGGCCCGCAAAACCTGGAGCTGAACCTGATTTCGCCCACCCAGCCGGAGAAGGACCGCAAGGTACTGCTCACCAGGGTCGACGCGGGGCGCTATGTGGGGCAGCTGGAGGACAAGGTCGACGGGCGCCGCTTTGTCGAGCTGCTGGGCAGTGAAGGTGGCCAGGTGTGGCGCTTGTTCGAAGAGGAAAAAGTGGAGCATGGTGTGACCTTGCAGCTGGGTGACGAAGCCCTGCAAGGTGCCGAGCACCAACAATAGCAACATCGCAAATCCCTGTGGGAGCGGGCATGCCCGCGAATGCGGTAGCTCAGGCAAAGGTGTTTTCAGGCCTGACGCTTTCGCGGGCACGCCCGCTCCCACAGGGTTTCATCTCTGCTTGAGCAGTCGTGCTTACCTTATGACCCAGCCCACCCCCTGCTACCACTGCGCCCTGCCCGTTCCCGCCGGCAGCCGCTTCACCGCCGTGGTCCTCGGCGAGCCGCGGCAGTTCTGCTGCCCCGGCTGCCAGGCGGTGGCCGAGTCGATCGTCGCCGGTGGCCTGGAGCACTACTACCAGCACCGCAGTGACAACAGCGCCAACCCCGAGGCCCTGCCCAGGCAGTTGCAAGACGAACTGGCCCTGTACGACCGCAGCGATGTGCAGCAAACCTTCGTCCGCCACCAGGGCGAGCTGGCCGAAACTACCCTGCTGGTCGAAGGCATCAGCTGCGCCGCCTGCGGCTGGCTGATCGAGAAGCACCTGCGCAACCTGCCCGGCGTCGCCGAGGCGCGCCTTAACCTGTCCAACCACCGCCTGCTGCTGAGCTGGGACGACAAGCAACTGCCGCTGTCACACCTGCTCGCCGAGTTGCGCCAGATCGGTTACGCCGCCCACCCCTACCAGCCCGACAAGGCCGCCGAGCAACTGGCCCAAGAGAACCGTAGCGCTTTGCGCCGCCTCGGCGTGGCCGGGCTGCTGTGGTTCCAGGCAATGATGGCGACCATGGCCACCTGGCCGGAATTCAACATCGACCTGTCACCGGAACTGCACACCATCCTGCGCTGGGTGGCCCTGTTCCTGACCATCCCCATCGTCTTCTACAGCTGCGCGCCGTTCTTCAAAGGCGCAGCACGCGACCTGCGCACACGCCACCTGACCATGGACGTTTCGGTGTCACTGGCCATCGCCCTGGCTTTCGGCGCCGGCATCTGGACCGCGATCACCGGCAGCGGTGAGCTGTATTTCGACACCGTGGGCATGTTCGCCCTGTTCCTGCTCACCGGCCGCTACCTGGAGCGCCGTGCCCGCGAACGCACGGCTGCGGCCACCGCGCAGCTGGTCAACCTGCTGCCGGCCTCGTGCCTGCGCCTGGACGCCCTTGGCCGCAGCGAGCGCATTCTGCTCAGCGAGCTGCACTGCGGTGACACGGTGCAGGTGCTGCCCGGCGCGGTTATCCCCGCCGACGGGCGCATCGTCGAAGGCCGCTCCAGCATCGACGAGTCGCTGCTGACCGGCGAATACCTGCCGCAACCGCGCCGCGTGGGCGAGCGGGTCACCGGCGGTACGCTGAATGTCGAAAGCACCCTGAACGTGGAAGTCGAAGCCCTCGGCCACGATTCCAGGCTCTCGGCCATCGTCCGCCTGCTGGAACGCGCCCAGACCGAAAAACCGCGCCTGGCCGAAATCGCCGACCGGGCCTCGCAGTGGTTTCTGCTGTTCTCGCTGGTGGCTGCCATGGCCATCGGCCTGTGGTGGTGGTACCTGGACCCTGCACGGGCGTTCTGGATCGTGCTGGCCATGCTGGTAGCCACCTGCCCCTGCGCGTTGTCCCTGGCCACGCCTACGGCACTGACTGCCGCCACCGGCACCCTGCACAAGCTAGGCCTGCTGATAACCCGCGGCCATGTCCTCGAAGGCCTTAACCAGATCGACACGGTAATCTTCGACAAAACCGGCACACTGACCGAAGGCCGCCTGACTTTGCGCAGCATCCGCCCGCTCGGCAGCGTACCCGCTGACCGCTGCCTGGCCCTGGCCGCCGCCCTGGAAAACCGCTCCGAACACCCCATCGCCCGCGCATTCGGCCGTAACGCGATACCCGCCGACGATGTACAGACCGTGCCAGGCCTGGGCCTGGAAGGACTGGTCGACGGCCAACGCCTGCGTATCGGCCAGGCCACCTTCGTCTGCGCCCTGAGCGGTGCGGAGATCCCCGGCGTGCCGGAGCCCCGCGGCCAGTGGCTGCTACTGGGTGACCGCCAGGGGCCGCTGGCCTGGTTTGGCCTGGACGACCGCCTGCGCGAGGACGCCCCGGCCCTGCTCGCCGCCTGCAAGGCGCGAGGCTGGCGCACGCTGCTGCTGTCGGGCGACAGTTCGCCGATGGTCGCCGAAGTGGCCGCGCAACTGGGCATCGACCAGGCCATTGGTGGCCTGCGCCCGGACGACAAGCTGGACCGGCTGAAGGCGCTGCAGGCGGCCGGGCGCAAGGTGCTGATGCTCGGCGACGGGGTCAACGACGTGCCAGTGCTGGCCGCCGCCGACATCAGCATCGCCATGGGCAGCGCCACCGACCTTGCCAAGACCAGCGCCGACGCCGTGCTGCTGTCCAACCGCCTGCCAGCCCTGGTGCAGGCCTTCGACCTGGCCCGCCGCACCCGCCGCAACATCCTCGAGAACCTGCTGTGGGCCACCTTGTATAATGGCCTGATGTTGCCGTTTGCCGCGCTCGGCTGGATCACCCCGGTGTGGGCCGCCATCGGCATGTCGGTCAGCTCGCTGATCGTGGTGCTCAATGCCCTGCGCCTTACCCGCATGCCGATGGCATCGAGCCTGCCGAAAACCGAAGCACCCCTGCCCGGGAGGAAGTCGCCATGCCCGCCCTCTATGTCATGATCCCCGCAGCCCTGCTGCTGGTCGGCGTGGCCGTGTATATCTTCTTCTGGGCGGTGGACAGCGGCCAGTACGACGACCTCGAAGGCCCCGCCCACAGCATTCTGTTCGACGACCAGGACCCGCGCCACCAGGCTGCGGTGAAGCCTGACGACACCCCGGCCGACGCCGACAAGGAACCACCACCCCGTGCCTGATCTGCTTCCCCTGCTTGGCTCGGCACTGGTCCTTGGCCTGCTTGGCGGCGGCCACTGCCTGGGCATGTGCGGCGGCCTGATGGGCGCGCTGACCCTGGCCATCCCGCCAGAGCAGCGTGGCCGGCGCTTGCGCCTGCTGCTGGCGTACAACCTTGGGCGCATTCTCAGTTATGCCAGCGCCGGCCTGTTGCTGGGCCTGGCCGGCTGGGCCGTGGCCAGCAGCCCGGCAGCATTGGCGCTGCGGGTGGTGGCTGCGCTGCTGTTGATCGCCATGGGGCTGTACCTGGCCGGCTGGTGGAGCGGCCTGATCCGTATCGAAGCCTTGGGGCGCGGGCTGTGGCGGCATATCCAGCCGCTGGCGTCGCGCTTGCTGCCGGTGTCCAGCCTGCCCCGGGCATTGCTGCTGGGCGCCCTGTGGGGCTGGCTGCCCTGCGGGTTGGTGTACAGCACCCTGCTGTGGGCAGCCAGCCAAGGCAACGCCGGGTACAGCGCGGCGTTGATGCTGGCGTTCGGGCTTGGAACCTGGCCGGTGCTGCTGGCCACCGGGCTGGCGGCCGAACGGGTAAACGCCCTGTTGCGGCGACGGAGCGTGCGGGTGGCGGGCGGTGTGCTGGTGATGCTATTCGGTATCTGGACCATGCCGGGCCCACACCAGCACTGGTTGATGGGGCATTGACGGGGGCCTCTCTGCGGCCCCAATGCCCTTGATGCAAATCAACACCCATCCCTACAGACAGCCATAGACTCCGGAACACTGCTGCTCTTTCCGGGGACCGCCCTCATGCTCGACGACCTTCGTTGGGATACCGACCTGATCCGCCGCTACGATCTGGCCGGGCCACGCTACACCTCCTACCCTACCGCCGTGCAACTGCACAGCGAGGTGGGCTCGTTCGACCTGCTCCACGCCCTGCGCGAGAGCCGTCGTGCCGTGCGCCCGCTGTCGTTGTATGTGCACGTGCCGTTTTGCGCCAACATCTGCTACTACTGCGCCTGCAACAAGGTCATCACCAAGGACCGTGCCCGCGCCGCGCCGTACCTGCAGCGCCTGGAGCAGGAAATCCAGCTGATCGCCTGCCACCTGGGGCCCAAGCAACGGGTTGAACAGCTGCATTTCGGCGGCGGCACGCCGACCTTCCTCAGCCATGTGGAACTGCGCCAGTTGATGGCCACCCTGCGCCAGCATTTCCACCTGCTGGACGATGACTCCGGCGACTACGGCATCGAGATCGACCCCCGCGAGGCTGACTGGTCCACCATGGGGCTGCTCCGTGAGCTGGGTTTCAACCGCGTCAGCCTGGGCGTGCAGGACCTCGACCCGGCCGTGCAGCGTGCGGTCAACCGCCTGCAGAGCCTGGAACAGACCCGCACACTGATCGAAGCTGCGCGCACCCTGCAGTTCCGCTCGGTCAACCTGGACCTGATCTACGGCCTGCCCAAGCAAACCCCGGAAGGCTTTGCGCGCACCGTCGAAGAAGTGATCCGCCTGCAGCCCGACCGCCTGTCGGTGTTCAACTACGCCCACCTGCCCGAGCGCTTCATGCCCCAGCGGCGCATCGACAACAACGACCTGCCCAGCCCGGCCGCCAAGTTGGAGATGCTGCACGCTACCATCGACCAGTTGACCGCCGCCGGCTACCGCTACATCGGCATGGACCACTTCGCCCTGCCCGACGACGAACTGGCCGTCGCCCAGGAAGAAGGCACCCTGCAGCGCAACTTCCAGGGCTACACCACGCACGGGCACTGCGACCTGATTGGCCTGGGGGTGTCGGCCATCAGCCAGATCGGTGACCTGTATTGCCAGAACAGCAGCGACCTCAATACCTACCAGGAGAGCCTGTCCAACGCCCAGCTGGCCACCCAACGCGGCCTGCTGTGCAACCACGACGACCGCCTACGGCGGGCGGTGATCCAGCAGCTGATCTGCCACTTCGAGCTGGACTTCGAACCGATCGAGCAGGCCTTCACCATCGATTTTCGCGGTTACTTCAACGACCTCTGGCCAGAGCTGCTGACCTTGCAGCGCGACGGCCTGATCAGCCTGGATGCCAAGGGCATCCGCATCCTGCCGGCCGGCCGCCTGCTGGCGCGCTCGGTATGCATGGTGTTCGACGCCTACCTGGCGATGCACAACCGCCAGCGCTTCTCGCGGGTTATCTGAAAACCGAGTCGTTCAACCGCATGGACAAGCTTCCTTGCCAGGCACAGTATGGGCACACAAGGACTCCCGGCAGGAGGTCTGCCGGGGTTTCGCCAGGGCGCACCATCAACGCGCACGCTGGCCTACACCCTGTGTCGTGGGTTACCCTTACGACTTATGTGTGCTTTCCCACAAGGATCGATTCAAATGTCCGAGCCAGTCAAACTGCGCCCACACAACCAGGCCCATTGCAAGGATTGCAGCCTGGCCCCCCTGTGCCTGCCTCTTTCGCTGAACCTGGAAGACATGGATGCACTGGATGAAATCGTCAAGCGTGGCCGGCCGCTGAAAAAAGGCGAGTTCCTGTTCCGCCAAGGTGACAATTTCGGCTCGGTCTACGCCGTACGTTCCGGGGCCCTGAAAACCTTCAGCCTCAGCGACAGCGGCGAAGAGCAGATCACCGGCTTCCACCTGCCCAGCGAGCTGGTCGGCCTGTCGGGCATGGACACTGAAGCTTACCCGGTGTCGGCCCAGGCCCAGGAAACCACGTCGGTGTGCGAAATCCCCTTCGAGCGGCTTGACGAGCTGTCGGTACAACTGCCGCAGCTACGTCGCCAGCTGATGCGGGTGATGAGCCGGGAAATCCGCGACGACCAGCAAATGATGCTGCTGCTGTCGAAGAAGACTGCCGACGAGCGCATTGCCACCTTCCTGGTCAACCTGTCGGCGCGCTTCCGCGCCCGCGGCTATTCGGCCAACCAGTTCCGCCTGAGCATGTCGCGCAACGAAATCGGCAACTACCTGGGCCTGGCAGTGGAAACCGTGTCGCGGGTGTTCACCCGCTTCCAGCAGAACGGCCTGCTGCGCGCCGAAGGCAAGGAAGTGCACATCCTTGACCCGATCCAGCTGTGCGCGCTGGCCGGTGGCGCAATCGAAGCCTGAGGCCTGCGTTTAGCGGGTATACTTGGGCATTCGTTTTCCCAGGATACCCGCACCAATGCACAGCGACGCCTTCGACCTCAAAGCCCTGATCCGCCCGGTAGTGGACTTCCCCAAACCGGGCGTGATCTTCCGCGACATCACCCCGCTGTTCCAATCGCCGCGCGGGCTGCGCTATGTGGCCGACCAGTTCATCGAGCGCTATGTCGAGGCTGAGTTCAGCCACATTGGTGCCATGGACGCGCGGGGCTTTTTGATTGGCTCGATCATCGCCCACCAGCTGAACAAGCCGCTGATCCTGTTCCGCAAGCAGGGCAAGCTGCCGGCTGACGTGCTGAGCGAGGGTTACCAGACCGAGTACGGCGAAGCCTTCCTGGAAGTGCATGCCGACAGCCTGTGCGAAGGCGATTCGGTGCTGATCTTCGATGACCTGATTGCCACGGGCGGTACGCTGCTGGCGGCGGCCAACCTGGTGCGCCGCACCGGGGCGCAGGTGTTCGAGGCGGCGGCTATCATTGATCTGCCGGAACTGGACGGGTCGCGCCGGCTACAGGCCGCGGGCGTGCCAACCTTCTGCCTGACCGAGTTTACCCTCAGCGAATACTGAGTTGGCTTTTGGGGCCGCTCTGCGGCCCCAGCATTTTTGAATCAGAGCGAAATTGGCCGGCGCCCTGCAAAGGCATGGGCCAAGGTCCCGCCATCCACCATCTCCAGCTCGCCGCCCAACGGCACGCCATGGGCAATCCGCGACGCCATCAGCCCCTTCTCGCTCAGCAACTGCGCGATGTAATGCGCCGTCGCCTCCCCTTCCACCGTCGGGTTGGTCGCCAGGATCACCTCGGTGAAGGTGCCCTGCTCCTCGATGCGCGCCATCAGCTGCGGAATGCCAATGGCCTCCGGCCCCAGGCCGTCCAGCGGCGACAGGTGCCCCTTGAGCACAAAGTAGCGGCCACGGTAGCCCGTCTGCTCCACCGCATACACATCGGTCGGCCCCTCGACCACGCACAGCTGGGTGTCGTCACGGCGCGTGTCGGCGCATTGCGGGCACAGCTCTTGCTCGGTCAGGGTGCGGCACTGCCGGCAATGGCCCACCCCTTCCATGGCCTGGGTAAGGGCCTGCGCCAGGCGCAGGCCGCCGCTGCGGTCACGCTCGAGCAGTTGCAAGGCCATGCGCTGGGCGGTTTTCTGACCGACACCTGGCAGGATGCGCAGGCCGTCGATCAGTTGGCGGATGAGGGGGCTGAAGCTCATGGGGATGGCCTGACAAATCAATAAGAGGCGGTTTATACCCAGCGTGGGCAGTGGCGTCAAATCACGTCATCCCAAGTCTACGCGGCCTGCAGTTATGTGAGAGCAACTGCCTTGCACAAAACTGGAAAGCTCCCACAGTTATCGTGCAAAATTTCAAAGTTTGAGCAAAACCGTTGCTCCCACATGAAAGCAGACCGCGCCAAGGCTGAAATCTGGGCAAAAAAAACCGCCGCTGACATCAGCGGCGGTTTTAGGTATCGCAATGCCCTTAGAACGGCATCTTGAAGCCCGGTGGCAGTTGCATGCCGGCGGTCATGCCGCCCATCTTGTCCTGGCTGCTCTGCTCGATCTTGCGCACGGCATCGTTCAGCGCGGCGGCAATCAGGTCTTCCAGCACTTCCTTGTCGTCCTCGTCAGTCGACATCAGGCTTTGGTCGATGCTGACGCGCTTGACGTCGTGACGACCGGTCATCACCACGCTCACCAGGCCGCCACCAGACTGGCCGGTGACTTCGGCGTTGGCCAGCTCTTCCTGCATTTTCTGCATTTTTTCCTGCATCTGCTGGGCCTGCTTCATCAGGCCGGCCATGCCACCTTTCATCATGGGGTATACCTCGATTGGGTCATGTGATGCGGCCCGGCGCAGGGCCAGCCGCATGGTTATCCGTTACTGGCCCTGTTTGGCCAGGGCCTCTACAGGCTCAATAGTATCCTGCCGCACCTTGGCACCGAACAACTTGATCATCTGCTGGATCAACGGATCCTGCTCGATCGAGGTTACGGCGTCCTGCTGGCGCTCTGCGCGCTTGCGCGACGCCGCCTGGGCCGGGGTTTCCTGCTCGGGCAGGCTCAGCTCGATCCGCAGGTTCAGCGTGCGCCCCAGGTGCTGGTTGAGCGCTTCGTTCAGGCGCCGCTGTTGGGTCGTGTTGAACAGCGCGCCCTGGCCAGGGTCCAGGTGCAGCAGCCAATCGTCGCCATCGGCGGCAATCAGCGTACAGTTTGCCGCGATGTTGCCTGTCATCCCGGACACAGGCAACTGTGGGAATAATTCCAGCCATTGCAGGGCCAGCCCGGTGGCCGGCTTGGCTGCCGGCAGCGGTTCGGCCGCAGGCTTGGACACGTCCTCCTGAACATGTTCGGCCAACTCGTCCAGGTAGCTGAAACCGACCGGGTCGCTTTCACCACCGTAATAGTCTTCGTCCAGCGGCGGCTCATCGTCGCGATCCATGCCTACGGCTGCGTAGGCGGAGGGGTCGAAAGGCGGCTCGTCGTGGGTCGGGGTGGCCTGTGGTGCCGGCGCAGGGGCTACAGGCTCGGGCGCAGGTGCGGGTGTAGGCACAGGTTCAGCGGCTACCGGCGATGGTGCAGCTGCTGGCTCTTCCCACGGCAGGTCGACCACCTCCGCAACTGGCTCGGGTACGGAAATGGCCTCGATCTCGGCCTGCAGCTCAACGTCTGGCTCGGCCTCCGGCTCATGGTCGGCTGTCGCAGGTGCAGGCACTTCCAGCTGTGGGGCGGCCGCTACAGGCTCTGCCGCGACAGACGATGAGGGCTCAGCCGACGCCGAGGCTGCCACCGGCGCTGCAGGATCAGCTGTGGCTAGGCTGATCCCCACTGGCTTTAGCACCGGTTTCGGCGCATCGTCGGTATCGGCCGGGCGGAACGCCAGCATGCGCAGCAGGACCATCTCGAAGCCACCACGCGGGTCTGGTGCCAACGGCAGGTCTCGGCGACCGATCAGGCCCATCTGGTAATAGAACTGCACGTCTTCGGCCGGCAAGGCCGAAGCCAGCGCCAGCACCCGCTCACGGTCGCCCTGGCCGTTGTCCACCGCTTCAGGCAGCGCCTGGGCAATGGCCACACGGTGCAGCACGTTAAGCATTTCGGCCAGCACCCCAGCCCAGTCCGGGCCCTGCTCGGCCAGGTTGCGCACGGCCTCCAGCAATGCCCGGGCATCGCCTTCGAGCAACGCCTGCAACACGCCATAGACCTGGCCATGATCAAGGCTACCAAGCATGGCCCGCACATCCGCGGCCAGCACCTTGCCTTCGCCAAAGGCGATGGCCTGGTCGGTAAGGCTCATGGCGTCACGCATCGAGCCATCGGCCGCACGGCCCAGCAGCCACAGGGCATCCGGCTCGAACGGCACGTTTTCGGCAGCCAGTACGTGGCTGAGGTGTTCAACCACCCGCTCCGGGCTCATGTTCTTCAGCGAGAACTGCAGGCAGCGCGACAGGATGGTGGCCGGCAGCTTCTGCGGGTCGGTGGTGGCGAGGATGAACTTGACGTAGGGCGGCGGCTCTTCCAGCGTCTTGAGCAAGGCGTTGAACGAGTGGGTCGAGAGCATGTGCACTTCGTCGATCAGGTAGACCTTGAAGCGCCCACGGCTCGGGGCGTACTGCACGTTGTCCAGCAGTTCGCGGGTGTCCTCGACCTTGGTGCGGCTGGCGGCGTCGATCTCGATCAGGTCAACGAAGCGGCCTTCGTCGATTTCACGGCACACCGAACAGGTGCCACATGGCGTGGAGGTGATGCCGGTCTCACAGTTCAGGCACTTGGCGATAATACGGGCGATGGTGGTCTTGCCCACGCCCCGGGTACCGGTGAACAGGTAGGCATGGTGCAGGCGCTGATTGTCCAAGGCATTGATCAAGGCCTTCAGCACATGGGCCTGGCCGACCATTTCGCGGAACGAGCGCGGACGCCATTTACGTGCAAGAACCTGATAACTCATCGAAAAACCATCGTAGCCTGATAGAGCGGAAGATCGCTAATGCTAGCGGAGCGGGGGCAAAATTGCACCCTGCGCGCGTCGTCTACGCTTTGAGACAGGCGCGTTGTTCAGGGAGGATACGCCTTTGCCAATTCTGCTGGCGCTTGTGATGCTCTGGTCCGCTTACAGCCTGGCGGAACAGCCGGTGCTGCGTTTCTCGGTGGCAGAGAGCTGGAGCATGCCACTGGTGCGCCTCGAAGGCGACCAGCCAGTGGAGGGGTTGCTTTACGACCTGACACAGGCCGTTGCCAAGGAAGTGGGCGCTCGTCCCGAGTATCACGTCATGGCCCGCCTGCGCCTGGAGGAGGCCATGAGCAGCGGCGACATCGATGTGCGTTGCTACGTCAGCACCCGATGGCTCAATGACCGCCCGGGGAATTTTGTGTGGAGTATCCCGCTGATTCACCAGCGCGACGTGCTGGTTGGCCGCGCCAGTGACAGCACCCCGATGCCGCCAGAGCAGCTGCCACCCCAGGCTATCGGCACGGTGCTGGGCTACACCTATTCAACCCTGCAACCGCTGCTGGACAAGGGCCAGCTGCACCGTGAGGACAGCCGCAGCCAGTTGCTGGTGCTGCAAAAGCTTCAGGCCGGGCGGTATCGGCATGCGGTGAGCAACCAGCTGTCTTTGCAGTGGTTCAACCAAGGCTTGCCAGCCGAGCAGCAATTGCAGGCGCTGGCGGTGCTGGAAGAACAGGATTTGGGGTGCATGGTGCGCAACGACCCGGCGATACCGACACAAGCGCTGTTGCGGGCGCTGGTAAGAATGAAGCAGTCGGGGGAGATCGAGCGGATTGTGCAGCGGTATGGGGGAGCGGGCGACCCGGACAACATGTCTGTGGCCCGGCCCTGAAATGCCCAGCATAATGCCGGCACAACTTACTGCCCTTCTCAACTTGTGAACGCTTGTGCAAACCCTGTGGGAGCGGGCATGCCCGCGAACACCGGCATAGCCGGTGCCATCCACCGGGTAATGTTCTTCGCGGGCATGCCCGCTCCCACGGAGTTGTGCGGCACACTCAAAATCTCTAATGCAAACCAAACATCACTGGCCTTTGCGTTCAAACGCCAAGCTGACCGCATCCGCCTGCCCCCCAGGCAATCTGCATGGCCCGCAACCCATGCTCCAGCAATTGCCTGGTTTCTTCGTCCTGAATGCGCTCAAGCGCCCGACGGCTATCGCTGTAGGCGAACATCAGGTAGTGGGAAACATTCATCAGCGCGAACTCCATCGGCACGATGCCTTCGCTGATGGCGCGGGAAAGGGATTTGCCTTGGGGAAGATCGAAGACGTGGGGTGGATCGGGGACCAGTTTTTTCATGACAGCTCCGTGTTGGCTGTGTTGTCCCCCTTCTGCTTCCACGCATTAGGGTGGCAACTGTACGCGGGGTGGAAGACCAGGCACACGGTAGACCCGGCAGGTACGAATACCTCCCGCGCACAGCCGCCATAAATGACAACTGTCCCGTGTGCCGCCCAGGCTTCCACACCCGGTCGCTGAACTGACAGCGACCGCGAAAGCCTAGTGGGCAAGGTTGACCGGGACAATCAGACGGGAGTCGACGGAGATCGTAGGATAATTCGCTGCACTTATATGGGCCGTAGGAGTTTTCTCAGACTGGTGTCAGATCCATCTAAAAACACACCATGCCTGCGATTGCCAAGGTTATTTACCAAATCGGTCGCACTCACACCAAAGCCAGCAACCCCGCACTCAAGAACAACCCCACCCCAAACACAAAATGCGTAACCAGGCTCTTCAGGCAGTTACGCGCAGGTGTCGGCGTTCTGGACGCGAAGAACCCTGCCCCCATCGCCGGCTGCATGAAGCACAGCGGCGCCACGATTGTGCCCACACCCACAATTACTGCTGGCAAAAGAGTAGGTGATCGCAACCAGCTCTCCCCCACGATCCCAACCAGCAGCATCGCGAAAAGCACGCCAGTGGCGTAATGAATCACCCATCCCCACGCCAACTCATTTCGCACCGGTTCCGCTTTGGCAATCGCTTGGTGCGACACACGCCCGCCTAGCAAATGTCCTGCCCAACGCCCGACCATGGCAAAGTTCAGCGTTGCCACACCCAACCGCCTCAGCAGCAGCCCCCACAGGTCCATCACCACAGTGGCACCGATGCCAATCGGCAAAGCAGCTAGAAACATCGCAGTTAACGTCATTGAACAAGCCCTCGAAGGTTGACGGTCAATACCCATGCCGCGCAGCATAGAAGTTGAAGTCAACTTCAAGTCAAGGACCGGAAATGGACATTGCCGACGTCGCCAAACGCACAGGCGTACCCGCATCGACACTGCGTTACTACGAGAAGAAAGGCTTGCTCAAGTCGCTGGCCGGGCGCGGCCAGCGGCGGCAGTTTGCGGCTGATGTGGCAGACCGGCTGGCACTGATCGCCTTGGGGCAGGCTGCGGGGTTTTCGCTGGATGAAGTGGGGGCGATGCTGGTGGACCTGCAGGTCGACCGGCAGATGCTGATCGCCAAGGCGGACGAACTGGATGCGCGAATCAGGCGGATGCAAGCGATGAGCAAGGGATTGCGGCATGCGGCGCAGTGTCCTGAACAAGATCATCTGGCATGCCCGAAATTCCAGCGGCTGATGAAGCTCTCGGCGGCCGGAGCATTGGGCGAGAAGCAGGCAAGAACGAAGGCGTTCGTTGCAGATTGAGGTTTTCCGACCCCAGAAATGGAGGCGGCCCCACCAGCCACACCCCGGCACTCGATGTTCCCGCTATGGCTGCTCCCTTCCGGGCCTGACCAGGTTAACGGGTAATCAATGCGGGGGGACCGACGGGGCCACCACTACATGCCTCGCTGAGCAGCGAGTGGCGCCATTGTACCGGTCTTGAGGGCAGATACAACCTCTGAGGCAGAAAAAGTCATCATTTCTCAATGACTTGTCAGGCGCATGGTCGCTGAACTGGCGCGCAAACCTGTGGGAGCGGGCGCGCCCGCGAAGAAGGCAGCGCCGTGGATGGCACCGGCTTTGCCGGTGATCGCCGGCAAGCCTGCTCCTACAGGGACCGTACAAGCTTCTGGTTCTTGGTATCGGGCCAGAATGTTGGGGCCGGGGATAGCGCAGGGCTTCAGATAGTAATGCCCTGTTTGGCCAGGAATGTGACGAAGGCATCTTCGTCCAGCACCTTCACGCCCAGCTCAGCGGCCTTGGCAAGCTTGGACCCTGCCCCCGGCCCTGCCACCACGCAGTGGGTCTTGCCAGACACCGAACCGGCCACCTTGGCGCCCAGGCTTTCCAGCTTCTCCTTGGCGATGTCGCGGCTCATGCGCTCCAGCGTACCGGTCAGCACCCAAGTCTGGCCGGCCAGCGGCAAGCCCTCGGCTACCTTCTTCTCGCTGCTCCAATGCATGCCGAACGCCAGCAACTGGGCTTCGATATCCCGCGCCAGCTTTTGATTCGCTTCATCCTTGAAGAACTCACGCACTGCGTCAGCCTGCTTGGCCGCCAGGGCCTGGCGCAGGTCGATGCCGTCGGCGGCGATGATCTTGTCCAGGCTGTCGAGCTTGGCCACCAGCTTCTCGGCACCGGTCGGGCCGACCGAGGCGATGTCGAGCTTGGCGATCATCCCGGCCAAGGTGGTGCTGGCAGCGAATTCGGCAGCCAGTTCGCCTTCGTCCTGTAATTGCATGCCGCTGGCCAGAAGCTGCTCAATGACCTTCTGGTTATGCTCGTCTTCGAAGAAGTTGTGAATCTCGTAGGCCACTTCCAGGCCGATGTCCGGCAGGTAGGTAAGCACCTGCGGCAGCGCCTGCTGCACGCGCGCCAGGCTACCCAGCGAGCGGGCCAGTACCTTGGCGGTCTCTTCGCCTACGTCCGGAATGCCCAGGGCGTAGATGAAGCGCGCCAGGCTCGGGCGCTTGCTGGCTTCGATGGCATCGAGCAACTTCTTGCTGGACACCTCGGCAAAGCCTTCAAGCCCGACAACCTGCTCGAATTCCAGTTTGTACAGGTCTGCCGGCGAGCCGATCAGGCCTTCATCCACCAACTGCTCGACGCTTTTCTCACCCAGGCCGTCAATGTCCATGGCACGGCGCGACACGTAGTGAATGATCGCCTGCTTGAGCTGGGCACCACAGGCCAGGCGACCGACACAGCGGTACACCGCACCTTCGCTGGTAGTTGCCTTGCCTTTGCTGCGCTTGACCAGCTGGGTGCGTTCGACCTGCGAGCCACACACCGGGCACTCGCTCGGCACTTGTACCGGGCGGGCATCTTCCGGGCGGCGCTCCAGCACGACTTGCATCACCTGCGGGATCACGTCACCGGCACGGCGGATGATCACCGTGTCACCAATGCGCAGGCCCAGGCGGGCGATTTCGTCCATGTTGTGCAACGTGGCGTTGGACACGGTCACACCGGCCACCTTGACCGGCTTCAGGCGCGCCACAGGCGTTACGGCACCTGTGCGGCCAACCTGGAACTCGACGTCCAGCACCTCGGTCAGCTCTTCCATGGCCGGGAACTTGTGGGCAATCGCCCAGCGTGGCTCACGGGCACGGAAACCCAGCTCGCGCTGGGCCGCCAGGCTGTTGACCTTGAACACCACGCCGTCGATTTCGTAAGGCAGGCTATTGCGCCGCTCGCCAATGTCGCGGTAGTAGGCCAGGCATTCATCGATGCCGGCAGCGTGCCTGAGCTCGCGACTGATCGGCAGGCCCCAGGCCTTGAGCTGCTCGAGGGTGCCGATGTGGCTGTCGCCGATGCTCTCGGACACCTGGCCAACGCCATAGCAGCAGAACTCCAGGGGGCGGCTGGCGGTAATCTTCGAGTCCAGCTGACGCAGGCTGCCGGCGGCGGCGTTGCGCGGGTTGGCGAAGGTCTTGCCGCCGGCTTCGGCCTGGGCCGCATTGAGCCGGTCGAAACCAGCCTTGCTCATGTACACCTCACCGCGTACCTCCAGCACCGCCGGCCAGCCCTGGCCCTGCAGTTTGAGCGGGATGTTGCGCACGGTGCGCACGTTGGCGCTGATATCCTCGCCGGTGGTGCCGTCACCACGGGTGGCGCCCTGCACCAGCTGGCCGTCGCGGTACAGCAGGCTCACCGCCAGGCCGTCGAGCTTGGGCTCGCAGCTGTAGTCGACCGCACCGGGCTGGTCGAGGCCTTCTACCACGCGGCGACCGAACTCACGCAGGTCGGTTTCTTCGAAGGCGTTGCCCAGGCTGAGCATGGGCACTTCGTGGCGCACCTGGCTGAAGGCGGACAAAGCCTGGCCGCCGACGCGCTGGGTTGGCGAATCGGGGGTTACCAGGTGGGGGTTTTCAGCCTCAAGCGCCTTCAGTTCGTTGAACAGGCGGTCGTACTCGGCATCGGGCACGCTGGGTTCGTCGAGCACGTAGTAGCGGTAGTTGTGCTGGTCGAGTTCGGCACGCAGTTCGTGGATACGGGTTTCGGCGGTCATTTTCAGGGTCTCTTGCAAAGCAAAAAGAGCAGCCTGGGGTGGTGTCTGGGGCCTGGATTGGTAACTGCCTGACCCGGCCCTGTCGCCGGCAAGCCAGCTCCCACAGGTACACCACGAGCCTGGAAGGCAGTGATACACCTGTGAGAGCTGGCTTGCCGGCGACAGGGCCGGGTCGGGCAGTAACTCCCGAACCGACCAGCACGCCCTCAGGCTGCTCTTTCGTCTGGATCTGTCAGCGCTTCTGGGTCAGCGCACGGCGCTCGAACTCGACGATGCGCTGGCGGTAGTGCTCGATGGTCTGGGCCGTCAGCACGCTGCGCTGGTCGTCCTTGAGCTCGCCGTTGAGTTCGTGGGCCAGTTTGCGCGCCGCGGCGACCATCACGTCGAAGGCCTGCTTCGGATGACGCGGGCCCGGCAGGCCAAGGAAGAAGCTCACCGCACGGGTGCTGAAGTGGTCGATATCGTCCAGGTCGAACACGCCAGGCTTTACCGCGTTGGCCATGGAGAACAGCACTTCGCCGTGGCCGGCCATGCTCTCGTGGCGGTGGAAGATGTCCATTTCGCCGAAGCGCAGGCCGCTTTCCAGAATGTTCTGCAGCAGTGCCGGGCCTTTGAAGCCGCCTTCGTCACGGGAGATCACGCTGATCACCAGCACTTCCTCGGCCGGTGGCAGCTCCTTGAGGCTGGTGGCAGGCGCCGGGCTGCTGCTGCGGGTGTTGTCGGCGGCAAAGTCGTCATCGCTGTCGGCAAACAGGTCCGGCTCGCGCGTGTCGGCACTCAGGTTCAGGTCACCCTGCTGCACATCCGCCGCTGCGGTGGCGCGCTTGTTGCGCTTGCTGGCCTTGGCCGGCTTGGGCTCGCGTTCGCGATCACGCGAAGAAGCGCTGAGCGACGGCAGGTCGCTTTCGTCCAGCTCAGGCTCCTTGTGGGTGTCCAGCACACGCGACGGGCCGAGCACTTCGGCGCTGCCACCCTCTTCGTCCGGCTGGTTGGAATAACTGCGATCCAGACGGAATTTCAACTTGCCTTTCCCGCCGCGCATGCGGCGCCAGCCGTCGAAAAGAATCCCGGCAATGACAATGATGCCGATGACGATCAGCCACTCGCGCAGACCGATTTCCATGTAATCCCGTGCCTCTATAAAAATATGCTTGAAAACAAAGGGTTCAAAGCCCTTTAACACGTGGCGCCAACTCTATGTTCTGACAGGCGTTTTACCCACGCAAAAAACGAGTGACATTAAGCTAGCACGACCAAAGACAACTTTACACCGTCTGTCGCACATGACGGGGGCATTTCGTTCCAGAATGTGCCCCCATCGTCGCACATCAAGCGTCGACCATGGCCATGGCCGCCTCCACATCAACTGCAACAAGACGTGAACAACCTGGTTCATGCATGGTCACCCCCATCAATTGGTCCGCCATCTCCATGGCAATCTTGTTATGCGTGATGTAGATGAACTGCACGCTTTCACTCATTTCCTTGACCAGGCGCGCATAGCGCCCGACGTTGGCATCGTCCAGCGGTGCGTCGACCTCGTCGAGCATGCAGAACGGTGCGGGGTTCAACTTGAAGATGGCAAACACCAGCGCCAAAGCGGTCAGTGCCTTCTCGCCACCGGACAGCAGATGGATGGTGCTGTTCTTCTTGCCCGGTGGTCGCGCCATGATCGTCACCCCTGTATCGAGTAGATCTTCGCCCGTCAGTTCCAGATAAGCGCTGCCACCACCGAAAACTTTTGGGAAAAGTGCCTGTAATCCGGCATTTATCTGATCAAAGGTATCCTTGAAGCGGTTGCGCGTTTCCTTGTCGATCTTGCGGATGACGTTTTCCAGGGTCTCCAGGGCTTCGACCAGGTCGGCGTCCTGCGCGTCCAGGTAGCGCTTGCGCTCGGACTGCTGTTCATATTCCTCGATGGCGGCCAGGTTGATCGCGCCCAGGCGCTGGATGCGTGCTTCAAGCTGCTCCAGTTCCTGTTCGGTGCCCTGCTCGCTGGCCTCGGCCTCCAGGGTGGCGAGCACGCCTTGCAGGTCGTAGCCATCGGCCAGCAACTGCTCCTGCAGGGTCTTGCGTCGTACATCCAGGCCCTGGCACTCCAGGCGCAGTGTTTCCAGCTGGCCGCGCAGCAGTTGGGCTTGCTGCTCGGCCTGGGTGCGGCGTTTTTCGGCATCACGCAGTTCGCGGTCGGCTTCGTCCATGTGCAGGCGGGCCTCGCGCATTTCCTCGTCAACGCTCATGCGCCGCTCCAGCAGCTCTTCGAGCTTCAGGCGCAGTTCTTCCTGGGGGGCCTCGCCCTCTTCCAGGTTCAGGCTCAGTTGCTCCTGGCGCTCGGTAAGGCGCGCAGCCTGCTGCTCCAGGCGCTCCAGAGCCTGACGGGTGGAGTCGTGCTGGGCACGCAACGAGCCTAGGCGCACGGCCAACTGGTGGGCGTGGTCCTTGTGCTGGCGAGCCTCCTGGCGCACCCGGTCGAGGCCTTCGCGCAGGGTGTCGCGGCGGGCCATCAACTGCTCACGCTGCTCAGTATCCTGGGCCATCAGCTCCAGGGCTTCCTGCAGCAGCAAGCGCGCTTCACCTAGCTGCTCATGCTCCAGGGCGCGCTGCTCTTCGAGCTCGGCCAGTTCTTCAAGCAGCCGTCGACGGCGCAACTCGACCTGCTCGGCGCGGGCACGGCTGGCCGACAGGCTGGCGTTCAGTTCGCCATGCAGACGGTTTTCTTCCTGGGTGCGGCGGCGCAGCTGTTCGCGCTGCTCTTCCTGGTCCAGCTGCTGCTCGCGCAGGGCCTGCAGTTGTTGCTCCAACTGCTCCAGTGCCGCTTCCTGCTCATGTTGCTCCAGGCCCAGGCGCTCAATCTCCTGGCCGCGCGCCAGCACGCCGCCTTCAGCTTCACCCCCACGGCGCACCCGCAGGAAGTGCCGGCCTACCCAGTAGCCATCGCGGCTGACCAGGCTCTGCCCTTCGCCAAGCGACGCGCGCTGCGCCAGCGCCTGGGCCAGGTCTTCCACAGGTTTGACCTGGCCCAGCCAGGGCGCCAGGTCGATACGGCCCTCGACCTTTTCCAGCAGGCTGCCGGGCAACGACGCACACTTGCCGCTGGCCTGCAGCAAGCGCAGTTCACCTTGCTCAAGGCCTGTGAAATCGAGCGTATCGAAATCATCCACCAGCACGGCCTGCAGATCGGCGCCAAGCACCGTTTCTACTGCCAACTCCCAACCCGGCTCTACCCGCAAGCCTTCAGCCAGGCGTGGCTGTTGTTCCAGGCCTTGGCCTAGCAGCCAGTCTGCAGCACCTGCGCCCGGTTCCAGGGCGGCCTGCTGCAAGGCTTCAAGCGAGGCCAGTCGACCACCCAGGCGCTGCAGGTCGCCCTGCGCCTGCTGCTGGGCCTGGGTGGCCTGTTGCAGTTGCTCGCGCGCGCCTTCCAGGCGCTCCACTACCTGCTCTTCGGACAGCTGCAGTTCTTCCAGCAGCATTTCACTGCTGGCCAGTTGCTCGGCCAATTCGAGCATGGCCGCGTCCTGCGGGTCGCTACCCAGCTGCTCGCGCTCCTCGCCCAGCTTGCGCTGGCGCTCGGCCAAACGCTCCAGGCTGGCTTCCAGCTGTTGCAGGCGCGCCTGCTGTACTTCGGCCTGGCGGCGTGGCTCGGCGGAGCGGCTGTTGAAGCTGTCCCACTGCTCCTGCCAGCCGTGCATGCCCGACTCGGCTTCTTCAAGGGCCGCAGCGGCCTCTTCAGCGGCAGCCAGGGTCATTTCCTGCTCAGGTTCGAGCATGGCCAGCTCTTCGCCCAGGGTGGCCAGCAAGGTGCGGTCGTGGCCCAGGTGCGATTCGGTCTCCAGGCGTGTGCGCTCGGCTTCCTTGAAGTCGTCCTGCAACTGGCGCAGGCGCTGCTGGCCGTGCTGGATACTCTGTTCGACCCGGGCAATGTCACCGGCTACCGAGTAGAAGCGGCCCTGCACCTGGTTGAAGCGTTCGGACAATTCATGGTGGCCATCGCGCAGGCGCTCGATGCTGGCATCGGCGTTGCGCTGCTCGGCCACCAACGCCTCATGAGAGACATCCTGGTCGCCAATCACCGACTCGCGCTGGCGCACCTGCTCGTCCAGGCCGCGCCAGCGCAAGGCCGACAGGCGTGCCTTCGACTGGCGCTCCTGGGCCTTGTACTCGCGGTACTTCTCCGCCGCCTGGGCCTGGCGGTGCAGGCGCTCCAGCTGGCGTTCCAGCTCTTCGCGCAGGTCGGTCAGGCGTGCCAGGTTTTCCTGGGTGCGGCGGATGCGGTTCTCGGTTTCGCGGCGGCGCTCCTTGTACTTGGAGATGCCAGCGGCTTCCTCGATAAAGTTGCGCAGCTCCTCGGGCTTGGCCTCGATCAGCTTGGAGATCATCCCCTGCTCGATGATCGAATAGCTGCGCGGCCCCAGGCCGGTACCGAGGAAAATATCAGTGATGTCGCGTCGACGGCACTTGGTGCCGTTGAGGTAATAGCTGTTCTGCCCGTCGCGCGTGACCTTGCGGCGGATCGAAATTTCGGCGTAAGCGGCGTACTCGCCTACCAGGGTGGTTTCGCTGTTGTCGAACACCAGCTCGATGCTGGCCTGGCTGACCGGCTTGCGGCCGCTGGAGCCGTTGAAGATGACATCGGTCATCGACTCGCCGCGCAGGTTTTTTGCCGAGCTCTCGCCCATCACCCAGCGCACCGCGTCGATGATGTTGGACTTGCCGCAGCCATTGGGGCCGACCACGGCCGCCATGTTGCTGGGGAAATTGACCGTGGTCGGGTCGACGAACGACTTGAAGCCGGCCAGGCGAATGCACTTCAGGCGCATCGGTCAGCCTCGGGCCAGCGCCGCCAGCACCAGTTCGCAGCTGCGCTGGCCATAGGCGGTAAGCACCTCGCGAATGCGCGGCAGGTCGCGTGCGACAACGGCGTCGAGCAGGCGGGCGAACAGGTCGAGGTAGTCGATCATGTTGGCCTGGCGCTGGTCCAGCGACAGGTAGTAGGCACGGCTCATGGCCGGCTGCAGGTTTTCCACGGTTTCCTGCAGGAACGGGTTGTCGGCGAACGGATAGGCTGCGCGCATCACCGCGAAGCTATCGGCGACAAACGTCTTGATGTCGAGCTGGTCATGGGCACGCTGCAGGCGCTGCTGAATATCCAGAAACGGGCGCAGGTCGGCGTCGGTGCGCCATTTTTGCGCAACCGCATTGCCCAGCAGGATGTAGAACTCGCCCATCAAGGAACAGAGGCTGCGCACGCTGCGCTCGTCCAGCACGGTCACGTGGGCACCCCGACGCGGCAAGATCGCCACCAAGTGCCGGCGCTCGAGGATCAACAACGCTTCGCGCACCGAGCCACGGCTGACATTCAGGGCCAGGGTCACCTTCTGCTCCTGGATACGCTCGCCTGGCGCCAGCTCGCCGCGGATGATGCGTTCGGCCAGGTAATCGGCAATCTGCTCGGAGAGGCTGTCCGGGGCCTTGAACGTCATGGTTTTCCTTCAAAATCATTGAACTGGGCACAAGGGGCGGATTGTAGCGTATTTGGGCGGTAATCGCGCAGAGGGGCCTGGCGGTTTATTTGACCAGCCAGACAGCCGTGCGCCCGGCGCGATCTATGCTTGTTGTATGGGCAATGTATTCGGCCGGGCGGTGGCATGAGCAATTTCTTGACCTTTGAGTCAGAAAAATATTGACCTGCTGGACAGGTGTTGCTTAGAGTCCGCCCAACAACAATAAAACCATTGCGAGGCCATCCCCGTGATCCAGTTTCTCGTCAACCAGGAGCTGCGTAGTGAGCACGCCCTGGACCCGAACATGACGGTGCTGCAGTACCTGCGCGAGCACTTGGGCAAACCCGGCACCAAGGAGGGCTGCGCCAGTGGTGACTGCGGCGCCTGCACCGTGGTCGTCGGCGAATTGACCCAGGACGAACAAGGCAACGACAGCCTGCGCTACCGCAGCCTCAACTCGTGCCTCACCTTTGTCTCGTCGCTGCACGGCAAGCAACTGATCAGCGTCGAAGGCCTCAAGCATCAGGGCCAACTGCACAGCGTGCAACAGGCCATGGCCGATTGCCATGGCTCGCAATGCGGCTTCTGCACCCCAGGCTTTGTCATGTCGCTGTTCGCCCTGCAAAAGAACAGCAGCGGCCCTGACCTGCACCAGGCCCAGGAAGCCCTGGCCGGCAACCTGTGCCGCTGCACCGGTTATCGCCCGATCCTCGACGCCGCCGAGCAGAGCTGCCGCCAGCCCTGCCGCGACCAGTTCGATGCCCAGCAGGCGCACACCATCAGCCGCCTCAAGGCCATTACGCCGACCCAGACGGGCGAGCTGAACAGCGGCGACAAGCGTTGCCTGGTGCCGCTGACCGTGGCCGACCTGGCCGACCTGTACAGCTCACACCCCGAAGCCCGCCTGCTGGCCGGCGGTACCGACCTGGCCCTGGAAGTGACCCAGTTCCACAAGACCTTGCCGGTGATGATTTATGTCGGCCACGTGGCCGAGCTCAAGCGCATCGAAAAAACCCCCAGCCACCTGGAAATCGGCGCGGCCACCCCGCTTACCGACTGCTACGGCGCACTCCACGAGGAGTACCCGGACTTCGGCGACCTGCTGCACCGCTTCGCCTCGCTGCAGATTCGCAACCAGGGCACCCTGGGCGGCAATATCGGCAACGCCTCGCCCATCGGCGACTCGCCTCCCTTGCTGATTGCCCTGGACGCGCAGATCGTCCTGCGCCAAGGCGAGCGCCAGCGCACCATGGCACTGGAAGACTACTTCATCGACTACCGCATCACTGCCCGCCAGGACAGCGAGTTCATCGAGAAGATCATCGTGCCTCGCGCCACCAGCGACTGGGCGTTCCGCGCCTACAAAGTGTCCAAGCGCCTGGACGACGACATTTCTGCCGTATGCGCGGCCTTCAACCTGAGTATCGAAAACGGCGCGGTCAGTGGTGTGCGCATCGCCTTCGGCGGCATGGCGGCCATCCCTAAACGGGCCCGCGCCTGCGAAGCCGCATTGCGCGGCAAGCCGTGGAACCAGGCCGCCATCGAGCGTGCCTGCCAGGCCCTTGCCGAGGACTTCACACCGCTCAGCGACTTCCGCGCCAGCAAGGAATACCGCCTGCTGACCGCGCAGAACCTGCTGCGCAAGTACTTCATCGAACAGCAAACGCCGCACATCGAAACCCGGGTGACCGCTTATGTCTAACCATCACGTAGCCAAGAGCCAGGCCGAGATGGCCGAGCTGTTCAGCCAGGACCTGACCACCGGGGTGGGCCGCAGCGTCAAGCACGACAGCGCCGACAAGCATGTATCCGGCGAGGCGCTGTACATCGACGACCGCCTGGAATTCCCCAACCAGCTGCACGTCTATGCGCGCACCGCCGACCGCGCCCATGCGCGCATCCTGCGCATCGACACCACGCCGTGCTATGCCTTCGAGGGTGTGCGCATCGCCATCACCCACGAAGACATCCCCGGCCTGAAAGACATCGGCCCAGTGGTGGCCGGCGACCCGCTGCTGGCCATCGACAAGGTCGAGTTCTTCGGCCAGCCGGTGCTTGCCGTTGCCGCCCGCGACCTTGAAACCGCACGCCGCGCGGCCATGGCCGCGATCGTCGAATACGAAGACCTGGAGCCGGTGCTGGATGTGGTCGAGGCGCTGCGCAAGAAGCACTTCGTGCTTGACAGCCACACCCACCAGCGCGGCGATTCCGCTACCGCCCTGGCCAGCGCCCCACACCGCATTCAGGGCACGCTGCACATTGGCGGCCAAGAACACTTCTACCTGGAAACGCAGATTTCCTCGGTAATGCCCACCGAAGACGGCGGCATGATCGTCTACTGCTCCACGCAAAACCCCACCGAAGTGCAGAAACTGGTCGCCGAAGTGCTCGACGTGCCGATGAACATGGTGGTGCTGGACATGCGCCGCATGGGAGGCGGCTTTGGTGGCAAGGAAACCCAAGCCGCCAGCCCGGCGTGCCTGTGCGCGGTAATTGCGCGCCTGACCGGCCAGCCCACCAAGATGCGCCTGCCGCGGGTCGAAGACATGACCATGACCGGCAAGCGCCACCCGTTCTACGTCGAGTACGACGTGGGCTTTGACGACACCGGCCGGCTGCACGGCATCAATTTCGACCTGGCCGGCAACTGCGGCTACTCGCCCGACCTGTCCGGTTCCATCGTTGACCGCGCCATGTTCCACTCCGACAACGCCTACTACCTGGGCGATGCCACCGTGCACGGCCACCGCTGCAAGACCAACACCGCCTCCAACACCGCCTACCGCGGCTTTGGCGGCCCGCAGGGCATGGTCGCCATCGAGCAGGTGATGGACCATATCGCCCGCCACCTGGGCCGCGACCCGCTGGCCGTGCGCAAGGCCAACTACTACGGCAAGACCGAACGCAACGTTACCCACTACTACCAGACCGTCGAGCACAACATGCTCGAAGAGATGACCGCCGACCTGGAAGCCAGCAGCGACTACGCCGAGCGCCGCGAGTCGATCCGCCGCTTCAACGCCAACAGCCCGGTGCTGAAGAAGGGCCTGGCGTTGACGCCGGTCAAGTTCGGCATTTCGTTCACCGCCACCTTCCTCAACCAAGCCGGTGCGCTGATCCACATCTACACCGATGGCAGCATTCACCTGAACCACGGCGGCACCGAGATGGGCCAGGGCCTGAACACCAAGGTGGCCCAGGTAGTGGCGCAGATCTTCCAGGTGGACTTCAGCCGCATACAGATCACCGCCACCAACACCGACAAGGTACCCAACACCTCGCCGACCGCAGCCTCCAGTGGCGCCGACCTGAATGGCAAGGCAGCGCAGAACGCTGCCGAAATCCTCAAGCGGCGCCTGACCGAGTTTGCCGCACGGCACTATCAGGTGACCGAGGAAGACGTCGAGTTCCGCAACGGCCATGTGCGCATGCGCGACCAGATCGTCAGCTTCGAGCAACTGGTGCAGCAGGCCTACTTCGCGCAGGTGTCGCTGTCCAGCACCGGGTTCTATCGCACGCCGAAAATCTTCTACGACCGCAGCCAGGCACGCGGCCGGCCGTTCTACTACTACGCCTTCGGCGCTGCCTGCGTGGAGGTGATCGTGGATACCCTGACCGGCGAATACAAGATGCTGCGCGCCGACATCCTGCACGACGTGGGTGACTCGCTTAACCCGGCCATCGACATTGGCCAGGTGGAGGGCGGCTTCATCCAGGGCATGGGCTGGCTGACCACCGAAGAACTGGTGTGGAACGCCAAGGGCAAACTGATGACCAACGGCCCGGCCAGCTACAAGATCCCGGCCGTCGCCGACATGCCGCTGGACCTGCGGGTGAAGCTGGTGGAAAACCGCAAGAACCCGGAAGACACCGTGTTCCATTCCAAGGCCGTGGGCGAGCCGCCGTTCATGCTCGGCATTGCGGCCTGGTGTGCGATCAAGGATGCAGTGGCCAGCCTGGCCGACTACCGCGTGCAGCCTAACATTGACGCGCCGGCGACACCGGAGCGGGTGCTGTGGGGTTGTGAGCAGATGCGCAAGGCGGTGGCTGCAGCGCAACCTGAAGCCCCAGAGTTGGAAACTGTGACTCAGTAACGCCGCGGTCCTTGTAGGAGCGGCCTTGTGCCGCGAAAGGGGCGCGCAGCGGCCCCAGGATCGGCACAGGAATGAAGATTTTGGGGGCTGCCATGCAGCCCTTTCGCGGCACAAGGCCGCTCCTACACAAAGCCGACCGCGTTGCACTGAAGAGGATTTGCATCATGCACCAATGGATCAACGCCCTCGCCGACCACCAGTCCCGTGGCGAAGCCTGCGTGCTGGTGACCATCATCGAGGAGCGCGGCTCGACCCCGCGCAACGCTGGCTCGAAGATGGTGGTCAGCGCCAGTGGCCTGTTCGACACCATCGGCGGCGGCCACCTGGAATACAAGGCCCTGCACATCGCCCGGCAAATGCTTGAAGAGCAGCGCACCACCCCGCACCTGGAGCGCTTCAGCCTCGGCGCCAGCCTTGGCCAGTGCTGTGGCGGCGTCACCGTGCTGCTGTTCGAGCCAATGGCCGCCGTGCAGGCGCAGATCGCCGTGTTCGGCGCGGGCCATGTCGGCCGGGCTCTGGTACCCTTGCTCGCCGCGCTGCCCTGCCGGGTGCGCTGGATCGATTCGCGTGAACAGGAATTCCCCGAGCTCATCCCCAACGGGGTGACCAAGGTCGTCAGTGAGGAACCGGTCGACGAAGTCGCGGGCCTGCCGCCAGGCTGCTACTGCATCGTCATGACCCACAACCACCAGCTCGACCTGGAGCTGACCGCTGCCATTCTCAAGCGCAACGATTTCACCTGGTTCGGCCTGATCGGCTCGAAGACCAAACGGGTCAAGTTCGAGCACCGCCTGCGCGAGCGCGGCTATGACGAGGCCGTAATGGCCCGCATGCGCTGCCCCATGGGCCTGGCCGAGGTCAAGGGCAAGCTGCCCATCGAGATCGCCGTGTCCATCGCCGGCGAGATCATCGCCACCTACAACGCCTGCTTCGGCCAGCACGACGCTGCGGCCAATGCCGGCCCCATTGCCCAGTTGCTGCCGCCCTCCCGGCGCAGCCAAGCTATTTGACGAGTGTGTTATGACCGTTACCCGCAAAGCCTACCGTGCCGCCATCCTGCACAGCATCGCCGACCCGGCCGAGGTGGGCCTGGAGGCTTCCCATGAGTACTTCGAAGACGGCCTGCTGGTGGTCGACGATGGCCGCATCAGCGCCATTGGCCACGCCAGCGAACTGCTGCCGACCCTGGACGCAGGCATCCCGGTGGAGCACTACCAGGACGCGCTGATCACCCCGGGTTTTATCGACACCCACATCCATTTCCCGCAAACCGGCATGATCGGCTCTTACGGCGAGCAACTGCTGGACTGGCTGAACACCTACACCTTCCCCTGCGAAAAGCAGTTCGCCGACAAAGCGCACGCCGACCAGGTGGCGAAAATCTTCCTCAAGGAACTGCTGCGCAACGGCACCACCACCGCGCTGGTATTCGGTAGCGTGCACCCGGAATCGGTCAACGCCCTGTTCGAAGAGGCCGAGCGCCTGGACCTGCGCCTGATCGCCGGCAAGGTGATGATGGACCGCAACGCCCCGGACTACCTGACCGACACTGCCGAATCCGGCTATGCCGAGAGCAAGGCGCTGATCGAGCGCTGGCATGGCAAGGGCCGCCTGCATTACGCAGTTACCCCGCGCTTCGCCCCGACCAGCACACCCGAACAGCTGACCCTGGCCGGCCAGTTACTCAAGGAACACCCGGGCGTGTACATGCACACGCACCTGTCGGAAAACCTCAAGGAAATCGACTGGGTCAAGTCGCTGTTCCCTGAGCAGAAGGGTTACCTGGACGTGTACGACCACTTCGAGCTGTTGGGCGAGCGCTCAGTGTTTGCCCACGGCGTGCACCTGTGCGACGACGAATGCCAGCGCCTGGCCGAAACCGGCTCGGCCGTGGCCTTCTGCCCCACCTCCAACCTGTTCCTCGGCAGCGGCCTGTTCAACCTGCCCCAGGCTGAGCGCTTCAAGGTCAACGTAGGCCTGGGTACCGACGTCGGCGCCGGCACCAGCTTCTCGCTGCTCAACACCCTGAACGAAGCGTACAAGGTGATGCAGCTGCAAGGCGCGCGCCTGCACCCGTACAAGTCGCTGTACCTGGCCACCCTCGGCGGCGCCCGCGCGCTACGCCTGGACGAGCGCATCGGCAGCCTGCGCCCGGGCAACGATGCCGACTTCGTGGTGCTGGACTACAAGGCCACGCCGCTGCTGGACTACCGTATTCAGCAGTCCAACAGCATCGAAGAGACCCTGTTCGTGCTCACCACCCTGGGCGATGACCGCACTGTGCGCGAAACCTACGCTGCCGGGCGTTGCGTGCACCAGCGCTAAGGCTCTTTTGCAAGGCCCCGGTACAGCGCGCCGCCGATTGCAGCGCCGATCAGCGGCGCCACCCAGAACAGCCACAGTTGCTGCAGGGCCCAGCCCCCGACGAACAAGGCCGGCCCCGTGCTACGCGCGGGGTTGACCGAGGTGTTGGTGATCGGGATCGATATCAGGTGGATCAGGGTCAGGGCCAGGCCGATGGCTATCGGCGCAAAACCTGCCGGCGCCCGGGAATCGGTCGCCCCCATGATCACCACCAGGAACATCGCCGTCATCACCACTTCACTGATGAAACCCGCACCCAGCGTATAACCACCGGGCGAGTGGTCGGCATAGCCGTTTGAAGCCAATCCCGACGACAACTCGAAACCGGCCTTGCCGCTGGCGATGAGGTAGATCACACCCGCTGCCAGGATGGCGCCAATTACTTGCGCGATCACGTAGGGCAGCAGCTCTTTGGCAGGAAAGCGCCCCCCCACCACCAGCCCGAACGACACGGCAGGGTTGAGGTGGCAGCCAGAGATATGGCCGATGGCGAAGGCCATGGTCAGCACTGTGAGGCCGAAGGCGAAGGCAACACCGAGAACGCCGATACCGAGAGGGGAACTGGCAGCAAGGACCGCACTGCCACAGCCACCAAGGACCAGCCAGAAGGTGCCGATAAGTTCGGCACCCATGCGTTTACCGAGGGACATGCTCATGAATCCATTCCTCAAGAAGTTGAACGCAACGAATGCGCAAGCCCAACTGCTTGATGAAGGTTTGCTCACAAGAATTTAGCAGACGTTTGGCTTAGGGCCAGAAATGACTGGGGGGCGCTTCGCGCCCCATTCGCAGCACAAGGCTGCTCCTACAGGGATCGCGTAACGCCTGTAGGAGCAGCCTTGTGCTGCGAATGGGCTGCAAAGCAGCCCCCTTCAATCACCTTGGCAAACGATCAACCCTTGGCAGAAACCTTGGGCTTTTTCAGCAAATGCGAGAACACCGCATGCAGATCGTCCGAGGCGCTCTCCTCGTCCAGGTTCAGCTTGCTGTCGATGTGGTCCATGTGGTGCATCATCAGGCTCACGGCCTGCTCGGCATCACGCGCCTCGATGGCATCGATCAGCTGCATGTGCTCGTCATACGAGCAATGCGAGCGGTTGCCGCTTTCGTACTGGGCAATGATCAGCGAAGTCTGCGACACCAGGCTGCGCTGGAAGCTCACCAGCGGCGCATTGCCCGCGGCTTCCGCAAGCTTGAGGTGGAACTCGCCGGAAAGACGAATGCCGGCACCGCGATCACCGCGTGAGAAGCTGTCGCGCTCTTCGCGCACCATCTGGCGCAGTTCGTTGAGCTGATCCAGGGTGGCATGCTGCACGGCCAGTTCGGTAATGGCCCGCTCCACCATGCGCCGCGAGAAGAACACCTGGCGCGCCTCTTCTACCGTGGGGCTGGCCACCACTGCACCGCGGTTCGGCCGCAGCAGCACCACGCTTTCGTGGGCCAGGCGCGACAGGGCGCGGCGGATGATGGTGCGGCTGACGCCGAAGATTTCGCCCAGCGCTTCCTCGCTCAACTTGGTGCCCGGCGCCAGGCGCTGCTCGAGGATCGCCTCGAAAATGTGCGCGTAGACGATGTCGTCCTGGGTACCACTGCGGCCGGCCTTGCCGACACGTGCAGGTTTCTTCAGAGGTTGCAGCTGTTCGTTCATGGGCTCTCGAGGCACGAAGAGAAAGTATGGCGCCATTGTACACAGGCTGAGGCGATTCCGCAGGTGGCGTTTTACCTATATAGCCGTTGTACGACGCATTGCGCACACAAAACATAAAACATTATTTGCATTCTTTGTACACAAAAGCATAATCCACCGAGCAACTTCTTGACCCGCGAGTCAATAAAACGGTCAGACGTCTGCCTTCCCTCGCGGAGCCGCCAAGTGCATTGCGCAGGAAACTGGCTCCATAACAACAAGAAAGACTTGAGGAGTACTCGCTGTGGAAAGCCGCAAATCCGAAGCCCCTACGCTGGATCTCGCCCCACCGCTCGAAACAAGCTGGCTGGAGCGGATTTTCAAACTCAAGCAACATGGCAGCACCGTCAAAACCGAAATGATCGCCGGGGTGACCACCTTCATCACCATGGCCTACATCATCTTCGTCAACCCCAACATCATGGCCGACGCCGGCATCGACCATGGTGCCGCTTTCGTCGCCACCTGCATCGCCGCCGCGCTGGGCTGCCTGCTGATGGGCCTGTACGCCAACTGGCCGGTGGGCCTGGCGCCGGGCATGGGGCTTAACGCCTTCTTCACCTACACCGTGGTCGGCACCATGGGCTACAACTGGGAAACGGCACTGGGGGCGGTGTTCGTCTCGGGCGTGCTGTTCATGTTCCTGACCTTGTCGAAAGTGCGCGAATGGTTGCTCAACAGCATCCCGGTCAGCCTGCGCCATGCCATGGGGGCCGGCGTCGGATTGTTTCTCGGGCTGATCGGCCTGAAAACGGCAGGCATCATCGTCGACAGCCCCGCCACCCTGATCAAGCTGGGCTCGCTGCATGAGCCGGGGCCGCTGCTGGCGGCCGTGTGCTTCCTGCTGATTGCCATCCTCAGCTACAAGCGGGTATTTGGCGCGATCCTGATCAGCATCATTGGCGTCACCCTGGCGGGTTGGGGCCTGGGCCTGGTCAAGTTTGGCGGGGTGATGTCGATGCCGCCAAGCCTGGCACCGACCTGGATGGCCATGGACGTGGCCGGGGTGTTCAACGTCAGCATGATCAGCGTGGTACTGGCGTTCCTGTTCGTGCACATGTTCGACACCGCTGGCACGCTGATGGGGGTTGCCCAGCGAGCGAACCTGGTAGCGCCGGACGGGCGTATCGAAGGCCTGTCACGCGCATTGAAGGCCGACAGTGCTTCCAGCGTATTCGGTGCTGTGGTCGGCGTGCCTCCAGTGACCAGTTATGTGGAGAGTGCCGCAGGTGTGGCCGCAGGTGGTCGTACCGGCCTGACTGCGGTGGTGGTTGGCCTGCTGTTCATCGCCGCGATGTTCTTCGCCCCACTGGCCGGGATGATTCCGGCCTACGCAACGGCGGGTGCGTTGATCTACGTGGCAATGCTGATGATGGGCAGCATGGCGCACATCCATTGGGACGAAGCCACCGACAGCATTCCGGCGATTGTCACGGTCATCATGATGCCGCTGACCTTCTCCGTTGCCGATGGTATCGCGCTGGGTTTCATCACCTACGTCGCGTTGAAGGCAGGCACCGGCAAGTACAAGGAAATCTCGGCCAGCCTGTGGGTGCTGTGCGCCATCTTCATTGCCAAGTTCGTGTTCCTCTAAGCACCGGTAGCCTGGCTATAGAGTTTTAGTGTCTTCGAGATCGAGCGCCGCGCGAGCGGCGCTCGATTTCATTTCGGCTATAAAACCCACGCCGAACACCCCGCATCACCCACCACTTTCCTGCAGACGAAAAAAAGCCCGCCAGTGTGAGAGCGGGCCAAAGGACCTACGAAGATTCTTCTAGCGACCAACTAGCTTCCACGATAGGTCGAATAGCTGTACGGCGAGATCAGCAGCGGCACGTGGTAGTGCTCCTGCGACTCGTCGATGCCAAAGCGCAGCACAACAACATCCAGAAACGCCTGGGCCGGCAACTGCACCCCACGAGCGCGGTAGTAATCGCCAGCGCTGAACTGCAACTGGTAAACACCGGTGCGGTAGTCGTCACCCTGCAGCAGCGGCGCGTCGACGCGGCCATCGCTGTTGGTCAGGGCGGTGTTCACCAGCTCCAGCTGCTGGCCTTCGACGCGGTACAGCTCGACCTTGATCGAGCTGCCCGGACAGCCATGCGCGGCATCCAGTACGTGTGTGGTCAAACGTCCCATTGCGTGTCGCCTCTTGTTCAATCTGTGGGCAAAAAATACTCAGCCATCGCACCAGCATAGCGCCTGCGGCAGGCGGGAATGACGCCATTAAGACATTCCATCGCCGGATTGTACACAATTTTTTAAACCCATCTGTCGCACCCGGCATTTCCTGCCCCTAAACGACCCATCGGTCGCAAATACAGGCAGCATAACGAGGCAAACGTCATTAGCTGACCAATCAGGCAGGTTTCTTGCACTGTATTTCCAGGTCGCCGCGCGGCGACAAAAGGGAAGAAATGCGGAAAAACAGGCTTACAAAAGATTTCAGAAGTTGTATACAATCAGCCCATCCGGTGGTGCGACATACCGACGCGGCCCGCCCACCACCCGCACTAACGCACAAGAAGGAAGACTGCAGTGAGCGCTGACTACCCTCGCGACCTGATCGGTTACGGCAACAACCCTCCTCACCCGCAATGGCCGGGCAACGCTCGCATCGCGCTGTCTTTCGTCCTCAATTACGAGGAAGGCGGCGAACGCAACATCCTGCACGGTGACAAAGAGTCCGAAGCCTTCCTGTCCGAGATGGTCGCTGCCCAGCCGCTGCAGGGCCAGCGCAACATGAGCATGGAGTCACTCTACGAATACGGCAGCCGTGCTGGCGTGTGGCGCCTGCTGAAGCTGTTCAAGGACAGCGGCGTGCCATTGACCGTCTTCGCCGTGGCCATGGCCGCCCAGCGCCACCCCGACGTGATCCGCGCCATGGCCGAAGCCGGCCACGAGATTTGCAGCCACGGCTACCGCTGGATCGACTACCAGAACATGGACGAGGCCCAGGAGCGCGAGCACATGCTCGAAGCCATCCGCATCCTCACCGAACTCACCGGCGAGCGGCCGGTGGGCTGGTACACCGGCCGCACCGGCCCGAACACCCGCCGCCTGGTGATGGAAGAAGGCGGGTTCCTGTACGACAGCGACACCTACGACGACGACCTGCCCTACTGGGAGCCGAACAACCCCACCGGCAAGCCGCACCTGGTGATCCCCTACACCCTGGACACCAACGATATGCGTTTCACCCAGGTACAGGGTTTCAACTGCGGCGAGCAGTTCTTCCAGTACCTGAAAGACGCCTTTGATGTGCTGTACGCCGAAGGCGCCGAAGCGCCGAAAATGCTCTCCATCGGCCTGCACTGCCGCCTGGTCGGCCGCCCGGCACGGCTGGCTGCACTCAAGCGCTTCGTCGATTACGCAAAAAGCCATGACCAGGTCTGGTTCGCCCGTCGCGTGGATATCGCCCGCCACTGGCACGCCACCCACCCGTACAAGAAAGAGAACGCCTGATGACCGCCTTCAACACCCTCAAGCCCTCCGCCCTGAGCCGTGACGCCTTCGTCGAGGCCTTCGCCGACATCTACGAGCACTCGCCGTGGGTTGCCGAAAAAGCCTACGACCTGGGCCAGTTGGGCGAACTGGACGAGATCGAGGCGCTGCACCAGCGCATGAGCGACATCCTGCTCAGCGCCAACCACGCCGACCAGCTGGCGCTGATCAATGCTCACCCGGACTTGGCCGGCAAGGCCGCCATCCAGGGCGAGCTGACCGAATCGAGCACCAACGAACAAGCCGGCGCCGGTATCCACCAGTGCACCGCCGAAGAGTTCGCCCGCTTCACCGAGCTGAACGACGCCTACAAAGCCAAGTTCCAGTTCCCGTTCATCATGGCGGTCAAGGGCAGCAACCGGCACCAGATCCTCGCCGCCTTTGAAAAGCGCATCCACAACGATGCAGATGCCGAATTCAAGGAAGCCCTGGCGCAGATCAACCTGATCGCCCTGTTCCGCCTGCTGCAGTTGTAAGCGACAGCCGAACCTTTTTCAGTACAACGAACATATAAGAGAGACCCGCATGCGCACCCTGATGATCGAGCCCCTGACCAAAGAAGCCTTCGCCCAGTTCGGAGACGTGATCGAAACCGACGGCAGCGACCACTTCATGATCAACAACGGCTCGACCATGCGCTTCCACAAGCTCGCCACGGTCGAGACCGCCGAGCCCGAAGACAAGGCGATCATCAGCATCTTCCGCGCCGACGCGCTGGACATGCCGCTGACCGTACGCATGCTGGAACGCCATCCGCTGGGCAGCCAGGCTTTCATCCCGCTGCTCGGCAACCCCTTTCTGATCGTGGTCGCGCCCGTTGGCGATGCACCTGTATCAGGCTTGGTCCGCGCCTTCCGCAGTAACGGCAGGCAGGGCATCAATTACCATCGCGGCGTTTGGCACCACCCGGTGCTTACGATCGAAAAGCGGGATGATTTCCTGGTGGTTGATCGCAGTGGTTCTGGCAACAACTGCGATGAGCATTACTTCACCGAGGAACAGATGCTGATCCTCAATCCCCACCAATAAGAAAAGGTCGATCATCATCAGGTGATCGGCAGAGGTACATACTGTGGAAGCACACCTTCACGAATGGCTGAACCTGAGCATTCGCTGGGTTCACATGATCACCGGTGTCGCCTGGATCGGTGCATCGTTCTACTTCGTCTGGCTGGAGAACCACCTGAACCGAAGCAACCCGCGCGATGGGTTGTCGGGTGATCTCTGGGCAATTCACGGCGGTGGTATCTACCACCTGGAGAAATACAAGCTCGCACCCCCGAAAATGCCCGAGAACCTGCACTGGTTCAAATGGGAAGCCTACTTCACCTGGATGTCCGGTATCGCCCTGCTGTGCGTGGTGTTCTACTGGAACCCGGCCCTTTACCTGCTGGCCCCTGGCAGCAGCCTGAGCGGTGCCGAAGGCGTGGCCATCGGTATCGGCTCGCTGATCGCTGGCTGGTTCATCTACGACTTCCTGTGCGACTCGCCCCTGGGCAAGAAGCCAGCGCTGCTCGGCGGTGTACTGTTCGTGCTGATCATCGCCGCCTGCTGGGGCTTCAGCCTGGTGTTCAGCGGCCGTGGTGCATACCTGCACACCGGCGCGATCATCGGCACCATCATGGTCGGTAACGTGTTCCGCATCATCATGCCGGCCCAGCGCCAGCTGGTGGCGGCGATCGAGAACAACCAGACGCCCGACCCGGTGCTGCCGGCCAAGGGCCTGCTGCGCTCGCGCCACAACAACTACTTCACCCTGCCGGTGCTGTTCATCATGATCAGCAACCATTTCCCGAGCACCTACGGTAGCCAGTACAACTGGCTGATCCTGGCCGGTATCGCAGTAGCCGCGGTTCTGATCCGCCACTACTTCAACACCCGCCACGACAGCAACAAGTACGCCTGGACCCTGCCGGTCGGCGCCTTGGCGATGATCTGCCTGGCCTACGTCACCGGTCCGAAACCGATGGCCGTAAGCCCTGAGCAAGCGGCAGCGAAGGTCGAGTACCAGCCGCTGCCTGCGACTGCCGTCGGTGGCAAGACCGCTGCCGAGCAGCGCGCCGAGGACGCCGCCAAGGCTGCCGAAGCGCCGGCTGCACCCGCGCAAGCACCGGCCCAGGCCGCTGCCCAGGCCGGCGGTGGCGACTTCGACAAGATCCACAATGTCATCCAGGAACGCTGCACCGTGTGCCACTCGTCCAAGCCGACCAGCCCACTGTTCAGCGCCGCCCCTGCCGGCGTGATGTTCGACACCCCGCAGCAGATCCAGGCCCAGGCCGCGCGCATCCAGGCGCAAGCGGTCGCCAGCCAGATCATGCCGCTGGGCAACATCACCCAGATGACCACCGAAGAACGCAAGCTCGTCGGCGACTGGATCGCCAAAGGCGCCCAGGTCAATTGAAACACCCTCCTACAAGGCGACTGAGTCCCCTGTAGGAGCGGCCTTGCGCCGCGAAGAGGCCGGTTAACCCGGCCTCAAACTTGAAGAATCACGCAACAAGCAAGCATCGAGCGTTCAACTGCAAGCGGGAACCCCGGTCTCTCTTCACCGAGAAACTGCCGCTTGGAGCTTGCCGCTTGGATCCGAGAATAAAAACAAAACTCGAGGTGCTGCATGTCCGAGTCACGCAAGGCGTATATCCCCATTGCGCCGCCGCGCGAACCCTTGCCCTTGTTCCAACTGATCCTGGTTGGCCTGCAACACGTTCTGCTGATGTACGGTGGCGCGATTGCCGTGCCGTTGATCATCGGCCAGGCCGCTGGGTTGTCCCGTGAAGAAGTCGCTTTCCTGATCAACGCCGACCTGCTGGTCGCTGGCGTCGCCACCATCATCCAGTCGTTCGGTATCGGCCCGGTGGGCATCCGCATGCCGGTGATGATGGGTGCCAGTTTCGCTGCCGTCGGCAGCATGGTCGCCATGGCCGGCATGCCCGGCGTGGGCCTGCAGGGGATCTTCGGGGCGACCATCGCCGCCGGGTTCTTCGGCATGCTGATCGCGCCGTTCATGTCCAAGGTCGTACGTTTCTTCCCGCCGCTGGTCACCGGTACGGTGATCACCTCGATTGGCCTGTCGCTGTTCCCGGTGGCGGTCAACTGGGCCGGTGGCGGCCATGAAGCTGAAACCTTCGGCTCGCCGATCTACCTGCTGGTGGCCGGCCTGGTGCTGGCGGTCATCCTGCTGATCAACCGCTTCATGCGTGGCTTCTGGGTCAACGTATCGGTGCTGGTGGGCATGGGCCTTGGCTACATCCTGGCCGGCTCCATCGGCATGGTCGACCTGTCTGGCCTGAAAGACGCGCCGTGGTTGCAGGTGGTAACCCCACTGCACTTCGGCATGCCGACCTTCAGCCTGGCGCCGATCCTGTCCATGTGCCTGGTGGTGGTGATCATCTTCGTCGAGTCCACCGGCATGTTCCTGGCCCTGGGCAAGGTGACTGATCGCGAAGTTACGCCAGGGATGCTGCGTCGCGGCCTGCTGTGCGATGCCGGTGCATCGTTCATTGCCGGCTTCTTCAACACCTTTACCCACTCCTCGTTCGCCCAGAACATCGGCCTGGTGCAGATGACCGGGGTGCGCTGCCGCTTTGTCACCATCGTGGCCGGTGCACTGCTGATCCTGCTGAGCCTGCTGCCCAAGGCGGCCTTCCTGATTGCCTCGATCCCGCCTGCAGTACTGGGCGGCGCGTCCATTGCCATGTTCGGCATGGTCACCGCCACCGGGATCAAGATTCTTCAGGAGGCGGACATCGGCGACCGCCGCAACCAGCTGCTGGTGGCGGTGAGCGTCGGCTTCGGGTTGATCCCCGTGGTGCGTCCGGAGTTCTTTGCCCAGATGCCGCAGTGGATGGAACCCATCACCCACAGTGGTATCGCCATGGCCACGGTCAGTGCCCTGGTGTTGAACGTGCTGTTCAACATCCTTGGTGGCGCCGACCGCGCGGTGCACAACGACGCGTGTCACCAGCATTGAGCCAAACGGGGCGGCGCATTGCCGCCCCTTACTCACATCTGCAGTAACCGCTACGCCGTCGACCCGCCGGAATGGGTCGCCCGGGGCGCCTGCGCGCCAAAAAAACCGCCAACAAAAACAATAAGTCCGGGAATCACAACATGAAGCGCATCACCACGTCCCTGTTGTTGGGCAGCAGCCTGCTGGCCACCCTACCCTCGCATGCAGGCGAATGGCTGCAATGGCATGGCGAAAGCCTGACCTACCTGTATGGCAAGGACTTCAAGGTCAACCCTGATATCCAGCAGACCATCACGTTCGAGCACGCCAACAAATGGAAGTACGGCGACACCTTCATGTTCGTCGACAAGATCTTCTACAACGGCAAGGCCGACGCCAGCAAAGGCGTGACCACCTACTACGGCGAGTTCAGCCCGCGCCTGTCGTTCGGCAAGATCTTCGACCAGAAGCTTGCCTTCGGCCCTATCAAGGACGTGCTGCTGGCGATGACCTACGAGCGTGGCGAAGGCGACAACGAAGCCTACCTGATCGGCCCCGGCTTTGACCTGAACATCCCCGGCTTCAACTATTTCACCCTCAACTTCTACGTGCGCAACACCGAGGGCAGCCGCCCCGGTGACAACGTCTGGCAGATCACCCCTGGCTGGTCGTACACCATCCCCGTGGGCAGGTCTGACATTCTGATCGACGGTTACATGGACTGGGTCCCCGACAACGACCAGACCCGCCGTGGCACCTATCACGCCAACCTGCACTTCAACCCGCAGGTCAAATACGACTTGGGCAAGGCGCTGAACCTGGGCGCCAAGCAGCTCTACGTGGGCTTTGAGTACAGCTACTGGAAGGACAAATACGGCATCGACAGCCGCGGCAACCTGGAAAGCAACCAGAGCGTCGCCAGTGCCCTGATCAAAGTGCATTTCTAAGAAACTGACCAAACGCACAAGTTTGAACCACCCCGCTCCAGGACGGAGCACTTGAGGCGCGGCGCGCAAGCCAGTAATCTGCGCGCCCCCTCGATCAGGGCAGAACGGATTCTGCCTGCGTTTACTGACCGCTCAGTCAATGAATACGGGCGGTTGGCCAACGTGTTGCCAGCCTGAAAGACCCTTTTCATCCGTTCAGAACGAAGTCGAGCAGGAAGGTTTTGCCAACCCGGAAAAGTTGGCTCAACCCTTGCCAAACAGCTGTGGCCTATCGAAAAAAGCTGACTCGCAAGACAACAAAAAAGCGCCAATACCGAGCGCTGACAACAGATCAATCAAGGGAGCGACACTCGCAATGCGTACCATCAACAGCCTGATCCTCGCCGGCGGCCTGCTGGCCTGTGGCACGACCTACGCCGACGACCTGCTGCAATGGCAGAACAACAGCCTGACCTACCTGTGGGGCAAGAACTTCAAGGTCAACCCGGCGATTCAGCAAACCGTCACGTTTGAACACGCCGATGGCTGGAAGTACGGCGACAACTTCGTCTTCGTCGACAAGATCTTCTACCAAGGCCAGAAAGACGCCGGCAATGGCCCGAATACCTATTACGGTGAAATCAGCCCACGCCTGTCGTTCAACAAGATCTTCGATCAGAAGGTGGAGTTCGGCCCGGTCAAGGACGTGCTGCTGGCGATGACCTACGAGTTTGGCGAGGGTGACACCGAGTCGTACCTGATCGGCCCAGGGTTCGACCTGGCCATTCCCGGCTTCGACTACTTCCAGCTGAACTTCTACAACCGCACCACCGACGGCAGCCGCGCCGGCGACAACGTATGGCAGATCACCCCGGTATGGTCGTACACCATCCCGGTGGGCGATTCCGACGTGCTGATCGACGGCTTCATGGACTGGGTGGTGGACAACGACGAGAACCGCCGCGGCACCTACCACGCCAACCTGCACTTCAACCCGCAGATCAAGTATGACCTGGGCAAGGCATTGCACCTGGGCGAGAAGCAGCTGTATGTGGGTGTGGAGTACGACTACTGGAAGAACAAGTACGGCATCAAGGACAGCGATGCCTTTACGACTGACCAGAACACCATGAGTTTCCTGGTCAAGGTTCACTTCTGACCTAAGCAGGCCCCGTGGGAGCGGGCTTGTCCCGCGAACACCGGCGCAGCCGGTGCCATGCACCGCGAGGCCCCCTTCGCGGGACAAGCCCGCTCCCACAATGATCACCGTTTCCTACGCAAACCGGGGCAAAGCCCCGGCCATGCAACCTTATGTGGCAGGCCGGATCGCCCGCCACAATTTGCCGGCAACCGCCACCACCGCCAGCACCACGCCACCGGCCAGCACCCCGGCTACGCCATTGAGCAGTGCCCCGGTCAACGCCCCGCCACGCCCCTCGCTGAACGCCTCGATGGCATGATGCAGCGGCTCGATGCCATGCACCAGAATGCCGCCACCGACCAGAAACATCGCCGCCGTGCCGATCACCGACAGGCTCTTCATCATGTAGGGCGCAGCCCGCAGGATGCCGTTGCCGACGGCCTGGGTCAGGCTCGATGCCTTTTGGGTCATCCACAACCCCAGATCATCGAGCTTGACGATGCCCGCCACCAGCCCGTAAACGCCGATGGTCATGACGATGGCGATGCCCGACAGCACGATGATCTGCTGGCTCAGCGGCGCATCGGCCACGGTACCCAAGGTGATGGCGATGATTTCCGCTGACAGGATGAAGTCGGTGCGCACCGCGCCCTTGATCTTGGTTTTCTCGAACGCCACCAGGTCGACATTGGCGTCAGCCACGGCTTCCTTACGGGCATTGTGCTGCGCGTCGTCCTCTTCCTTGCTGTGCAGGAACTTGTGCGCCAGCTTCTCGAAGCCTTCGAAACACAGGTAGGCGCCACCGATCATCAACAATGGCGTAACCGCCCACGGAATGAACGCACTGATCAGCAGCGCTGCCGGCACCAGGATTGCCTTGTTGACGAACGACCCCTTGGCCACCGCCCACACCACCGGTATTTCGCGCTCGGCACGCACACCGGTAACCTGCTGGGCGTTCAGCGCCAGGTCATCGCCCAGCACACCTGCTGTTTTTTTTGCCGCGACCTTGGTCATTAGCGAGACGTCATCAAGCACCGTGGCGATGTCGTCGATCAGTACCAGTAGACTGCTTCCTGCCATGTTTGCCTGTATCCAGATAGGTGTGTGCCACGGATTCTAGCCCAAAGCCGCTGCCTTGAGCGCCCGTCGAGCGCGGTGCTACCATGCCCGATCCCTCTTAGAGGTGGCCAGACACGAGGAAGATCCCTGACCATGAGCACCATTCGCGAGCGCAACAAGGAATTGATCCTGCGCGCGGCCAGCGAGGAATTCGCCGACAAGGGCTTCGCCGCCACCAAGACCAGCGATATCGCGGCCAAGGCCGGCCTGCCCAAGCCGAACGTGTATTACTACTTCAAGTCCAAGGACAACCTCTACCGCGAAGTCCTGGAAAGCATCATCGCGCCAATCATGCAGGCGTCGACGCCATTCAATGCCGACGGCGACCCCAAGGAAGTGCTGAGTGCGTACATTCGTTCGAAGATCCGCATTTCGCGCGACCTGCCGCACGCCTCCAAGGTGTTTGCCAGCGAGATCATGCACGGCGCCCCGCACCTGTCGCCCAACCAGGTGGAGCAGCTGAACGAGCAGGCCCGGCACAACATCGAATGCATCCAGCGCTGGATCGACCGCGGGCAGATTGCCCATGTGGACGCGCATCACCTGATGTTCAGCATCTGGGCGGCGACCCAGACGTATGCCGACTTTGACTGGCAGATTTCTGCGGTGACCGGCAAGGCCAAGCTGGCCGACAGCGATTATGACGCGGCGGCCGAGACCATCATTCGCATGGTCTTGAAAGGCTGTGAGCCTGAAGCAGCCTGACAGGGCCAGTGGGGCTGCTTCGCAGCCCATTCGCGGCACAAGGCCGCTCCTACAGGACATCGCGATCGCAGGTCAAACGCGATCCCCTGTAGGAGCGGCCTTGTGCCGCGAATGGGCCGCAAAGCGGCCCCGGCTATCTTGAGCGTTACGCCGCTACCCCGGCATCCGCCTTCAACCCCACCTCCTCGATCGCACTGATCGCACACTGCTCGTCGATATCCGACGTATCGCCGCTGATCCCCACCGCACCCAGCACCTTGCCGTCCTGATCACGGATCAGCACACCACCCGGTGCCGGCACCACCGGCCGTTCACCCATCCCGTTCAACGCGGCAAAAAACGCCGGACGCTGCTGCGCGTCCAGCGCCAGCAGCCGCGATCCCTTGCCCAGGGCAATCGCGCCCCAGGCTTTGCCAGTGGCAACCTCAGGGCGGATAAGGCTTGCGCCATCCTCACGCTGTAGCGCCAGCAGATGCCCGCCGGCATCCAGCACCGCCACGGTCAGTGGCGCGGCATTGATGTTGCGGCCCGCCGCCAGTGCGGCATTTACCAGGCTGACAGCGACTTTCAGGTTCAAGACGTTCATGGAAAGGTCCTCTTCTTGTTGTGAGAAGCCCTGAGGGCAGTTGAAAACTGATAGAGCAAATAGAACACAACGAAAGGCACTTTTGTATACAATATTTTGAAACGATCGTATGCGATGGCGCAAATAGCCGTTTTCACGGCCGCTTTGACGAAACCCGGCCTACCCGATGAAAACCCATTGACCTGAGCCGCCAGCCGTGAATACACTCTGTCGCAAAGCAAGTTGTATACAATTACAAAATCGATGAGGCACAACCCATGAGCAAAATGAGAGCAATCGATGCAGCCGTTCTGGTCATGCGCCGTGAAGGTGTAGATACCGCGTTCGGCATCCCAGGGGCTGCCATCAACCCGTTGTACTCGGCCCTGAAGAAAGTCGGTGGCATCGATCACGTCCTCGCTCGCCACGTCGAAGGTGCCTCGCACATGGCCGAGGGCTACACCCGTGCCAACCCGGGCAACATCGGCGTGTGCATCGGCACTTCCGGCCCAGCCGGCACCGACATGGTCACCGGCCTGTACAGCGCCTCGGCCGACTCCATCCCGATCCTCTGCATCACCGGCCAGGCCCCGCGTGCACGCCTGCACAAAGAAGACTTCCAGGCCGTCGACATCACTAGCATCGTCAAGCCGGTGACCAAGTGGGCGACCACCGTTCTGGAGCCAGGCCAGGTGCCTTACGCCTTCCAGAAGGCCTTCTATGAAATGCGCACCGGCCGCCCAGGCCCGGTACTGATCGACCTGCCGTTCGACGTACAGATGGCCGAAATCGAATTCGACATCGACGCCTACGAGCCGCTGGCCGTCAACAAGCCGTCCGCCACTCGCGTACAGGCTGAAAAAGCCCTGGCCCTGCTCAACGACGCCGAGCGCCCGCTGCTGGTCGCCGGTGGCGGCATCATCAACGCCGATGCCAGCGACAAGCTGGTCGAGTTCGCCGAACTGACCGGCGTGCCGGTAATCCCGACCCTGATGGGCTGGGGCACCATCCCGGACGACCACGCCCAAATGGTCGGCATGGTCGGCCTGCAGACTTCGCACCGCTACGGCAACGCCACCCTGCTGAAATCCGACCTGGTGTTCGGTATCGGTAACCGCTGGGCCAACCGCCACACCGGCTCCGTCGATGTCTACACCGAAGGCCGCAAGTTCGTGCACGTCGACATCGAACCGACCCAGATCGGCCGCGTATTCACCCCGGACCTGGGTATCGTTTCAGACGCCGGCAAGGCACTGGACGTGTTCCTGGAAGTGGCCCGCGAGTGGAAAGCCGCTGGCAAGCTGAAAGACCGTGCTGCCTGGCTGGAAGATTGCCAACAGCGCAAAGCCACCCTGCAGCGCAAGACCCACTTCGACAACGTGCCGGTCAAGCCGCAGCGCGTATACGAAGAAATGAACCAGGTATTCGGCAAGGACACCACCTACGTCAGCACCATCGGCCTGTCGCAGATTGCCGGCGCGCAGTTCCTGCACGTGTACAAGCCACGCCACTGGATCAACTGTGGCCAGGCCGGCCCGCTGGGCTGGACCATCCCTGCCGCACTGGGTGTTGTCAAAGCAGACCCTAAACGCAAGGTTGTGGCGCTGTCGGGTGACTACGACTTCCAGTTCATGATTGAAGAACTGGCAGTGGGTGCGCAGTTCAACCTGCCGTACGTCCACGTGCTGGTGAACAACGCCTACCTGGGCCTGATCCGTCAGGCGCAGCGTGGCTTCGACATGGATTACTGTGTACAACTGGCGTTCGAGAACATCAACTCGACCGACGCCGCCACCTACGGTGTCGACCACGTTGCAGTGGTCGAAGGCCTGGGCTGCAAAGCCATTCGCGTGTTCGAACCGGCCGAGATCGCCCCAGCCCTGCTCAAGGCGCAGAAGATGGCCGAAGAGTTCCGCGTGCCGGTGGTGGTCGAAGTGATTCTCGAGCGTGTGACCAACATTTCCATGGGCACCGAGATCAACGCGGTCAACGAGTTCGAAGACCTGGCGCTGGTCGGCAACGACGCGCCAACCGCCATCTCGATGCTGGACTGATCGCCTGACGCCCCCAGGCACGCCCTGGGGGCCTTCATCGCAAGGAGACAACTCATGCCTCGCTTCGCTGCCAACCTGTCCATGCTGTTCACCGAACAGGACTTCCTGGCCCGCTTCAAGGCTGCCGCCGACGCCGGTTTCAGTGGCGTCGAATACCTGTTCCCCTACGACTTCAGCGCTGCAGAAATCAAGCAGCAGCTGGAAGCCAACGGCCTGACCCAGGTGCTGTTCAACCTGCCTGCCGGCGACTGGGCCAAAGGTGAGCGCGGTATCACCTGCCACCCCGACCGTATCGAAGAATTCCGCGCCGGTGTCGACAAGGCCATCGAGTACGCCAAGGTGCTGGGCAACACCCAGGTCAACGCCCTGGCCGGCATTCGCCCACAAGGCCCGGACTGCGCCACCGTGCGCAAGACCTTCGTGGAGAACCTTCGCTACGCCGCCGACAAGCTCAAGGCCGCCGGTATCCGCCTGGTCATGGAAATGATCAACACCCGCGACATCCCGGGCTTTTACCTGAACACCACCCAGCAGGCCCTGGAAATCCAGGCCGAAGTGGGCAGTGACAACCTGTTCCTGCAGTACGACATCTACCACATGCAGATCATGGAAGGTGACCTGGCTCGCACCATGGAAACCAACCTGCAGCTGATCAACCACATCCAGCTGGCCGACAACCCCGGCCGTAACGAGCCTGGTACTGGCGAGATCAACTACCGCTTCCTGTTCGAGCACCTGGACCGCATTGGCTACCAAGGCTGGGTGGGCGCGGAGTACAAGCCCAAGACCACCACCGAAGCGGGTCTGGGCTGGCTGAAAACCCACAACGCAATCTGAGGAACAACTCGGGACCCTGTGGGAGCGGGCATGCCCGCGAACACCGGCATAGCCGGTGCCATCCACCGAGTCGCCTGTTTCGCGGGCATGCCCGCTCCCACAGGGGCCGCGGCTTGCTTGAGACATCACAAATACAAAGAGGCACATTCTCATGGCTAAAATCGGTTTCATCGGCACCGGCATCATGGGCAAGCCCATGGCCCAAAACCTGCAAAAAGCAGGTCACAGCCTGTTCGTTTCCACCCACCACGACGCCGCGCCAGCTGACCTGATCGCCGCCGGTGCAGTGGCCCTGGCCAACCCGAAAGAGGTTGCCCAGGAAGCCGAATTCATCATCGTCATGGTGCCGGACACCCCGCAGGTGGAAGCCGTACTGTTCGGTGAAAACGGCGTGGCTGAGGGCGTAGGCCCGAACAAGATCGTGATCGACATGAGTTCGATCTCGCCTACCGCCACCAAAGCGTTCGCTGAAAAAATCAAGGCAACCGGCGCAGCCTACCTGGACGCCCCGGTGTCCGGTGGTGAAGTCGGCGCCAAGGCCGCGACCCTGAGCATCATGGTCGGTGGCTGCCCTAAAGCCTTCGAGCGCACCCTGCCGCTGTTCGAAGCCATGGGCAAGAACATCACCCGCGTGGGTGGCAACGGTGACGGCCAGACCGCCAAGGTCGCCAACCAGATCATCGTCGCCCTGAACATCCAGGCCGTCAGCGAAGCACTGCTGTTCGCCGCCAAGAACGGCGCCGACCCGGCCAAGGTGCGTGAAGCACTGATGGGCGGCTTTGCTTCGTCGAAAATCCTCGAAGTACACGCCGAGCGCATGATCAAGGGCACCTTCGACCCAGGCTTCCGCATCAACCTGCACCAGAAAGACCTGAACCTGGCCCTGCAAGGCGCCAAGGAACTGGGCATCAACCTGCCCAACACCTCCAATGCCCAGCAAGTGTTCAACACCTGCCAGGCCCTGGGTGGCGGCAACTGGGACCACTCGGCGCTGATCAAAGGCCTGGAACACATGGCCAACTTCTCGATCCGCGGCGACAAGTAAGTAGTAGACCTTACCGGCCTCTTCGCGGCGGTTCGGCGCGAAGAAGCCAACACCGCTGAACCTGCGACCACAGGTTCAGCGGTAGCACCGAGCAACACCCGCCCCTGGTTCGGCCTGCACGGAGGCAGTTCCAGGGGCGTTTTTGATTCTGCAGAACAACAATAATTGGGAGCCTGCCATGTCGGTCGATCCGCAAAAAATTCTCCGCGAGCTGTTCGACACAGCCATCGCTGCCGCCCACCCCCGCCAAGTCCTCGAACCCTACCTGCCCGCCGACCGTAGCGGCCGGGTCATCGTCATCGGCGCCGGCAAGGCCGCAGCCGCCATGGCCGAAGTGGTCGAAAAAAGCTGGCAGGGCGAAGTTTCCGGCCTGGTCGTGACCCGTTACGGCCACGGCGCCAACTGCCAGAAGATCGAAGTGGTCGAAGCCGCCCACCCGGTACCGGATGCCGCCGGCCTGGCCGTGGCCAAGCGCGTGCTGGAACTGGTCAGCAACCTCAATGAAGACGACCGCGTCATCTTCCTGCTGTCTGGCGGTGGTTCCGCCCTGCTGGCATTGCCGGCCGAAGGCCTGACCCTGGCCGACAAACAACATATCAACAAGGCACTGCTCAAATCCGGCGCCACCATCGGCGAGATGAACTGCGTGCGCAAGCACCTCTCGGCGATCAAGGGCGGCCGCCTGGCCAAGGCCTGCTGGCCGGCCACGGTCTACACCTATGCCATTTCCGATGTGCCGGGCGACCTCGCCACCGTGATCGCCTCCGGCCCCACCGTGGCCGACCCGAGCACGTCGGCTGATGCCCTGGCCATTCTGAAACGCTACAACATCGAAGCGCCCAAAGCAGTCATCGACTGGCTGAACAACCCGGCCTCGGAAACCGTCAAGGCCGATGACCCGGCCCTGGCCCGCAGCCACTTCCAGCTGATCGCCAAACCCCAGCAGTCGCTCGAGGCCGCCGCAGTCAAAGCCCGACAGGCTGGTTTCAGCCCGCTGATTCTCGGCGACCTGGAAGGCGAGTCGCGCGAAGTGGCCAAGGTACACGCCGGTATTGCCCGGCAGATCGTCCAGCACGGCCAGCCATTGAAGGCACCCTGCGTGATCCTGTCCGGCGGCGAAACCACCGTGACCGTACGCGGCAATGGCCGTGGCGGGCGCAACGCCGAGTTCCTGCTCAGCCTCACTGAAAGCCTGAAAGGCCTGCCGGGCGTATACGCGCTGGCCGGCGACACCGACGGCATCGACGGCTCGGAAGAAAACGCCGGTGCCTTCATGACCCCGGGCAGCTACGCCCGTGCCGAGGCCCTGGGCCTGTCGGCCAGCGACGAGCTGGACAACAACAACGGCTATGGCTATTTCGCCGCGCTGGATGCGCTGATCGTCACCGAGCCGACCCGCACAAACGTCAACGACTTCCGCGCCATCCTGATCCTCGAGACTGCCCAACCATGACGCCTGATAAAAAAGTAAAGATCCTCGCCACCCTCGGCCCTGCGATCAACGGCATCGACGACATCCGCCAGCTGGTCGAAGCCGGGGTGAACATCTTCCGCCTCAACTTCAGCCACGGCGAACACGCTGACCACGCCCTGCGCTACCAGTGGATCCGCGAAGTGGAGCAGCAACTGAACTACCCGCTGGGCATCCTCATGGACCTGCAAGGGCCGAAGCTGCGCGTGGGCCGCTTTGCCGAAGGCAAGGTGCAGTTGCAACGCGGCCAGGCGCTGCGCCTGGACCTGGACAAGACCCCGGGCGACAGCCGCCGGGTCAACCTGCCACACCCTGAAATCATCGCAGCCCTCGAGCCCGGCATGGACCTGCTGCTGGACGATGGCAAGCTGCGCCTGCGCGTCACCGCCAAGCACAACGACGCCATCGACACAGAAGTGCTGAACGGTGGCGAGCTTTCCGACCGCAAGGGTGTCAACGTACCGCAAGCGGTACTCGACCTCTCCCCGCTCACCGAAAAAGATCGCCGCGACCTGGCCTTTGGCCTGGAACTGGGCGTGGACTGGGTGGCCCTGTCGTTTGTACAGCGCCCTGAGGACATCGTCGAAGCGCGCCAGCTGATTGGCGATCGCGCCTACCTGATGGCCAAGATCGAGAAACCCTCGGCGGTCGAACAACTGCAAGCCATTGCCGAACTGGCAGACGCGATCATGGTGGCGCGTGGTGACCTCGGCGTGGAAGTGCCGGCCGAAAGCGTGCCGCAAATCCAGAAGCGCATCATCAACACCTGCCGCCAGCTGGGCAAACCGGTGGTGGTTGCCACGCAGATGCTCGAGTCGATGCGCTTCTCGCCGGCGCCGACCCGTGCCGAAGTCACTGACGTGGCCAACGCCGTGGCCGAAGGTGCCGACGCGGTCATGTTGTCGGCCGAGACTGCCTCGGGTGACTACCCGCTGGAAGCCGTGCAGATGATGAGCAAGATCATCCGCCAGGTGGAAAACGGCCCTGACTACCAGGCCCAGCTCGACGTTGGCCGGCCGAAGGCCGAGGCCACCGTGTCGGACGCCATCAGCTGCGCCATCCGCCGCATCAGCGGCATCCTGCCGGTGGCGGTGCTGGTCAACTACAGCGAGTCGGGCGCCTCGACCCTGCGCGCTGCACGCGAGCGGCCACGGGCACCGATCCTCAACCTGACGCCGAACCTGAACACCGCGCGCCGCCTGAGCGTGGCCTGGGGCGTGCATTCGGTGGTCAACGACCGCCTGCGCCAGGTGGACGAGGTGGTTTCCACCGCCCTGGAGATTGCCCAGGCGCAAGGCATGGCCAGCCGTGGCGACACGCTGCTGATCACCGCCGGTGTGCCTTTCGGCAAGCCAGGGTCGACTAACACGCTGCGGATCGAGACTTTGATCTGAGATTGCCGGGGGCGCTCTGCGCCCCATTCGCAGCACAAGGTTGCTCCTACAGGGACCGCGTAGCCTGAGAAGCTCGCGATTCCTTTGTAGGAGCAGCCTTGTGCTGCGATGGAGGGCGCAGCCCTCCCCGTACACCGATCTACCTGCACTGCGGAAAACCGAGGCCCAAAGAGGCCCACCGCTCCCCCATCAACCTCACTGACTGCCCCATGTACACCAAAAATTTCGTCAACCCGTGCCCTGACTGGGCCACGGCGTTACTCAACGGCTTCAGCCAGGTGCTGCTGCTGCGCAACCCCCTGTGCGGCCTGTGCTGCCTGCTGGCCATTCTGCTGACCGCACCCAACATGGTCGGCGGCGCCCTGCTCGGCGCCCTGGCCGGCTTGCTCACCGCCCAGGCCCGCGGCTACGACCGCGCCGACCGCCAGGCCGGGCTGTACTGCTACAACGGCGTGCTGATCGGCATCCTGATCAGCGCCGTACTGCCCTGGTCGGCCATATTGCCCCCCCTGATCATCGCCGCCGGCGGCCTGTCCAGCATCATCACCCACCAGTGGCGCAAGCGCGGCGGCAAGTTGCTGGTCGCCTACACCGCGCCATTCGTGCTGTTGGGCTGGGGCACCCTGCTAGTCGTCAGCCCTTCGCCCAGCGCCTTCGTCGAAGTTGACCCGCTGTACGCATTGGCCCGCGGCGTAGGCCAGATCTTCCTGCTCGACCAGCCACTGGCCGGCTTGCTGATCATCGTCGGCATGTTCATCGCCAACCCTTATGCGGCAATGTGGGCGGTGATCGGCTCGGCGATCGGTGGAGGCGTGGCGTTGATTGCCGACCAGGCGCAGGCAGCATGGCTGGGTTTGTATGGTTTCAACGCCGCGCTGGCGGCAGTGGCCTTCAGCAGGCAAGGTGAAAAACCCTGGGTGACGCTGCTGGCCATCGCCCTGGCCCTGTTGCTGCAACCGCTGTTCAAGCTGCTGCCCGTGCCGGGCCTGACCGCGCCCTTCGTCGCCGCCTGCTGGCTGATGCACCTGGGCAGCCACCTGGCTCAGCCCAGGCAGCGCAACGCCAGCCGCTTGCACAGCTGAAATGCAACCCCTAGGCTCAGCCCATCGCTTTTTTGGAATGAGCCAATGAATAATCCTGCGAGCCTGCGCGAGCGGCTCTTCGTCATCGTCTTCCAGTCCGATACCGTGGCAGGAAGACGCTTCGACAAAATCCTCCTGCTGATAATCCTGGCCAGCTTGGTCACCGTCATCCTCGACAGCATCGACGAAGTGCACCAAGGCTACGCCGGCCTGCTGGCCGGCATCGAGTGAGGCTTCACCGCGATATTCCTGGCCGAGTACATCACCCGCCTGTACTGCTCGCCCAAGCCCTTGCGCTATGCCTTCAGTTTTTATGGCCTGGTCGACCTGCTGGCGATCGTCCCTGGGATCATCGCCCTGTACTACAGCGACGCCCAGTACCTGCTGATCATCCGGGTGATACGGATGCTGCGGATCTTCCGCGTGCTCAAGCTCAGCCCGTACCTCAAGCAGGCCAACTACCTGATGGAGGCGCTGCGCGGTAGCAAGCAGAAGATCATCGTGTTCCTGGTCAGCGTATCGACCCTGGTAACGGTGTTCGGCACGCTGATGTACGTGATCGAAGGCCCGGAACATGGCTTTACCAGCATCCCCAAAGGTATTTATTGGGCCATCGTTACCCTGACCACGGTGGGCTTTGGCGACATCGTGCCAAAGACGCCGCTTGGGCAGGTGCTGTCGTCGCTGGTGATGATTACCGGTTACTCGATCATTGCCGTGCCGACCGGCATCTTTACCGCCGAACTGGCCAATGCCATGCGCGGGGAGCAGTTGCAGCATGATTGCCCGACGTGTCACAAAAAGACGCATGAGCATGGCGCGGCGTTCTGTTCGCGCTGTGGAAATGGGTTGTTTCCCAAGCAATGATGCTGCCTGTGCCGGCCCTTTCGCGGGTGAACCCGCTCCCACAGGATCACCACAGGCCTTGGCAGTGCGCGGTCCCTGTGGGAGCGGGTTTACCCGCGAAAGGGCCAGCACAGGCGACGGCATAACCAAAGTCATTTTTGTTCTTTAACCGCCACAAACCCACCCGCTATAGTCGCAGGCAAAATGCCAACACCTCGATAACAAGGAAGCAACGTGAAAAAACTCTTCACCGCCTCGCTGCTCGCCGCAGGCCTGGCCCTGGGCAACCTCGCCCAGGCCGCCCCTACCCTGCTGAACGTTTCCTACGACGTGATGCGCGACTTCTACAAGGACTACAACCCGGCCTTCCAGAAGCACTGGGAAGCCGAGCACAAAGAGAAGGTCAACGTGCAGATGTCCTTCGGCGGTTCGAGCAAACAGGCGCGTGCAGTGATCGATGGCCTGCCGGCCGATGTCATCACCATGAACATGGCCACCGACATCAACGCCCTGGTCGACAATGGCAAGCTGGTGCCGGACAACTGGGTAACCCGCCTGCCGAACAACAGCGCGCCGTTCACCTCGGCCACTGTGTTCATCGTGCGCAAGGGCAACCCGAAAGCCCTGAAAGACTGGCCCGACCTGCTCAAGGACGGCGTGCAAGTGATCGTGCCCAACCCGAAAACGTCGGGTAACGGGCGCTACACGTACCTGTCGGCCTGGGGCTATGTGCTCAAGCAAGGCGGTGACGAGACCAAGGCCCGCGATTTCGTCGGCAAGCTGTTCAAGCAGGCCCCGGTGCTGGACACCGGTGGCCGTGCCGCCACCACCACCTTCATGACCAACCAGATTGGTGATGTGCTGGTCACCTTCGAGAACGAAGCCGAGATGATCGCCCGCGAGTTCGGCCGCGACCAGTTCGAAGTGGTTTACCCAAGCGTGTCGGCCGAAGCCGAACCCCCTGTCAGCGTGGTCGACAAGGTCGTGGCGAAGAAAGGTACCCAGGCTGTGGCCGAGGAATACCTGAAGTACCTGTGGTCGCCTGAAGCGCAGGAGATCGCCGCCAACAACTACCTGCGCCCGCGTGATGCAGCAGTACTGGCCAAGTACACTGACCGCTTCCCGAAAGTGGACTTCCTGTCAGTGGAGAAAACCTTTGGTGACTGGCGCACCGTGCAGAAGACCCACTTCAACGATGGTGGGGTGTTTGACCAGATCTATACCGGTCAGTAACTGATGCAGGCAGGTACTGCACAATCCATTAGGCGTGTGCAGTACCTGTGGGAGCTGGCTTGCCGGCGATAGCGCCAGTGGTTTTGACACACCTCTTCGAACTTTCTCCATCAACCTGCAATCAGTTCCTTGAGTAACCCTGCCCGCTCACCCCGGCCCAAGGAGTACTCCAGTGCTGCGTTTTCTCTCTACCCTGCTGCTCGGCTGCCTGCTGAGCACCCACCTGCTGGCCGCTGACCCCACCCCCGCCGAAGAACAACCCGCCGAACCCGAACCGGTATTGCAAGGCGGACTGCTTGGGGCCCTGGCCGACGGCCTGGACAGCGCCGCCCAGGAGCTCGACCTCGATGCCCATCTGGTCGATGCCTGGCGCCTGCGCACCGACCGCGCCGCCAAGGAAGTCGAGCGCCTGGTCGACCGGCACTCGTCCGACGATTCGCTGCAACTGGTCGGCAACTTCCTCCTGCTCACCCTGACCTGGGCCGCCAGCTTCGCGGCACTCACCAGCCTCGGCCGCTGGGTCGCCAAGCGCACTTCCGGCACGCCCTGGCTACGCGAACGCAAACGCGCCAGCAGCCTGCTCGGTTACCTGCTGCCCTACACCCTGCCGGCCCTGGCCAGCTTGCCGCTGACGCTGTACGCCAGCCGCTTTCTCGACCCGTCAGTGGCCCGCGCCCTGGGCCTGAGCCTGGCTTACGCCACCAGCAGCGGCCTGTTCTCGACTTCGATCATCCTCTGCCTGGTGACCCTGTTCGATGCCGGGCACAAACGCGACGCCGTGGCGGTCATCAAACGCCTGGCCCCCCGTCCGCTGTTCATGATCGGCTTCCTCGCGGCCTGGAGCGACGCCCTGACCAGCCCACAGATCGCCCGCCAGCTGGGCGGCAACATCACCGCCAGCATCGCGGTGGCCACCGGCCTGATTGCCACCTTCATCTTCGCCAGCCTGGTGATCCGCCTGCGCCGCCCGGTGGCGCACCTGATCCGCAACCGCGCCTTCAAGGACCGCGTGCAGCATCGCGCCGTGCAGGAGACCCTGCGGATCTTTTCGGTGCTGTGGTATCTGCCGATCCTGCTGATGATCCTGGTGTCGGCCATTCACCTGATCGGCGCCGGCGAAGAAAGCCAGAAGGCCCTGCAGAAAGCCTTGCTGACCACTGTACTGCTGGTCTGTACCGTGTTCCTCAGCACCTTGCTGCAACACTTGCTGGCCCAGCGCGAAACCGACCCGGCACAGCGGGTACGCCCTTACAAGGAGCTGCTGCGTAGCCTCGCCCATGCGCTACTGCGCATCGCCATGGCGGTGACGTTCATCGAACTGCTGGGGCGCATCTGGGGCTTCTCGGTGGTCGATTTCGCCCTGAGCAACAGCCTGGGCCAGGCGATCAGCAATTCGCTGTCGAGCATTGGCCTGATCCTGCTGGTCACCTGGCTGCTGTGGGTGGTACTCGACACGGCCATCCAGGAAGCACTCAAGCCACCCGTGGGCCGCCGCAGCGCACGCCAGCCGAGCACCCGGGTACGGACCATCCTGCCGATGCTGCGCAATGCGATCAAAGTGATCCTGATCGTCATCTGCACCATCACCACCATGGCCAACCTGGGCATCAACGTCGCGCCACTGCTGGCCGGTGCCGGAGTGATCGGCCTGGCCATCGGCTTTGGCTCGCAGCAACTGGTGCAGGATGTGATTACCGGGCTGTTCATCCTGATCGAGGACACCATTTCAATCGGCGACTGGGTGGTGCTTGATTCCGGCCATGCCGGTACCGTCGAAAGCCTGACGATCCGTACCTTGCGCCTGCGCGATGGCAAAGGCTTTGTGCACTCGGTGCCGTTCGGCCAGATCAAGGCGGTTACCAACCAGTCGCGGCAGTTCGCCTATGCGTTCTTCTCGGTGCAGTTCACCTACGACAGTGATGTGGATGCGTCACTGGCGCTGATCCATGAGGTGGGCAAGTCGATCAGCGAAGACCCGCTGCTGCGCATCAACCTGCAAGGGCCGCTGCAAGTGTTCGGGGTGGACCGCATGGACTTGAACGGGTTTGTGCTGACGGCGCAGTTCCGCACCATCTCCGGCGGGCAATATGCGGTGAGCCGAGCGTTCAACGAGCGGCTGAAGAAGCGGGTGGACCAGACCGACAACGTGAGTTTTGCCCAGGTGTACCCGCTGCCGCTGCAGGCCCTGGGGGCTTGATGCTGTCAGCACCGGCCCTATCGCCGGCAAGCCAGCTCCCACAGGCCCCCACAACATTCAGGGTTGTGCTGAGCCCTGTGGGAGCTGGCTTGCCGGCGATAGGGCCGGTACTGGCAACCTCAGGTCTGACGGAATACCAAGGCCTTCAGCCCCCCGGCCGGGTCCACATCCGGAAACTCCGGCGGGTTCTCCAGCCGCTCGACAAACGCCAACGACGGCGCCTGCTCAGCCATCCCCTCGATCAGAAACTCCGGCCCGACACCCGGGTCGTTGACACAGGCCAGCACCGTCCCACCCGCGCTCAGCAACTCCGGCAAACGCCGCAGGATCTTCGCGTAATCCTGGGTCAGCACAAAGCTGCCACGCTGGAAGGTCGGCGGGTCGATGATGATCAGGTCGTAAGGCCCGTACTTGCGCACCTTGCCCCATGACTTGAACAGCTCATGCCCCAGGTAGGCCACACGCGATGCATCGTGGCCATTCAGGCGATGGTTATCGCGCCCGCGGGACAACGCCGATTTGGCCATGTCCAGGTTCACCACCTGCTCGGCGCCTCCGGCAATCGCTGCCACCGAGAAGCCGCAGGTGTAGGCGAACAGGTTCAGCACGCGCTTGCCCGCCGCCTGCTCGCGCACCCAGCGCCGGCCGTAGCGCATGTCGAGAAACAGGCCATTGTTCTGCCGCACGCCCAGGTCCAGCAGGTAAGTCAGGCCGTCTTCGACCACCTCGCGTTGCTGGCACGGCTCGCCCAGCAGCCACTGGCCCGGGCTGTCGGGCAAATAGCGGTGCTGGATGAGAATGGCCTGGCCGGCCCATTGCGGGGACTGGGCCACGTTGCGCAGCATGGCTTCCAGTTCGGCCAGTTGGCCCTCGGGCAGCTCACGGAACAGGGCTACCGAGAGCACGCCTTGCAACCAGTCGACAGTGACCTGCTCCAGGCCTGCCCAGCAACGGCCACGGCCATGGAACAGGCGGCGGGTTTCCTGCGGGGCAGGGTCGAGGGCGGCGAGCAGGTGCTGCTCCAAGGTGTGAATCGGGGAAGTCATGGTGGGTCGCAGGCTGGCAAAAGCGGCATTCTACCTTGCCGGCCTCTTCGCGGGTAAACCCGCTCCCACAGGGACCCCACAGTATTCAGAGCTACGGTGATCCTGTGAGAGCGGGTTTACCCGCGAAGAGGCCCACAAGGTCACTTCAATTCTTGACTGCAAGCCGCGCCGGCCGGAACCACCACCCCTGCTGCATCCCCGCCGCTGCCAGCAGAATCAGCCCTACCCCCAGCCATTGCAGCGGCGCCAGCCGATGACCGAAGGCCACCCAGTCCACCAGAATCGCCGCAATCGGGTAAATGAACGACAGCGCCCCGGTCAACGCCGTGGGCAAACGCTGGATGGCACTGTACAGCAGCACATACATGAGGCCGGTGTGGACCATGCCCAGCGTCAACAGGCTGGCCAGCGCTGGCGCTTCACCCGGCAATCCGCCGAGCTTGACCCACGGCGCCAGCAACAGCACACCCGTCGCTACCTGGATCAACGCGATCAGGTGAGGCGGGGTGCCTTTCAGCCGCTTGATGATCAACGCCGCAATGGCATACAAAAACGCCGCGCCCAGTGCCAGGCCAATGCCCAGCAAGTATTCCTCACCACCGCCCTGCCCCACACCATGGGCGCTGACGATGGCCAACATGCCGAGGAACGCCACGCTAAGCCATGTAAGCTTGGCCAGTGTGATCTTTTCGCCCAGAAACAGCGCTGCCAGCCCCACCAGCATGAACGGCTGCACGTTGTACACCGCTGTCCCGATGGCGATCGACGCACGGGAATACGAGGCAAACAGCAGCAGCCAGTTGCCGACAATGGCCACGCCGCTGGCGATCGCCAACAGGAACGCCGTACGGCTGATGACTCCGGCCCGCAAAAAGCCGAAAGCGGCGCAAATCACCAGCAGGGTTACGGCGCCGAAAACGCAGCGCCAGAACACCACCTCGAGCACCGGCTGCCCCGACACCAGCACGAACCAGCCGATGGTCCCGGAAATCAGCATGGCGGCGACCATTTCCAGCGAGCCACGGCGCAATGAACTGTCCATCTCACACCTCCCATTGACGATGACAACAGTATGCAAAGGTTACAGCCTTGCCTTCCAGCGGATTACCAAGGCAGATTTGCAGCCTTGCCTTTACTATCAAGGCAAATAACGCGAATTACCTGACGAGGTGACCATGACCGATGCCATCGACCAACTGCTGATCAACGCACTGATGGAAGACTCGCGCCGCTCGCTCAAAGCCTTGGCGCAAGTCAGCGGGCTGTCCGCGCCCAGCGTCAGCGAGCGCCTGCGCCGACTGGAAGAGCGTGGGGTGCTGCGCGGTTACACCGTCGAGGTCGACCCGCGCGCCTTTGGTTACCAGTTACAGGCCATCGTGCGCATCCGCCCACTGCCGGGCCAGCTGCAGGAGGTAGAACGGCAGATCATTGCCATCCCCGAGTTCACCGAGTGCGACAAGGTCACCGGGGAGGACTGTTTCATTGCCCGGTTGCATGTGCGCTCGATGGAGCAACTGGACACCCTGCTCGACCGCATCAATGTGCTGGCCGAGACCAACACCGCCATCATCAAGAAAAGCCCGGTGAAGCGGCGATTGCCGCCGATGGATTGATTTGCTCCTGTTACGGCCTCTTCGCGGGCGTGCCCGCGAAGAGGCCAAAGCAGGAAAAGCTGACTATTTTTTGTACACAAGAACGTCACCATAAGTGCCATTTTTGTGTGCACTTTATCCAGTAGAGCCCCATTTCGTTACACACTTCCCACCGCTTAATTTGACCAATTGATCAACTAACTAATCCTCCAAAAAAATAAACCTGTTCATTAGGTCAACTTATAACCAATTTATTTCATCAACTTATCTTTGAACAAGATAGGTTTGAAATGATGACCTGTTGAAACTTGCTCTTTCCTTGGCATGGAACTCGCTTTTGTGTGTTCATGTTTTGTATACAACTTTAACAAAACATAAATACACAAGAACCCGCGACGCCGGTCCAAAGCCGGCCGCCGCGCCCAGAACCCTGTGATGCCAAGCTGCACCGACGAGATGGCGAGCCCGTGCGCATGCCCGCTCATCGCAGTCAAAGTGCATCAGGAGCCCGCCGGAATGAGTAGCAGCCTCGACCTTGCCCCTGAACTATCCGTCGCCAGCACCCACCCCGCTTCCAGCCTCGTCGGCGATGCGCCAGAACTGGCCCTGAGCCCGCGCCTGCACAACCGCGACCTTGCCCCGACACGCACCGCAGGGCGGCGCTGGGGTGGCTATAGCATCTTCGCGTTGTGGACAAACGATGTGCACAATATTGCCAACTACTCGTTCGCCATGGGCTTGTTCGCCCTTGGCCTGGGTGGCTGGCAGATTTTGCTGTCGCTGGCCATTGGCGCGGCGCTGGTGTACTTCTTCATGAACCTGTCCGGCTACATGGGGCAGAAAACCGGGGTGCCGTTCCCGGTCATCAGCCGCATTGCCTTCGGCATCCATGGCGCACAGATACCGGCGCTGATCCGCGCAGTCATTGCCATCGCCTGGTTCGGCATCCAGACCTTCCTGGCCTCAGTGGTGCTGCGCGTGCTGCTTACCGCCGTGTGGCCCCAAATGGCGGCCTACGACCACGACAGCATCCTCGGCCTGTCGAGCCTGGGCTGGGTGTGCTTCGTGTCAATCTGGCTGGTACAGCTGGTGATCCTGGCCTACGGCATGGAGATGGTGCGCCGCTACGAGGCCTTCGCCGGCCCGGTGATCCTGCTGACCGTGGCCGCCCTGGCAGTGTTCATGTACTTCAAGGCCGACGCGCGCATCGCCTGGTCGGTCGCCGAGCCACTGACCGGCATCGATATGTGGCGCAACATCTTCGCCGGCGGGGCATTGTGGCTGGCCATCTACGGCACCCTGGTGCTGAATTTCTGTGATTTCGCCCGCTCCTCGCCGTGCCGCAAGACCATCCGCGTCGGCAACTTCTGGGGCCTTCCGGTGAACATCCTGGTGTTTGCCGTGATCACCGTGGTGCTGTGCGGCGCGCAGTTCCAGATCAACGGCCAGATCATCGACAGCCCGACCCAGATCGTCGCCGCCATCCCCAGCACGTTGTTCCTGGTACTGGGCTGCGTAGCCTTCCTGATTGTCACCGTGGCGGTGAACATCATGGCCAACTTCGTCGCCCCGGCCTTTGTGCTCAGCAACCTGGCGCCACGCCACCTGAACTTCCGTCGCGCGGGGCTGATCAGCGCCACCCTGGCGGTGCTGATCCTGCCGTGGAACCTGTACAACAGCCCGCTGGTGATCGTGTACTTCCTGTCCGGCCTGGGCGCCCTGCTCGGCCCGCTGTACGGGGTGATCATGTCCGACTACTGGTTGCTGCGCAAAGGCTGCATCAACGTGCCAGAGCTATACACCGAGCACCCGACCGGTGCCTACCACTACAGCAAGGGCATCAACCTGCGCGCCGTGGCCGCCTTCGTGCCTGCTGCGTTGCTGGCCATCGTGCTGGCCCTGGTACCCAATTTCCACAGTGTGGCCCCGTTCTCCTGGCTGATCGGTGCCGGCATCGCCGCCGTCCTGTACCTGCTGATCGCACCACGCAACCGCCACTACCACGACGTCAGCGGCGAATGCATCGCCGTCGACCACAGCAGCCATTAATCAGGGAGGACTGCCCATGCGTATTCTGATCGCCAACGTCAACACCACCGATGCCATCACCGAAGCCATTGCCCAGCAAGCCCGGGCCGTAGCAGCGCCCGGTACCGAAATCGTCGGCCTTACCCCTTGGTTCGGTGCCGAGTCGGTGGAAGGCAACTTCGAAAGCTACCTGGCCGCCATCGCCGTGATGGACCGGGTGCTGGCCTACGAGGGCCCCTACGACGCCGTGATCCAGGCCGGTTATGGCGAACACGGCCGCGAGGGCCTGCAGGAATTGCTGAACGTGCCCGTGGTGGACATTACCGATGCAGCCGCCAGCACCGCGATGTACCTGGGCCATGCCTATTCCGTGGTGACCACGCTGGACCGCACCGTGCCACTGATCGAAGACCGTCTGAAGCTGTCTGGCCTTTATGACCGCTGTGCGTCGGTGCGGGCCAGCGGGCTGGCGGTGCTGGAGCTGGAAGCCGACCCACAACGGGCTGTGGAGGCGATTGTCGAGCAGGCCGAACGCGCCGTGCGTGACGACAAGGCAGAGGTGATCTGCCTGGGTTGCGGTGGGATGGCCGGGCTCGACGAGCAGATCCGCCAGCGCACCGGCGTGCCGGTGGTGGATGGCGTGAGCGCGGCGGTGACCATCGCCGAATCGCTGGTGCGCATGGGCTTGAGCACCTCCAAGGTGCGCACCTATGCCACGCCGCGGGTGAAGAAAGTGGTGGGTTGGCCGATGCGCCTGGGCCGCTGATCCTTCATTGGCCTGTACTGGCCTCTTCGCGGGCTTGCCCGCGAAGAGGCCAGTGCTATCAACCCATCATTTCGACCAGGCGCTGCGCACTGCCACAGGCCAGGGTAAACCCCAATGCCCCATGCCCCAGGTTCAGCCACAGGTTGCGATACACCGTCCCCCCTATGATCGGCACCCCGGTCGGTGTCGCCGGGCGCATGCCCGCCCACTCCACCGCCTGGCCATAATCCGCAGCCATGGGCAATGTCTCCAGCGCCAGCCGCCGCATGCTCTGCAACCTGCGCTTTTCCACCGACTCGTCGAACCCGACAATGTCCACCATCGCCGCTACCCGCATCTGCTGCCCCAGGCGGGCATAGACGATCTTGCGTTCATAGTCGGTGAGGCTCACCTCCGGTGCCCGATGCCCAGTGCTGATCGGTGCCGTCAGGCTGTAGCCCTTCAGCGGGTAGACCGGTATCTGCACCCCTGGTAATGCCAAGCCTGGGCCACGATGCCCCGCACACAGCACCAACTGCTCCACGTCCAGTTGCTCATTGCCTAGTTGCAGCGCTACGACCTGGTCCTGGCGCCGTACCAGCTGCGTCACTGGCCGACCAAGCAGGAAACGGCATTGCCCCGAAGCGCGCAACAGTGCCTCCAGGCGCTGGCAGAACAAGTGACAGTCGCCAACCTCTTCATCCGCTGTGAACACGCCACCCACAAACGGTGCGCCCTCCAGCGCAGGGTCCAGCGCGCGCAACTCGGAGGCCGCCAGCACCCGCTGGCTGGCCGGGTCGGTCAATTGCGCCCGGCCATGGGCAAAGGCCCGTTCGCTGCGAAAAGCCACCAGCTTGCCATTGCGCCGCCAGGCAAAATCACCAAAGTTCTGGCTGTCGCGCCACTGCGCCAGAACGGCTTGGCTGCGCAGCGCCAGCTCCAGCAGTTGCCCGGCATTTCGGCGATTGACGCTGCGCCGGCATGCCAAGGTGAATGCCAGCAGCCAGCGCCACTGCGCCGGGTCCAGACGCAAGCGCAGGCGCAGCGGCGACTCGCCCTGCAATAGCCAACCCAGTGCCTGCCAGGGCACCCCGGCATCAGCCAGCGGTGCCACATAGCGATAGGACAATTGCCCGCCATTGGCGAAGCTGGTGGCCGACGCCAGGCTGTCACGGGCCTCGATCAAATCAACCGACCACCCTTCACGAACAAGCGCGTAGGCCGTTGCCAGGCCAACCACCCCGCCACCGATTACCGTTACCCGCTGCTTCATCACCCTTCCCTGTTCCGGCTTCCTGGCCAAACAGTACCAGCGGATCAGGTCGGGCAGCTATGCGCACCGTCATTCAGGCCCTGGCGTACGTTGCGGCTGAGCAGGCTGGCCTTGCCGTCGTGCCAGGTCAGGGTCAGTACATAGAGGGTGTCGAAGTCATCGCCGCTCCAGTCCTGGGTGATCACCTGCTCTTCACCCAAGGCCTTGCCGGCCACCGTGTTGATCAGTTCAGGCAGGTAGCCGTGGGACCAAGCGGTATAGACGGTCGCATTGCGGTATTTGTCGCTCAGCAACTCATCGGCCAGTTCCTCGGTGTCGTTGGCGCCGTAGTCGATATTCACCGGCAAGCCGAGGCGGATGGCGCTGGGGGTGATGGTCATCAGCGGGCGAATGTAGCTGTAGCTCTCGTCCTTGCTGCCTTCTTCGACTTGCCGCGAAGGGTTGGCGGCAAACACGTAGTCGGCATTGCCGAAGCGCTCCGGCAGCAAGGTTGCCAGGTCCAGTGCGCGGTTGAGGCCCTGGCAGTTCAATTGGCCAAGCCCCTCACCCGGTTTCTCGGCATGGCGCAAGAACACCAGGGTCTGGGTGCCATCCACCGGTTCAGCCCGGCTTTCGACAGCCTCCAGCGCCAGCGGCACGGCGACGGCCGTGAGTACCAGGCTCAGCAGCAAATGGCGACGACGGCGGAAGAATGTTGGCAACTTCATCAAGGCAGGCTCGTGTGGCAGAGAAAATCGGGTTGACCCGCCACATCGCCCTGTCAGCTGCAGGGCGCCCTTGTAGTGAATGCCATCCTTGGCAACGAGTGAGGGTCAGAGTGCCCTGAACCCGTTTGGTTCCTCCCTGGAGGTGGATGCCGTTCCCTGGGCAAGGCCTAGGTTAGGGGATGGGTGTTGCTGAATTATGTCCAGTCTCGACTAATCACTCTGAGGAGTAGCCGTCACAGTGCTCCTGCAGCTTCGCTCGCAGGGACAGAGTCGATGATGGTGACATCAAACAGCTGTTCGATGAGAGCCAAGTCTTCATCTTTGGGCTCCCGATCATGCTTTGTTTTGAAAGCCTGGATGAATTCGATTTTCTGCCGCTTGTATAACGAATAGGCAATGATACCGAGCGTATCTTGCTCATTTTCTACAAGCACAGAGTAGATGTGGTTGTAGCAGCCGTCCGCCATAAGGCTTTCACCCCTTGCGCAGGCGGAAGTACGCGGCTGTAAAGGCTGCCTTCAGTTCCGAACGGGTCTTCCGCGGGTTAGTGATCACGCTGGCCAGTTCACGCGGTAGCGAAATTTCCATACGTGCACCTGATGCAACTAGCAAAGCGTTAGCTTCGCGTACCACCCTCGAGGAAAAATGCGACTTCATGGAATTGCTCCCCTCTCGCTTGTTGAGTGGGCAAGCTTAACTGGCTGTGAATCGCCCCTCAATCAGACACGCGCCGACAGCGCGTGTAGTCCTTTTCCTCAATCATCCCGCGTCAGCACTTCCAGCAATTCGATCTCAAAGGTCAGGTCCGAGCCAGGCGGTATCGCCCCCACACTGCGCTCGCCATAGCCCAGGTGTGCAGGAACCTGCAGTTTGCGCTTGCCGCCAACGCGCATGCCCATCAGGCCCTGGTCCCACCCCTTGATCACTCGACCGGTACCAATCACGCACTGGAACGGCTTGCCGCGTGACCAGGATGAATCGAACTCGCTGCCATCGGCCAGCCAGCCGGTGTACTGGGTGGTGATCAGGGCGCCTTTGACGGCGGCTTTGCCTTCACCCTCGACCAGGTCGATTATCTGCAGTTCTTGGCTCACGGGCACACTCCAACGCTGGAAACAAAGCCGCCCTTTTCTCAGGAATGCACCGGTTTGGCAAGCAGGATCGACGGCACACGATTAGCTGTTCTGCTCAAACACCTCTTGGCCGGTCAGCTCTTTGGTGTGGTTGGCAAAACAGTACCAGGCGGGCTTCTGCTCGACAAAAATCTGCAGATCGAAATCCCATTCCTGATCCCCATCCAGCAGGCCGACCGGCACTGCATGGAAGTCGTTGGCCTTCAGCCGGTAATACAGGTGCGTGCCGCATTGGCCGCAAAACCCTCGCTGGGCCCAGTCGGACGAGTCATAGACACTGGGGGCACGCCCTTCGATCACCGGTGGCTGGCTGCAATGCACCACCAGCAACGGCCCGCCGGTCCACTTGCGGCACATGCTGCAATGGCATGCGCTGATATGAGTGTTGTCGACGGTGACCTTGAGCGTGGTGGCGCCGCACAGGCAGGTACCTTGTTTTTCCATGGCCATGGCTGGTTCCTTTAGCGAGGGTTGGGCCAGCAATTATAGATGCCAGCTGCAACGCGCCTACAAAGGATCGCGTGAAGCTTCAGATGTACACAGTGCCGCGCAGGTACAACGCCGCTCGCCCGCTGATGATCACCCGGCCATTGCCCGGTACTTCACACAGCAGCTGCCCTTTGCGTGCCCCGCCCTGCTCGCAGCTCAGCACCTGCTTGCCCAGGCGGTCAGCCCACACTGGCGCCAGCGAGGTGTGTGCCGAGCCGGTGACCGGGTCTTCATTCACGCCAACCCGTGGGCCGAACCAGCGGGTGACGAAATCAAAGCCACGCCCTGCCGCCGTCACGGCAATACCACGCACGTCGAAGGCCGACAGCGCTACAAAGTCCGGCTTCAGCGTATCGACCAACAGGGCGTCATCAATCACTACTACATAGTCATCGCTGCGGTACACCGCCTGTGCCTGGGTCAGGCCTAGCGCTTGCAGCAGGCCCACCGGGGTTTCCACGACGGCCGGCTGCTTGGCCGGGAAATCCATGGCCAGCAGCCCGTCAGTGCCACGGCTGACACGCAATTCACCACTGCGGGTGTTGAAGCGCAGTACCTGCGCCTGCTCACCCAGCTGCTCGAACAGCACATAAGCCGAGGCCAGGGTGGCGTGGCCGCACAGGTCAACTTCTACGGTCGGGGTGAACCAGCGCAGGTCGAAGGTTTCGCCGTTGCGCACGAAATAGGCGGTTTCCGACAGGTTGTTTTCTTCGGCAATGCGCTGCAGCACATCGTCCGGCAGCCAGGCTTGGAGCGGGATCACCGCCGCCGGGTTGCCACCGAACGGTTCAGCGGAAAAGGCATCGACCTGGAAGATTTCGAGTTGCATGCACACACTCCTTGTTGCCCGGGATTTGCCAGGCAGATGTCTGAAAGGGTTACCGGCTCACCGGGGTCAGTACTGGTTCACCGGCAAAGAATGCCTGCAGGTTGTGCAGCACCAGGGTCACGGTATCGCGCGCGGCCTCCGGCGACTGGCCGGCCACGTGGGGTGTGAGCACCGTGTTGGCCATAGCCTTGAGAGCATCCGGCACCGCCGGTTCGTCATCGAATACGTCCAGGGCGGCGCCGGCCAGCTTGCCTTGCTCCAGGGCGGCCACCAGGGCGTCGGTGTCGACCACGCTAGCCCGGGCGATATTCACCAGATAGCCCTTGCCGCCCAGCGCCTCTAGTACCTGGGCATCGACCAGATGCTGGGTATTGGCGCCACCGGGAGTGGCCACGACCATGATGTCGACAGCTTCGGCCAGGTGGAGCGGGCTGTCGTACCAGGTGTAAGGCACATCTTCGCGCGGCGTGCGGCTGTGGTAGCTGACGGGCATGTCGAAGCCCAGGTTGGCGCGCTTGGCAATGGCTTGCCCCACCGCCCCTAGGCCAAGAATGCCCAGGCGCTTGCCACTCACCGACGGGCTGATTACCCGGTTCCACTCGCCGCGGCGGGTGCTGGCGTCAGCACGGGGAATGTCGCGCAGCAGCGCCAGCAACAGCGCCAGGGTGTGGTCGGCGACCGCGCTGGCATTGGCACCCGCGCCGTTGGTAACGGTGATGCCGCGGGCGGCGGCGGCAGCCAGGTCGACTTGTTCGTAACCGGCACCGATCACGCAGATGATCTGCAACTTGGGCAATGCGTCGATTTCTGCGGCAGTCAGCCCCAGCGGGCCACGAGTGAGCACGGCATCGATTTCACTGGCGTGGCGCTGGATGGCGTCGGCGCGCAGTTGCGGCGAGGGGGCGCGGATCAGGCGGTAACCGGCCTGCTCCAGCATGGGCAGGTAATCGTCGACGGTTTCTACCAGTACCAAGACTGTCTTGCGCATGCCACCTCCCAATGTTGAAGGGGCATTATGCGGAATCACCGTGCAGTACAGTCAATCGGTAATTGCGCGGAAAATTGTACTGTATTGGTGGAGTGGGAAATGAGATAGCGTAACGGCCGGGAGTCCGGCGTTAGAGATGCGGTGCATGGGAGATCGAGCGCCGCCCGCGCGGCGCATCGCGAGCGAAGCTCGCTCCTACGTTTGTTTCGGGCCAGTTACGCCTGTGGCAAGCGCGCGCGACCGCCTTGTTTGTACAACGCGATATCGAGCCATGCACCAAGGCGTTCGCGCGCAAATCCCACAGGAATAATTGGCCCGAAACAAACGTAGGAGCGAGCTTCGCTCGCGATGCGCCGCGCGGGCGGCGCTCGATCTCGAACACCCAAATAACTCAAGACGGACCCGAAAGCCCCCTACTGGGCGAACGCTCGCCCTAACCCACCGGGCACACCACTGCTGTCAGTATCTTGCCAAGGCCCATTCGGGCTCAGCGACCAGCTCCAGCCGTTATCAAACCGATAGTAGGTACGCTGCCGGTAGAACGTGTTGGGCTGCTTCTCCAATACATATACACCCAGCTTGGGGTCCCAATGGCTCGCCCCGCCAGGTGGTGGCGCAAAGCTGGCCGAGGTGCGCGGCATCGGCTTGGGTATCGCCGCCGGTTTGCTCGGCTGGGTGGACGGCTGCCCACCCGGCAACGGCTTGACCACCGGCCCTTGCGGCGGCACGCGCTCGATCGGTGGTGCCGGCTGTTCATACGGCTGGTGCACCGTACACGCAGACAAACCCAGGGCCAGGGTGATCAGGGTCAGGCGGACGGTGCTATGCATGGCTTTGCTCTCTTACGGGTCTGGGCTGTCGATGGTCAGGTGCTGGGTAGCCTGGGTGGCACTGGGCAACGGCGCGCCCTGGCCAATCCACTCGCCGCGGGTAGGCTGGCCAGCGCGGGAAACACGTGCAACCAGTTGGACTTCGGCAAATTGCGACAGTTTCATCTGCGGCATCATCGCGTCAGCATCGGACAACTCCACTTCGATCGGCAACTGCGCTACCGTCACCCGCTTGGCTGCCAACGGCATGGGCGGGCCATTGCTGGCGCGAGCGAAGATGAACACCGTATCGTCCGGTTTTACCTTGTCCTTCAATGCCGCCGCCAGTTCCACCCGTACTTTCAGCCGCGCAGCCACCGGCGCGGGCTCTGCAGCCTGCCCTGCCGGGCCACCCAGGCGTTCGGCAGCGCGGTCGATGCCGCCTTGCAGGGCCGCACGCGAGGCATCGCCTTCCGGCAGTTGCGCCAGCAGGCGCTTCCAGTAGTCGATGGCTTCCTGGTAACGCTCGCCTTCGAAGGCAGCAATACCGCGCAGGCCCAGGCTGGTCACTTCGTTGGGGTCGGCCTTCAGCGCTTCATCCGTCAGTGCCTGCAACTGCGGGTTCCACTGCTTGTCGGCGGCAAAGTACAGGGCCTGGGCCCACTGGCCGAGCAGCTCGGGCTGGCGGCCAGCCAAGGCGACCGAACGCTCGAAGGTACGCGCAGCATCGGCCGGGCGCTGCTCGGCCATGTAGGCACGGCCCAGGAAGTACAGGGCCTCTGCCGACTCCGGCTGGGCCTGGACCACACGCTCCAGGCGCGTGGTCATTTCTTCCATCGACTTGGGCGCCTCGGCGAATTCCTGGGTCAGCGCCACTTTGTCTGCGGCGCCAAAATGCAGGTACAGCCCCAGCGCCATCAGCGGTACCAGCACTGCAGCCAGCAGCGGCAGGGCTTTGCCCAGATGGCCCTGGCGCGGGGCTTCGGCGCCTTCGGTATCGGCCAGCAGCTCACGGGCAGCCTCGTCACGGCCCTTGGTCAACTGCGCCGCATCGAGCACACCGGCAGCCTGCTGGGCAGCCAGTTCGGCCACGCGCTCCTGGTACAGGGCCACGTTCAGGGCGGTACGGTCTTCTTCCTGCTGGCGGCCACGGCCACGCAGGATCGGGATCAGCAAAAAGCTGAGGGCGGCGAGCAGCAGCAGGCCCGCGCTAAGCCAGAATTCAGTCATGGGTCTGTTCTTTTTCCAGCAGTTTGGCGAGTCGCTCGCGTTCTTCGACGGAAAGCTCATTGTTGCCCGGCAAAGCCGTACCACGGCGTCGGCGCACGATCACCGCCAGCACCGCAAAACCACCGACCAACAGGATGCCCGGGCCGAACCACAACAGCCAGGTACGCCCGCTGAGTGCCGGTTTGTAGCGCACAAAGTCACCATAGCGGTCGACCATGAAGTCGACGATCTGCTGGTTGCTCTTGCCTTCGCCAAGCATGCGGAAGATCTCGCGGCGCAGGTCGGCAGCAATCGGCGCGTTTGAGTCGGCAATGTCCTGGTTCTGGCACTTGGGGCAACGCAGTTCCTTGGTCAACTGCTGGTAGCGTTCGCGCTCGGCGTCGTCGCGGAACTGGTACGTGTCGATAGCCGCCTTGGCCACGCCGGCCAGGCTCATGCCCAGCACGGCAGCTGCCAGCCAGCGCCTCATGGCCTGGCCTCGTCGACCAGGCCCTGGTACAGCGGCGCCAGCTGCTCACGCCAGACAGTTGCATCGACAATGCCCACGTGCTTGTAGCGGATGATGCCCTTGGCGTCGATCAGGAAGGTTTCCGGCGCGCCGTACACCCCAAGGTCCAGGCCCAGGCTGCCCTGCTCGTCACGGATGTCCAGCTGGTACGGGTTGTGGAACTCGGCCAGCCATTTCTGCGCGGCGGCGTTGTCGTCCTTGTAGTTGACCCCGTGGATCACCACGCCCTGCTGCGCCAGCTGGTTCAGGTACGGGTGCTCGACCTTGCACGACGGGCACCAGGTGGCCCACACGTTGACCAGTGCGGGGCGACCCTGCAAGTCGGCCTGGGTCAGGGTGCGGTCGCCCTGGGTCGAAGCCAGGGAAAACACCGGGAACGGTTTGCCGATCATTGCCGACGGCAGCTCGTCGGGCTTGAGAAACAGCCCCTTGTAGAGAAACACCGCCACCAGCAGGAACACTGCCAGGGGGACTACCATGATCCAACGCTTCATGCAGCTGCTCCAGACACGCCCAGGGCATCACGCACCCGGGTCTTGACCTTGACGCGGTAGCGCCGGTCGAGCGCCGCCAGCAACCCGCCCAGGCCGGTCAGCAGACCGCCCAGCCAGATCCAGCGGACATAAGGCTTGATGTGCACACGCACCGCCCAGGCGCCGTTTTCCAGCGGCTCGCCCAGGGCAACGTAAAGGTCGCGGGTAAAGCCGGCATCGATGCCAGCTTCGGTCATCATCGACTGCTGCACGGTGTACAGGCGCTTTTCCGGGTGCAGGGTAGTCACTTCACGGCCATCACGGCTGACCACGACGGTACCTTTGTCGGAGATGAAGTTCGGCCCCTCGAAGTGCTTGGCGCCCTGGAACAGGAAGTGATACCCACCCAGCTCCACGCTTTCGCCCGGGGCCATGCGCAGGTCGCGTTCGGCGCTGTTGTTGCTCGACAGCACCACGCCCAGCGCACACACCGCCAGGCCCAGGTGTGCCAGTTGCATGCCCCAGTAGCTGCGTCCCAGGCCAGGCAGGCCCCTCAGCAGGCCTTTGTGACGGGTCTTGTCGAGGATGTCGCGCAGCCCGCCGAGTACCACCCAGGCCGCCAGGGCGAAGGCGGTCAGGGTCGGCCAGTCGAAGTCGTCAACGATAAAACCGGCAACCGGGGCAAGGATGGCACTGCCGATCAGCACAGGGGTGATCATGCTGATCAGCCATTTGCCCGGGGTGTCCTTCCAGCGCACCAGCACGCCCACGCTCATTACCACCATGAGCAGCGCCATCAGCGGCAGGAACAAGGCATCGAAATATGGCGGACCCACCGACAGCTTGGCCCCGGTCAGGGCATCAAGCACCAGCGGGTACAGCGTGCCGAGCAGAATCATCGACGCGGCCACCACCAGCACCAGGTTGTTGGCCAGCAGCAGCGTCTCGCGGGACCACAGGGCGAAGCCGACCTGGCTCTTGACCACCGGTGCGCGCAGGGCGAAGAGGGTGAGCGAACCACCGACCACGAACAACAGGAAGAACAGGATGAAAATGCCCCGCGACGGGTCGGCGGCAAACGCGTGCACCGAGGTCAGCACGCCAGAGCGCACCAGGAAGGTACCCAGCAGGCTCAGCGAGAATGCGGCAATAGCCAGCAGCACGGTCCAGCTCTTGAACACCCCACGTTTTTCGGTCACCGCCAGCGAGTGAATCAGCGCCGTGCCCACCAGCCAGGGCATGAACGAGGCGTTCTCCACCGGGTCCCAGAACCACCAGCCACCCCAGCCCAGCTCATAGTACGCCCACCACGAGCCCAGGGTGATGCCAACCCCCAGGAAGGCCCAGGCGACGATGGTCCAAGGCCGCGACCAGCGCGCCCAGGCAGCGTCCAGGCGGCCACCGAGCAAGGCGGCAATGGCGAAGGCAAAGGCCACCGAGAAGCCCACGTAGCCCATGTACAGCATCGGCGGGTGAACGATCAGGCCGAAGTCCTGCAGCAGCGGGTTGAGGTCGCGGCCGTCGGTGGGCACTTGCGGCAGCAGGCGCTGAAACGGGTTGGAGGTGATGATCAGGAAGCTCAGGAAGCCGACGCTGATCATGCCCATCACCGCCAGCACGCGAGCCAGCATCACCTGCGGCAACTGACGCGAGAACACCGACACGGCAAAGGTCCAGCCGCCCAGGATAAACGCCCACAGCAGCAACGAACCTTCGTGGGCGCCCCATACGGCGCTGAACTTGTAGTACCACGGCAAGGCGCTGTTGGAGTTGCTGGCCACATAGGCGACGGAGAAGTTGTCGGTCATGAAGGCATGGGTCAAACAGGCGAAGGCAAAGGCCAGGAAGGCGAATTGCCCCCACGCCGCCGGGCGCGCCAGGCTCATCCACAGGCTGTCGCCACGCCAGGCGCCGAGCAGCGGCACACTGGCCTGCACGGCGGCAAAGCAGATGGCCAGAATCATCGCCAGCTGGCCGAGTTCAGGGATTACCAGTGCCGCATTCATGGCTTGGCCTCCGTACCGGTGGCGGCCTGGCCGCTTTCCTTCAGGGCCTTGCTGACCTCGGGCGGCATGTACTTCTCATCGTGCTTGGCCAGTACTTCATCGGCCACCACCACGCCTTCAGCGTTGACCTTGCCCAAGGCGACGATGCCCTGCCCTTCGCGGAACAGGTCGGGCAGGATGCCGCGGTAGGTGATTGGCACCGACTTGTTGAAGTCGGTGACCACAAAGCGCACGTCCAGCGAGTCGGACGAGCGCTGCACCGAGCCCTTCTCGACCATGCCGCCAGCACGGATGCGGGTGTCCAGCGGCGCTTCGCCGTTGGCGATCTGGGTCGGTGTGTAGAACAGGTTGATGTTCTGCTGCAATGCGCTCAAGGCAAAGCCGACGGCAACCCCGACGCCGGCCAGCAGGCCGACGATGAGCAACAGGCGTTTCTTGCGCTGCGGATTCACTGGTTGTTCTCCCGGCGCAAACGGCGCGCCTCTTCTTGCAGGTAGCGACGGCGGGCCAACAGCGGCGCAGCGACATTCAGCGCCAGCACCGCCAGGCAGATGCCATAGGCCGACCACACGTACAGGCCATGGTGGCCCATGGCGAGAAAATCACCGAAGGTGGCAAAGCTCATTGTGCGCTCCTCCGCCCCAGGCTGTTCAACACTTCGTCCCTGACCCAACTGGCGCGCGCCTCGCGCTTGAGCACTTCAAGGCGCATGCGAAGCAACAGCACAGCACCGAAGAAACAGTAGAAACCCAACGCCGTGCACAGCAGCGGCAACCACATTTCTGCGGGCATCGCCGGTTTTTCGGTCAGGGTGAAGGTCGCGCCCTGATGCAGGGTGTTCCACCACTCCACCGAGTACTTGATGATCGGGATGTTGACCACTCCGACAATCGCCAGCACCGCACAGGCCTTGGACGCACTGTCACGATTACTGATTGCCTGGCCCAGCGCAATAATGCCGAAGTACAGGAACAGCAGGATGAGCATGGACGTAAGGCGGGCGTCCCACACCCACCAACTGCCCCAGGTCGGCTTGCCCCAGATGGCGCCGGTAACCAGCGCCACGGCGGTCATCCAGGCGCCGATGGGCGCGGCACATTGCAGGGCGACGTCGGCCAGTTTCATCTTCCACACCAGCCCCACTACCCCGGCGACCGCCAGCAGCACGTAGCAGGACTGCGCCAGCATCGCCGCCGGCACATGAATGTAGATGATGCGGAAGCTGTTGCCTTGCTGGTAGTCCTGAGGGGCGAACGCCAGGCCCCAGGTGATACCGACCAGCAACAGGAGCACGGCAGCGCCGGCCAGCCATGGCAGCATACGGCCGCTGATGGCATAGAACCATTTCGGGGAGCCCAGCTTGTGGAACCACGTCCAGCTTATTTTCATCAGGGTACATCCAGGGTATTTGCCGGGCTTGAAAGCCCGGGACTCGTTATTCGCCGACGCTGATCTTCAGGCCGGCCGCTATCGCAAAGGGTGCCAGGGTAACGGCCAGGGCCGTCAGGCTGGCGAGCCAGAGCAGGTGGCCGGTTGCGGGCATATTTTGCAACGCCGCTTGCAACGCGCCACTGCCCAGGATCAATACAGGGATATACAACGGCAGAATCAGCAACGCCAGTAACAAACCACCGCGCTTCAGACCGACTGTCAGCGCCGCACCTACCGCGCCCAGCAGGCTCAGTACCGGTGTGCCCAGCAGCAGGGAGCCGAGCAGCACTGGCAGGCAATGGCTCGGCAGCCCCAGCATCAGCGCCAGTAGCGGCGCCAACAATACCAGCGCCAGCCCGGAAAAGATCCAGTGCGCCAGCACCTTGGCCAGCACCAGCAGCGCCAGCGGGTGCGGCGACAGCACCCACTGCTCCAGCGAGCCATCCTCGAAATCGCTGCGGAACAAGCCGTCCAGCGACAGCAGCACTGCCAGCAGCGCCGCTACCCAGACCAGGCCCGGCGACAAGGTTTGCAACAATTGGCTTTCCGGGCCGACTGCCAGCGGGAACATGGCCACGACGATGGCGAAGAACACCAGCGGGTTGGCCAGCTCGGCAGGACGACGGAACAGCAGGCGCGCTTCGCGACGCAACAACAGGATGAATACGCTCATGCCGCCCATTGCCCCAGGTTCAGTTCACGGTAACCGGAGGGCTTGCATTCCAGCGTATGGTGGGTGGTCAGCACCACCGTGCCGCCCTGCTCGCAGTGGGCCGCCAGGTGCGCTTCGAGCTGCGCTACGCCTTGCTTGTCCAGGGCAGTGAACGGCTCGTCGAGAATCCACAGCGGCGGGCTGGCCAGGTGCAGCCGGGCCAGGGCCACGCGGCGCTGCTGACCGGCCGACAGGGTATGGCAGGGTACGTCTTCGAAACCGCGCAAACCGACAGCCTCCAGCGCCGCCCAGATCGCCTCGCGGCTGGCCGGCTGGTGGAGGGCGCACAGCCAGGTGAGGTTTTCCTCGGCGGTGAGCAGGTCCTTGATGCCCGCGGCGTGACCGATCCACAGCAGAATGCTGGCCAGGGCATGGCGCTGCTCGGCCAGGGGCTTGCCGCCCAGCAATATCTGCCCGGCGGTGGGTTGCATCAACCCGGCCAGCAGCCGCAGCAAACTGGTCTTGCCGCTGCCGTTGGGGCCGCTGATCTGCAGCATGTCGCCGGCGCCCAGCTCGAAATCGAGCTGCTCGAACAGCAGGCGCCAGTCGCGCTCGCAGGCCAGGCCCGCAGCTTGGAGGTGAAGGGTCACGGTTTCGCCTTATCTTTGTAGGGCTTCGGGCCGGCGTCGCCTGTTTCGCGGGCGTGCCCGCGAAGCAGGCGACGCCGCTCCAGAACCCTTGTGTCTCAAGTCGCCCCGCGCGCTGCCGTTATACTGGCAACCACGGGCGGTCGGCATTATTACACGCGCCACCGCGCTGCCAAGAGGCCGGGTCCGACAGGTTGTATACAATCATGACTGAAATCAATAGTCTCGGCGCACAAACCGCGATCAACAGCCAAGCCATGAAGGCGGGCATGACCGGCGAACTGCTGCGCCTGATCCAGGCGCAGCCCGGCCTGCTGGCACCCGGCGAGACCGCACAGGCCGAGGTCGTGTCGTTGCGCCAGACGGGCCAGGACTTCCAGCTGGTGCTGCGGTTGATACAGGCCAACGGCGTACAGACCCAACTGCAAGCCAGCGCCAGCCAGCCCTTGCCCCAAGGCAGCCAGGTCACTGTCAGCCAGACCGAAAGCAACCGCCTGGCAATCATGCTGCAGCAGGCCAACGCCAGCCAGATCGCCACCCTCGCTCGCCTGGATACCAGCAAAGTGCCCGTCGGCACGCTGCTGCAAGGCAAGGTCCTGACCAACCAGGCATTGGCCCAGGCGCCTGGGCAACCGGCGAGCTACCGGGCGCTGGTCAGCCTGCTCAACACTGCCCAGGCCGGCTCCACCCTTAGCATCGACAGCCCGCGCCCGCTGGCCATTGGCAGCCTGCTCAGCGCACTGGTGCAGGGCGACCAGTCGCTGCGCTTTGTCCCGCTTAGCGGCAGGCAGGACCAGCTCAGCATTGCCCAGCAACTGCTGACCCAGCAAAACCGCCAGGCCTCGCTGCCCGGCCTGCTCAACGCCCTGCAACAGCTCACCCGCGACCCGGGCGTCGATGGCGACCTGCGTGCCAGCGCCGAGCGCCTGCTGGCCGGCCTGCCAGACGCCCGCCAGCTGGGCGACGCCAAGGCCGTGGCCCAGGCCCTGAACAACAGCGGCACTTTCCTTGAAGCGAAACTGCTGGGCGGCTTTCCTGCCAGCGTGGCCACAGACCTGAAGGCCCACCTGCTGCGCCTGATCACTCAGGCCCCGGCCAACGCACCCGGCACGCCCAACCTCGCGCCCGCCAGCCTGGCCGTGACCATGCCGGCGCTGGCCCGCAGCGCGCTGGGCATGCTCGAACGGGTCAGCCCCAAGCCGCAGCCAGGGGCGTTCCCCCTGCCCTCGCGCCTGCTCAAGGCCATGGAAGACGAAGGCGACCTGCAACAACTGCTGCGCCTGGCCGCTGCGGCCATCTCGCGCCTGCAAAGCCATGCCATGAGCAGCCTGCAACAAACCGGCACGCTGGAAAACGGCAATCTGCAGACCACCTGGCAAACTGAAGTGCCGATCCGCCACGGCCAGGAGTTCATCCCATTGCAGGTCAAACTGCAGCGTGAAGAAACCCCGCAACAGCAGGCAGACCGCCAACCCGAAGCACAGGACCCTCTGCAAGCCCTGTGGCGCATCGAACTGGCCTTCGACCTTTCACCTCTCGGCCCACTGCAAGTACAGGCGCAGTTCAGCCAAGGCCGCCTGAGCGGGCACCTGTGGGCAGAGCGCGAACAAACCGCAAAGCTGATCGACAGCCAGCTCGGTGCCTTGCGCCAGCGCCTGCTGGAGCGGGGTCTGGAGGTTGGCGACCTGGAATGCCACCCGGGCATCCCCCCTCAAGGCCCGCGCACACGGGTTGAGCAACGCTGGGTAGACGAAAACGCATGACACAGAAACCACTCCGCCAGGCCATTGCCCTGACCTACGACGGCCAGCAGGCCCCAACCCTCACCGCCAAAGGTGACGATGCGCTGGCCGAGGCCATCCTGGCCCTGGCCCGCGAGCATGAGGTGCCGATCTACGAAAACGCCGAACTGGTGCGCCTGCTGGCACGCCTGGAACTGGGCGAGCAGATCCCGGAGGCACTGTACCTGACCATTGCCGAGATCATTGCCTTCGCCTGGCAACTGCGAGGCAAGGTGCCCGCCGGTTTCAGCGACGAAGCCGAGACGCCGCGCGACATCACTCCGGTCACCGCACTGCTGCCGCCGGCAAACCACCGGTAGTTATCTACCACCGCCGTCGGCGTCAGCCGTTCAGCCTTGCCATTCCTGTCAATGAGCAAGGTGAACACCATGTCCACAAGCCGCATCAACGCCGCCGCCGTGCAGTACGTTCGCAACCACCTGAGCCATATCCCCCGCCCTGACCGCGAAGCCAGCCGTGCGATCCACCAATGGCTGACGCAGCAGGGCCATGACCTTGACCCCGACCAGACCGACGTAGTCACCCTGCACTACCGTGGCAATCAGGCAGTCATCGTCCAGCGCCTTTCACTTACCCAAGCGACGCTTTCAGACTGGCAGGGTGAAACAGCCAAGAACCTGATCGGCCAGTTGCTCCCTGGCCACTGGGCAGGCACGTTGCCAGATGGCCCGCTGACTATCGTCGAGCGCCTGCCCGAACCTGGGGTGTTCGACAACAGCGCCCGTTTCTCGGTGTTCAACGGCCTGTTCCCACGCACGACCCCGGCCCGCTACGACAGCAGTACACACCTGGCGGTCGACGTCGAGGCCATGCAGCAATTCATCTGGGACCTGGACTTTCACACCCGCTTCGTCGGCATGCTCGACAGTTACTGGCAACAGGCTGAACAAACCCACCGGCAGTCAATGCAGATCAGCTTCATGGCCGCCTGCAACAAGCAGGTCCAGGAAGGCTCGTTGAGCGATGCAGGCCGCCAGATGGCCTGGCAAGTGGCGGGGCTGATGGCAAAAGCACCCGGTTTGCAGGCAAGGCCTTTGAACGTTTACGGCTACGCAGCCACCGACCTGATCTGCATCACAGACGAGGCACAGCCAAAAGTACTGCTGTACCTGCCAGGCAATGCATCTCCCTTGCATGAGTTCGACGGTATGGCTGCCATGCAAGACTGGTTCGCCGAACAGTGCCGCGACGACGAAAAACGCCTGCGCCTGCGCCAGTACTTCAAACTGGCCGACACCCCCGATGGCCTGGACTTCAGTGGGCTGGATACCGCGCTGGCGGGCCTTGGCGCCTACCCCGGTTTTCACCACCGATCGCCCAACCGCGCAGGCTTCACCGTCGACGGCCCCTGGCCCCCCCGCGAGTACATCAACTACAAGGCCGGCCACTACAGCCCGTTGCTCGCAGGTGATCTGTTCACAGCCCTCACCCAACGCCAGCGCGAGCGCAGCTATGCCGATGCCGATTTCATCATCACCAGCGATGCGCAGGTGACCAAGGCTCGCTGGCGCGGCTACCTGGTGGCGTCGATCAACCTGCTGGCACCACTGGCGCTGGTGGTTCCCGAGCTGATCCCGCTGCTGGCAGCCGGCGGTGTCGCGCAATTTGGCCTGGGGCTCGATCAGGCGATCAACGGCAAGACCCTTGCAGACAAGGACGCTGGTGTGAGCAACATCGCCTTCGGCCTGCTTAATGCCGCCCCACTGGCCTTGCTCCCTGCAGACGACCTGCGAATGCTGTTCCCAGGCAAAAGCTCGCGCTTCGTCCTGCCCACGCGTCTTAACGATCAATGGGGCTACCCCCTGAGCCCCGACAGCCCTCCCCGGCTACCTGAAGAAATACTGGCAGACTTTTTCGTGCCAGCCGAGCCACCTGTGGAAGCCACGCGGATTGCCAGGGGACCCTTGAATCGGGCAACGGGTACCAACCCGCTGCTGGCGCTCAAGGACGGCAACGAAGTCCAGGTACTGTATGACACTGAAAACGATGCCTTCATCCTCCAGGAGGATGCCAACGAAGTCCTGCCGAATTACTATCAGGTACACGCGGGCACGCGCGATCTGTATCAGGTCAACCCGGCCACGCGTGGCGCCAGCGATGCAATGCGCATGTACACGCTACGTAATCTGGACGTCGACCTGCAACTGCCGCTCAGTGTGCCTGTGGTCAACAGCTCGGAAGTAACCCCACTGCCCAAGAAAATCCTCAGCATCTGGGTCGGCGGGAAGAGCATCCCCGATGAGCTGGTGGAGAACATCGCGAGCAATGCCAAACGCCTTGAGGGTACAGGCTTTACCTATGAGTTCTACCTGTCGAAGTCCAACCCTAAAGCCTTCATGAAAAACCGCGCAAAGTTGACCGCTGCTTCGAACGTTCAGATCAAAACCCTGGAAGAGCAGCCCTTCTACGCGGCCTTCGAGCAAACTGACTACTACCATCAGTACCGCCAGGCACTGGACAGTAACGGGGCAAACTTCGCGTCTGCCTCCGACGTACTGCGCTACCCGTTACTCCATTCGGAGGGCGGAATCTACATGGACGTCGACGACACGCTGCGCAGCTTCGAAGACAACCCCGACAGCTTCGCCATGATCAGCTCGGTAGCCTTGAAAACCACGCCTGATGGCCTGGTCCTCGGCAGCCCGGTGAACAACGAGCTGCTGGGCATGCATTGTGACTACAACAGCAACATGATCGGCAGCCATGCCAACAACCCGACCCTGCGCGCAATTTCTGCAGAGATGAATGCACGCTACCGCAGCAATCTATCGTTCTACGACATCAGGCCACTGGCAGGCACCCACGGTTACGCAGCCTACGCCAAGGAATTGAGCAGGATGACCGGGCCTGGCTTGCTCAACGATGTAGTTGCTCGGCATCTACCCAGGCTGCAGTTCCTGCGGCAACTAAGCAAGCTGGAGTCGATTCCGCAGACCACTTATCGCGCCCTCACGGAAAACCTGGCCTTCCCCATTGCCCAGGCGCGCAACAACGACCAGGCACTGGGTAGCGTGGCAACCATCGGCAACTACCACTCTTGGGGCAAACCCTGAGGTCGGCGTCCTGAGTTACCTGACCCGCAGCGCGATACAGGATCAGCCCCTGCTCCGGTGCGCCCAGGCAGGCCTGTAACCCAGGTCAGCCGCTGCGGTGCAGCTTGCTCATCAGCTCCGCCTCGGCCTGGGTCAGGCCACAGCTTTCGGTCAGCTCGGCCACGCTGGCGCCCATGCCAACCAGCTTGGCCGCCTGGGAGAAAGTGACGTTGTTGGGGTCGCGCTGCTCCAACTGCTGGAGCCTGTCAGGCAGCGGGGCCATCGTCACGCTCAGTTCGTGCAGCGCCTCGCCCATGCGCACGGTACCGTTCTGGTAGTCGTCCAGGCGCTTGGCCAGGTCCTTGATGCGCTGGTCACGCAGCGCATCGCCCTCGGCTTGCTGCGCAGCCAGCTCGCGCTGGCGCTTGCTGTAGTTGAGGAAGAACCACAGGCTCAGCGCCCAGACCAGCGCCAGGAAGATGACAGCAACCTGTAGGATCAACTCAGATATTCTCCAGCTCGGACCACTCTTCCTCGGTCATCATCTTGTCCAGCTCGACCAGGATCAGCAGTTCGCCATTCTTGTTGCACACGCCCTGGATGAACTTGGCCGACTCTTCGTTACCCACGTTCGGTGCGGTTTCGATTTCGGACTGGCGCAGGTAAACCACTTCGGCCACGCTGTCGACCAGAATGCCGACCACTTGCTTGTCGGCTTCGATGATGACGATACGGGTGTTGTCGGTGACTTCGGTCGGCATCAGGCCAAAACGCTGACGGGTGTCGATCACCGTCACCACATTGCCGCGCAGGTTGATGATGCCCAGCACGTAGCTTGGAGCGCCCGGTACCGGGGCGATCTCGGTGTAGCGCAGCACTTCCTGTACCTGCATCACGTTGATGCCGTAGGACTCGTTGTCCAGACGGAAGGTAACCCACTGCAGGATCGGATCTTCGGAACCTTGTGCAGACGACTTTTTCATTCCCCTACCCTCAAAATCCGCTGTTTGGCGGTTGTGTTCTGTGTCATTTCTGTTTGGCGTGCATCTGCTTGACCGCGCCGCTGGCGATCAGCTCGGCCAGTGCGGCGACGTCGAGCAGTGCACACATGTGTTCAATCACCGTGCCGGCCAACCACGGGCGCTGGCCGCGTTGGCTACGCCATTTGATCTCGGACGGATCCAGGCGCAACGAGCGGCTGACCTGATGCACGGCCAGCCCCCATTCGTAGCCTTGCACGGAAATCACGTAATTCAGGCCTTGACGAAAATCGTCGCGGTAGCGGTCGGGCATTACCCAACGCGCGGTGTCCAGCACCTTCAGGTTGCCGGCCTGGCAGGTCAAAATACCCAGGAACCAGTCAGGCTGGCCGAACAGCGGCGTCAGCTCCTGGCCGGCCAGGTTGTAGATCGAGCCCAGGCACACCAACGGCACCGCCAGCGTCAGGCCGGCGACGTCGAACAGCAGGCACTCGAACGGCTCCGCCGCCCACACCGGGCGGCCGTCGACGGTCGCCGGGGGCACCGGGAGATTGGGCGCTGGCAGGTGCACGTCGACCAGCGGCACTGCGGGTTCCACGGTTTGTTCTTCGACCAGCACCGGAATGGCGGCCTCGGCGAGCACCTCCTGCTCGACCACCGTCACCACCGGCGCCTCTACTGGCACGACGCTGGGCAGCACCGCCAGCCTGGGTTCGGCAAACGGCCGCGGGGCAAGGCTGGCAGGGGCTTCGGCGGGTACCGGTCGGGCCAGCTGACGGGCATCACGTGCCTGTTCCTCACGCACCGCCTCGGCGAACGCGTCCGGCGCGGCTGGCGGCTCAAACAGGTCTTCGGCCTCGGTGGCTTCCTGCAGCAGGCCATCGAGGTACGACTGCAAGGCCATCTGCGGCCGGGTGCTGGTGTGTCGGGTCTGGGTCATCAGGCCACCTGCACTGCAGTCTTGTAGGTCAGCAGGTGCTTGAGCAGCGCCCGGTAAGCAATCAACCCGCGGCTCTTGCTGTCGAACTGCGAGGGCGTGACGCCCTTGCGGCTGGCATCGCGCAGGCGCGTATCCACCGGAATATAGCCCTGCCAAACCTGTTGGCCGTAGGTGTCACGCAGTAGCTTGAGTGTGCCCAGGGAGGCCTGGGTGCGGCGGTCGAACAGCGTTGGCACGATCTGGTACGGCAGCGCCTGCTTGCGCGAGCGGTTGATCATGGCCAGGGTGCCGACCATGCGTTCCAGGCCCTTCACCGCCAAAAACTCGGTCTGCACCGGAATCACCAACTGCTGGCTGGCCGCCAGGGCATTGACCATCAACACGCCCAGCAAGGGTGGGCTGTCGATCACGGCATAGTCGAAATCCTGCCACAGCTGCGCCAGACTCTTGGCGATCACCAGGCCCAGGCCATTCTGCCCCGGCGACTGACGCTCCAGCACGGCCAGTGCGGTGCTCGACGGCAACAGCGAAATGCGCTCGTCGCTGGTGGGCAGCAGCAACTGCCCGGGCAGGCCGTCTGGCACTGCGCCCTTGTGCAGGAACAGGTCGTAGCAGCTGTGCTCCAGCGCATCGGGGTTGTGCCCGAAATAGCTGGTCATCGAACCGTGCGGATCGAGGTCGACAACGACCACGCGCTTGCCTGCCTCAGCCAGCAGGCCAGCCAGGGCGATGGTGGTGGTGGTCTTGCCGACGCCACCTTTTTGATTGGCTACTGCCCAGACTCTCATCAAGCAAACTCTATCTATTGATTTGGCAGGGACACTGTAGAAACTACTATCCAAGATCCGGCACGATCCCTGGGGGGAGCGGGCTCATCGAAGCGTCGAACCGCCGCGAACACCGGCGCAGCCGGTGTCATCCACCGCGTCGTCTACTTCGCGGGCATGCCCGCTCCCACAGGGGACGGAGTCACTTTCAATACAATGCAGCGACGGGGAATTGACGGATCACTGCCCCGCCACCGTTGCTGGCGTTGCAGGTGCACTTTGTGTGCCAGCCCGGCGCAACGCGGCATCCGGCGTGGCATGGGCACTGCCCGAGCCGGTCAGGCTGCGGCGCACTTCGAGGTTGCGCGAAATCACCAACACCACCCGGCGGTTACGCGCGCGGCCTTCTGCCGTGTCATTGCCGGCCACCGGCTGGTACTCGCCGTAACCCACCGAGGCCATGCGCGCCGGGTTGACCCCTTCCATGGCCAGCAGGCGTACGATACTCGCCGCCCGCGCCGACGACAGCTCCCAGTTGGTCGGGTACTGCGCCGTGCGGATCGGCAGGTTGTCGGTAAAGCCTTCGACATGCACCGGGTTGGCGAACGGCTTGAGGATGTTGGCCACCTTTTCGATGATGGCAAATGCCTTGTCGCTGGGCATGGCATCGCCACTGCCGAACAGTAGCGACGAATTCAGCTCGATCTCGATCCACAACTCGTTGCCGCGCACAGTCATCTGGTTGCTGTTGATCAGGTCGCCAAAGGCATCGCGCACATCATCGCTGATGGTTTTCAGCGGGTCGACATTGGTCGCTGCCAGGCCCGCTTCGGTCTGCTCGCTGTCTTTGACCAGCGGCTCTGCCGGACGCACACTCAACGGCTGCTCATCGCCGATGGGGATCGGTTTCATGCTGCGCTCAGGGTCGTTGAACACCCCGAGCAAGGCCTGGGAAATAACCTTGTACTTGCCCTCGTTGATCGAGGAAATCGAGTACATCACCACGAAAAAGGCGAACAGCAAGGTGATGAAGTCGGCGTACGACACCAGCCAGCGTTCGTGGTTTTCGTGTTCCTCGGTATGACGACGGCGACGCATGGGTTACTCCATGAAGCCTTGCAGCTTCAACTCGATCGAGCGCGGGTTTTCACCCTCGGCAATCGACAACAAGCCTTCAAGCAGCATCTCGCGGTAGCGCGACTGGCGCATGACGTTGGCCTTGAGCTTGTTGGCGACCGGCAGCAGGATCAGGTTGGCGCTGGCCACGCCGTAGATGGTGGCAACGAAGGCCACGGCGATGCCGTTGCCAAGCTGCGAGGGGTCGGCCAGGTTGCCCATCACGTGGATCAGGCCCATTACCGCACCAATGATGCCGATGGTCGGCGCATAGCCGCCCATGCTCTCGAACACCTTGGCCGCCTGGATGTCACGGCTTTCCTGGGTCAGGAAGTCGACTTCAAGGATGCTGCGGATGGCTTCTGGCTCGGCGCCGTCCACCAGCAACTGCAGGCCCTTGCGCGCATACGGGTCTGGCTCGGCATCGGCCACGCCTTCCAGGCCCAGCAGGCCTTCCTTGCGCGCGGTCAGGCTCCAGTTCACCACGCGGTCGATGCCACCCGCCAGGTCGACCCGCGGCGGAAACAGGATCCAGCGCAAGATCTGCAAGGCGCGCTTGAAGGAGGACAGCGGCGACTGCAACAAGGCAGCCGCCAGGGTGCCACCCAGCACGATCAGCGCCGCCGGGCCGTTGACCAGAGCGCCGACATGGCCGCCTTCGAGGAAGTTGCCACCGACGATGGCGACAAAGGCGAGAATCAGGCCGATCAGGCTGAGGACGTCCATCAGACGCAGGCCTCCACCAGGTGCTTGCCGATTTCGTCCAGGCTGTACACCGCGTCCGCCAGGTTGGCTTTGACGATAGCCATGGGCATGCCATAGATCACGCAGCTGGCTTCATCCTGGGCCCACACGGTGCTGCCGCCCTGCTTGAGCAGGCGCGCACCTTCGCGGCCATCGGCGCCCATGCCGGTGAGCACTACCGACAGCACCTTGTCACCGTACGACTTGGCTGCCGAGCCGAAGGTGATGTCCACGCACGGCTTGTAGTTCAGGCGCTCGTCACCGGGCAGGATCTTCACCGTGCCACGGCCGTCGATCATCATCTGCTTGCCGCCGGGGGCCAGCAGGGCCAGGCCTGGGCGCAGCATGTCACCGTCCTCGGCTTCCTTCACGTTGATGCGGCACAGCTTGTCCAGGCGCTCGGCAAAGGCCTTGGTGAACGCCGCCGGCATGTGCTGGATCAGCACGATCGGCGCCGGGAAGTTGGCCGGCAGCTGGGTCAATACCCGCTGCAGGGCCACCGGGCCGCCCGTGGAGGTGCCGATGGCCACCAGCTTGTAAGGTTTGCGCTTGGGGGCTGGCGAGTGCGACGCCGCCGGGGCCGCTGCACGGGCAGTCGCCGCAGGGCGGGCCGGCGCCGGGCTTGCGAAGCTGCTGGCCGGCGCAGGGCTGCTGGCGGGCACAGGGGCGGCGACCGGCGCCGGCCTGGCATAGCTGCCGAGGCGGCGGTTGCTGCGCGAAATGGTATGCACCTTCTCGCACAGCATCTGCTTGACCTTGTCGGGGTTGCGCGAGATGTCCTCAAAGTTTTTCGGCAGGTAATCCACCGCGCCAGCATCCAGCGCGTCGAGGGTGACGCGAGCGCCTTCGTGGGTCAGCGAGGAGAACATCAATACCGGCGTCGGGCAGCGCTGCATGATGTGCCGCACCGCGGTGATGCCGTCCATCATGGGCATTTCGTAGTCCATGGTGATGACATCGGGCTTGAGCGCCAGCGCCTGGTCGATTGCTTCCTTGCCATTGGTCGCGGTACCTACTACCTGGATCGTCGGATCCGCAGAGAGGATTTCCGAGACACGGCGGCGGAAGAAACCGGAATCATCCACCACCAGGACCTTGACTGCCATAAACACTCCATTAGGCGGCGCAACCCGCCAGGGTGCGCCACCGAAATCAAATACGCCGCGCGGCGTAACGCTTGAGCATGCTCGGGACGTCGAGAATCAACGCAATGCGACCGTCACCGGTGATGGTGGCCCCGGACATGCCCGGGGTGCCCTGCAGCATCTTGCCCAGCGGCTTGATTACCACTTCTTCCTGGCCAACCAGTTGATCGACGACAAAGCCGATGCGTTGCGTGCCGACCGACAGGATCACCACATGACCCTCGTGCTGCTCTTCGTGCACCTGGCCCTGCACCAGCCAGCGCTTGAGGTAGAACAGCGGCAGCGCCTTGTCGCGCACGATCACCACTTCCTGGCCGTCGACCACGTTGGTGCGCGACAGGTCGAGGTGGAAGATCTCGTTGACGTTGACCAGCGGGAAGGCGAACGCCTGGTTGCCCAGCATCACCATCAGGGTGGGCATGATCGCCAGGGTCAGCGGTACCTTGATGACGATCTTCGAGCCCTGGCCCTTGGCCGAGTAGATGTTGATCGAACCGTTGAGCTGGGAAATCTTGGTTTTCACCACGTCCATGCCCACGCCACGGCCAGACACATCGGAAATCTCGGTCTTGGTCGAGAAGCCCGGGGCGAAGATCAGGTTGTAGCAGTCCGACTCGCTCAGGCGCTCAGCGGCATCCTTGTCCATCAGGCCTTTTTCCACGGCCTTGGCGCGCAGGATGTTCGGGTCCATGCCCTTGCCGTCGTCAGAGATCGACAACAGGATGTGGTCACCTTCCTGTTCGGCCGACAGCACCACGCGTCCGGTGCGGGCCTTGCCCGAAGCTTCACGCTCGTCGGGCATCTCGACACCATGGTCGACGGCGTTGCGCACCAGGTGCACCAACGGGTCGGCCAAGGCCTCGACCAGGTTCTTGTCCAGGTCGGTTTCTTCGCCGACCAGCTCCAGGTTGATCTCTTTTTTCAGCTGGCGGGCAAGGTCGCGTACCAGCCGTGGGAAGCGGCCGAACACTTTCTTGATCGGCTGCATGCGGGTTTTCATCACCGCCGTCTGCAGGTCGGCAGTGACCACGTCGAGGTTGGACACGGCCTTGGACATGGCCTCGTCGCCGCTGTTCAGGCCCAGGCGCACCAGGCGGTTACGCACCAGCACCAGTTCGCCGACCATGTTCATGATCTCGTCCAGGCGCGCGGTGTCGACGCGAACGGTGGTTTCCGCTTCGCTGACGGCATGCTTCTCGGCAGCCGGCGCCGGCGCACGGGGGGCCGGCGCAGGCTTGCTGGCGGCCGCAGGCGCCGGCGCAGCAACGGCTGGTTTGGCCACCGGCTGGCTGTCGGCCAAGGCCTGGGCAGGCGCTTGCGCCTTGGCGTCAACCGGGGCCTCGACCGCAGCAACGTCACCACCAAACTTGCCCTTGCCGTGCAACTGATCCAGCAGGGCCTCGAACTCGTGCTCGCTGATTTCGTCGCCAGCGGCGCTGTTGTCACCCGCGACTGGCGCCGGTGCTTTGACGGCAGGCAAGGCATCAGCCTGGAACGTTCCCTTGCCATGCAACTGGTCGAGCAGCGATTCGAATTCTTCGTCGGTAATTTCGTCGCTTACCGCTTCTGCGGGTGCGGCAACCGGCTGTACCGCAGCTTCGACACTGAACTGGCCTTTGCCGTGCAGCTGGTCGAGCAGCGACTCGAACTCGGCGTCGGTGATTTCGTCACCTGCACCACTGACAGCCTCGCCCTGCATCTGCTCATCGACCGCGGCTTGCGCCTTGACCGCATCGAGCGAATCGAGCAGCTGTTCAAACTCGCTGTCGGTGATGTCCTGCTCATCGGCAGGGCCCATGGCCGCAACCGGCGCCTCGGCTACCGGTGCCGCTGGCGCAGGCGCTTCAGCGGCCTCGGCACCACCGGGTTCGGCCAGACGCGACAAGGCCGCCAGCAACTCGGGGGTGGCCGGGGTTACGTCGGCGCGCTCGCGCACCTGGCCAAACATGCTGTTGACCGTATCCAGTGCTTCAAGCACCACGTCCATCAGTTCCGCATCGACCCGGCGCTCACCTTTGCGCAGGATGTCGAACACGTTCTCGGCGATATGGCAGCACTCCACCAGCTCGTTCAGCTGGAGGAAGCCGGCGCCCCCTTTTACAGTGTGGAAACCGCGAAAGATCGCATTGAGCAGGTCGGCATCGTCAGGTCGGCTTTCCAGCTCGACCAGTTGCTCGGACAGTTGCTCAAGAATTTCGCCGGCTTCTACCAGGAAATCCTGGAGGATTTCTTCATCGGCGCCGAAGCTCATCAAACGTGCTCCTTAAAAACCCAGGCTGGACAGCAAATCATCGACATCGTCCTGACCGGACACAACGTCTTCACGCTTATCGGCATGAATCTGCGGACCTTCACCCCGAGTCGGATGTTTTTCTGCATCTTTTTCTGCGCGCAGTTGATCGTGGTCATGCTGGATACCGGCAAAGCGGTCGACCTGGCTGGCCATCAGCACCAGTTTGAGCAGGTTGCTTTCCACCTCGGTCACCAGGCTGGTGACGCGCTTGATCACCTGGCCGGTCAGGTCCTGATAGTCCTGAGCCAGCAGAATGTCGTTGAGATGCCCGGCAACCTTGCGGTTACCTTCAGCGCTGTGCGTCAGGAAACTGTCGACGCGCTTGACCAGGTCACGGAACTCCGGCGCAGCCACTTCGCGGCGCATGAAGCGCTGCCAGTCGGTGCTCAGGGCCTTGGCTTCGCTGGCCAGGTCGTTGAGCACCGGGGTGCTTGCCTCGACCAGGTCCATGGTGCGGTTGGCCGCGCCCTCGGTCAGCTTGACCACGTACGACAGGCGCTCGGTAGCGTCGGTAATCTGCGACACCTCCTCGGCCTGCGGGATGGTCGGGTCGATCTGGAAGCTGACGATAGCGCTGTGCAACTCGCGGGTCAGCTTGCCGACTTCCTGGTACAGGCCGCGATCGCGGGTCTGGTTCAGCTCGTGAATCAGCTGTACCGCCTCGCCAAAACGGCCCCGTTCCAGGCTTTCGACCAACTCCTGGGCATGTTTCTTCAGGGTCGATTCGAACTCCCCCAAAGACGTTTGTGATGAATCCATGGCGCGCCCCCTGACGTGACTCAGCCGTTGACGCGTTCGAAGATCTTCTCGATCTTTTCTTTGAGCACCTGAGCGGTGAACGGCTTGACCACATAGCCATTGACGCCGGCCTGGGCCGCTTCGATGATCTGGTCGCGCTTGGCTTCAGCGGTCACCATCAATACTGGCAAGGTCTTCAGCTGATCGTCGGCACGCACTTTGCGCAGCAGGTCGATGCCGGACATGCCGGGCATGTTCCAGTCGGTCACCAGGAAGTCATAGGCGCCCCTTTGCAGCATCGGCAGCGCCGTGATGCCATCGTCGGCTTCGTCGGTGTTGGTGAAGCCCAGGTCACGCAACAGGTTCTTGATGATCCGCCGCATCGTCGAAAAGTCGTCAACGATGAGGATTTTCATGTTCTTGTCCAATTAGACCTCCAAGCAGTCTCAAACGCGCCCGGTCTACCGGGCACGCACTCATTCAATTCGGTACAACGTGGATAACGCACGCGGAAAACGACTGCAACGACACCGGGCTCAACGTGCCCGCCATTCCCCCAGGCGGCTACGCAGGCGCGCGGCGCACTGGCTGTGCAACTGGCTGACCCGCGACTCGCTGACCCCAAGCACCTCGCCAATTTCCTTGAGGTTCAGCTCTTCGTCGTAGTACAGCGCCAGTACCAGGCGCTCACGCTCCGGCAGGTTGGCAATGGCCTCGGTCAGGGCAGCCTGGAAGCGTTCGTCTTCCAGGCCACGCGCAGGTTCGACATGGCCACTGGCGCCATCCTCATGCAGCCCTTCGTGCTCGCCGTCCTGCAACAGGTCGTCAAAGCTGAACAGGCGGCTGCCCAAGGTATCGTTCAAGATCCCGTAGTAATCATCGAGACTCAATTGGAGTTCGGCAGCAACTTCATGATCTTTAGCGTCCCGGCCTGTTCTGGCTTCAACGGCACGCATCGCGTCACTGACCATGCGGGTATTGCGGTGCACCGAACGCGGTGCCCAGTCGCCCTTGCGCACCTCGTCCAGCATGGCCCCGCGGATGCGGATGCCGGCATAGGTTTCAAAGCTGGCGCCTTTGCTGGCGTCATATTTGTTGGCCACTTCAAGCAGGCCGATCATGCCGGCCTGGATCAGGTCCTCGACCTGCACGTTGGCCGGTAACCGCGCCAACAGGTGGTAGGCAATGCGCTTCACCAGCGGGGCGTAGCGTTCGATCAGCTCGTACTGGGCGTCTTTCGCCGCCCGGCTGTACATCTTGAAGCCGCTGGCGTTCATAGCACGGGTCCCGCGCTGGTGGGTTGCACCAGACGCTCGACAAAGAACTCCAGGTGGCCGCGCGGATTGGCCGGCAGCGGCCAGCTGTCGACCTTCTGGGCGATCGCCTTGAAAGCCAGCGCGCACTTGGAGCGTGGGAAGGCTTCGTAGACGGCGCGCTGCTTCTGCACCGCCTTGCGCACACACTCGTCGTACGGCACGGCGCCCACGTACTGCAGGGCAACGTCGAGGAAGCGGTCGGTGACCTTGGTCAGCTTGGCGAACAGGTTGCGCCCTTCCTGCGGGCTCTGCGCCATGTTGGCCAGCACACGGAAACGATTCATCCCGTAGTCGCGGTTGAGCAGTTTGATCAGGGCGTAGGCATCGGTGATCGAGGTGGGCTCGTCGCAGACTACCAGCAGCACTTCCTGGGCGGCGCGAACGAAGCTGACCACCGACTCGCCAATCCCCGCCGCAGTGTCGATCACCAGCACGTCGAGGTTGTCGCCGATTTCGCTGAACGCCTGGATCAGCCCGGCATGCTGGGCCGGGGCCAGGTGCACCATGCTCTGGGTGCCCGAGGCCGCCGGTACGATGCGCACACCGCCGGGGCCCTGCAGCATCACGTCACGCAGCTCGCAGCGTCCCTCGATGACATCGGCCAGGGTACGTTTGGGGGTAAGGCCCAGCAACACGTCGACGTTGGCCAGGCCCAGGTCGGCGTCCAGCAGCATGACCCTGCGGCCAAGCTCGGCCAGCGCCAGGGACAAGTTCACTGAAACGTTAGTCTTGCCGACGCCACCTTTGCCACCGGTCACGGCGATCACCTGTACGGGATGCATGCTACCCATGTCTGTTCTTTACCTTGTCTCGCTGGGACTCAGGCCACACGTGGGGCAATTCTGCGTACCCCTTGGCATAGCTACTTTGCACACGCTTCATGGTCAACCCGCTCGCCGGGGGTTGTGATAGAGATCAGCGAACATGTCGGCCATGGCCTCCTCGCTGGGCTCGTCCTGCTGCTGCACATTGACCGCACGGGACACCAATTGGTGGCCACGCGGCAGATGCAGGTCGTCAGGAATGCGCGGGCCATCGGTGAGGTAGGCCACGGGCAGTTCATGACTGATGGCAAGGCTCAGCACATCGCCAAGGCTTGCCGTTTCATCCAGTTTGGTCAGGATACAACCGGCCAGGCCACAGCGCTTGTAGCTATGGTAGGCGGCGGTCAGCACCTGCTTCTGGCTGGTGGTAGCCAGCACCAGGTAATTCTTCGCGGCAATGCCACGCCCGGCCAGGGTTTCCAGCTGCATGCGCAGTGCCGGGTCGCTGGCCTGCAGGCCAGCGGTATCGATCAGCACGACGCGTTTGCGCAGCAGTGGCTCCAGTGCCGCAGCCAGCGACTGGCCCGGGTCGACGTAGGTGACTGGCACGTTGAGGATGCGGCCCAGGGTCTTGAGCTGCTCCTGGGCGCCGATACGAAAACTGTCCATGCTCACCAGTGCCAGGTTCTGCGCGCCGTACTTGAGCACGTAGCGGGCAGCCAGCTTGGCCAGGGTGGTGGTCTTGCCCATGCCGGCCGGGCCGACCATGGCAATCACCCCACCCTCTTCGATCGGTTCGATTTCGGGGATTTCGATCATCCGCGCCAGGTGCGCCAGCAGCATGCGCCAGGCCTGGCGTGGCTCTTCGATCTCTGCGGTGAGGTCGAGCAACTCACGGGCGATAGGCCCGGACAGGCCGATGCGCTGCAGCCGGCGCCAGAGGTTGGCCTGCTGTGGCTTGCTGCCCTGCAACTGGCTCCAGGCCAACGAACCGAGCTGCACTTCCAGCAGCTCGCGCAGGCCCGACAGCTCGGAGCGCATGGCATCGAACAGGCGCGGGTCGACCGGCGCCGCAGCAGGGGCAGCGGCAGCCTCAGGGGCATCGACGTGCGGCTCGATCAACGGCTCGGCGGCGGTCAGCGACTGCCCGGCAAACAATTGGCGGTTGTTGTCGCTGCTGTCCTGGCGGTGGTCCAGCTCGGCCTGGGCAGTGGCGATGCGCGTATGGGTCTTGCGCAGCTCTTCTTCCAGCTCGGCGTTGGGCACGCGCGGAGCCAGGGCGGACAACTTATAGTCCAGCGCGGCCGTCAGTTCGACACCACCGGCAATGCGGCGGTTGCCAATGATCGCGGCATCGGCGCCCAGCTCGTCACGGACCAGTTTCATGGCCTGACGCATATCGGCGGCGAAAAATCGCTTAACTTGCATTATCCACTACCTCAGCCGTTAGGGCCCACGGTGGCAACGATGGTGACTTGCTTGTTGTCCGGTATTTCCTGATACGCCAGAACATGCAAATTCGGTACAGCCAGGCGACCGAAACGCGACAGCATGGCGCGGATCGGGCCGGCGACCAGCAGGATGGCCGGCTGGCCCTGCATTTCCTGGCGCTGGGCCGCTTCGATCAGCGAACGTTGCAGCTTCTCGGCCATGCTCGGTTCCAGAAGAACACCATCTTCCTGACCCTGCCCGGCCCTTTGCAGACTATTGAGCAAAATCTGTTCCAACCTTGGTTCCAGGGTAATCACTGGCAGCTCCGACTCAACGCCGACAATGCTTTGCACGATGGCGCGACACAATCCGACGCGCACCACCGCCACCAGCGCGGCGGTATCTTGACTCTTGCCGGCGTTGTTGGCGATGGCTTCGGCAATACTGCGAATATCGCGCACCGGCACCTGTTCCGACAACAGCGCTTGCAGCACCTTGAGCAGGCCCGACAAGGAAATGACACCCGGCACCAGCTCTTCTGCAAGTTTAGGCGATGCCTTGGACAGCACCTGCAGCAGTTGCTGAACCTCTTCGTGGCCAATCAGCTCATGGCAGTGCTTCTGCAGGATCTGGTTGAGGTGGGTGGCCACCACGGTGCTTGCGTCGACCACGGTGTAGCCCAGCGACTGCGCCTGGGAACGCTGGCCGACGTCGATCCACACCGCCTCCAGGCCAAACGCCGGGTCGCGCGCGGCAATGCCGTTCAGGGTGCCGAACACTTGCCCGGGGTTGATCGCCAGCTCCCGGTCCGGGTAAATCTCCGCTTCGGCCAGGATCACCCCCATCAGGGTCAGGCGATAGGCGCTGGGCTGCAGGTCGAGGTTGTCACGAATGTGCACGGTGGGCATGAGGAAACCCAGGTCCTGGGACAGCTTCTTGCGCACACCCTTGATCCGCGCCAGCAACTGGCCGCCCTGGTTGCGGTCGACCAGCGGGATCAGCCGGTAACCGACTTCCAGGCCGATCATGTCGATGGGCGTCACGTCGTCCCAGCCCAGCTCCTTGGTATCAAGCGCGCGCTGCGGCGAGGGCAACAGGTCTTGCTGGCGCTGCGCCTCTTGTAGCGCATCCAGCTTCACCTTGTTCTGCTTCTTCCACACCAGGTAGGCGCCGCCGCAGGCCAGCAGGCCAAGGCTGAGGAAGGCCACGTGCGGCATGCCCGGCACCAGCCCCATGACGATCATCAGCCCGCCGGACACCGCCAGGGCCTTGGGCGAATCGAACATCTGCCGGTTGATCAGCTTGCCCATGTCCTCGGAGCCCGAGGCGCGGGTGACCATGATCGCGGCGGCGGTGGACAGCAGCAGTGATGGCAATTGCGCCACCAAACCGTCACCGATGGTCAGCAGGGCGTATACCTTGCCGGCATCGCCGAAGCTCATGCCGTGCTGCAGCATGCCGATCAGCATGCCGCCGATCAGGTTGATGAACAGGATCAGCAGGCCGGCAATGGCATCACCGCGGACGAACTTGCTGGCACCGTCCATCGAGCCGTAGAACTCCGCCTCTTGCGCCACTTCGGCACGGCGGTGCTTGGCCTGGGCCTGGTCGATCAAGCCGGCGTTGAGGTCGGCATCGATGGCCATCTGCTTGCCGGGCATGGCATCGAGGGTGAAACGCGCGCTTACCTCGGAAATACGCCCGGCACCCTTGGTCACCACCACGAAGTTGATGATCATGAGGATGGCAAACACCACGCCACCGACCACGTAGTTGCCGCCGATCACCACCTCGCCGAAGGCCTGGATCACCTTGCCGGCAGCGCCGTGGCCCTCCTGGCCATGCAGCATGACCACACGGGTGGACGCCACGTTCAGGGCCAGGCGCAGCAGCGTGGCCACCAGCAGGATGGTGGGGAAGGCGGCAAAGTCCAACGGGCGCAGGGCGTACACGCAGACCAGCAGCACGACGATCGACAGGGCGATGTTGAAGGTGAAGAACACGTCGAGCAGGAACGGCGGTATCGGCAACATCATCATTGCCAACATCACCAGCAGTAGCAGCGGCACGCCCAGGTTGCCCCGACCGAGACCGGCCAGGTTGTTGCGGGCGTTGCTGATTAACTGAGTGCGATCCACCGCGAGTCCTCTTGATGCAAAACTTTGACGCCCAGGGGGCGCCTGGGCGTGGCTTTGCAAGAAGCCTTCCAACTTTGCACGGGAGAGGATGCTGTTTTTGTAGGAGCAGCCTTGTGCTGCGAAGAGGCCATTGCAAGCGAAGATCAACTTCAGCCTTACCGGCCTCTTCGCAGCCCAAGGCTGCTCCTACACGCACCGCGCCGCCTTTAAGGATAACAAGAGGTCAACTGTCGCGGCGCAGGTCCGGCGGGATCGGCAGGTCTTCTTTCAACGGCTCTGGCCGCTTGCCCCTGCCAGCGCGGTACTGGCGGATCTGGAACACATAGGCCAGCACCTGCGCCACGGCCAGGTACAAGCCGGCGGGGATCTCCTGCTCTGGCTCGGTGGAGTAGTAGATCGCCCGCGCCAGCGCCGGCGATTCGAGGATCTGGATCTTGTGCTCCACGCCAATCTCCCGAATCTTCAAGGCCATGAAGTCGGTACCCTTGGCCAGCAGCAACGGCGCCGCCCCGCCCTTTTCCGGATCGTACTGCAGGGCCACCGCATAGTGCGTCGGGTTGGTGATGATCACATCGGCCTGCGGCACCGCCGCCATCATGCGCCGCTGCGACATCTCGCGCTGCAGCTGGCGAATGCGTTGCTTGACCTCTGGCTTGCCCTCGCTGTCCTTGTACTCGTCGCGCACTTCCTGCTTGGTCATCTTCATTTTCTTGTGCGTCTGGTACAGCTGGATGGGCACGTCCGCCGCCGCGATCAGCAGCAACCCGGCCGACATCCACAGCGCACTCCAGCCCACCACCTGCAGGCTGTGAATGATCGCCTGCTCCAGCGGTTCGTTGGCAATCGACAGCAATGCCTGGCGGTCGTTGATCAGCACCACCACCGCCACCGCCAGGATCACGAAAAACTTGGCCAGCGCCTTGAGCAGCTCGGTCAAGCCATGCATCGAGAACATGCGCTTGAGCCCGGCCAGTGGGTTCATGCGGCTGAATTTTGGCTGCAGCAGGCTGCCAGAGAACAGGAAACCACTGAGGGCAATAGGTGCCACGAAGGAAATCACGAACAGCAGGATCAGCACCGGCTGCACCGCCCATATCGCCATCTTGCCCGAGGCCAGCAGGAAGGCGCCCATGGCCCGCTCGTCGACAATGATGTCGCGGGTCAGGCTGAAGTTGATGCGCATGATGCTCAGCAACGTCTCGGCCATATGACCGCCGAATGCCAGCAGGCCACCCGCGCCAGCCAGGGTCACCGCCACCGTGTTCAGCTCCTTGGAGCGGGCGATCTCGCCTTTCTCGCGGGCATCGCGCTTGCGCTTGTCGGTGGGGTCTTCTGTCTTGTCCTGACCGCTCTCGCTTTCTGCCATGCTCAGCGCGCCCTCGCCAGTTCACGCAGCCATTGCAGCGCTTCGCTGGCCAATGCCTGGTAGTGGGACAGCACATCGGCCAGGCCGACCCAGAAAATGAACATACCCATGACCAGGGTCAGCGGAAAGCCAATGGAGAAGATGTTCAACTGCGGCGCGGCGCGGGTCATCACGCCGAAGGCAATGTTCACCACCAGCAACGCAGCGATCACCGGCAGGATCAGCAACAGGCCGGCAGAAAATACCCAACCCAGCCGCCCGGCCAGCTCCCAGAACTGGTTGACCACCAGCGCATTGCCCACCGGCAAGGTGGTAAAGCTTTCGGTCAGCACCTCGAACACCACCAGGTGGCCGTTCATCAACAGGAACAGCACGCTCACCAGCATGGTCATGAACTGGCTGATGACCGTGACGTTAACGCCGTTGGCGGGATCGACCATCGAGGCGAAGGCCATGCCCATCTGCACCGCCACGACCTGCCCGGCGATCACGAAAGCCTGGAACAACAACTGCAAGGCCAGGCCGAACAGCGCACCGACAATGATCTGTTCGGCGCACAGCAGCAGGCCGCGCAGGCTCAGCGGGTCGAATTCAGGCAACGGCGGCAGAGCCGGCACGATCACCACGGTAATGGCCACCGCCACGTACAGGCGCACCCGCGCCGGCAGCATGCGCGTGCCAAGGATCGGCATGGTCATCAGCACCGCAGTCACCCTGAACAACGGCAGGATGAAGGTGGCAACCCAAGTGCCGATCTGCGCGTCGGTCAGCTCCAGCATATCCGCGTCAACCGATCAGTTGCGGGATGTTGGTGTAGAGGGTGGTTATGTACTCCATGAACTTCTGCACCAGCCATGGCCCGGCGACGATCAGCGTGATCAGCATCACCAGCAGACGCGGCAGAAAGCTCAGGGTCTGCTCGTTGATCTGGGTGGCGGCCTGGAACATCGCAACCACCAGGCCCACCAACAGGCTCGGTACCACCAGCACGGCGACCATCAGGGTGGTCAGCCACAGGGCATCACGAAACAGGTCGACAGCTACTTCAGGTGTCATCGGCGGCTCTCCTTGACGGCGTCAGACGCCGCCGAAACTGCTGGCCAAGGTACCCATGATCAGCGCCCAGCCATCCACCAGCACGAACAGCATGATCTTGAACGGTAGCGAGATAATCAGCGGCGACAGCATCATCATACCCATGGCCATCAGTACACTCGCCACCACCATGTCGATGATCAGGAACGGGATGAAGATCATGAAACCGATCTGGAACGCGGTTTTCAGCTCGGAGGTGACGAATGCCGGCACCAGGATCGTCAGCGGCACCTGGTCGGGGCCGGCAATGTCGGTGCGCTTTGAAAGGCGCATGAACAGGTCGAGGTCGCTTTGCCGGGTTTGCGCCAGCATGAAGTCCTTGAGCGGAACCTGGGCCTTGTCGATGGCCTGCTGAGCGGTCATCTGCTCCTTGAGGTACGGCTGCAGGGCGTCCGTGTTCACCCGGTCGAACACCGGCGCCATGATGAACATGGTCAGGAACAGTGCCATGCCGGTCAGGATCTGGTTGGACGGTGTCTGCTGAAGGCCCAGGGCCTGACGCAGGATCGAGAACACGATGATGATGCGGGTAAAGCTGGTCATCAGGATGACGAACGCCGGGATGAAGCTGAGCGCCGTCATGATCAGCAGAATCTGCAGGCTGACCGAATACTCCTGCTGCCCGTCCGCCCCATTGGACAGGGTAATGGCCGGGATCGACAACGGGTCGGCGGCCAGGGCCAGCGGCGCAGCCAGCAGCAGCGCCACACCCAATAAAGAGTTCCACAACGTACGCAGCGGGCCGCTCATCACAACTTGTCCTTAGGGTCCTTGCCCATCAGCTCCATCAGCCGCTGGGCAAATTCCGGCGTTGCCTGGCGTGCGCCAGCCGGCACTTCCACAGGTTCGGCCAGCACATGCAAGGCCTCGATGCTACCGGGGGTGTGGCCAATCAGGATCTGCTCCTTGCCCACCTGCACCAGCAGCAGGCGGTCACGCGGGCCGATGGCCCGGCTGCCGACGATCTCGATCACCTGCCCGCCCTTCACCGCCGTGCTCTGCATACGCCGCAGCACCCAGGCCAGGAAGAAAATCAGGCCCACCACCAGCAGCAGGCCGAAGACCATCTGCGCCAACTGGCCGCCAAGGCTGCCAGGCGCCGTCGCCGGGGTCGCTGCGGGCGTGGCCGCGGCCAGGCACGCCTGGCTGGCCAGCAGCGCAGCGAACGCCGCAATGGCGCGCATCGTGCCCTTCACTCAGCGCAGCTTCTTGATACGTTCGCTGGGGCTGATCACGTCGGTCAGGCGAATGCCGAACTTCTCGTTGACCACCACCACTTCGCCATGGGCGATCAGCGTGCCATTGACCAGCACATCGAGCGGCTCGCCAGCCAGGCGGTCCAGCTCGATCACCGAGCCTTGGTTGAGTTGCAGCAGGTTGCGAATGTTGATCTCGGTGCTGCCCACTTCCATGGAGATGTTCACCGGGATGTCCAGGATCACGTCCAGGTTCGGGCCTTCGAGGCTGACGTTTTCGTTCGGCTTCGGCGAGCTGGCGAACTCTTCCATCGGCATGCGGCCACCGCCGCCGTTGCCGGTGTCACCGCCCAGCAGCGCATCGATGTCGGCCTGCCCGGCCGAGCCGGTTTCCTCAAGGGCCGCAGCCCACTCATCGGCCAGCGCCTGGTCCTCTGCGGAGGTGATCTCGTTTTCGTTAGCCATGGTTTCCTCGACAGGCATTCAATTCGTTGTGAGCGACCGGCACGCCGTCAGCGGCGTTCGATCGGGTCGATGATCTGCAGGGCCAGGTTGCCCTTGTGCGAACCCAGCCGCGCCTTGAACGACGGCACACCGTTGGCGCGCAGCACCAGGTGCTCGGGCAGCTCCACCGGGATCACATCACCGGGCTGCATGTGCAGGATGTCGCGCAGTTTCAGCTGGCGGCGGGCGACCGTGGCGGTCAGTGGCACGGCCACATCCAGCACGTCCTCGCGCAGGGCCTTGACCCAGCGCTCGTCCTGGTCGTCCAGGTCGGACTGGAACCCGGCATCGAGCATTTCCCGCACCGGCTCGATCATCGAGTACGGCATGGTCACGTGCAGGTCGCCGCCGCCACCGTCCAGTTCGATGTGGAAGGTGGACACCACCACTGCCTCGCTGGGGCCGACGATGTTGGCCATGGCCGGGTTGACCTCGGAGTTCATGTACTCGAAGGTGACCGGCATGATTGCCTGCCAGGCTTCCTTGAGGTCGACGAAACACTGGTCCAGCACCATGCGCACCACGCGCAGCTCGGTAGGGGTGAATTCGCGGCCTTCGATCTTGGCGTGGCGGCCATCGCCACCGAAGAAGTTGTCCACCAGCTTGAACACCAGTTTGGCATCGAGGATGAACAGCGAGGTGCCGCGCAGCGGCTTGATCTTGACCAGGTTGAGGCTGGTCGGCACGTACAGCGAGTGCACGTATTCGCCGAACTTCATCACCTGTACGCCACCCACGGCCACGTCGGCGGAACGGCGCAGCAGGTTGAACATGCTGATACGGGTGTAACGGGCGAAGCGCTCGTTGATCATTTCCAGGGTCGGCATGCGACCCCGTACGATACGGTCCTGACTGGTCAGGTCGTAGCTTTTGATACTGCCAGGCTCGGATGCACTTTCGGTCTGCACCAGCCCGTCGTCGACGCCGTGCAACAGGGCATCGATTTCATCCTGGGACAGCAGGTCCTGTACGGCCATTGCGGACTCCTACTGCAATACGAAATTGGTGAACAGCAACTGGTCGATGACCGGCTTGCCGACTTCCTTCTGCGCCACTTCCTGGACCACTGCGGTAGCCTTCTGGCGCAACATCTCCTGCCCGACCGGGCTGCTGGCCAGGGTGTCGAAACCTTGCCCGGAGAACATCATCACCAGGTTGTTGCGGATCACCGGCATGTGCACCTTCAGGGCATCCAGGTCAGCCTGGTTGCGCGCCTGCATGGTGATGCTCAGCTGCATGTAGCGCTGGCGGCCATTCTGGTTGAAATTCACCACAAATGCCGGGGTCAGCGCCTCGTAGATCGCCGCTGGCTTGACGTTGCCGGCCACAGGCTCGGCGGCCGGGGCCGAATCGCTCTTGTGCATGATGAACCAGGTAGCGCCCACCGAAAGGCCGATCGCCAGCAACAGGCCTACGACGGCCAGCAGGATCAGTTTGAGTTTGCCTTTAGTGGCGGGGTCTTTGACTGTTTCGCTCTTCGCCATGCCAATAATCCGTCGTCCATCGGGGGTTCAAAGGTGGATGGCTTGGCTTGAGCAAGTGTTATGCCAGAATGAGCTTGGACAGCCTGTACCGGCCTCTTCGCAGCACAAGGCTGCTCCTACAGGGATTGCATTCCCCTGTAGGAGCAGCCTTGTGCTGCGAAGAGGCCGGTACAGGCGAATGAGTTTCAGGCGTAGTAATCAACCGCACTGTCGCCAACAACCATCTGCTGCTCCACAGGCCGGGCGCCTTCGACGGGCTCGCCCCCGCCCTGCTCCGCCTGCCGCGCCGCCACCCCGGACAGGTTGCTGCCCTGCGCCTGCCCCTGCTGCTGTTGCTGCCCGCGCGACTGGTCGGCCACGTTGACGTCTGGCTGGGCCAGCCCCTGCTGGGCGAACAGTTCGCGCAGGCGGTGCACCTGGCTGTCGAGGGCATCACGCACACCAGCGTGACCGCTGATGAAGGTGACCTGGGTCGACTGGTCCGTCGCAACATTGACGCGAATGTCCAGGCGGCCTAGCTCCGCCGGCTCCAGCTGGATATCCGCCGACTTGAGGTTCTGGCTGGACAGGTACATGACCCGGTTGACCAGGCCCTCGGCCCAGGCACCCTGGTTCATCGGCAATGGCTGGTGTAACGGGCTGGCATTGGCCGGCACGGCGTTGGCGGTCTTGGCCGTGGCCGCCTGGGTCAGGCTGGCCAGGCGATTGGCGAAATCATCGATGCGGGTGTCGCTGCTGGCGCTCTTGGTGTCTTTCAGGCCATCTTCAAGCAAGGCACCAAAGGCCTTGTCACTCGACTCACCCGCTTCACCCTCGCTATTGTCCACCAGATTCGCCAAGGTATTGACGGCCGCCTGCCCATCCTCGCCCTGGGCCCGGGACGGATCCAGCGCATGTGCCGAGGTGCCACCCTTGGCCTGGGCGCTCTGCTCCAAGGCCAGGCGCAAGGTTGGCAGGTTGGCCAACGGGTCGGCATCGGGGTCGAAGGCTTCTTCGGCAGCGGGTTCTTCAGGCAGCGCAGCAACCTGCGCCGTGGCGGCCTGCAGTACCGGCGCAACGGCCTCGGCCTGGGCCTGGATCAGTTGCGCACCGGGCTGGGCGTCGGTGACCTGGCCGGCCACCAGGCTGGCATCACGCAGCCCGGTATCGGCCTGGGCAGCGTCGTCAGCTGGCAATTTATTGCCGTCATCGGCAACCGCAGTTTTGTCGGCGGGGTCTTTCTTGCCACCCGCTGCCGACTCAGGTTTGTCCTTGGGCTTGGCCGAGGCGACCCTGTCATCCTGCCCGGCGGCCTTGTCACGCCCCTGCCTGGCCATCACCTGGCCAAAGCCGTCGCCCTTGTCACCCAGCGCCTGCAGCGGTTTATCCGCCTGCGCGGTGGCCGAACGCGAGGTGCTGGTAATGGCGTTGGCTTGCAACAAAGGGTTGGGTGCGACAGGCATTGAGCGGTCTCCGCGCCAGGAACAGAAAGATCATCCAGCCAGAGAGAGGCAAGACTCGCGCCAACTCACACATCAGCCTGCAGAAATACGCTGCTGCTCATCGCGGTAGAAGTGCTGCACCTCGACATATTCCAGATCGATGCGGTTGATCAGGTCTTCGATCCCATACAGCGGGCGCTGCCGCGCGCGGTCCTCCAGTTGCTGGCACAGGCAAGCCAAGGCCACGGCGCCCATGTTGCTGCTGCTGCCCCTGAAGCTGTGGGCGGCCGCACCGAGCTCTTCGGCGCTTTTGGCCGCATGCAGCTGGCTCAGGCGCCGTTCAGAGTCGTCGAGAAAGGTTTGCACCAACTGCAGGTAGCCATCCTCCATGACTTCACGCAGGTCACTGAGGACCTTGTGGTCAATATGCATGTCAGTCACTTGTTCACTCCTTGATCAAGCCAGATTATGTCCGAGCCAGCCTGTGGCTCACCATACGAACTCCACATGTGCGCAACGCCCGCCTTCGCTCCAGCGGGCATTGCTGGCCAGCCGCTGAATCAGGTTCAGGCCACGCCCGCTCAGGCCCTGCACCAGCGACGGCCGCGACAGCACACGCTGCACATCGAACCCGACGCCACTGTCGAGCACCTCGATCATCAGACGCCCGCCCTCGGCGTGCGGTTCAACCCTGAAGTCGATGCGCACGAAACCGTCGCTCAACGCACCCAGCCGCCGGGCGCGCTCCTGATAATAGTCGGCGAACCCCTGCACATCGCGCTTGAGCTGCGAATCCAGGCCCAGCACCCCATGCTCCAGCGCATTGGAATACAGCTCGCTGAGCACTGCGTGCAGGCTGCCGGTGCGCGCCCGCAGGCCGTGAATTTCCTGCAACAACTGCACCAGATACGGCACCGGGTTGAAGCTCTTGAGGCTCTCACCACGCACCTCGAACCTCAGCGACCAGTCCAGCGGGCTGGAACGGCCGCTATCAGAGTAGATCATCGGCGCCGGCACCCGCTCCTCCGCGCTGAACATGCGGATATCGCACAGGCTGATGTCATCACGCGGGTGCCCGCCAAATTGCTCCAGCGCCTGCATGACTTCATCGAACAGCTGCGCAGGGTCGCGATTGTCGGCCAGCACCGCACGCAAACGCTCTACGCCGAATAACCGTTCCTGGTCATCGGCGGTGTCCAGCACGCCGTCCGACAACAGCAACAAGCGCTCGCCCGGTGCCAACGGCAGCACTTCAGTGCTGTCATCGAAACGCTCTGCAGCCAGGATACCCAGCGGCAGGTGCCGAGAGCTCAGTGATGATAGCATATGGCCATTTACCGACAGGCGATAGCCATCGGGCATGCCCCCGTTCCACACCTCGACCGAACCGCGCTGCAAACTGAGGTCGAGCAGCAGTGCACAGCAGAACATGTCCACCGGCAGGATGCGTTTGAGCTTGGCGTTCATCTCGCGCAGGATCTGCGCCATGCCGTAGCCCTTGGCGGTCATGCCGTAGAACACTTCGGCCAGCGGCATCGCCCCTACCGCCGCTGGCAGACCATGGCCGGTGAAATCGCCAAGCAGCACACGCATGTCACCGGCCGGCGTGAACGCGGCCAGCATCAGGTCGCCATTGAACAGCGCATAGGGCGATTGCAGGTAGCGGATGTTAGGGGCAGAAAGGCAGCCGGAGTGGGCCACCTTGTCGAATACCGCCTTGGCCACCCGCTGCTCGTTGAGCAGGTAATGGTGGTGCCGGGTAATCTGGTCACGCTGCTCCAGCACGGTAGCCTGCAGCCGGCGCAGGCGGTCCATGGCGCGGATCTTGGCGCCGAGGATCACCGCACTGTAGGGCTTGGCCATGAAGTCATCGCCCCCGGCCTCCAGGCAGCGCACCAGGCCCTCTTCCTCATTCAGCGACGTCAGGAAAATGATCGGCACCAGCGCCTCGCCGGCCAGAGCCTTGATCTGCCGCGCCGCCTCGAAGCCATCCATCACCGGCATCAGCGCATCCAGCAGCACCAGCTGCGGGCGCCGCTCGATGAACAGCGCCACCGCCTGCTCGCCGTTTTCTGCGGTGAATACCTGATGGCCCTGCCGGCGCACGATCTGCGCCAGCAGCATTCTGTCGGCGGCCCCGTCTTCGGCGACCAGCACGGTCAACGCCTGTTGGGGCGGCATGTCGGCGCTCAACTGATGTCGAACAGTTTTTCGAAATTGGAGATGGCGAGGATCTTGCGCACATCGGAGCTGGCATGCACCACGCGCACATCCGACTCATCGCCGCCCGCATGGTCCCTCAGCAACAGCAGCATGCCGAGCGCGGAACTGTCGAGGTAGGTGGTGTCTTTCAGGTCGACGATTACCGAATCGGGCCGATAGGGCTGGCGTTCGTAGGCGTCACGAAATTCCTGATGTTTGCCGAAATCGAAGCGCCCCTTGATCTTGATCGTCAGCTTTTTCCCTTCCTGCGAAAAATCAGTCTCGACTGCCATGCTAGCGATTCCTTCGATGATGGCGGATGCAACTCCATTAAGGTTTAGCAGGCGATGGCATGGGTGGCAAGCACATGGTTCCAGCAGGCGACGCGACCCCTTGTAGGAGCAGCCTTGTGCTGCGAAGAGGCCGGTAACGCCAAAGATTATCTTTGGCTGCAATGGCCTCTTCGCAGCACAAGGCTGCTCCTACAGGGGCACGCGGTAGCCTGATTGATGGTGCAAGACAGGATTAAAAATGGTTTTGGCGGGGCAGGCGCTGCGACAGTTCGTCCAGCAACCGCTGCTCACGCTTGTCTTCGGCGCGCCGGGCTTCGTCCATGTAGCGCTGCACCAGCTTGCGCAAACCTTCTACCCGGGCATAGGCCTGCTGCCAGGTGCCACGGGCGTTGTTGAGGTTGTTCTGGTGCCACACCAGGCTCTGGCGCTGCTGGGTCATGGCCGTTTCCAGCTGCCCCAGAAAACGCTGGTAGTTGACCAGCCAGTTGCCATTGACCCCCTGCCCGCCGCGGTTGATCCACTGCAGCTGGTAATCCTCACGAAACCGTTCGAGTTCAGCCAGCTTGGCCTGGGACGTGGCCACCTGCTGCTGGAAATGCCCCAGGCGCTGGGCTGCCTTGCGCTCGGCTTCCTCGGCCATGTCCACCACCGGCACCAGGCGCGCAGCGCGTCCGGGCAGCGCCATGGCCTATCAGCCCGCCGGGGGCGTGAAGATCGCCCCCAGCTGTTCGCGGCTCTGCGCCATGCCCACATTCTCCTGCAGGCCTTGGCGCAGAAACTCCACCAGCTTCGATTGCAAGGCAATGGCCAGGTCGGTTTCCGGGTCGCCGCCGGCCACATAGGCGCCCACGCTGATCAGGTCGCGGCTTTGCGACAGGCGCGACCACAATTGCTTGAACTTCTGCGCCTGGCGCAAGTGGTCGGCATCGACCACCTGGGGCATCACACGGCTGATCGAGGCTTCGATGTCGATGGCCGGGTAATGGCCCTCTTCGGCCAGCCGGCGCGACAGCACGAAGTGGCCGTCGAGCACACCGCGCGCCGAGTCGGCGATCGGGTCCTGCTGGTCATCACCTTCGGACAACACGGTATAGAACGCGGTAATCGAACCACCGCCCGCCTCGCCATTGCCCGCCCGCTCCACCAGCTTGGGCAGCTTGGCGAATACAGACGGCGGGTAACCCCGGGTGGCCGGCGGCTCGCCGATGGCCAGGGCAATTTCACGCTGGGCCTGGGCGAAACGGGTGAGCGAGTCCATCAGCAACAGCACGTTCTTGCCCTTGTCGCGGAAGTACTCAGCGATGCGCGTGCAATACATGGCAGCGCGCAGGCGCATCAGCGGCGCATCGTCGGCAGGCGAAGCCACCACTACCGAACGCTTGAGGCCCTCTTCACCCAGGATGTGCTCGATGAACTCCTTCACCTCACGGCCCCGCTCACCGATCAGGCCAACCACGATGATTTCGGCTTCGGTGAAGCGGGTCATCATGCCCAGCAACACCGACTTACCTACGCCAGTACCGGCAAACAGGCCCAGGCGCTGGCCGCGACCGACGGTCAGCAGACCATTGATGCTGCGAATGCCCACGTCCAGCGGCTTGCTGATGGGGTCACGGTTGAGCGGGTTGATCACAGGGCCGTCCATCGGCACCCAGTCCTCGGCCTTCATCCCGCCCTTGCCATCCAGCGCGCGGCCGGCGCCGTCCAGCACACGGCCGAGCATGCTCATGCCCATGGGCAGCCGGCCGCCGTCATCCAGCGGCACCACCCGGGCGCCGGGGGCGATACCGACAATGCTGCCGACCGGCATGAGAAACACTTTGGGCCCGGCAAAGCCCATGACTTCGGCTTCTACCTGGACCGGGTGGTAGCTGTCGTCGTTGATCACCAGGCAGCGGCTTCCCACCGCGGCGCGCAGGCCTTCGGCCTCCAGGGTGAGCCCGACCATGCGCAGCAGGCGGCCTTCGACGATGGGCTGGGACGGCAGCTCGATGGCCTCGGCATAACTGCCCAGGCGTTTGCCGAAGCTGGTGCGCTTAAGGTGCATCAGGGCTTTCCACCGAACGCTCGACGGGGGCGTCCAGGTCTACCGACATGTCTGGCGCCGCCGGGTGCAGGGAATGGTCGTGCAACTGGTCGAACAGCTGCGCCACGGTTTTCTCGATACGCGTTTCCATGGTCGCATCGATGCGGCTATGGGCAGTTTCGATACGGCAGCCCCCCGGTAGCAGTGCGCTGTCTTCCAGCAGCCGCCAGTTTTCCTCGTGACGTTCGCGCAGGGCCTTGGCCAGCTCGAAGTCCTGCGGGTTGAGGTGGATGCGGATATTGTCCGCGCCCATGGGCAGCAGCTTCAATGCTTCGCGCAGCACCTGGGTAATCTGGCTGGAGTCGTTGTGCAATTCGCGGCCGATCACCTGGCGAGTCATGTGCGCCACAAGGTGCACGAGGGTTTTCTCGATCTGGGTGTCTTGCTCGGCGATCGGCTCCATCAGGTTGGCCATCAGTTGCTCAAGGCTGTCGAGCTTGGCCTTCAGGGCCGCTTCGGCCTCTTGGCGCACCTTGAGCTGGGTGCTGTGAAAGCCCTCTCGCTCGCCGGTGGCGAAACCTTCGTTGTAGGCTTCCTGGCGGATGGCCTCAAGCTCTTCCAGGGTGAGCGGCTGGACTTCTTCCAGCGGCACTTCCTCGATTTCTTCCTCGACCGGCTCGGGCTCCGGCTCAGGCTCGGGTAAGGGCTCTGGCTCCGGGTCGAAGCTGGGCAGCGTCCACACATCCACGCCCTCGAGGTCGCGGGCGCGGATCAGGTCGCTGGGGTGATGTTCTTTGCTGGACATGTTTTAAAGTACTCAACAAGCATGTTCGACCCATAAGGGCCTTGTGGGAGCTGGCTTGCCGGCGATCAAGGGCGCAGCCCTTGCCATGCAACGACTCTGCCTGGGCTGGCCTCATCGCCGGCAAGCCAGCTCCCACAATGACCGCACCAGCCCCACCATTTTTTCCTGACCTGATGGATCAGATCATTTCCTCGGCACCCTTGCCGCCGAGCACGATCTCGCCGGCCTCGGCCATGCGGCGGGCGATGGTGAGGATTTCCTTCTGCGCCGTTTCCACGTCGCTGACCCGCACCGGCCCCTTGGCCTCCAGGTCGTCGCGCAGCAGTTCGGAGGCACGTTTGGACATGTTCTTGAAAATCTTGTCCTTGACCCGCTCGTCGGCGCCCTTGAGCGACACCACCAGCACGTCGGACGACACTTCGCGCAGCAGCGCCTGGATGCCACGGTCGTCGACGTCGGCCAGGTTGTTGAAGACGAACATCAGGTCTTCGATCTGCTCCGACAGGTCGCTGTCGACTTCGCGGATCGCATCCATCAGTGCACCTTCCACGGAGCTGTCCAGGAAGTTCATGATGTCTGCAGCGCGCTTGATGCCGCCCAAGGTGGTGCGCGCGGCGTTGGAGTTGCCCGAGAACTGCTTCTCGAGGATCTGGTTCAACTCTTTCAGCGCCGCCGGCTGCACGGTGTTCAGCGACGATACGCGCAAGACGATGTCCAGGCGCACCTTGTGGTCGAAGTTGCTCAGCACTTCGCCGGCCTGGTCAGGGTCGAGGTAAGCGACCACGATTGCCTGGATCTGCGGGTGCTCGTAGCGGATCACGTCGGCTACCGCGCGCGGTTCCATCCATTTCAGGCTGTCCAGGCCACTGGTGTTGCCACCCAGCAGGATGCGGTCGACCAGGCCATTGGCCTTGTCCTCGCCCAGGGCCTGGTTGAGCATCTTGCGGATGTAGGCATCGGACCCCACGCCCAGGCTGGTCTGGTCGCCGACAATGTCGACGAACTCGCTCATTACCTGCTCGACCTGGTCACGGTGCACATTACCCATCTGCGCCATGGCCACACCCACACGCTGCACTTCCTTGGGGCCCATGTGGCGCAGCACCTGGGCCGCATCGGTCTCGCCCAGCGAAAGCAGCAGGATTGCCGCCTTGTCGACACGGCTCAGCTTGGCGGTAACGGCTCGGTTATCACTCATCGGCGTTGATCCAGTCTTTGACGACCTGGGCTACACGGCCCGGGTCTTCGGCCACCAGGCCTTTGATTGCGTTGAGCTGTGCCTCGTAACCCTCGCTCGGGCTAGGCAGCAGAATGCTTGTCGGGCCACCCAGGCTGACGCGGTCGTTGGCCAGTTCGCCATCCAACCCCACCATGCCGCCCAGCTCCATGTCGCTATCCGAAGCGGCCTGCTTGCCGCCCCCTGTGATGTTGTTGAGCACCGGCCGCAGCACGCCGAACACCAGTACCAGAATGAACACCACGCCCAGCACTTGCTTGACGATGTCCCAGAACCACGGCTGTTGGTAGAAGGCGATATCGGCAATTTCTTCGTTACGGTCGGCGGCAAATGGCACGTTGATCACCGTCACGCTGTCACCACGGCTGGCGTCGAAGCCGACCGCGTCCTGCACCAGGCGGGTGAAGCGCGCCAGGTCTTCGGCGGCCCAGGGTGCACGGCTGGTGTTGCCGGTGGCCGGGTCGATCTTGACCTGGTCGTCTACCACCACTGCCACCGACAGGCGGGTCATGCGCCCCTGCTGCTGGCGGGTGTGGCTGATGGAGCGGTCCAGCTCGAAGTTCTTGGTGCTTTGCTGGCGTTTGTCCGACGGGTACGGTGCGAGCATCGGCTGGCCGGTGGCCGGGTCCATGATCTGCTGGCCGTTCGCATCCACCAGCGGCTGGCCAGGCTGAATGGCTGCGGCCGGGGTAGCGGCGCCACCGGTGGTTTGCGGTGCCGAAGCGGCGCCTGGCGGCTGGTTGCTCAGCGCGCCAGGCACACCTTGCGGGCCCTGGGTGCTGGCGCGTTGCTCGTCAACCGACTGCTCGCTGCGCAGCGCCGGCTGGTCGGGGTTGAACTGCTCGGCAGTCGACTCGACGGCACTGAAGTCCAGGTCGGCGGACACTTCGGCCTTGTATCGGTCATTGCCCAGGACAGGCTGCAAGATGTTGCGCACGCGCTGGGTAAGCATGCTTTCCATACGGCGGCTGTAGTCGTACTGCTTGCCGGCCTCAGTCAGGGCAGAGTCCTGCAGCTGCTCGGACAGCAAGTTACCTTTCTGGTCGACCACGGTGACCTGGGATTTGTCCAGCTCCGGCACACTGGTCGCCACCAGGTTGACGATGGCCGACACCTGACCGGCTTCCAGGGCACGGCCCGGGTACAGCTCGACCAGTACCGAGGCGCTAGGCTTGCGGTCGTCGCGCACGAACACAGAGCTTTTCGGGATGGCCAGGTGCACGCGTGCGGCCTTGACGTTGTTCAGGCTGGAAACGGTACGCGCCAGCTCGCCTTCCAGGCTGCGGCGGTAGCGAGTGGCTTCCATGAACTGGCTGGTGCCCAGCCCCTGCTCCTTGTCGAGCAGTTCGAAACCGACGTTGCCATCGCTGGGCGCCACGCCGGCGGCCGCCAGTTTCAGGCGGGCACGGGAGAGGTCGTCGGCCTTGACCAGCAGAGCACCGGAGTTGGGCTCGACGTTATAGGGGATGTCAGCAGCACCCAGGGTGTCCATGACCTGCTTGGTGTCCATGCCCGACAGGCTGCCGTACAGCGGACGGTAATCGGGTTGTTGCGACCACAGCACCACGGCAAAGCCGATTGCCACGCTGGCCGCCAGGCCGACCATGAGGCCGACTTGGCGCAGCATGGGCATCTGCGCGATGTTTTCCAGGAACGACATACCTGGCAGCGGGCGCTTGGCCGCTGCCGGGCCCGTCTTGGCGGGGGGGTTGTCGACGACTGCTTCAGCCATGGTCTACGTCCGTCCTCAAACCGGCATCTGCATGATGTCCTGGTACGCCTGTACCAGTTTGTTGCGTACCTGGGTCATGGCCTGCATCGACACACTGGCCTTTTGCGAAGCGATCATCACGTCGGTCAGGTCGACGCCGCTCTTGCCGATCTCGAAGGCATTGGCCAGCTGGGTCGATGCCTGCTGGGTCTCATGCACCTTGCCGATGGCCTGGCCAAGCATGTCGGCAAAGGTACTCTGCCCCGGCGCCAGCTCAGGGGCGGCGGCGACCTTGGGCAGCGACATGGCATCGGCCTGCATGGCCCGCATGTCCAGCATCAGACGATTGAATTCAACACCTTGGCTCATGACCCTTCTCTCTCCTGCGGCCGCATTTTTTTGACACTCATGCGGCGAATAGCCTACGTAAAGCAACAAAGGTGCCAGCCTTGGCAATCACCTTTCACTGGCTTATACGGCCCCTGTGGGAGCGGGCGAGCCCGCGAACACCGGCGCAGCCGGTGCCAGCCACCGCGTGGGGTTCTTCGCGGGCACGCCCGCTCCCACAGAGGGGACGGTATTCACAGCGGGGCGCAGTGTCAGCCGAACAGGCTGGCCTCGACGTCGAACCCGGCATCGCGCATCTGCGCCAGCTTATAGCGCAGGGTCCGCGGGCTGATGCCCAGGCGCTCGGCCGCCTCTTTGCGCCGACCGCGCTCGGCGCGCAGGGTGTCGATGATCATCTGGTACTCATGGCGGCGCATGTCATCACCCAGCCCGCTGGCCTCGGCCGCTACTCCAGGTGATGGCTCTATGCCGGCCGACAAGGGAATGGCGCCTGCAAGACAGAAATCCGCCGCCTCGATCACCCCACCCTGCTGCAAGATCAGCGCCCGCTGAAGCGCGTTGTCCAGTTCACGCACGTTGCCCGGCCAGGCATAGGCCTGCAGGCAGGCCCGGGCCTGCGGCGACAGGCGTACCGGGGCGTGTTTCATCTTGGCCGCATGGCGCGCCAGCAGGCGCTCGGCCAGTTGCAGGATGTCGCCCGGGCGCTCACGCAACGGGCACCAAGCCAGGGGGAACACTGACAGGCGGTAGAACAGGTCTTCACGGAAGCGCCCGGCCGCTACTTCGCCGGCCAGGTCGCGGTTGGTCGTGGCCAGCACGCGGATATCCAGGCTGATCGGCTTGCGCCCGCCCACCCGTTCCACTTCGCGCTCCTGCAGCACACGCAGCAGCTTGGCCTGCAAGGCCATTGGCATTTCCGAGATTTCGTCGAGCAGCAGGGTACCGCCTTCGGCCTGCTCGAACTTGCCGGCCTGGGCGGCGATGGCACCGGTGAAGGCACCCTTTTCATGGCCGAACAGGGTGGCTTCGAGCATGTTGTCGGGGATGGCCGCGCAGTTGATTGCCACAAAGGGCTGCGCCGCCCTCGGCGACTGCTGGTGAATGTAGCGCGCCAGCACTTCCTTGCCGGTGCCCGACTCGCCAGAAATCAGCACGGTCGAGTCACTGCGCGCCACGCGTGCGGCCAACTCCAGCAACTGGCGGCTGGCCGGCTCACAGGCCACCGGGCCCTCGTCAGCGGACACCCGCCCGGCGGCATGCCGCTCGACCAGGCTGAGCAGCGCCTTTGGCTCGAACGGTTTGACCAGATAGTCGGCAGCACCTTGGCGCATTGCTTCGACGGCACGCTCGACGGCGGCGTGCGCCGTCATCAACAGCACCGGCAGCTGAGGTTGCTGGCGGCGCAACTGGCTCAACAACTGATGCCCGTCCATACCGGGCATGTTCACATCGCTGACCACCAGGCTGAAGGCATCATCCACCACCGCCTCCAGCGCTTCTTCGGCACTGCCCACTGCCTGGTAGGCGAAACCGCCGATTTCCAGGGTATCGCCCAGCGCCTGGCGCAATACGCGGTCGTCCTCGACCAGCAGCACCTTGATTGCCATTACACCCCCTCCGCCAATTGCCCGTCGATCAACGGCAGCTCTACCCGCACGCAGGTGCCTCGGCCCACCTTCGAGCGCAGGCTGATAGCGCCCTGATGCGCACGCACCACAGCCTTGACCACCGCCAGGCCGAGGCCGGTGCCAGTGGCCTTGGTGGTGAGAAACGGCTCGCCAAGGCGCGCCAACAACTCGGCGGCGATACCGCTGCCGGCGTCACTGACACACAGATGCAGGGTGCGCTCGCGACGGAACAGGTGCACCTTCAAGCGCGCTGGGCCGTCGCTGGCCTGCAGGGCATTTTCGATCAGGTTGAGCAAGGCGCCGACCAGGGTGTCGCGATTGCACAGCAGCTCACCCAGATGGCTGTCGCACTGCCAGCGCACGGTGTGCCCCTGCACATGCGCTTGAGCCGCCTGCTGCAGGGCCTGGAAAAGGGCTTTTGGGGTAACCCGATCACCCAGCGGCAACTCGCCACGGGCGAACACCAGCATGTCACGCACCTGGTGCTCCAGCTCGTGCAGGCGCTCCTTCAAGGTACCGGCGAAGCGCTGGCGGGTTTCCGGGCTCAGCTGTTGCTCGCTGTCAGCGAGGTGGCTGGCGTAGAGCATGGCGGCCGACAGCGGCGTGCGGATCTGGTGCGCCAGCGAGGCGACCATGCGCCCCAACGACGACAGGCGCTCGTGGCGGGCCAGTTGGTCTTGCAGGCGACGGGTTTCAGTCAGGTCGTTGAGCAGCACCAGCTGGCCGGGTTCGGCATCCAGCGAGCGGGTGGCGATGGACAGCCGGCGGCCGTCGCGCAGCGAGATTTCATGGCCATCGTCCTTGCGTGGTGCAAAGCTGCGGGCGATCACCTGACGCCATAACTCGCCGATCAGCGGTTCGCCGAGCAGTTCGCAGGCAGCCGGGTTGGCTTCACGTACAAGGCCATGGCCATCGATCACGATCACCCCGCCAGGCAGCAGGTCCAGCAGGTTCTGCAGACGGTTGGCCAGGCGTTCCTTTTCGCTCAGTTCCTCGATGCGCTGGGCACTGACCACGGCCAGCTCGCCTTTGAGTTCACTGACCCGGGCTTCGAGCAGGCTGTAGGACTGGCTGAGTTGGCTGGATACCTGATTGAACAGGGCGAAGGCTTGCTCGATACCCTGGTGGCTGTCCTGCTCGATCGGGGTCTGCCCCTGATGATCGGGGGCTCGGGTTACGTGGGCGGCCTGGGGCATCGTGCTCTCTCGCGTGGCTGACCGTCATAAAAACGGTGTGTTGCCAGCGGTGTAGCAATAGCCGTGCCGGAGATGGGGATTTGTGTTGCCTGTGCCGGCCTCTTCGCGGGCTTGCCCGCTCCCACAGGGCCAGCATAGGAGTCAAGCCCTGCGCTGTACCTGTGGGTGCGGGCAAGCCCGCGAAGAGGCCGATCCAGGCCTACGACAATGTATCAATCCGGCAGCCAGGCCTTGCGCCAGTTGCTCAGGTTGTCGCCTTCGAGCATCCAGCCGCCCAGCACTGCATTGCGCAGTGCATCGCCCGCCTTCGCCGTGGCATCCAGATCAGAGATGTGCATGCGAATGGCATCTACCCAGCCTCGGAAACGGTTCTTCACCAGTGTGACCGGCAAATCGCTGTAGCCCTGGTAGCAACGCAGGTCGCTGGCGATCACCGGGAAACCACAGGCGCCGTACTCCAGCAAACGCAGGTTGCTCTTGCACTCGTTGAACAGGTTCTGCTCGACCGGCGCCAGGGCCAGGTCCAGGTTCATCCAGGCCAGCGTCGCGGGGTATTGCTCAATCGAGACACTCGGGTGGAACTCATGAACATAAGGCCGCAGCTTGTCCGGGCACATGCCGAAGAACACCCATTCCACCTCGTTGGCCAATTCCTTGACCACGTCCGCGATCACTTCCAGGTCGCCCGTGTGGCTCGCCCCACCCGCCCAGCCGACACGCGGCTTGCGCGACTGCCGGCGCAGGGCCTTGAGGTCGCTCCAGTAGCGGGTATCCAGCGTGTTGGGTACCACGCGGATATCGCCATGTACGCCGGCGAAGGCCTCGGCCAGCGGCTGCGTGGAGACGACAAAGCGGTCCACATAGGAAAGACTGCGACGTATGGACCGCAGAATGTCCTTGGGCATGTGCGCCCTGTGCACGCTCTTGAGCGGCAGGTTGGGCAGGTAGTCGTCCAGCTCGAAGACCTTGAAAGCCCGCGAAAACGCGTGCATCCGGCGTATATGCTCAATCTGCTCATCGCCAACCTGGCGCTGCAGGATGATGCTGTCGGGCTGATAACGCTCAAGTTCGGCAGGCGCCAGATAATTCCACGCCACCACCCCCTCGGCCAGCCCCTCGCGGTTGAGCGTATCCAGCGGCTGGATGACCCGGTAGTTGCCACACCCTCCTCTGTCCGCCGCATGGGCGAGGATCGTCGGCAGCGGTTTCCAGGACGACAACGGTCGCCAGCTCAGACCGGAGGGCGCCAGGCCGAGGCCATTGTCGGAAGACAGCGAGAAGTTCGGGTTGTGGAGCGGGTCGCGTGCCAGTACAGGCAGCCAGCGGTCATACAAGGCATCTTCTTCTGCGGCGGTGGCCGGCGTTACAGCATCCTCACTTAGCAGCAACTGAACACGCGGCGTCCACACGTTCAGGTAGCCGCCACGGTGCAGGCGCAGGCACAGATCAACATCCGTCCAGCGCTGCAACTCGGGGGACTCGTCGAAACCGCCCGCCTCCAGGAACAGGCTTTTGTTCACCAGCAGGCACTTGCCGCTCACGGCGACATAGTTCTGGTCCACTTGCAGGCGCTGCAGATAGCCGGACGCGTCCATCGGCTGACCGGCAAAAGCTTCGCCAACAGGGCCATTCAGGCCGAGCACGAAACCGGCATGGCTGATGGTAGCGTCCCCCGCCACCAGTTTGGCCCCCACCACGCCGACTTCCTGGCGCATGCCGTGGTTGAGCATCTGCTGCAACCAATCGTTATCGAGCACCGCAGCGCCTTCGTCCAGCCACAGCAGGAAATCACCACGGGCCTGCCCGGCGGCCTGGTTGCGCATTTGCACAGGCGCCATGCCGGCAGGGAATCGCAGGCAACGAATGGCATCGGTGCCAAGCCGGGCAACGTTGTCGAGCCAGCCGTTTACTGCCGGGCCGGCATTATCACGCGCCAGCAGCAGCACCTCGTAGTTTCGATAGGTTGTCTTCTCCAGAATGGTTTCCATGCAGCGCTGCACCCGCTCGGTGCTGTTGCCCTGGAGCAGGATCAGGATGCTGACCGGTGCGTCGCCGGGGGCGCCATAGTTCAGATCATAACGCCCGGGCAGACGAGACCCGATGCGCGCCTGTGCAAAACCGCGGGCATGCAGATGGCGCTGGATGACCCCGCGCTCGTCCGGGCAGTCGCGCAGCGACGGGGCATCGCAGACCAACAACGGCTCGCTGATATGCCCCAGCCCCTCGAAACCGGCAGACTCGATCAGGCGCAGGATGTAATCCAGCTCGTATGCCTGGCCCGCCTCCTGGCGGAAGCCGCCCATTTCCAGCCACACCTGCCGGTTGAACAGCCAGTGGCGTGACAGGCTCGCCGGCAAACTGAGCAGTAGATCAAGGTTTAGATCAGGGCGCAGCACAGCGCCCATTTCTGACCCATCGGAACGCAAACCCTCATCACCATAGACGGCCCGACAGCCCGGCGCCGCCAACAGGTCAAGCGCGGCAATCAGCAAGCCACTTGCAGTGAACTCACTCCCCGCGTCTACCAGCATGAACCAGTCAAATTCACCCGCCTGAACTGCCTGGTTCAGCTGATCGCTCAGGCTGGCATCGGTCAGACGCACGAAATGCAGCTTGTCCTGCGCCGAAGTCGCGGGAGCCTCGCCCGGCGTCAGCGCCACAATTTTCAAAGTGGAATAAAGGCAGTGATCGCTACCCAGGCTTTGCAGAGAAGCTTTCAATGCATCGGCGCGCCCGTCAGCGTCCACCACGATTACCCCGATCACAGGGCCACCCTGATGGGCGCGCAGACGCTGTTCGATCAGGCGACTCTGCATGGCATCCGGAACGCGTTCGGCCAGCCAGGTTTGCAGTGTCAACGCCTTGGGCTTGCCACCCAGATGCTCCAGCATTTGCTGGCGCCCGCGCTGTACTTCTTCGCTGCCAACGTCGCCATGGCGCGCATACAACTCGCGATAAAGCGCTGGGTAATCTTTCAGTGCCTGCTCGGAGCGTCGTGCAGGTGCATTGTCGTCCCGGCGCATACGGACTTCCACCGTCTCGCTGCGCACATGATGGAAGGCGCTTCGCGCGCTCAGGCGCATGAGGAAATCCCAATCCTCCAAGCCTGCCAGCGACTCGTCGAAGTCGCCCACGGCAAGTGCAAGCGCACGTGGGCAGGCAAAGGTGTTGATCGGGATGTAGTTGTTTACCAGCAAACGCTCCCGGGAGTAGGCCTCGTGTGGATAGCGTTGTTCACGCGCCACCTCGGTCCGCTTGCCCGCCGCAATCGTTTCCTGAATGAACACTGCATCCGTGTACACCACACTGTCGGGGTGGGTATCCAGCGCTTTGGCCAGTGTTTCAAGGTGGTCAGGCAGGTACAGGTCGTCATCGTCCAGATAAACGACATACCGGCCACGGGCCAGATGCAAAGCGGTATTACGGGCAGCGGCCGGGCCGCGATTGCGGCCTTGGCGGATGTACGTGATCGGGAAATCGTACTCAGCCAGCAGCGACTCGACCGGCTCGCCATTGTCATTGACCAGGATGACGTCAAAGTCCTTGAAGGACTGATGCGCAATGCTGTTCAGCGCATCCTTGAGCAATTGCGGGCGGTTGAAGGTTGTCAGGATAACAGAGAACAACGCCTGCTCTTGCTGCCGCGCTTGTTCTTCCAGGCGCTCGCAAAGCCGGCGTGCCCGGGCCCCCAGCTCGGAACCCTGCTCGTCAGGATACAGATCCAGACGCCGCTTGAGGTGCCCGGCCACCTCGCGCTCACGCCCGTGAAGATGATGCTGCGCATTGCGCTCGAATACCCCCTCGACAATGGCAAGGTGCCCCATCAATGGCTCGCTGGAGGCATAAAACCCGCTCGAATACTGCGCACCATGCCAGCGATAGCTGACACCCGGCATATCGACGTAGGCGAAATCGGGGTAACGCTCCGCCATCTGCACGACCATTTCCCAGTCGCCGGCACCGTAGCTGTTGCCTGGATTCCAGACCCGGCAAAAAATCTCACGCCGGTAGATGACGGCCGAAGGCGTCATGTAGCTGTCGTAGATGAGCAGATCAGCGACTTCATTACGCCCGCCGACATAGTCGCCATTGCGGTAGCCGGGGTGACGAGGCTGGTTCAATGCCTGCCCCGAACCATCGACCCAGCGAATGCCGGTATAGCCAACCGCCACGTTGGGCTGGCTCTCCAGCGTAGGCAACAGACGCGACAGATGGCCCGGATTGAAATAGTCGTCGGCGGAAAGGAACGTGAAGTAACGCCCCTGCGCGATACGCAGGCCATTTCGCCAGTTGTAACCCGGGCCGTAATTGTATCGGTTACGGATGTATCGCACTTTCGGGTTGCCCGCGAATGCCGCCATTACCTCGGCGGTATCGTCCGTGGAAGCGTTGTCCAGCACCAGGATCTCGATATTCTCCACACCCTGATCGAGCACCGACTGAACACACTGGGCAAGATAGCGCCCATAGTTGTAGGTCGGAATAACGACACTCAGCAGCGGCTCGAACTGCCGTACGGCAGCAGCATCATCAGCGATTGCAGTGGTGACTTTATAGAGCCAGAAGTCCGCCGAACAATGGTAATTCCTGGAATGGTCGCGGTCTTCAGCTTCTCGCGTCAGTGGCCACGCTTGCGCATCGGATCCGGGCGCATCGGGAAGTTTCAAGTAATCGATGTGCACCCTCGAAGTACTGACAGGCTCTCCCTTCGCCGGAATCAGAACCTTGCTGAAGCAGGTATCGTCCTGTAGCGCCCCAAATTGCTCGGAAGAACGTAGCAGCAGATAACGCCGCACCTGTGACGGCAACGCGAACAAGGCATTGGCTTGACGAGGGTGGGCAATCAGAAAGACGCCGTCGCACTCTCCGGCGGCTTCGGTAGCTCGCTCGAACACCAGCCCATTGCTCAGGCCATAGGCCGCCAGGGGCTGCAGCGGCAATTGCCGTTGTAGTTCTTGCCAGTGCGCATCGGACAGCAGGAAGGCCTGCTCATCGTCCAGGCAAAACCCGGCAACCAGCACTCGCCAAGGTTGCCCGGTACAACGCCCACCCGCGATCAAAGCCCAATTCGTCATGCTGTCACTTCCCCCAAAAAATGTTGCTCGCTTGCGTCAAGCGACACGGCGCCTGTCGGCACGAAGCCTCTATGCCCTGAATCACGCAGATTCCGTCAGCTCTTTCCACGACACGATGCGTGCCGGCGCCGTGAGATGTTGGCGGACAAGCGCTTCGATGTAATGTTCATGGTCCCGCTCGGAGCTGATGATCACGACATCGTCCTGTTCCACTTGCTCACTCATCCAGGCCAAGGGCTGGATGGGCACGCCGAGCATTTGCGTGCCCTGGCGATTGAGGTTGGAGTCTATACAGGCGACGACCTGTCCACCTTTGTTTCTGGCTTCAAGAATCAGCAATGCGGCGATGAAGGCGCTACCAAAGATGATGATCCTGCGCCCCTCCAGGCCGGCCAGAATGCTCGAGCCTGGGTTTTCAACGGTTTTGCGCGTCCATTTCAGAAGTTGCCGGGTAGCGCTGGCATGCCCGGAAACCGACAACTTGTCCAGCGGGCACACCTGGTCCCCCAGCAACAGAAGCTGGGCTAGCAGGAAGACTGGCAAGCCCGCCAGAAAGGCGTCGGGGGCTTGCTCCAAGTTGCGCAGCAGGCTGTCGGCCGTTTTACCAATCTTCTTCAGAATGTGCTTGTCGATTGCCTGACCCACCTGGGTGGTAATGGCTTCCTGAATCGCGAAGCGCGCCACGTAGGCATCAAAATGAAGGGCCTCTACCTCCAGACCAGGCACGCCCCTGGCAATGTGCTTCAGGTCTCGATAGAGAGCGACCCCTGGTAGCGACAGGCTTGCCACATGGGAGAACTGCCTGGTGTGCAGCCGACGGCGCAGCAACGGCTGATCGAGGAAGCCGATAGCATGCCGGCGGTTGATACGCGCCGGCATCAGCACGTCCTCGATGCCTGCCGTCTCCAATGTTTTCTTGTGGGCAGCCGCGTCGCCGAGGCACGCGTGTACCGCATAGAAGCTGGGCAGTACGGCCCGCTCCAGCATCACGCCGCTGGGCATAGGCCACAACCGCTCCTTGAGAAAACTGCTGATGTATTCCCCTGGAGCGAAGACTCGCTCCGATTCAGGCAGGGTGTGCTCGCCGACTAGCGCATCCCCATCCTGATCAATGTCACTGACGCGAGTCCACACCAGCCGCACTTCTGGATGGCAATCCATGAAACGCATCTGCCGTTCAAGCATGTCTCGCTCCATGACATCATCGTCATGGGTCACGATCACCCGTCGCCCAAGGGCAAGGTGATAAGCCGAACGGCAGTTGAACTCCACACTGGAGATGTTGCGGGAATTCCTGACGTAGCGGATTCGCGGGTCCTGCAAGCGCAGGATAAACTCCGCAGTCCCGTCACTGCTGCCATTGTCGAGTACCAGCAGCTCGAAATCCTCATAGCTCTGGGCCAGGACGGCAGCGATGGACTGCTCGAGGTAGTGCAGTCGATTGTAGGTCAGCAGCGCAACGGTCAGCGACGGAATGGCTGGGTTCATGGCAACGACCGCACCAGATCAGGGATCTCACGGTGCTTCTGCCCGTGGAGAAAGACAAAGTTGGTTTCCTGGGTTTCCTCGTCAATGCCAGGGCACGGGCGTAGCCCCTCTTCGCTCAGGGTGTAAGCCTGGTAGCCAAGACCATCGAGCCGCTCCACCACCTCGTTAGGGTGGTAATCGAACTTCCTGGCCCACTTTCTCAACAGCTCGATCAGAATCACCGGTTTGTGTTGAGCGAGCATCGCCTCGCCACCCTGGATCACCATCAACTCCGCCCCTTCCACATCGCACTTGATGATCTGGGGCGCCAGCTCATGCTGCGCGCAGAAGCTATCCAGCGTCGTGGCCGGGCAGGACACCTTCTGCAGGCTTTCCTGGCGGCCCGGTTGCCCGGCCAGGACCTGGGAAGTGGCGCCGGAGCAGTTGGGCGTGTAGAGAAACTCCAGCGTCGCCTGCTGGTTTGAAAAGGCCAGCCGGTGCGCCTCTATGTTGAACAAGCCGTTGTGGCGGATGTTGCGCTCGAGAATCTCATAGGTATGGGGGATTGGTTCGAAGGCGTGAATCCGCGCCGACGGGCAATGCCGAGCCAGCGCCAGGGCATACCAGCCGCAATTGGCGCCGATGTCCAGAATCACCGCGTTTTCCTGGGTGATGGCTTTGAGGAACTCGGTTTCCTGTGTTTCATAGGCACGGAAGTTCATCAGGGTACAGGGCACCAGGTGCTGGTCCTGGGGATCCAGAAACAACTCGACCTGCTGCGAGCGGGAACGCACGAAGATGCCCTCTGGCAGAATGCGCAAAGACTCCACATCGGTACCGGCGATAAACTCAGGGTACTCGAACAGGCTGGCGTGCCGCGCGTGAATGGCCTCGATGTAATCCTGCTTGGCAGAGCCCCCGGCCTCATAGGCCGTACGGATGTGGTTGAGCGTGTTCATCGGCATTACCGGGCTCCGGTTGCGAGGCTGAGGATTCTGCCGCGCCAGTGATGTTGCTGGGTCAGTGTGTCGCGGATCTCTGCAGCGTAAGTGGTACTGGCAATGAAGACCGTGGCCCCCTGGTGCTGCGCCAGCTCATCGGGGCCGGTAATGGTCACACCGAGCAGGGATTTGCCCTGCAGGTTCCTGTTCCGGTCGACGATGCCGCAGACATTGGCCTTGCCCAGCCGGGTATCGCAGAGCAACCGGCTGGTAAGCGCGCCAGCGCCCCAGATCAGCACCGGCTCAGCACTGGCCTCCAGTTGCTGGGCCAGCGCTTCCACCGGGCGCAATACCTGCCGTGAAAGCTCGACATAACTGAGCAGGCTGGCAGCCGCCACAGCATCAACCGTGAAACGCTTCGCTGCCGGGCTGGTCTTGCGGTACATGGCCAGCAGGTAATGGTTGTCGTAGAAATCGTTGTGCTGGGAGATCACCGTCACTTTCTCGAAGCCGTTAGCCGCCAGCAGGTTGTCGAGGCTGGCAGCACTGAAGAAGTTGATGTGTTCCAGTGCAAACTCGAGGAAGGGCTCAGCCGGCGGCGTCTTGCCGAAGGCTTCGGCATCGGGAACAGCGATGAACAGATAGCCGTCATCCGCCAGCAGCGCCGCAATCTTCGCCAGGCTGTTGCGCAGGTCGGCAATATGCTCCAGCACGCCGCAAAGACTGATCAACTGGAAGCGCTCTTCAGTGACGAAAGCATCCACGGTCGCGCTTCTGATCTCTACTCCGTAGATTTCGTGCGCCAGCTTGGCTGCAGCTGGGCTGGGCTCCATGCCTAGTAAGCGCTGGAAGCCTGCCTGTTTGAAATGTGCAAGGAAATGACCCATGCCCGAACCGATATCGAGAATGCGAGCGTCGCTTGCCAAGTCTGCATGTTGCTGGACGAAGTGGAAGAAATCGCCATGAATACGTGCCAACCCGGGCGGCAGGTCGGTATGCAGGTGATGCTCGACGTTCTGATAGAACTGATCGAGCGCCGACTGATCCGGAATGTCGCTGGCGTAGGCAAAACCGCAGTTGCGACAGGCCACCACATCGTAATGGACTGCCTGGGGAAGCCCCGGGAACAGAAAATGCTGACGGTGCAGTTGCTCCGGATGGCTTGCGCCACAAATTTCACACGCTCTCATATCGCCTACCCTGAACTTTACGAACGGCCTTGCCAAAACGGAAGACGCAACAATAACTGGCCAAAAGAGCGGTCTTAGCCCGCCTGTGTATTGAGGCGAGAACGGTACCAACTTTGAGAAATATCACGGATCTGGGCAAGCCTCACAAAGGCCTCGTCCGGAATCCCGGCGCAAATGGCAAGTTGCTGTTCCAGGTTAAACATTTCTTCGGGTGAGTAACGGGGAACTCGCTCCTCGCCGGCCACCTGCACGTCAGGCGCGGGCTCCCAGCAGTCAATAATCGAACCCGCTGCATCGATATTGCCGTCCAGCCCAAGCGCGCGCAGCGTCTGAACGAATCGCGCATACGCGTCCTGATACTGCGAAAGCGTTGCGGTGTAGTCACAGCGTGACAAGAAGAAGTTGATATCCATTGATGCGGGCAGTTCATGTTCCGCCACAAACGGCAGTGAAAAAAACTCGCACATTTCCCGCACCCTTGAATCGTGCGCAATGAAAACGGCAGGTTTTCCGGCATGGATCGCCGGCGTCAAACCGTGCATTCTGGCCCCGAACACAAAATCCATCGACCCGAGGAATTCCTTCCACAGGCTGTAGTTTGTAAAGTAGCGAACGCGCTTTTTTTTCAACAAGGCAAGCACAGGCGCCAAGTCTTTATAGAACCGCCGCGCCGCATGGATATCGGCCCCGCTGACCTTCCCGGGGTAATAGAGCGCCTGCGCAAGCAGGCCAAAGACCTGCTCGACATAGTAATAATCCTGCTCACTGGCCAGGCGAAGAAAGTCGTCGATCCGGCTATGCCGATTGCCCTGGTAGTTCGAGTAGCACACCGCAACCTTTTCAGGGTTGCTCGGCACCTCCATCAAGGATGTGCGCAGCGCAGGGCCATTCAAGTAGAGGGATGGGCAGCCTAAGGGAACGGCATTCTTGATCCCGAGGCTATTCAGCACGTCCGCTGAATAATAGCCGCGCGTCCCCACCACCGGCGATCTATCGGCGATCACACTCAGATAGCGGACCACCGCAGGGGAAAGCTGCTTGTGGAACCCGGGCTGATAATCGTACTCCCTGGCTTGAATGGATTCGCCAAGACTGAAAAAAGGAATCTTCAGTTTTTCGATAAAGTCCGTGACGTAGGCGTAAGGATAACCATCCTGGTCATACGGAGGCGGCGCAATCCTGCAAGGGATGAAAAATATCACCTTGGAAAATCGCTCATTGACCTCTTCTGCGGTCATCCGAAAGTTCCAGGCCTCAAAATTGCGCCCCGAAGTCAACAGCGCGCCGGCATGGGCGTAAACAATGTCCCCAATATTGATAAATTGGGAATGATACTGGTAATTGGCCCCTGTCTTTCTAATCCCCTCAGGCGGGGGGAGGTAACCAATCAGAGTCGGACGCGAATCGGGAGCGTTCATGTATTGGCCTGCAAGAGTCTGGTTAAACCCACATCCAGAGATGTGAGTGGCGCCCACCCCAAAGCGCGGATCTTGTCGATATTGAAATGCCCAGCGCTTCTCACGGCGGGCGCCGGACCACTGCGCGCCTTCGGCCTGACCATGAGCTGCCCTGCCTTACCGGCTGAGGCAATCAACTTTTCGGCCAATTCCAGGATGCTGGTTTCCTGCGTTTCACCAACGTTATAGGCATGGCCTGCTTCACCCTGAAACAGAATGTGGAACAGCCCGAGCACGGTATCGGAGACGTAGCAGAACGGACGCGAGGCGCTTCCATCGGAATCCAGCTGGATATCCCGATTGTGAAGTACATCGGCAAGCAGATCGGAAATCGCCCGGCCATCATCCAGACGCATACCCGGCCCATAGCAATGGGAAATTCGCGCGATCCTGGCATCCACACCGTACTGGGTGTGGTAGGCCCGGCACAGGGTTTCGGCCAGGCGCTTGCTCTCGCCATAGCAGGCCCGTGGAGCCAACGGGTCTTCACGGCCAAAATCACCTTCCGCGATCGCATCGGTTTGCCAGGGATTGTCGCCGTACACCGCACCGCTGCTGAGGAACAGGAAACGTGCCTGCTTTTCCAGGGCCAGCTCAAGCAGTGCCCCGGTGCCATCGGTATTGGCGCGAATCGTATCGACCGGGCGCTGCAGATAGTCCTTGGGGCTGGCAGGGCTGGCGGCATGGATGATGAAATCCAGTGGCGCAGCAAGGCCGCAGGGCTGGGTGACATCCTGGATCAGAGGCGTCACTTCACCAGGCATATCCAGCCAGGGCATGCGTTGACGCAGTTTTTCCAGGTCCCGAGCCAGGGCATACACATGCAGGTTCGCCTGGGGCTGAAGGCGATTGAGCCAGGCCAGGGCCTCGACTACATGCCCCCCGATAAAACCCGAGGCGCCGGTGACCAGGATGTGACGACCGTACAGGGCCTCCCAAGGCAACGGGGCGGCGAGAATACCGCTCAAATCCCCGGCGAGAATGGAATCAGGCGTCTTCATAGATGCTATCCAGACCGATGATACGCTGCGCTGCAATCCCGAGGTTGAGCAGGTGCTGACGGATTTCTGCGGCGAAGCGGATGGAGCAGATGACGATGGGTAATTCCGCATGCGCTTGCGGGTCGTAGGCACACACCACGTGTTTACCCAGGCGTTGCCCCCATTTCGCTTCGGATGAGTCCAGCAAGGCGTGGATATCCAGCGACTCGGCTAACGGTGCCAGGTAATTGAGGTAGTCGCCGCCAATTCCGTACACCAGGAACGGGCCGCCGGTTCTTTCACGAAAACGCTGCAGCAGAAGCTGCTCGCGGCGCTCTGCCCCAAGTTGCAGGCGGGCGACGATGCGGATCGAGTCCGGGTAGACCGGTGATTCGTAATGCCCCACGGACACCCCATCACAACTAAAGCCGCAACGTGCAAGCAGCAGGGTCAGCGACGCCGGGGTGAACTGGTGCAGGTGCTCGAGATTGCGATCACTGGCCAGCAGCGGATGCCCCGCCTGGTTCGGCACCTCGATCAGCACACGCCCGTCTGCACCAAGAAGACTCGACCAGGCCGCAAGCTCCTGCTCGGGTCGGGCGATATGCTCCAGCACATGAAAGGACACGATCAGCTGGTACGGCGCTGCCTCGATCTGGCTGGTCGGCGTATGGAAGACGCGGTCAAGCTTCTGCTCGGCCAGCACCCTGTCTTGCGACAACTCCACACCCTCATAGGTGACGGCAAAGCGCGCCTTGATCTCACGCCCGAGTTCACCTTCCGCACAGCCGACTTCGAGCACACGCTCCCTGCCCGTCTGCAGCAAGTCAGAAACCGCAGCGACGCGCTCACGCATCTTGCGCTTGAACCAAGGTGTGTTCAGATCGTTACGTGCAACCAGGGTTTCATAGTAGCCCGCCTGGTCCATCGGCAGCCGCCAACGATGCCCGCACAGCCGGCAGGGTGTGTACGCAGGGCTGGGCAACTGCATCTCGATGGATCCGCAGCAGGGGCATGCACTGGCTGTCGTGGTTGTCATCATGCGCGCACCAGGCGTTCCAGCAACTTTTGCGGCGAAGGCAATGGCTGCTCATGACTGGCAAATTGACCATAACCCCAAGCGACGGGCCAGAACTCGACACCATTGGCAGCCGCTGCACGACCGTCTGCGACGGTATCGCCAATGTAGAGAGCCGATTGCGCTGCAATGCCGCCATCCTCCAGCAAGGCAGCGATCATGCCGGCCTTGTCCGAATAGCGATCAGGGTAGGAGTCACTGGCATACACTTCGCTGAACAGCCCTTGCCAACCTAATGCCGCAATGATGCGCTGGGTTGGCAGCAACCGCTTATTGGTCGCGATGGACAGACTGAAGCCCTGCTCATGTAGCTGTTCCAAGGCCGCCTGGCACCCGACATAGGCGGCCGTTTCCAGGCAGGCTTCGGCGTCGTAGATGTCCTTGAACGAAGCGCTCAGGGCATCAAGCAATACTGCGTCGCTACTACCGCTGAGTGTCGCCAGCGTCTGGCGCAAAGGCGGCCCGATCAGGCTGGCGTCTATAGGGCACATGGCCTGCAGGCCGTGTGCCTTCAGCGCACGGGCAAAGCAGGCCAGAATGGCCGGCGCGGAGTCAACCAAGGTGCCGTCGAAGTCGAACAGGACGTGGCGCTTCATCACTTGACCTGCTGCCGAACCTGGCGCGATACCGGGGCGATGTTGCCAGCCATTTCTTCCTCCAGTACTGCCAGCGGCAGCAAGGGGGACATATCTTCCAGCGGCATGGAGGTCATCGAACCATCGGCCTGCGGAATCGCGGCGACTTTCGGGCTCAATGCCTCATCCTTCATCAACAGGACTTCCAGAATCATCGGCCGCGGCATTTGCATGGCCTCGGCCAGGCCCTGGTCCAATTCGGCGGCATCGCTGATACGCTTGAACGGCAAATGGTAGGCACGCGCCAGTTCTTCCAGGTCCGGCATCCACAAGCCTGCTTCAGGGCCTGTGCCGACATAGCGGCTTTCGAAGTAGTTGCGCTGGGTATTGCGGATCGAGGCATAACCGCCGTTGTTCATCACCACCAGGCAGATCGGCAGGTTGAAACCGCGAAGCGTGGCCAGCTCCTGAATATTCAGTTGCAGGCTGCCATCACTCTCCACCGCCACCATCGGCTTGCAGCCGTTGGCGAAGCAAGCACCAATCGCAGCTGGCAGGCCGTAACCCATCGCACCCAGACCCGAGGTCAGGAATACACGCTGGCCTGGACGATTGCGGAATACGGTGTAGAACACTTCGACCGCCAGCCCGGAGCTGCCGGTGCTGACCAGCGTATTTTCCGGCACTGCATTGGAAAGCGAGTCAGCAAACTGGAAGTGGCTGATCGGCCCGCTGGCGGCGAAGGGCTTGCCGTCGTTGACGCCATAGCGTGACTTCCAGTCGCGGCAACGTTCCAACCATTGTGGCCGGCTGAACGAAGCACCTTTCAGAGAAGCAGCCAGTGTGTCGACGAAGCTGGCGGCGTCGCAGGTAACGGCGACATCGATAGCCATGTCGAGCTTGGCGATCTCGTTGGCATCCACATCAACGACGATCTTGCGTGCATTGCGCGCAAAGTCTCGTGGTGCATAGGCGGTGATGATGTTGTCCAGACGACAGCCGAGAGTGATCAGCAGGTCGGCATTCTGTACCGCGAAGTTCGGTGCACGCAGCGCTACCACACCTGGCCGGCCCACATACAATGGGTGCTCATGCGGCAGCAGGTCCATTGCATTCCAGGTCGTCACCAGCGGCACGCCCATGGACTCGATCAGATCACGAAAGGCTGCGGCCGCGCCGCTCAAGCGAACACCATGGCCGGCGAGGATCAGCGGTCTCTCGGCACCCTCAAGCAAGCTGCGGATCTGCGCCAGCGTTTGCGCCTCCAGCGCTGCAACGGGTGCAGCGGCCTCGTCCCACCCCACCAGGTTGTCGGGATCGATCGGCGCGCCCTGCACGTCCAGCGGTACGTCGATCCACACCGGGCCGGCACGGCCATCTCGTGCCACAAAGACCGCGCGCTCCAGCTCCCGGCGAATGTCTTCTGGCTGCTGGATGGTTACCGCGTACTTGGTGATCGGCTCGACCACACTGACGATGTCCACTTCCTGCACGCCTTTCTGCCGCAGGGGCGCGCCACGCAGCAGGTCGGCACGCTTGACCTGGCCGGAGATGACCAGCAACGGCACCGACTCGATCCACGCGCCCGCAACGGCAGTCACGGCGTTGGTCGCACCCGGGCCGGTGGTGACCATGGCCACACCGATATTCTCATTGATACGGCAATAGGCTTCGGCAGCAATCGCGGCGGCCTGCTCATGGTGGCAGGCCACTACATCCAGGTTGGGGTGCTTGCCGACCGCGTCGTTGAGGTGCATGGCACCTCCGCCCGGCAACAGGAAGACGTGCTCCACCCCCAGATCGGCGATGAAGTCAGCAATGTAGTCAGCAACACGATAGGGGGTAGGCACGTCAGTCCATCCAATAGCTCAAGAGGGTTTTACGGTCGCGATTGGCATTGATCGCTTCGTCGGTATAGAACGAATCATTGCTGAAATGCGTGGAAGACAGCTCTTCGATGATTGCCCCTTCCTGACTGTGGAAGGCATGGCGAACACCTGGCTCGACAGTGACCACATCGCCCGGGCGGCAGGCACGACTTACACCGTCCAGCTGCAGCGTCAGCTCGCCATGCAGGACGTGGAAGGTCTCTTCCTTGCGCTGGTGATATTGCTCCGGGTGCTGCTGACCCGGCAGGAGCATCAGCAGCTTCTTGCAGTAACCCCTGTTGACCACCGTGAGCATGGTCAAACCGACCTCGTCGAAATGATCCAGGCCATAGTGGTGGGATATTTCCAGGTCGACCCGGCCCGGCACCACCACGTGGCTGCTGCTCAGCTGCGCCCGAACGCGCTGGACAATCTCCCAGACCTTGTCACGCACATCGCGCCGCGTGCTGTTCTGCGTGCTCAGCGCTGCATGCTCGGGAATATCCGCCTGGGCTGTGAAGGTGGCGTATTTCGACCAGTCATTGGCAGTGATCTGCCCATCCTGCGGCGGGAAAGCGAAATACACATCGTCTGCCTGTACCACCTCGCCCGCGGCAATGGCCCTGCGCGCAAATACGCCACGACGTAGGGAGCGCAGGCTGGCGACTTCACTCTCGTTTACCGGCAAACGCTGCTCGCCTTCACCGCAGAGCAGCAAGGCATATTGCGCGGCTTCCAGCCAGCGTCGAACCTGCTCCGGGCTTGCCGAATAGGCGTTGAGCGGGAACTGCTCGGTGGGCAAGCCGACGTGCTTTTCGAAAATGCGCGCGCCCTTGGCGAGTGCAATCTTGACGATATCGGTATTGTCCGGATTTTCATGCGTTGAAAAGCCCACGCGCACACCCGGATAACGCCGGCGCAGAAAATCCACCTGCGACAGATGCATGTTGGCATCGGCGGTCGGGTACTCGCCTACACAATGCAGGATGGCGAAGTTCTTTTCCCGATGGGCAAGGAAACTGACCAGGCGATCGAGCTCTTCCAGGGTCGATCCGGCAGTGGAAACGATCAGCGGATGCTGAGTTTGTACCACGCGTTCCAGCAATGGCCAGTCGCTCATGGAGCAACTGGCGATCTTGATCGCATCCAGCTGCTGCTCTTCGATCACCTCCACCGATGCTTCATCGAACGGCGTGGACAGGCAGAGGAAACCGTTGGCACGGATTTCCGCCACCAGGCTATCGAACTGCTCACGGGACAGGCGCGTCTCGCTGAAGCGCTTGATGTACTTCACATCGTCACGGCCACGCATCGCCGGGTGAATGAAGGTGTCCAGATCACGGTATTGCAGCTTGAAAGCGAAGCGGAACGGAAATGCCTTGCACACCTCGGCAAAGGCGCGGATCAGCGCCACGCCATGCGCCACATCGCCCATGTGGTTGTTCGCCATTTCCAGGATGAACAGCGGTTTGTCGAACAAGGTACCCGCGCTGGCGGTAGGGGTGCTCATCATTGGGATCCTCGGTTGAGCCAGGCTTCGATGTGACTGGCCGCATGTTCCAGGTGGGCGTCGCTCAAGCCCGGCCACAGGCCGATCCAGAACGTGTCGTTCATGATCTTGTCGGTTACCGGCAACTCGCCGGAAACCCGGTAGTTCAGCCCCTGCATGTAGGGCTGGCGGGTCAGGTTGCCGGCAAACAGCAAGCGTGTGCCCACGCCCTGTTCATCCAGGTAGCGCACCAGCTCGACGCGGTTGATTCCACAGCCATCGCGCAGGGTGATCGGATACCCGAACCAGGACGGGTCGCTGTCGCGGGTGGCCTGCGGCAGGATCAGTTGGTCCGCACAACCGGCCAGCCGGTCGCTGAGCCAGGCGAAGTTGCGCTTACGGGCGGCAACGAAATCATCAACCCGGTCCATCTGCGCCAGGGCGCAGGCGGCCTGCATGTCGGTGATCTTCAGGTTGTAGCCCAGGTGCGAGTAGGTGTACTTGTGGTCGTAGCCGTGCGGCAGGTCACCCATTTGCCAGCAGAAGCGCTTGCTGCAGGTGTTGTCCTCGCCCGGCGCGCAGTAGCAATCGCGGCCCCAGTCGCGGTACGACTCGATGATGCGCTTGAGCAACGGCGAGTCGGTAAACACCGCACCGCCCTCGCCCATGGTGATGTGGTGCGCCGGGTAGAAGCTGAGGGTGCCGATATCGCCAAAGCCGCCAACCATACGGCCCTGGTAAGTGGAACCCAGGGCATCGCAGCAGTCTTCGATCAGCCACAGGCCGTACTTGTCGCACAGGGCGCGCACAACGCTGAGGTCGAAGGGGTTGCCCAGGGTGTGGGCCAACATGATGGCCTTGGTCTTCGGGCCGATGGCCGCTTCGATCAGCGCCGGGTCGATGTTGTAGGTGCCCATCTCGACATCGACGAACACCGGTACCGCGCCGAACTGCAGGATCGGGTTGACGGTGGTGGGGAAGCCGGCAGCAACGCCGATCACCTCGTCACCCGGCTTGATCGCCCGGTCGCCGAGGCGTGGCGAGGTCAGTGCGGAAAACGCCAGCAGGTTGGCCGACGAGCCGGAGTTGGTGGTGAGTACACAGCGACGCCCCAGGTACTTGGCCAGGCGCTTCTCGAACGCCTCGTTGAAGCGGCCGGTGGTCAACCAGCCATCCAGCACGGCCTCGGTCATGGACTGCAACTCGCCGGCGCCGATCACCTTGCCGGAGGGCGGCACGCTGCTCTGCCCTGCGACAAAAGGTTTGGGTGCCATCTGCAGCTCGGCATAGCGCCCGACCAGTTCGGCAATCTGTTGGCGCAACTGCTGCGCCGTACTGTCACTCATGGGTTCCGCCTTGGTGAGCCGCGATCTGCTCGCGGGTAACGATGTTCATGTCACGCCCTGCGCGCCAGGCCAGGTGCCAGTCCAGGGTATGTTTCAGGGTGTCATCCAGCGACCAGCGCGGCAGCCAGCCAAGCTGTTGACGTGCTTTGCTGGAATCGAGCGCCAGCAGGCCGGCTTCATGCGGCTGGGCATCGCCGGCAATCGACCAGCGCGCCTCGCCGGGCCAGCGCTCGGCAAGCCGCTGGACGATGTCGCCGACAGTGGCCAGCCCTGCGCTGTCAGGGCCGAAGTTCCAAGCGGTTGCGTGTGCCTCGGCATCCGTGAGCAAGCCCTGCGCCAGTTGCAGGTAGCCCATCAGCGGATCGAGCACGTGCTGCCAGGGGCGTGTGGCATGGGGATAACGCAGGACCACTTCTTCCCCGCCCTGCCAGGCGCGGAACATATCCGGCAGCAAGCGCTCGGCAGACCAGTCCCCGCCACCCAGAACATTGCCAGCACGTGCCGTGGCCAGGGCCACGCCGGCGGAACGCAGGAAAGAGTCGCGGTAGCTTGCGCACAGCAGTTCGACGCAGGCCTTGCTGCTGCTATAGGGGTCGAAGCCGCCCAGGGCATCCTGCTCGCGGTAGGGCCAAGGCCACTCGCGGTTGTCGTAGCACTTGTCAGTGGTCACCACCAGCACCGCACGTACCGAGGGCGTGGCACGCACGGCCTCCAGCAGGTTCAGCGTACCCATGACGTTGGTAGCGTAGGTGTCGGCCGGCGCCCGGTACGACTCGCGCACCAGCGGCTGAGCCGCCAGGTGCAGCACCAGTTCGGGTTGGAAATCCTGCAGGCCACGGGCCAGGGCCGAGGCATCACGGATATCGGCGAAATCACCTGGAATCTGCTGTTGCAGTTGCGCGACCTGCCACAGCGATGGCGTAGTGGCGGCAGGCAAGGCGAAACCGCGCAGCTCGGCGCCAAGCTGGCGCAGCCACACGGCCAGCCAGCCGCCCTTGAAACCGGTATGCCCGGTCAGCAGGACGCGGCGCCCTGCCCAGAATGCCGGGCTCAACGCCATAGCTGCCATGCTGCGTCGCCGTTCTTCCAGTGTGTTTCAAGCAGCGTGCGATCACGCAGGGTATCCATCGGCTGCCAGAAGCCACGGTGCAGGTGGCTCATCAACTGGCCGTCTTCGGCCAGGCGGCGCATGGGCTCGTCTTCCCAGGTAGTGGCATCGCCCTGAATGTATTCGAGCGCGGCCGGTTCGAGCACGAAGAAGCCACCATTGATCCAGCCACCGTCGCCTGCCGGCTTTTCCTGAAAGCCGCGCACCTGCTCGCCGTGCACATCCAGGGCGCCGTAACGGCCCGGCGGTTGTACGGCGGTAACCGTGGCCATCTTGCCGTGCTGGCGGTGGAATTCGATCAGGCGCGGAATATCGACGTCGGACACACCGTCGCCGTAAGTAAGGCAGAAGGTTTCATTGCCAACGTAATCGCGAACTCGCTTCAGGCGGCCACCGGTGGCGGTGTTTTCACCGGTATCCACCAGCGTCACCCGCCATGGCTCGGCGTGGCGGTTGTGGATATCCATACGGTTTTCCGCCATGTCGAAAGTGACGTCCGACATGTGCAGGAAGTAATTGGCGAAGTACTCCTTGATCACGTAGCCCTTGTAGCCCAGGCAAATGACGAAGTCGTTGATCCCGTAGTGCGAGTAGATCTTCATGATGTGCCAGATGATCGGCTTGCCGCCTATCTCGATCATCGGCTTGGGGCGCAGGTGGGATTCTTCGCTGATGCGTGTGCCCAGCCCACCGGCCAGAATGACTGCTTTCATTGTACTGTTGGTCCGCATTGGTCGGAGGGGCGGCGACAAAAAACTGGCCCCTGGCCCTTTATGCTAGGCAAAGCAAAACGCATGCCTGCTTTAGGGTGGCACTCGCAATGCATGAATGGAGATTTATAGGGGGCGGAAATCGAGCGCCGCCCGCGCGGCGCATCGCGAGCTGCGCTCGCTCCTACGTTTGCTTCGGGCGAATTATTCCTGGGGGATTTGCGCGCGAATGCCTTGGCGCATGGCGCAATAGAGCGTCGTACAAACCAGGCCGCCGCGCGCGCCTGTCACAGGCATGACTGGCCCGAAACAAACGTAGGAGCGAGCGCAGCTCGCGATGCGCCGCGCGGGCGGCGCTCGATCTCACAGACGCCAGAAAGCCCAAGGCGAACCCCAGCCCCGGCGTCAATCCTCCGCCTGGTCCTCGCCACCTTGGCGGCTCATGCCGTACTTGCGCATCTTCTCGACCAGGGTGGTACGGCGAATACGCAAACGTTCAGCCGCGCGGGCAACGATACCGTTGGCATCGTCCAGCGCCTGCTGGATCAGGCCCTGCTCCAGGCTACCGAGGTAGTCCTTCAGGTCCAGGCCTTCAGGTGGCAGCATCGCAGGGTTGCTGAAGTTTGGCGTGTGGCCGTTGATGGCCACGCGTTCTTCCAGATCGCTGCGCAGGCTGTCGACCATCTGCTCGTCTTCGTCATCGACGTAGCGGAATTTCTTCGGCAGCTCGGACACGCCAATCACGCCGTACGGGTGCATGATCGCCATGCGCTCGACCAGGTTGGCCAGCTCGCGCACGTTGCCCGGCCAGCCGTGCCGGCACAGCGACATGATCGACGCGGAGTTGAAACGGATGGAACCGCGCTTCTCGTGCTCCATGCGCGAAATCAGCTCGTTCATCAGCAACGGGATGTCTTCCACCCGCTCACGCAGCGGCGCCATCTCGATGGGGAACACGTTCAGACGGTAGTACAAGTCTTCGCGGAAGGTGCCGTCCTCGATCATGGTCTCGAGGTTTTTGTGCGTTGCAGCGATGATGCGCACGTCGATGCTTTGGGTCTTGTTGCTACCCACACGCTCGAAGGTACGCTCCTGCAGCACACGCAGCAGCTTGACCTGCATCGGCAACGGCATGTCGCCAATTTCGTCGAGGAACAGCGTACCGCCGTTGGCCAGCTCGAAACGCCCGGCGCGGCTGGTGATCGCCCCGGTAAAGGCACCCTTCTCGTGGCCGAACAGTTCGCTTTCCAGCAGCTCGGCCGGGATCGCGCCACAGTTGACGGGTACAAACGGCGCTTCGCGGCGCTTGGAATGGTAGTGCAGGTTGCGCGCCACCACTTCCTTGCCGGTGCCCGACTCACCCAGGATCAGCACGCTGGCGTCGGTATCGGCCACCTGCTGCATCATCTGCCGCACGTGCTGGATGGCACGGCTGGTGCCGACCAGGCTGCGGAACAGGTTAGGCTCGCGCTGACGGCCGCGCTCGCGCGCCTGGTCGTACATCTCGCGATAAACCTGGGCACGGTGAAGTGAATCCAGCAACTGGCTGTAGCTTGGTGGCATTTCCAGGTTGGAAAGCACCCGGCGGCGAAGGTCTTCCGGGAACTCCGCAGAAGAAATTTCACCTAATAGCAGCACCGGAAGGAACTCATCCCACCCGGCCACTGTCTTAACGAGCCCAAGGAGATTGCCCGGAGCGTCTACGCTGCCGATGAGCACGCACAATATTTCACGGCTCGAAGACAACGACTCGACCGCTTGCTGCCAGTCATGGCTCGAGCAAGCGAGGTTTTCTTCACCGAGGAAATTCAGCACCACCGCCAGATCGCGGCGGCGCGCGCTGTCGTCATCAATCAGCAGAATCTTGGTTTCACGCCACATGCAATAGCAACTTCCCTAGTCATATCGCCGCCCTGCAGGGGCATGCTCGACATCATTCCGACTGAATGGTCAGTGTTCGGACGTCTGGAATTCGAGAACAGACACTAGTAAAGTCAAAAAGGCCCACACAGTCAAATTTATGGCGCCTTTTGTCAAGTTGTGCGCATCTTAACTGAACAGATGGTAAACCTTCGAAGCATTTTTCGCTTGGTTGATCTGCATCATCTCTTCGGCAATTGCCTGGCGTTCCCCGGTTGTCACGTCGATCAGGTTGCGGTAGACCAGCAGCACCCCTTCCAGCTTCTCGCGCAGCAACGCCTGGTCCACCGCGTGGGTTTCCAGCACCTCGTCGATGCAAGCGCGGCACGCCACATCCAGCTTGGCAATGGCTTCCCAGTCACGCTCGCTCAGGGCGCCGACCAAGGCATCACAGGTGTCATCGAGGCGTTGCAGTGCGGTCACGGTAATCTCCTTGCCGTCAGCTGGCAGGCTGGGCGTCGGCAATGCCGTCCCAACCGCTTTTCACGGTAATCAGCAGCTGGGCAACTTCGTCGATAATGCCGGCATCGTTGTCGACATTGGCCTGCATGAGCCGATTAGTCATGTAGACATAGAGCGCGTCGAGTTTCTCGACAGTCTCCGGGTTTTCACTTTTTTCGGGCTGCAGGCCGTCGCGAAGGCCGATGATGATGTCGATCGCCTTGCCGAGCATCAGGCCCTTTTCCGCGATGTCGCCACGCGCCATGGCACCCTTGGCCTGGGCCATGCGATCGAGGCCACCTTCCATCAGCATCTGCACCAGGCGGTGCGGCGTGGCTTCGGAAATCTGGGCATGGGAATTGACCTTCTGGTACTGACGAAGGGCTCTCATGGGATTCATCTTGCGACCTCGTGACGGGCAGGCTTAAGGGAGAGATATTCCTTGTATCGGGCAGGCAGTGAAAAACTTTACCGGCCGATGACATGAAGCCGGGCATCATGCCCGCACTTCATGCAATGTTCACGTTTTAATCGTCACTGCTCGACTTGTTCAGCGCATTAAGGGTACTGAGCACGGAATTCTGCTGCTGGCGCAGCTGGGTGACCAGCGTATCCATGTTGTTGTACTTGTCCTGCAGGCTCTTCTGCAGGGCTTCCATCCGGGTATCCAGGGTGTCCTGCTCGCTCTTGAGCTTGGTCAGGCTTTCACTCAGGACCTTGGAGCGCTCGGCCAAGGTACCGGTACTGGCTTTGGCAAACGGCTCGGTCACCTTTTGCAGGCGCGCCAGCAGGCCATCCTTGCCATTGAAGATGCTGGTCAGGTCCGCCGCATTGGTGGAGGCAACCTTGTCCCATTTCTTGTCATCCAGGCTGAGCGCACCGCCATCCTGGGCAGAAGTGACACCAAAGGCAGCGAGCGATTTCAAGGTGCCGCTGCCCGACACCGCATTGAGCTCCTCACGAATGGAGGACATCAACGTACGCATCGTGGCATCACCGGTCAGCGCCGCAGACGTCATGGTGCCATCAGCGTTTTTGGTGACCTTGGTTTCAGCATTCATGACTTTGAGCAGGGCGTTGTAGGTATCAATGAAACCCTTGAGGCCCGACTTCAACGTAGTAGAGCTGGTAGTCAGCGAAAGTACCGTCGCTGTTACCTCGCCACTTGTCGCGTTTTTAGGCGACGTACCCACCAGCTTGATGTTGAGACCACTCACGGCATCGGTGATGTCGTTGGTCTTGGACTTCATGGCGATACCGTCCAGCGTGTACTCGGCGTCCGCCGGTTCATCGACAACGGTATAGCCAGTATCAATGCCCGAATTGCCCGAAAGGGTGATGTCGGAGTCGTCACCCATTTTGGTCGAGGTGATGATCAGACGCGAACCCGTGGCGTCGGTCAGTACGTTGGCACTCAGGCCTGCCGTACTGAACTGGCTGTTGATGCTATCGCGCACCTGCTGCAGCGTTGCGCCAGCAGGAACACTCAAATCGTAGGCCTTGCCATTCTGAGTCATGGTCAACGTGGTCGGACTGCCAGTGGCGTTGACTACAGAGCCGGCGCCATTTGCGTAGACCTTCGTTGACACCTTCGACGCAGTCGCCAGCTTGTCGACAATCAACTTGAACGAACCGTTGGCAGCCCCGGTACCCATGGTGACGGTGGCAACCTTCTCATCCGAAGACTTCAGGCTAAGGCCACCAAAACTGTTGGTGTCGGTCATGTTGGTCAAGGCGCCGCGGAAGGCATCCAGCGCCGACTGGATCTTGCCGATAGAGGACAACGTGGTGGTTGCCTTCAGCGTTTGGGTATTGATCTGCGCCTGCTTCGGCGCCTTCTGCGCGGCCACCAGGGAATCGACGATCGCCTGGGTATCAATGCCCGAGCCAATACCGCTGACTGTTGTACCTGCCATCATTGCTCTCCTTGTTCAGTAGCTGCCGGATCCTTGGCGGATAAATCCATCAATCGGCCGACAGCAACAAAAATCATGCCAGCCTATGCCTGATCATCGAACAGCAGGCTGCTGGCTTCACTCAGGCTCTGCGCCAATTTCAGCGCAGTTTCCGACGGAAGCTGCCGGATCACCTCACCGGACTGGGTGGCAATTACCTTGACCACAACCCGACCAGTGGAATCATCAATGGAAAAATCCAGCTGACGCTGGCTTGACTGGACGAAATCACGGATCTCGCCAACCGCTTTTTCCAGGTCTTCGCGCGAGTGCGGCTGGTTATCGGGGGCCGCAGCGTCCTGCACCTTGGCAGGCAATGCCGGATCCCGATCCCGATCAGCGACTGGCGCCTGGGGTAACACCGACGGATACACCTGGCTCAGCTTGACACTCATGTCCATGTTTCGAACTCCTCATGTCAAAAAGGGTGAAAGGGCACGTAAACGCGCCCTTTCACCCTTTACTCAGGCGCCTGAATTACTGGAGCAGTTTCAGGACCGAAGATGGCAGCTGGTTAGCCTGCGACAGGATCGCAGTCGAAGCCTGCTGCAGAGTCTGCTGCTTGGTCAGCTCGGCAGTTTCCGAAGCGAAGTCCACGTCCTGCACGGTGGAGCGGGCAGCGGTGGAGTTCTTCTGGATGTTCTGCAGGTTGTCGACGGTGGTTTGCAGACGGTTCTGGGTAGCACCCAGGCCCGAACGGACGCTGTCGATCGAACCGATGGCCTTGTCGATAACGGCCAGAGCGTTCTGGGCGTTGGTGGCCTCGGTGACATCGGTGTCGGCGATGGTGGTCTTGGCCGAAGACTTGGAAGCTGAACCGAACAGGTCAGTAGCGCCAGTACCGGTTGCACCGTTAGCCACCGAGTAACCTTTGGCAGAGTCCAGAGAAATCTGGCCAGTAACGGTCGATTTGTCGTTAACGGTAGCGGAAAGCGTGGTCAGAGTACCTGGGAAATCACCGTTGCCGTCGCGTGCCCCCACCGAGATGGCGTCTGCGCCGGCCTTGGAGGTGAAGGCCAGGTTCTCGCCAGTGTCCGACTTCACCGACAGGCTCTTGGTCGATTCGTCGTAGTTAACGCTGATACCCAGCTTAGCGGCGTTGGACTTCAGCTGATCAGCCAGGCTTGCGGTGTCAGTAACACCGATGAAGCTGACGGTGCTACCGCCTACAGTCAGGTCAAAGTTGGCTGGAGTAGCTGCAGCGCCACTGGCAACAGCCAGTTTGACTTCGGTGCTGGCAGTAGCAGTCAGGCCACCGATGGAGCCATTGAGTTTGGCAGCGATGTCTTTGGCCGAGGAGCCCGCATCATAGCTGACGGTTTTGCTCTGACCGTTGCCAGTGACAACCAGATCAGCTGCGGCCACACCGCTGGCGCTAGGCGCGATAGTGCCCGACTTGATCTGCTGCGAGCCGATGCTCTTGGCCGAAACGTTGTCCAGCGCCAGGTTGATGGTTTCGTTGGCGTTGGCGCCGACCTGGATGGCCTTGGTGCCGTACGAACCGTCCAGCAGCTTCTGGCCACCGAAGGTGGTGGTTTCCGAGATACGGTTCAGCTCAGCGGTCAGAGCCTGGTATTCGTCGTTGTTCGACTTACGGTCGTCGTTGCTCAGCGAGCCAGTAGCCGAGGACAGGGCCAGGGTACGCATTTTCTGCAGGATGTCGGTCGAAGCCTGCATTGCACCTTCAGCGGTCTGAGCGATCGAGATACCGTCGTTGGCGTTCTTCACAGCCTGGCCCAGGCCATTGATCTGGCTGGTCAGACGGTTGGCGATCTGCAGGCCGGCAGCGTCGTCTTTAGCGCTGTTGATACGCAGACCCGAGGACAGACGCTGCATCGAAGTGGTCTGAGCGTTGCTAGCCTTGGTCAGGTTGCCCTGGGTGGTGATCGACGCAATGTTGGTGTTTACAGTTAAAGCCATGACGAAATCCTCGTTGGATGGGTACTGCGGCTTCCGGCCTTGGCAACCGCCGGACTGGCCTAGAGAACCTTCGTAATAGTTATCGTCGGGTGCGCGGGATGCTTGAGGGGTTTTTCGAAAAAAAAATGCTGGCATGGGGCCAGCCCTGAGAAATCAAGGGGTTAAGGGCAGTTTATTGGCGTCAAAAACCACTCCAAATCCAGCTTAATTTCACCAGCCAGCCACTCCATCTGTGGGAGCGGGCGCGCCCGCGAACACCGGCAAAGCCGGTGCCATCCACTGAGTCGCCTTCTTCGCGGGCATGCCCGCTCCCACAGAAAGCGGCGCCAAGCCACAGAATTTTGCAGGCAAAAAAAAGCGCCGGGCGGGGGCCGCCGGGCGCTTTTGGGGACTGCTGGGGGGATCAGTCGCGATACAGGATTGCCGAGCCCCACGACAGGCCCACGCCAAAGCCGCTGATCGCCACACGCTTCCAGCTGCCGTCGAGCATATGCTTCTGCAGCAGCAGCGGCACACTGGAGGACACGGTATTGCCGGTTTCCAGCATGTCCTTCACGAACTTCTCCGGGTGCTGCTCTTCAAAGCGCCGGGCCACGGCGTCGACAATCGCCGCACTGCCCTGGTGAATGCAGAAGGCGTCGATATCGGACGAGGTCAGGCCGCTGGCATCCAGCAGCTCGTGCAGGTGCGCCGGCACCTTGACCAGGGCGAAGTTGAACACTTGGCGGCCGTTCATGAAGAACTTGCCGTCAGTGACTTTCAGGTGCTCGGCACCGGAGCCGTCAGTGCCAAAGCGCGCCTGGCCCAGGTTCCATACCGCGTCTTCACCCATCCAGGTGGCTGTGGCGGCATCGCCGAACAGCATGGTGGTGTTGCGGTCTTCCGGGTCGACGATCTTCGAATACGGGTCGGCCGTGATCAGCAGGCCGTTTTTCAGCCCTGCCGCTTCCATGAAGCCTTTGATCGCGTACAGGCCATACACATAGCCGGAGCAACCCAGCGACACGTCGAACGCCGCCACGCGGGTCGACAGGCCGAGCTTGCTCTGGACGATGGCGGCGGTGTGCGGCAGGCCTTCTTCATCACCGTTCTGGGTGACCACGATCAGCGCATCGATCGACTGCGGATCAAGGTCAGGGTTGCTGGCAAACAGGGCCCGGGCGGCTTCTACGCACAGGTCGGAAGTTTCCTGCTCTTCGGCCTTGCGCGGCAGGAACGACGCGCCGATCTTGCCGAACATGAACTCTTCGTCCTTGCCGAACTTCGCACCCTGGACGTAGTTGTCCAGGCCAGCGGTAGGCACGTAACTCGCAATGCTTTTGATGCCAATCATTCTGGCTTCCCAATGAAAACAGCCAAAGACCACCACTCGATGAATTGAGGGCGCCAAATACCGGGGCGCGTCACCGCCAGAGGTTGAAGGCAGGGCTCACCTGCGCACCGGTAACAAAATGCTGCAACAGCTGCTGCATAGAATACAGGGAAGATGATCGTTTTGACTCATTGGTCACATTGAAATGCTACGAAAGCCTTGCCGAGGTTGTGAGAAACCAGAATTTTCGCGGGTATGAAAAAGCCGGGGCCGCTCCGCGCCCCTTCGCGGGCTTGCCCGCAAAGGGGCGCAAAGCGGCCCCGGTTTCAGCAAGACAGATCAGAGCTTGTTGAACAGGCTCAGCTGCGAAATGCGCGAGAAGGCCAGCTGCGAGGCCTCCAGCATGGCCTGCTGCAAGGTCAGGGTGATGGCCGCCTGCGACATGTCGGTGTTGCCGATGGCGTTCTGGGTGGTCTTGTTGGCCAGGCCCAAGCTGGTGTTCTCCTGGCGCTGGATCTCCAGCGAATTGCCCCGGGCGCCGATCGAACCACGAGTGATATCGACCTGCTCACGGGCACTGGCCAGGTTGGCGATTGCCGAGGCCGCCGCATCCTTCAGCGCATTGGCCTGGCCTACACCCGTTACCGGCGTATCCAGCGCAGCACGCAACTGGCTGAGGGTTTCCAGCACATTCTGGTTCTGGTGCGTATTGGCGGTAACCGCGAACTGGTCACCCGCCTCCGGCGAACCGCTCACCTGATACGTGACACCCGCCACCGTCAGGGCTGGTGCGGTGTAGGTACCCGTGGCCACTGCCTTGCTGTCAGCCGTCAGCGGCTGGGCGTAGAGCTCGTAGGCGCCAGGCCCGGTGAACTTGATCACAGCCCCATTGCTGGGGAAGGTGCTGCGATAAGCCGCTTCGTCGGTCACGCTGCCGCTGGTGACCTGGGCGCTGGAGGTGTTGCTGGCGTTGCGGGTGGTGTTGAACGAGTCCGGGCGCGCCGCCAGGGAAAACTCGCGCCCTGCCACCGCGGCGTCGGCATCGGCGCCCTCCTCCACGGTAACGGTGATTTCAAACTCGACGCCACGCAGGGCAATGCTGTTGGCGCCTTCGGTCTTGCTGTCGAAGGTACCGTTGGTGGCGGTTTCAGAGGTGATGTCCCTGCCACTTGCATCGGTGATGGTGTACTGGGTCGCGCTGGTGAAGGTCAGCTTGTACGGCTGGCCGGCGGTAAAGCTGTTGTTGTAGCTGGTACTCGAGGTCATCAGGCCAGACGATACCCCGACCACGCCATCGTCAGTGGCGGGCACCACCAGGGTCGACTGCGTGCGGCTCTTGTTGCTGGCGGAATCGAAGATGGTGAAGCCGGTGTCGTTGGTGGCCAGATTCAGGGTGTCGGACACCTGCAGACTCAGCTGGGTCTGGTCACCGTTGTAGCTGTAGGTGCCGTCGGAGTTGCGCACATAGGGTGGCGTGGTGCTCTTGGAGCCGCCGAACATGTAGTCGCCGTTGGCATCGCGCGAGTTGAGCAGGCCGAAGATGTTGGCCTCGATCTCTTTCAGCTCGGTACTGATGGCCACACGGTCAGAGTCGGTAACCCCTGGGCCGCCAGCACGGATCGCCAGCTCGCTGGCGCGCTGCATGGCGTCGTTGATGGTGGAGAGTACGCTCTCCTCCTGCAGCAGGGCGTTGCTCACCGTGTTGATGTTGCCGCTGTACTGGTCCAGCAGCGACTGCTGCTGTTGCAGCAGCAGCAGACGCGCCGCGCCGACCGGGTCATCGGCCGCGGTCTGGATGCGAATACCCGACGTGACCTGATCGTTGGTCTTGTTCATGGTGGAGAAGTTCTTGGAGTAGCTACTGGCGCTGGCCTCATAGAACTGAGCAGTGGAAATACGCACGAGAGTCTACTCCTTACAAGGCATTGATCAGGGTGCTGAAGGTTTCTTGCGCCGCCTTGATGATTTGCGACGAAGCCGTGTAGTAGTGCTGGAATTTCACCAGGCTGGCCGCCTCGTCATCGAGGTTGACGCCAGATACCGCGCTGCGGCTTTCGCTGGCGGACTTGAGTACCGCCTCGGTCGCCGTGGTGTCGATGGTCGCCTGGTTGGCTTTGGCACCCACGCGCTCGACCAGCGATGCATAGGCCGACGTGAAGCTGGTGCCACCGCCGGAACCGGTGTTCACCGTCGACTTGGTCTGCAGGCCCAGCAGCGCCGTGGCGTTGCGGTTGTCGGCCTTGCCGTCGGCATTGAACGACAGGGTAAAGCTGTCATTGGCCGCCGGGCTGCCGCCGATGGTGGTCTCGACGCTGAACGTGCGCGGGTTGCCGCTGCCATCGAGAATCGGCTGCCCGGCAGCATCCAGCATTGGCACAGCCACCGACAGCTTGTTGTCGGTACCCGGGACCACGCTGCCAGTGCCGATCTGGGTGCCCTTGGCATCGAACAGCTTGTAGCCCTGGGAGCCACCACTGGCGGCGTCGAACACTACGCGCACCGGCATCGAGTCGCGAATCGACTGCTGGATCAGTGCGGTGTCGGCACCGCCATATATATCCAGCGATTCGCCCAGCGTGGGCTGGGTGATGGTGCCGGTACCGCTGTTGCCACTGCCTGCCGCCGCACTGATCGGCCCGGCGAAGGCCAGCTTGTTGGCATCAGTCAGGGTGGTGGTGATGCTGCCGGCTGCCGCACGGGTAGGGATCACCTTGAAACTGTCGCCGGCCGCCAGGCCACCGCCTTTCAGCGACAGGCTGAAGCCGTCGATCACCGGCGCCGGGTCGGTGCTGAGGTCGAAGCTGCCCATGTCGGTGCCGTCGGAGCGGCGCACGCTGTACTGGTTGGCGCTGGTGAACTTCACCTCGTAGTCGTAGGTGGTCAGCGCACCACTGTTGGCGATGGTCACGTCCAGGTTGCCGGAGCCGGTGCTGTTGTTCGACGAAGCCAGGCTGCGCTGGGCAACGGCAGTGGCGCTGTTGATGCTGGAGAACAGCGAGCTGCCAAACTGGCCATTGGCATCCAGGCCCTGCCCCAGCTGGCTGTTGATGCTGTCCGACACCACCAGGGCAACACGGCCCAGCTCGTTCATGGACGGTATCAGCACGTCCTGGCGGTAACGCACCAGGCCGCCGATCGCGCCACCGGTCACCACCGAGGTCACGTCGGAGCTGAACGACTCATAGTTAATGCGCAGGCTGGCCTGGCTCTTGTCGGCAGTACCAGGCTGCACCGACAAGGTGTTGGCCTTGTTGCCGGTAACCAGCGACTGGCCGCTGCCCAGGTACACGTCGTAGTTGCCGTCACGTTCCTGTACGGTCACGCCGACCAGCTCGTTGAGCTGGCGCACTGCTTCGCTGCGCGCATCCAGCAGGCTGTTGGGCGTGTTGCCGGTGCCCGAGGCCGCCGCGATCTGCTTGTTGTACTCGGCGATGCTGGCGGTGAGCTTGTTGACCTGGCCAGCCATGGTGTCGAGCTGGGAGTTGATCGTTTCGTTCTGCTGGGTCAGCTGAGTGCTCACCGCGTTGAAACGGTTGCTCAGGGTTTGCGCCTGGGTCAGCAACAGCTGCCGGGAGGCAACGTCACCGGGCTTGGCCGCCGCCGTCTGCAGGGCCGAGAAGAACGCTGTAAGGACCGAGCTGATACCGGTATCGCGGTCGGCCAGCAGCTTGTCGATGCTGGTGATCTGGTCCTGGAAGGCAACCGAGTCCGCCTGCAGCGACGTAGCGGTCTGCAGCTGGTTGTCCAGGTAGGAGCTGTAGATGCGGCGCACGTCCGCCAGCGTGGTACCGGTACCCAGGAACCCCGCGCCGATGTTGTGCGAGGGCCCCGCCGCCTGAACCGTCTGCTGGCGCGAGTAGCCACTGGTCGCGGCGTTGGCGATGTTGTTACTGGTTACCGACAAGGCCGCCTGGCTGGCACTCAGGCCACTCAGGCCGATGGAAATCAGGCTCGACATGATTTAGTCCTTTTATAGATTCGTGGTTCTGCCAGCCATGGCGTATTGCGGGGTTGACTGCATTTGCTGGGCGATGCTGATGATCTTCTTCGCATAGCCCGGGTCGGTCGCATAACCTGCCTTCTGCAGCTCTCTTGCAAACTGCTCAGGGTTATCGGCCGAGTCCAGCGCATCTTGATAGCGAGAATTGCCCTGCAGCAGGTTCACCAGGTCGTGGAAGCTGTCCTGGTACGAGTCATAGCTGCGGAACGCTGCGGTTTCCTTGACGAACTGGCCATCGCGGAACTCGCTGGTGATCGCCCGTGCCTGCTCACCCTGCCAGTTGCCGGTGGCCTTGATGCCGAACAGGTTGTGGCTGCTGCTGCCATCGGTATTGCGCATCACCGATTTGCCCCAGCCGGTTTCCAGCGCGGCCTGGGCCACCAGGTAGCGTGGGTCGATACCAATGCGCTTGGCCGCTTGCTCGGCCATCGGCAGCATGGTGGCGACGAATTCGTCACTGTCGGTAAAGGCCTTGTTCGGCGCCAGCGGCGGCTGGGCCACGGCGCGGCCGACAATGCGCAGGCCGTTATCCGGCACAGCGAAGGCTTTGGCCACTTGCTGGCCGTCACGGGCCGGCACAGCGGCGTTATTGGCCGTGGCGGCCGACGGCACGATGCCAGCCAGCAGGCGGTCGGTAAGCTTGCTCGGCAAGGCCAGGCGCCGCGAGTTGAGCGCAGCGACGTCGTTGCGGGTAGCGGTCGATTCCGTCGCATGCACCGGCTCCGCCACCCTGTTGCCCCACAGCGCCGGGCCACTGCCGTCGGCACGCGGGAACGGGCTGGTGTTGATCGACGCACTGCGGCCCTTGGTCAGCTGGCGCACCAGCACATCCTGCAGACCGATACCACCACCTTCGCGGGACATGCTCACGGCCAGCTGCTGGTCGTACATGTCGCGGTACTGCTTGACCGTTTCGGTGTTCATCGGGTTGTCATCAGCCAGCACGTCGCTGGCCTTGCGCGAGGCCTTGAGCATTTCGCTGATGAACAGCGACTCGAACTCCTGGGCCACCTTGCGCACGTTGGCTTCGCTGTCGCGGTCACCGTGCTTGAGCGCACTCAGGCGGTTGAGGTCGGTGTAGGCGCCGCTGTCGGCACTGCCGGAAACCTGGCTTTTGATGTTCATCCGCGCCGTCCTCAGATCACGATCAGGTCGGCCTGCAAGGCGCCGGCCTGTTTCAGGGCTTCGAGAATGGCCATCAGGTCGCCGGGCGCTGCGCCCACCTGGTTCACCGCGCGGACGATCTCATCCAGCGTGGTGCCCGGGCCGAACTTGAACATCGGCTTGGCTTCCTGCTCGGCGTTTACCCGCGAGCGCGGCACCACGGCCGTCTGGCCATTGGAGAAGGCCCCCGGCTGGCTGACGATCGGGTCTTCGGTAATGGTCACGGTCAGGCTGCCGTGGGTCACCGCTGCCGGCGACACCTTGACGTTCTGGCCGATGACGATGGTACCGGTACGCGAGTTGATGATGACCTTGGCCACCGCCTGCCCCGGGTCGATCTCGAGGTTTTCCAGGATCGACAGGTAATCCACGCGCTGGCTGGGGTCCATCGGCGCACTGACCCGCACCGAACCGCCGTCCACAGCCTGGGCCACACCCGGGCCGAGCAGGTCGTTGACCTTGTCGACGATACGCTTGGCGGTGGTGAAGTCGGGGCGGTTGAGGTTCAGGGTCAAGGTGTTACCCTGGTTGAAGCCGCTCGGCACTGCCCGCTCGACACTGGCACCCCCGGGGATGCGACCGGCCGACGGAACGTTGACGGTGATCTTCGAGCCGTCACGGCCTTCGGCGTCAAAGCCCCCCACCACCAGATTGCCCTGGGCGATGGCGTAGACGTTGCCGTCGATACCCTTGAGCGGGGTCATCAGCAGGCTGCCGCCACGCAGGCTCTTGGAGTTACCGATCGACGACACGGTAATGTCCACCACCTGGCCGGGCTTGGCGAACGCCGGCAGGTCGGCATGCACCGACACCGCCGCGACGTTCTTCAGTTGCACGTTGCCGGAGCCGGCCGGCACCTTGATGCCGAACTGCGACAGCATGTTGTTGAAGGTTTGCAGGGTGAACGGCGTCTGGGTGGTCTGGTCACCCGTGCCGTTCAGCCCCACCACCAGGCCGTAACCGATCAACTGGTTGGAACGCACGCCAGAAATGCTGGCGATGTCCTTCAGGCGCTCTGCGTGCGCACCGAAGGCACAGGACAGGAGCAGGGTTGCGGCAATCAGCTGCCTCACGTTGAACATGGTCATCCGTACTCAGAAAGGCCAAAGCGGGCTGATGAAGAAGCGGTCCAGCCACCCGGGCTGGCTGGCATCGGCGAACGAGCCGGTACCGGAATAGGTGATGCGCGCGTCGGCCACACGGGTGGACGGCACGGTATTGTCGGTGGCGATGTCGTCGGCGCGGATCATGCCGGCAATGCGCACCAGCTCTTCGCCGGTGTTCAGGGTCAGCCACTTCTCGCCGCGCACGGCGATGATGCCGTTGGGCAGCACTTCGGCCACGGTCACGGTAATGGAACCGGTCAGGGTGTTGCCCTGGGTGGCCTTGCTGTCGCCCTTGGTGGCGCGCTCGCCGTTGTAGCCGGCCTCCAGCGACAGGTCACCGCCACCGAACGGGTTATTGGTGTTCGGTGTGCTGCCGAACAGCGAGGTCAGGCCGATGTCGGCCTTGCTGTTCTTCTGGATCTGCGAACCTGCGTTCTTGCTGGCCGACGTTTTCTCGTTGAGGGTGATGGTGATGATGTCACCCACCCGGAACGCCTTGCGGTCGCTGTACAGGTTCTGCTCGAAGCCGGCCTGGTAGATGGAACCGTTGTTGGCCGCTGCCGGCAACGGGGTGCGCGGCAGTACCGGCGCGTAGTACGGGTCGTTGGGCTTGGGCGTCGGGCCGACGCAACCTGCCAGCAACACCGCCCCCCCCAGGGCGAACACGGACAACAGACGATTCATGGTGCATACCTCACGGGTGTAACGAAGCGACAGGGCTTAGAGCTGTTGGGTCACGAACGACAGCATCTGGTCGGCGGTGGAGATGACCTTGGAGTTCATCTCGTAGGCGCGCTGGGTGGTGATCATGTTCACCAGCTCTTCCACGGTGCTGACGTTGGAGTTTTCCAGGGTCTGCTGCTGGGTGGTGCCGAAACCGTTCAGGCCCGGGGTGCCGACTTGCGGCGCGCCACTGGCGGCAGTCTCCAGGAACAGGTTGTCGCCGATGGCCTGCAGGCCGGCCGGGTTGATGAAGTCGGCGGTCTGGATGTTGCCGATCACCTGCGCCGCCGGGTTGCCGGCCGTGGTGATCGACACGGTGCCGTCCTGGCCGACGGTGAAGGTTTGCGCGTCGTTCGGCACGACAACGGCAGGCTCCAGGGCGTAACCGTTGGCGGTGACGATCTGGCCGTCGGAGTTCAGGTGGAAGGTGCCGTCACGGGTGTACGACACCGTGCCATCCGGCTGCAGGATCTGGAAGAAACCACGGCCGTTGACGGCCATGTCCAGCGGGTTTTCGGTGGTCTGCAGGCTGCCGGCGACGAAGCTCTTCTGGGTGCCGACAATGCGCACACCGGTACCGACCTGCAGGCCCGAAGGCAGCTCGCTGTCCTGGGTGGACTGGGCGCCGGGCTGGCGGCGGATCTGGTACAGCAGGTCAGCGAACTCGGCACGGTCACGCTTGAAGCCGGTGGTGGAGACGTTGGCCAGGTTGTTGGAAATGACCGTCAGGTTGGTGTCCTGGGCGGACAGGCCGGTTTTAGCGACCCAAAGAGCCGGAAGCATGTAGTTTCTCCTCGTGCGCCTGTTTTACGGCACCCGTTCAAAAGTGATTAGCCGATTTGCAAAACCCGAGCCATGGCTTCGTCGCCTTCCTTGGCCGTGTTCATCATCTTGACGTGCAGTTCGAACTGGCGGGACAGCGCCAGCACCGAGGTCATTTCCTCGACAGCGTTGACGTTGCTGCCTTCCAGGAAGCCCGCCACCACCCGCACGTTGACGTCGGCGTCGGCCGGCTGGCCAGAGGTGGTGTGGATCAGACCGTCCAGGCCTTTGGTCAGGCCTTTGGTGTCCGGGTTGACCAGCTTTATGCGGTCGACCTCGGCCATCACCCGCGGGTCTTCACCCATGGAGCGAATGCTGAGGGTGCCGTCGGCGCCGACCTCAACCTTCTGCTCCGGCGGGATGGCAATAGGGCCACCGTTGCCGATCACCGGCATGCCGTTGCCGGCACGCAGCACGCCGAGGGCGTCGATGTTCAGGCTGCCGGTACGCACGTAGGCTTCACTGCCGTCCGGTGCCTGCACAGCGATGAAGCCCTTGCCGGTCACGGCAACATCCAGGTCACGACCCGTCTCGACCAACGGGCCTTCGCTGAAGTCGGTGGCCGGGCGCTCGGTCATGGCAAAGGCGCGCGCCGGAAAGCTGTCGCCGAACACCGGCATCGAACGCGCCTGTTCCAGGTCACGCTGAAAGCCGTTGGTGGAAATGTTCGCCAGGTTGTTGGCGTGGGCCTTTTGCGCCAGCGCGTTCTGGCTGGCGCCGGTCATGGCCACATAAAGCAACTTGTCCACAGTATCTCCTCTGCGCGTCGCTGCCGCGCTGTCACTGGGCAGGTTCGAAGCAATAATCGAACCAAGTCTGAAACCGCCTGTTTACGGGGGTTTCAGCGCGGCAAGGGGCAACAAACGTCAGTTTGTCGGCGGATGTTTGCCGCCTGCGGCAAGGGCTTGTCAGAAGGTGCGGCACGCGGCGTTGTTGTAGGGGCCGGAATGGCGGACCCAACCCTCCCCCGGATTGCTGGCCGAGCACAGGTAGCGGCCGGTGGCCAGGCTTTGCCATTGGTAGAACGGGGCGGGAGCGGCCGAGAGCGGCAAGGCCATGGCCAGGAGGGCGGTAAGCATTAGCCGTTTCATGGGTGTGAACCTTGAAGAACCTGGGGCCGCTTTGCGGCCCATCGCCGGCAAGCCAGCTCCCACAGGGAATTGCAACCTCCTGTGGGGGCCGGCTTGCCGGCGATGGGCTGCAACGCAGCCCCAATTACAGACAAAACCACACTAGCAGGCGACCATCAGGTCATCTGGATGATGGTCTGCATGAGGGTGCTTTCGGTGGAAATGGTCTTGGCGTTCGCCTGGTAGTTGCTCTGCGCCTTGATCAGGTTGACCAGCTCGCCGGTCAGGTCGACGTTGGAGTCTTCCAGTGCGCCGCCGGTGATCTGGCCCAAGGTACCCGTGTCCGGGGCGCCGATCACCGGCACGCCCGAGGCGTAGGACTCTTTCCAGTTGGTGCCACCAATCGGGGTCAGGCCCTGCAGGTTGGCAAAGTTGGCGATAGCCACCTGGCCGATCACCTTGTCCTGGCCATTGGTGAAGTTGGCGAACATGTTGCCGCTTTCGTCGATGGTCAGGCCCGACAGCTCACCGGTGGCAAAGCCGTCCTGGCTCTTCGCGGTGGTGGCGGAGGCGGCGTTGTACTGGGTGGTACCGAGCATGTCCAGGTTCACCCCGGCAACGTTGGCGGTAGCGCCGTTGGCACCCCATACACCGGCGGCGTTCTTCTGTGCCGGGATCCAGTTGCTGAGGGTGAAGGTCTTGTTGGCGGCGATGGTCATGCCGCCGGCTACCGGACCTTCCGTCATCGAGGCGGTGTCCAGGGTGCCGTCAGACTTGAACGGCAGCTTGTTGGACAGCGGCGTGGTCGAGGTCGGATCGGCCGGGTTGCGCCCGTCGATAGTGGTGTACATGGTCCAGGAGTTGCTGGTGGCGTCCTTGACGAAGTACTGGTTCAGCTGGTGCGCGTTACCCTGGCTGTCGTACACGTCGGTATTGAACGTGTAGTTATAGGTGCCGGTATTGGTCGGATCGAACGGCGTCTGGGTGGGTGCAGTCGCGGTGGAGTTGAGGTTGACGTTCTCGGAGATGCGACCGGTCGGGTTCGGCGTCAGGTTCGAGGTGTCGATCTGCAGGTTGGTCAGCACACCCTGGATGATCTTGCCATTGGCATCCACTGCATAACCTTGCAGGTTGGCGCCCGACGAGCTGACCACGTAGCCGTCCTTGTCGCTGTAGAAGGCACCGGCACGGGTGTAGATCTTCGAGCCGTTGTCGTTCATCACGAAGAAGCCGTTGCCATCGATGGCCATGTCCAGCGCCTGGCCGGTGCCATTGATGTTGCCCGGGGTGAACATCTGCGACACGGCGGCAGTCTTCACGCCAGTGCCCACCACGTTCTTGCCGGCACTGGTGCCGCGAATGGAGTTGGAGTACTGGTCGGCGAACTCGGCGCGCGACGACTTGAAGCCGGTGGTGGCAACGTTGGCAATGTTGTTGCCGGTAACGTTCAGGGCCTTGTTTGCTGCATAGAGGCCGCTAAGGCCGATATTGAAAGACATGTGTAACTCCTGTCGTTTTGCTCAGGCCCTAGATGCCGATGCTTTGGATTTTGGAAAGCGCAACACTGCCCAACCCGGCCAGGTTGAGTGTCATCTCCGAACCGTTGGTGCCCATGGTCACGCTGGTGACCGAGGCGGGCAGATTGGTGGTCATGGCCGTGGCCGTGCCATCGATCGAAGCAGTGGCCTTGAAGGTGTAGGTACCGGCTGGCGCTGCTTCGCCGTCGTCGTTCAGGCCATCCCAGGTAAAGTCGATCTTGCCGGCTTTCTGAGTACCCAGATCGAGGGTGCGCACCAGCTTGTCGTCCTTGTCGTAGATGCCCACCGAGGTGGCGGTGCTCGACGACGTCAGGTTGACAGTGCCTTTCATATCCTTGCTGGTGTCGACCACGGCCTTGTCGGTCTGGACAATCACATTGCGCCCGACCAGCGACGAAGCCTGCAACGCCTGGGAGGATTGCAGCCCAGCCGCGATGTAGGTCACCGAGTCATTGAGCGACTGCATGCTCTCAAGGCTGCTGAACTGCGCCAGCTGCGCCACGAACTCGCCGTTTTCCTGCGGATCGAGCGGGTTCTGGTTCTTCATCTGGGTAACCAGCAACTGCAGGAAAGCATCTTTGCCCAGCGCGCTGCCGGCAGCACCGGTACTGCTGTCGGTCTTCGACGTCTGCTTCTGCAGCGATGTCAGGTACGCGCTGCTGACGTCAGAGGTTGAATTGGTAGTGGTCATGTCGGCTTCCTATCACTGCCCCAGGGTCAGGACTTTCTGCATCATGCTCTTGGCCGTGTTCATCAGCTCGGCGTTGGTCTGGAACGCACGGCTGGCGGAGATCATGTCAGCCATCTCCTCGACCACATTGACGTTCGGGTAGTAGACGTAGCCGTCCTTGTTCGCTGCCGGGTGGTTTGGCTCGTAGCGAGCCTCCAGGGTGCTCTGGTCTTCGACGATGCCTTTAACCTGCACGCCCTGCCCTGCTTCACCCTGGTCGTCGAACAGCGACTGGCTGGTGCCAGCCTGCGCATCCTGGAAGGTGGTGGCGAACACCGGGTGGCGAGCGCGGTAGGTCTGATCGATGCTCGACGAGACGGTTTCGGCGTTGGCAATGTTGGAAGCCACGGTGTTCAGGCGCGTGTTCTGCGCGCTCATGCCGCTACCGGCAATGTTGAAGACGCTGGAAAGGGACATGGTCATTCTCCCCGCAGGGCCGATACCAGCCCCTTGAATTTGCTGTTGAGCAAGGTGAAGCTGGCCTGGAAGCCAATGGCGTTTTCGGTGTAGTTCGATTGCTCGATCTGCGCGTCCACGGTGTTCTGGTCAATCGATGGCTGCAGCGGCGTGCGGTACTTGAGGGTATCGTCGGCCGCGATGGCGAGGCCTTCGGCTTCGATGTGGCGGCTATTGGTGCGGTCCATGGCGAAGCGGCCGCTTTGCTGCTTGTCGCTTTCGGCGGCCAGCACAGAGGCGAAGTCCATGTCACGCGCCTTGTAATTGGGCGTGTCGGCGTTGGCGATGTTGTTGGCCAGCACTTCGGCGCGCTGGGCGCGGAAGCCCATGGCCTTTTCGTGAATACCAAGCGCCTTGTCGAAGCTGATGCTCATGTCGGGGAAACCTTCAGAGGTTGACCGGAATTTCGTTGAGCAAGGTATAGCAAGGGCTGTGCCAATCATTGCAAAGCCCGGAAACATGGGCTTTCGAGGGGGCGTGGTGTCAGGGTGATGCCAGAAAAGCGGCAAAGACCTTCCGCCTTGGGCGGCGAAAGCGGCAATTGCCGGGCGGCAAAAGCGGCAAAACAAAAAATTGACGTCAGACTATCTGAGATCCATACCGGCCTCTGTAGGAGCAGCCTTGTGCTGCGAAGAGGCCGGTGAAAGAACAGTTGATCAACTGCGCTTGCACCGGCCTCTTCGCAGCACAAGGCTGCTCCTACAAGGACCGCGCCTGTGTCTACTTGGCCTGGTAGATGATCCCCGGGCTGCACTGGACCATCTGGTAATGGTCCGGCAACCCGTTCAGCGCCTCCGAGGCGCCAAGGAACAGGTAGCCACCTGGCTTCAGTGTGCTGTGAATGCGCAGCAGGATGTCGCGCTTCACCTGTGCCGAGAAGTAGATCAGCACGTTGCGGCAGAACACGATGTCGAACTTGCCCAGGCTGGCATAGCTGTCAAGCAGGTTGAACGAGCGGAACTCGACGCGGCTGCGAATCGCCGGCTTGACCGCCCAGCGCCCCGCCCCCTTGGGGTCGAAGTAGCGTTGCAGGCGTTCCTGGGACAAACCGCGGGCAATGGCCAGGCTGTCGTACTCACCGGTCTTGCAGTTGGTGAGCATGGTGCCGGACAGGTCGGTGGCAACGATCTGCGCCCCCATCTTCAACTGGCCAAGGTTGCTGCGCTCGAACTCGTCGATTGCCATCGAGATGGAATACGGCTCCTGCCCCGACGAACAGGCCGCCGACCACATGCGCAGGCGCTGGCCGGGGTTGTTGCGGATGAACTCGGGGATCACCTTGTTCTTCAGCACTTCGAACGGGTAGGTATCGCGAAACCACAGGGTCTCGTTGGTGGTCATGGCATCGACCACCTGCTCGCGCAACCCACTGCGCGGCTGGGCCTGGATGCGCTGCACCAGCTCGCCCAGGCTCTTGATGCCCTGTTGTTCCATCAGCTTGTTGAGACGGCTGGAAACCAGGTACTGCTTATTTTCGCCCAGCAGGATGCCACAGGCTTTCTCCAGGAATACCCGGAACTGTTCGAAATCCAAATTACCCGTAGACACTACTGCCGCCTCTTTTCAATCACTGGTGCCGGGGGCTTGCCCCGGCTGCTTCAATGCGCTGCCTTGATCCGGTCGACCACCCGCTGGGCCAGGTCGTCCGGCTTGAACTTGGCCAGGAAGTCATCGGCGCCGACCTTCTTGACCATTGCCTGGTTGAACACCCCGGAAAGCGAAGTATGCAGGCAGATGTGCAATTTTTGCATGCGCGGGTCGCTGCGGATCTCCGCCGTTAGCGTATAGCCGTCCATTTCCGGCATTTCAATGTCCGAGATCATCATAAGGAACTCTTCTTCCGGCTTTTTGCCCTCATCCACCAGCTGACGCAGGTAGTTCAGGGCCTGACGGCCATCATTGAGTGCCACGACTTCCACCCCCACGGTCTGCAGGCAGCGGCTGACCTGTTTGCGCGCCACCGACGAATCATCGACGGTCAGCACCCGCATCAGCACCGCCTTGTCCTGCACCTCGGCATCGATCACCCCGGCCGACACCGATTCGGACGACGGCGAAACCTCGGCCAGCACCTTCTCCACGTCGATGATTTCGACCATGCGGTTGTCCACCCGGGTGACCGCGGTCAGGTAGTGGTCACGGCCGGTGCCCTTGGGTGGCGGATGGATCTCTTCCCAGTTCATGTTGACGATGCGCTCCACCGAGTGCACCAGGAAGCCCTGGGTCTTGGTGTTGTACTCGGTGATGATCACGAAGCTGTTGCGTGTTTCTTCCTGCAGCGGCCGTAACCCGGTGGCCATCGACAAGTCGAGGATCGGGATGGTCGCCCCGCGGATGTTGGCAACGCCACGCACCACAGGGTGCGCCTTGGGCAGCAGGGTCAGCGCAGGGCATTGCAGCACTTCCCTGACCTTGAACACGTTGATGCCATAAAGCTGTTCGCCATTGAGGCGGAACAGCAGCAATTCCAGGCGATTCTGCCCCACCAGCTGCGTGCGCTGGTTGACCGAATCCATAACACCCGCCATGCCAGACTCCTTAATCTTTCAGCCTTTCGTTGCAACTCAAGTTACGAGTCGGCACGGGCTTTGCTTTTTTGAGCGTCATGCATACGAAAACGACATTTTTCCGACGATTGACGCGCCTGCTGACTGGCTCGCTGGCCACGCTGTGCCTGCTGGCGCCCGGCGTTCGCACGGTAGCGGACGCGCTTACCTTGCCTGAACAGCTTATCGGTGTCACCCAAGGGTTTCTTGAATTCACGGTAGAAGATTACCTGGCCACCACCCAGACCCCCGGCCGCTATGAAATCCAGGTCAACCCGCTGGACCCCCGCCTGCGCATGCCGTTGTGCAGCCAGCAGCTGGACGCCTCGCTGGAAAGCCCTTCCCTGCCACTTGGCCGGGTAACGGTACGGGTGCGCTGCGACAGTACGGCCCCGTGGACGGTGTTTGTCCCGGCCACGGTGCGGCTGTTCCGCGACGTGGTGGTGGTCACCCGTCCACTCAAGCGCGATAACACGGTGGGCGAAGGCGACGTGGCCCTGCGCGAGCGCGATGTCGGCACCCTTGGCCAGGGTTTTCTGACCGAACTGGACCAGGCGGTAGGCATGAAGATGCTGCGCCCCACGGTGATCGACCAGGTGCTCACCCCGCAGCATCTGGAGCAGGCCGAGGTGGTGCGCAAGGGCGACCAGGTGGTGATCATCGCCCGTAGCGGCAGCCTCAGCGTGCGCATGCCGGGCGAAGCCCTGAGCAAGGGCGGCCTGAGCGAACAGATACGGGTACGCAACCTGAACTCCAAACGGGTGGTCAAGGCCCGGGTTACTGGCCCGGGCCAGGTCGAGGTGAGTATGTAGCCAGCCACAGATTGCGCTGGCAGTGAGGAACCGCGTTTCCTAAACTGTGTCAGAGAACGGGTTCGCGAGCTTGCTGACAGGCGGCTATGCATTTGTGCCTAAAGTTTCTTTCGGGTTGGCCGAAAACAAGGCAAGCGTCCAAATACCCAGAGGTTCCTGATCATGGTCATCGACTTCAGTCGTTTGAATAACTCTCCGTCCGTCACGGGCGGCGTGCGCGGCAATACCGCGCCCGGCAGCGCCGAAAAACCGGCCGCCAGCCAGGAAGCGGCCACCAGCACCAGCGCCAGCGGAGAAGCGGTACACCTCAGCCAAGAGGCACAGCAGTTGCAGAAGATCAGCGACAAGCTGCGCGACGAGCCAGTCGTCAACAGTGCCCGTGTGGCCCAGTTGAAACAGGCGATCGCCGACGGCAGCTATCAGGTCGATGCCGGCAAGATCGCCAGCAAACTGCTCGATTTCGAAGCCCAGCGCTGACCGTTCGGCGCGCTGACTTCACGGACGCTAGAAAAGCCAAGAGTTAGCCATGCACGACACCACCTTGCTGCAACTGATCGAAGATGACATTGCCCCGATGCAGGAACTGCTCGACCTTCTGAATAAAGAAGCGATCGCCCTGCATGGCCGCGACATGCCGCTGCTGGAACAGATTCTGGCGCGCAAGCAGTCGCTGATCATCTTGCTCGAGCAGCATGGCCAGCGCCGCAGCCAGTTGCTCGGCAGCCTGGGCCTGAGTGCCGATCGCACTGGCGTGCAAGCGGTAGCCGCCCAATCGCCCCATGGCGAAGCGATGCTGCAGCGGCTCGACATGCTGTCGAAACTGATGGATGACTGCCAGCAGGTCAACCAGACCAACGGCCGGATCATCCAGGTGCAGCAACACGTCACCAACAACCAGATCAGAATCCTCATGGGCGGCGACTCGCCGTCGCTCTACGACAGCCGCGGCAGCACCTCGCTGCTGGCCAAGCCACGGGCCCTCAGCCAAGTGTGATTTTTCTATCAAGGCACGGAACATACTGGCAAAATGCCGTAACTTGCGTGTGTCGCTTTTGCCTGGAGAACGATAAGCCGTGTTCAATGAAACCGAAGCCCCGCAACCGCCAAAGGTGCTGAACACCCCCTTGGAGATTGCGGCCAACTTGCGGCAACTGCAGGAAAGCCACGACCCCCTGATCATCACCTTCCATGACCGCAGCCAGCGCTTCCAAAGCTACGTGGTGCACGTGGACCGTGAAAGCAACACCCTGGCACTGGACGAGATGATCCCGCGCGACGGTGAAAAATTCATCGAAAACGGCGAGCACTTCCGCGTTGAGGGCTTCCACGATGGCGTGCGCATCGCCTGGGAATGCAACCACGAGCTGAAGATCAGCGAAGTCGACGGCCACCGCTGCTACAGCGGCGCCATGCCTCAAGAGATGACCTACCACCAGCGCCGCAACGCCTTCCGCGCCGCGCTGAAGCTGTCGCAACTGGTCGACATCATCCTCGATGGCACCCACCTGAAGGGTAACGGCGCCCTGCGTGGCAAGCTGCTGGATATCTCGGCCACCGGCTGCAAGCTGCGTTTTGAAGGCGATGTAGAAAGCCGCCTGCAACTGGGCCAGGTGTACGAGCGCTTCAAGGCGGGTAACCCGCTGGGCCTGGTGGACACCATGGTCGAACTGCGTCACCTGCACTATGAAGAGCACATCAACACCACCTTCGCTGGCGTGCGCTTCCATAACCTGAGCGGGCAGGCACAGCGCAAGATCGAGAGTTTTGTGTACCAGCTGCAACGCGAGGCGCGGCGGTTCGACAAGGACGATTATTGATCGTCGGCCAAATGCAAAAACGCCACCTTTTCAGGTGGCGTTTTCATTTGTGTTCTTCCAGTGCCGGCCTACATCGATTTGCTGACCTCACTCTCCGGCTCAAGGCCCTTCTCAGCGCCCTTCTCTTCCTCTTCGGTGTCTTCCGCCGCCACCGGCGCCTGCATCACGTCCTGCACGGTCTGCTCATCCACCCGAGGGTCCAGCGCTGCCGACAAGGGCGAACCGGCCGCCGGCATCGCCACGTGGCCCAGCGGTGCATCCTGCACCTGGTGCAGCCCGGTAACTGCTTTCGGCCGAATGCGCCACACCAGCACCAGGGCGAAGAACACGAAGAACGCATAGAGCATCTGCGGGCCCAGCACTTTCATCAGCACGCCCGCCGCCAGTGGCCCGATACACGCGCCCACGCCATAGGTCACCAGCAGCATGGCCGTCAGCGACACCCGCCGCTCGCTTTCCACGTGGTCGTTGGAAAACGCCACCGCCAGCGGGTACAGGCAGAACTGCAACAACGAAATCAGGAAGCCGATACCGAACAGCATCTCCAGCGGCACACTGGGCAGTATCGCCAATGGCGCAGCCGCCAGCGCCAGGCCTATTGCCACGCTACGGATCAGCACCGCCCGGTCGTAACGGTCAGACAACCAGCCCAGCGGCCACTGCACCAGCAGGCCGGCAAAAATACAGCTACCCATGAACAGACCGATCTGCTCGGTCGCCATCCCCTGGCTTGAGGCGTACAAAGGCGCCAGGCCGTAGAACGAGCCGACGATCAACCCCGAGCCCAATACCGTACTGAGCGACTGCGGCACGCGCTTGATGAAGAACTTCGGTTCCATCGGTGCCGGGCGCAAGGGCGCCGGGTGAATGCGCCGGGTCATTGCCACCGGCACCAGGCACAGGGCAAAGCACATCGCCACCAGCATCAGCAGCTCCGGGCCAAGCTCAGGGTGCACCACGAGGATCAGCTGGCCGAGCACCAGCCCCAGGTACGAGGCGATCATGTAGCCGCTGAACACCGCACCGCGGTGTTTCACATCGGCCTGCTCGTTGAGCCAGCTCTCGATGACCATGTACTGGCACATCATGCCCAGGCCGACGATCATCCGCAGCCCGACCCAGGCCGGTAGCCAATTGGTCAGTCCATGCCCCAGCACCGCCGCACCGACGATACCGGCGCAAGTGGCATAGGCGCGAATGTGCCCGACCCGGCCAATCAGCCGGTGGCCGACCTTGCCGCCGACGGCCAGGCCAAAGTAGTTGGCCGCCATCAACGCACCCACCCACAGGCTGTCGACATTGTCGGCCGCCAGGCGCAGGGCCAGGTAGGTACTGAGCAGGCCCGAACCGATCAACATCATCAGCGCGGCGAAATACAACGACTGAAACGGCTTCCATACATTTCGCATACGTACCGAGAAGCTCCCTGGTCAGGTGGCGGTAGGTGCTAGCAGCATAAGGGCAAATGCCGGTCAGTGCAGGCCCCCGCCAGCAAAATGCGGTGGCGGGGACGTGTCCGGTGCAGGTCGTGTCGCGATCAGGCCTGTGCCGCCAGCACCCGGCGCTCCCACGGGGTGATCTCGTCGTAGAAATCGGTCAGCTCCAGGGTTTTGCTGGCGATGTAGCCTTCGATGAACTCGCTGCCGAACAGTTCCCGTGCCAGTGCGCTGCGCTTGAGCCGTTCGAGCGCGGCATGCAGGGTACACGGCAGGCTCAGGTGCTCGGGCACTTCAAACTCGCCCTGAATGGCCGGCGAAGGTTGCAGGCGCTGCTCGATACCGTGCAGCCCGGCAGCCAGGCTGGCGGCGATGGCCAGGTATGGGTTGGTGTCGGCACCGGGCAAACGGTTTTCGACCCGCCGCGCTGCCGGCGCACTGGCCGGAATGCGCAGGCCAGCGGCGCGGTTGTCCTCAGACCAGCAGGCATTGTTTGGCGAGGCATAGGGGTGGCACAGGCGCTGGTAGGAATTGACGTTGGGCGCGAACAGCGCGGTGAAGTCGGCCATGCACGCCTGCAGGCCGCCGATGAAATGGTGGAAGGTGTCGGTCGGCTGGCCCTGCTCGTCGCTGAACACGTTACGCCCGCTGCCGGCCTCGACCAGGCTCTGGTGAATATGCATGGAGCTGCCGGGCGTGCGCGCCAGCGGCTTGGCCATGCACACCACGGTCAGCCCATGCTTGAGCGCCACTTCCTTGAGCAGATGCTTGAACAGGAAGGTCTGGTCAGCCAGCACCAGCGGGTCGCCGTGCAGCAGGTTGATCTCGAACTGGCTGACGCCCATTTCGTGCATGAACGTGTCGCGCGGCAGGCCGAGCGCGGCCATGCAGTGGTACACCTCTTTGAAGAACGGGCGCAGGCCATTGTTGGAACTGACACTGAACGCCGAATGGCCAAGCTCGCGACGGCCATCGCTGCCTACGGGTGGCTGGAACGGCTGCTGCGGGTCGCTGTTGGGGGCAAAAACAAAGAATTCGAGTTCGGTCGCCACCACGGGCGCCAGCCCCAGGGCCGCGTAGCGGGCGATGACCGCCTTGAGCTGGCCACGGGTGGACAGTGCCGAGGGCCGGCCATCCAGTTCAATGGCATCGCAGATGGCCAGGGCGCGACCGTCGCTGCTCCAGGGCAGGCGATGGACCTGGCTGGGTTCGGCCACCAGCGCCAGGTCGCCGTCGTCGCTGCCGTAGAATTTCGCCGGCGGGTAGCCGCCCATGATGCATTGCAGCAACACCCCCCGGGCCATCTGCAGGCGGCGGCCTTCCAGAAAGCCTTCGGCGGTCATCACCTTGCCGCGCGGGACGCCGTTGAGGTCGGGGGTGACGCATTCGATTTCATCGATGCCCTGAAGCGGAGCGGTGCTCATGACGCTTGTCCTTGTTGTTGTACGCTGACAACAACATAGGCTGGGGGTGTTTAAAATATCAAGCACCTACGGGGCACGCCGGGATCCGTAGGAGCAGCCTTGAGCTGCGAAGAGGCCCGCATGGCCGCTGCTTCTCTACTGGTGCTGATGGCCTCTTCGCAGCACAAGGCTGCTCCTACAGATAAGCTACTCGCGCAAGGTCATGCCATTGGCCGGCAACGGCAAGGCGGTCTTGTACCGCACCTGCTTCAAGGCAAAACTCGAGCGGATATTGGCCACCCCCGGCAACCGCGTCAGGTAATCGAGAAACCGCTCCAGCGCCTGGATGCTCGGCAGCAGTACCCGCAACAGGTAATCCGGGTCCCCCGTCATCAGGTAGCACTCCATCACCTCGGGGCGCTCGGCGATCTCCTCCTCGAAGCGGTGCAGCGACTGCTCCACCTGCTTTTCCAGGCTGACATGGATGAACACGTTTACATCCAACCCCAGCGCCTCGGGTGACAACAAGGTCACCTGCTGGCGGATTACCCCCAGTTCCTCCATGGCCCGCACCCGGTTAAAACAGGGCGTGGGCGACAGGTTGACCGAGCGTGCCAGCTCGGCGTTGGTGATGCGGGCGTTTTCCTGCAGGCTGTTGAGAATGCCGATATCGGTACGATCGAGTTTGCGCATGAGACAAAATCACCGGTTTTTTGTGTTTATGCGGAATGTTTATCTGCACCGCTCGGCAAAGGCAATCAACTTGAGAGAAAAATTCTCCTGCCGGGCCACTAAGATGTAGATGACGCTGACCTACCAGTCACAAGCAGGTATTCAGCGGCGGCCGCTTCAGAGCTCACAAAAACAAATACCCGAGCGAGCGTAAAAAGCATGAACGAGTACGCCCCCCTGCGTTTGCATGTGCCCGAGCCCACCGGCCGGCCAGGCTGCCAGACCGATTTTTCCTACCTGCGCCTCAACGATGCAGGTCAAGCCCGTAAACCCCCTGTGGATGTCGATGCTGCCGACACCGCCGACCTGTCCTACAGCCTGGTCCGCGTGCTCGATGAGCAAGGCGACGCCCAAGGCCCGTGGGCTGAAGACATCGACCCGCAAATCCTCCGCCAAGGCATGCGCGCCATGCTCAAGACGCGGATCTTCGACAGCCGCATGGTGGTTGCCCAGCGCCAGAAGAAGATGTCCTTCTACATGCAGAGCCTGGGCGAAGAAGCCATCGGCAGCGGCCAGGCGCTGGCGCTGAACCGCACCGACATGTGCTTCCCGACCTACCGCCAGCAAAGCATCCTGATGGCCCGCGACGTGTCGCTGGTAGAGATGATCTGCCAGCTGCTCTCCAACGAGCGCGACCCGCTGAAGGGCCGCCAGTTGCCGATCATGTATTCGGTACGCGAGGCTGGCTTCTTCACCATCAGCGGTAACCTGGCGACCCAGTTCGTGCAGGCGGTCGGCTGGGCCATGGCATCGGCGATCAAGGGCGATACCAAGATCGCCTCGGCGTGGATCGGTGACGGCGCCACCGCCGAGTCAGACTTCCACACAGCCCTCACCTTTGCCCACGTTTACCGTGCCCCGGTGATCCTCAACGTGGTCAACAACCAGTGGGCCATTTCTACCTTCCAGGCCATCGCTGGTGGCGAGTCGACCACCTTCGCCGGCCGTGGTGTAGGTTGCGGCATCGCCTCGCTGCGGGTTGACGGCAACGACTTCGTCGCCGTATACGCCGCCTCGCGCTGGGCCGCCGAACGCGCCCGCCGCGGCCTGGGCCCAAGCCTGATCGAGTGGGTCACCTACCGCGCGGGCCCGCACTCGACCTCGGACGACCCGTCCAAGTACCGCCCCGCCGATGACTGGAGCCACTTCCCGCTGGGCGACCCGATCGTCCGCCTGAAGCAGCACCTGATCAAGATCGGCCACTGGTCCGAGGAAGAACACCAGGCCACCACGGCCGAGTTCGAGGCTGCTGTGATTGCCGCGCAGAAAGAAGCCGAGCAGTACGGCACCCTGGCCAACGGTCACATCCCGAGCGCCGCCTCGATGTTCGAGGACGTGTACAAGGAAATGCCCGACCACCTGCGCCGTCAACGCCAGGAACTGGGGGTTTGAGATGAACGATCACAACAACAGCATCAACCCGGAAACCGCCATGGCCACCACTACCATGACCATGATCCAGGCCCTGCGCTCGGCCATGGATGTCATGCTTGAGCGCGACGACAATGTGGTTGTCTACGGCCAGGACGTCGGCTACTTCGGCGGCGTGTTCCGCTGCACCGAAGGCCTGCAGAACAAGTACGGCAAGTCCCGCGTATTCGACGCGCCAATCTCCGAAAGCGGCATCGTCGGTACCGCCGTGGGCATGGGCGCCTACGGCCTGCGCCCGGTGGTGGAGATCCAGTTCGCCGACTACTTCTACCCCGCCTCCGACCAGATCGTCTCGGAAATGGCGCGCCTGCGCTACCGTTCGGCCGGCGAGTTCATCGCCCCGCTGACCCTGCGCATGCCGTGCGGCGGTGGCATCTACGGCGGCCAGACGCACAGCCAGAGCCCGGAAGCGATGTTCACCCAGGTGTGCGGCCTGCGCACCGTCATGCCGTCCAACCCGTACGACGCCAAAGGCCTGCTGATTGCCTCGATCGAATGCGACGACCCGGTGATCTTCCTGGAGCCCAAGCGCCTGTACAACGGCCCGTTCGACGGCCACCACGACCGCCCGGTAACGCCGTGGTCGAAGCACCCGCACAGCGCCGTGCCCGACGGTTACTACACCGTGCCGCTGGACAAGGCCGCCATTACCCGCCCCGGCAATGACGTGACCGTGCTCACCTACGGCACCACGGTGTACGTGGCCCAGGTGGCTGCCGAAGAAAGCGGCGTCGATGCCGAAGTGATCGACCTGCGCAGCCTGTGGCCGCTGGACCTGGACACCATCGTCGAGTCGGTGAAAAAGACCGGCCGCTGCGTGGTGGTGCATGAAGCCACCCGTACCTGCGGCTTCGGTGCCGAACTGGTGTCGCTGGTGCAGGAGCACTGCTTCCACCACCTGGAGGCGCCGATCGAGCGCGTCACCGGCTGGGACACCCCCTACCCTCACGCGCAGGAATGGGCGTATTTCCCAGGGCCTTCGCGGGTAGGTGCGGCATTGAAAAAGGTCATGGAGGTCTGAATGGGCACGCACGTCATCAAGATGCCGGACATTGGCGAAGGCATCGCACAGGTCGAGTTGGTGGAATGGTTCGTCAAGGTCGGCGACATGATCGCCGAGGACCAGGTGGTGGCCGACGTCATGACCGACAAGGCTACCGTGGAAATCCCTTCGCCGGTCAGCGGCAAGGTGCTGGCCCTGGGTGGCCAGCCAGGTGAAGTGATGGCGGTCGGCAGCGAGCTGATCCGCATCGAAGTGGAAGGCAGCGGCAACCATGTGGATGTGCCTCAGGCCAAACAGATAGAAACGCCCGCGGCCCCTATGGCAGCCAAGCCAGAACCGCAGAAAGATGTAAAACCCGCTGCGTACCAGGCACCCGCCAACCACGAAGCTGCGCCCATCGTGCCGCGCCAGCCGGGCGACAAGCCGCTGGCCTCACCGGCTGTGCGCAAGCGTGCGCTGGATACCGGTATCGAACTGCGCTATGTGCACGGCAGCGGCCCGGCCGGGCGCATCCTGCACGAAGACCTTGACGCCTTCATGAGCAAGCCGCAGAGCGCCGCCGGGCAAGCCCCCAATGGCTATGCCAAGCGCAGCGACAGCGAGCAGGTGCCAGTGATCGGCCTGCGCCGCAAGATCGCCCAGCGCATGCAGGACGCCAAGCGCCGGGCCGCGCACTTCAGCTATGTGGAAGAAATCGACGTCACCGCCCTGGAAGCCCTGCGCCAGCAGCTCAACAGCAAGTACGGCGACAGCCGCGGCAAGCTGACGCTGCTGCCGTTCCTGGTGCGTGCACTGGTCGTGGCGCTGCGTGACTTCCCGCAGATCAACGCCACCTATGACGACGAAGCGCAGATCATCACCCGCCATGGCGCGGTGCATGTGGGCATCGCCACCCAAGGTGACAACGGCCTGATGGTACCGGTGCTGCGCCACGCCGAAGCGGGCAGCCTGTGGGCCAATGCCGGCGAGATTTCGCGCCTGGCCAACGCTGCACGCAGCAACAAGGCCAACCGCGAAGAATTGTCCGGCTCGACCATTACCCTGACCAGCCTGGGCGCCCTCGGTGGCATCGTCAGCACGCCGGTGGTCAATACCCCGGAAGTGGCGATTGTCGGCGTCAACCGCATGGTTGAGCGGCCGGTGGTGATCGACGGCCAGATCGTCGTGCGCAAGATGATGAACCTGTCCAGCTCGTTCGACCATCGCGTGGTCGATGGCATGGACGCCGCCCTGTTCATCCAGGCCGTGCGTGGCCTGCTCGAACAACCTGCCTGCCTGTTCGTGGAGTAAGCATGCAACAGACTATCCAGACTACCCTGTTGATCATCGGCGGCGGCCCTGGCGGCTATGTGGCCGCCATCCGTGCCGGGCAACTGGGCATCCCTACCGTGCTGGTGGAAGGCCAGGCGCTGGGCGGTACCTGCCTGAATATCGGCTGCATTCCGTCCAAGGCGCTGATCCATGTGGCCGAGCAGTTCCACCAGACCTCGCGCTTCGCCGGGCCGTCGGAACTGGGCATCAGCGTTGCCTCGCCGCGCCTGGACATCGGCCAGAGCGTGGCCTGGAAGGACGGAATCGTAGACCGCCTGACCACTGGTGTGGCCGCCCTGCTGAAAAAGCACGGGGTCAAGGTAATTCATGGCTGGGCGAAGGTGCTCGACGGCAAGCAGGTCGAAGTTGATGGCCAGCGTGTCCAGTGTGAACACCTGTTGCTGGCCACCGGCTCCAGCAGCGTCGAACTGCCGATGCTGCCACTGGGCGGGCCGGTGATTTCCTCGACCGAAGCCCTGGCGCCGAAAGCCCTGCCGCAGCACCTGGTGGTGGTGGGCGGTGGCTATATCGGCCTGGAACTGGGCATTGCCTACCGCAAGCTGGGCGCGCAAGTAAGCGTGGTGGAAGCGCGTGAGCGCATCCTGCCGACCTACGACAGCGAATTGACTGCCCCGGTGGCCGAGTCGTTGAAAAAGCTGGGCATCGCCCTGCACCTGGGCCACAGCGTCGAAGGTTACGAAAACGGTTGCCTGCTGGCCAACGACGGCAAGGGCGGGCAACTGCGCCTGGAGTCCGACCAGGTGCTGGTGGCCGTCGGCCGCCGGCCGCGCACCAAAGGTTTCAACCTGGAGTGCCTGGACCTGAAAATGAACGGCGCCGCCATTGCCATCGACGCGCGCTGCCAGACCAGCATGCACAACGTCTGGGCCATCGGCGACGTGGTTGGCGAACCGATGCTGGCGCACCGGGCCATGGCCCAGGGCGAAATGGTCGCCGAGATCATCGCTGGCAAGGCACGCCGCTTCGAGCCTGCCGCGATTGCTGCGGTGTGCTTCACCGACCCAGAAGTGGTGGTAGTCGGTAAAACCCCGGAGCAGGCCAGCCAGCAAGGGCTGGACTGCATCGTCGCGCAGTTCCCGTTTGCCGCCAATGGCCGGGCCATGAGCCTGGAAGCGAAGAGCGGATTCGTGCGCGTGGTGGCACGGCGGGACAACCACCTGATCCTGGGCTGGCAAGCCGTTGGCGTGGCGGTTTCCGAACTGTCCACCGCGTTTGCCCAATCGCTGGAGATGGGCGCCTGCCTGGAGGATGTGGCCGGCACCATCCATGCCCACCCGACGCTGGGTGAGGCGGTACAGGAAGCGGCATTGCGCGCCCTGGGCCACGCCCTGCATATCTGACACTGAAGCGGCCAAGGCCGATTTGGCCCGCTGCGCCGAGAGGCGCTGCGGGTCTTTTTTCATCCAGGCACTGATCCCCATCACCTGCGCGATCCCTTGTCGGACCGCGTCAGGCTATGGGGCTATGGCATTCTTGCCGGCCGCCTTGGCCCGGTACAGCGCCTTGTCGGCACGCGCCAGCAGCGCATGCTGGTCCTCCCCTTCCTGCCATTGCACCACGCCATAGCTCAGGGTCAGCCGGCAATCGCCCACCGGCTCCAGCTGCTCCATCACCTGGCGCAAGCCCGCCGCCACATCCAGCGCCTCGCCCAGCGTGGTCTGGGGCAGCACGATGACGAACTCATCGCCACCCCAGCGCGCCAACACGTCGAGCTCGCGCAGGCAGGTACGCAAGTTATCGGCCACCAACACCAGCGCCGCATCGCCACGGGCGTGGCCGTAGCGGTCGTTGATCGGTTTGAAATCGTCCATGTCCATGGCGATCAGCGACAACGGCTGACGGAATCGCTGGGCGCGTTCGCACTCCCTCTGCAACGACTTTTCCAGCCGATAGCGATTGGCAATGCGGGTCAACGCATCGCGCTCGGCCAACTCGAGGTTTTCGTCCAGTTGCCGCTGCAACTGCTGGTTCACCCAGGACAGCTCGCGGGTACGCTCGGCCACCTGGCACTCCAGCGACTGGTTCTTCTGCTCCAGCTGCGCCACCAGGCGCTTGCCGGCGTCGATGTTGCGGTGCGCCCCGAGCATGCGCGCCACCGAACCGTCTGCGTTCTGGCCGATGATGTAGCCGCTGTCTTCGATCCAGATGTAATTGCCATCCTGGCAACGGCAGCGGTATTCGATGAGGTAGCGCTCGTTGCGCTGGTTGATATAGGCCTCGAAATGCGCCATTACCCGCGGGTAGTCCTCGGGGTGGATCACACTTTCCCAGGTCAGTACCGAGTTGGCCATCGAGTGGCTGGCGTAACCGAGCATGGCGTACCAGCCGGGGTTGCGATAGACGTAGCCGGTGTTGGCATTCCAGTCCCAGATGCCATCACTGATCAACTCGAACAAGGTGTGCAATTGCTGTTCACTGAAGCTGGCGGGTGCCGGCCTGGTTTCCTGATTCATGGACGCTCTCCCTGATGCCCAGCAACTGCGCTCCGGTCAAGGGGCTGCCGACAGTGGTGGTAATTGCCGCAGGCGGCAAGATCATGCCTTGGACAGGCAAGCATATGCCCGCCAGCGCGCAACCGAAATAGCGCCAAAGGCCTGATTTCGACCGGCACAGCGCTGGCATGGCTTTTGCGCTGGGTAGCTGCCAACGCTATTTCCAAGGAGGAAACATGATAATCGCCCCTAACGGCGTCAGCTGGCAGCCCACGCTCCATCAGCCTCGGCACGCCAACGATGAGCAGACAGTGGCCGAGATTGCGCCAGCCGGCACGCCAATAACCACCGCCAACACGGCGACCCAACAGCAGCGCCAAGGCAACACCGCTCAGCAAAACGCTGAGGATGCTCGCGAAGAAGCCTTTGCCAAATTCAAGGTGATGCTGCAAAACCTGGGTTCTGCGACCACCGAGCCGGTGATCGGAGAACCACTGCCACCCAAGACTGCCCGGCAGGAGTTTCACGACTTCATGTCCAAGTCACCCGGCGAGATGATCAAGGAAAAACTGCTGCGTGAAATAGGCCTGACCGAAGAAGAGTACGACGCCCTGCCGCCAGAAATGAAAGCAAAGGTCGACGAGTTGATCGCCCAGCGCATGAAAGAGGACATCGAGCGCAAGATCGAGGAGAAAGCGCAAGAGCAGCTCGCCAAGGCGGACGGCCTGGATGAAGAGCAACAAGCGGCCGGCACGGCATGAGGGAGTGGCGGCGGTCGGTAGCGAAAGTGCCGCGGGTCGTGAAAGGCTCCCCAACCTGACCCGTTTGAAGGCGCCCGGCGGTGTCGATGTTCAGGTGGTGCATGGCTTGGTCAACTGCACCGCTACCGGCGCCATAACCGATCTCAGGAAAAATCGGCAGGATGTTGTGCAGAGAATTCGTTTGAGGTCCTTGGCCTTATTGTCCAGGGTGGCAGGCTGGTAGCTATTTGCCACGCGTGGACGCAGGCGCATGACGATGCCTGCGTTGGGGGACGTTGTCAGGTCCCCCCAACAATAAGAGAGGACAAGGAAATGCAATCCAACAGTTTGAAGCAAAGCCTCAAGCAGCGGCACATCACCATGATCGCACTGGGCGGGGTGATCGGTGCAGGCCTGTTCATGGGCTCGGGCTCACTGATCGCATCGGCAGGGCCTGCGGCCATCCTGTCGTATTTCATTGGTGGCCTGGTGGTCACCCTGGTCATGTTCATGCTGGGCGAAATGGCCTGCCGCAACCCGGATGCCGGGTCGTTCTCGACCTACGCCAACACCTGGCTCGGCGACTGGGCCGGGTTTGCAGTCGGCTGGCTGTACTGGTTCAAGTCAATGATGACGATCACCCTGGAAGCAGTCCTGCTGGGCGCCATCCTGCATGACTTCCTACCCTGGCTGCCGATCTGGGCAGGCGCCTTCCTGATGCTGGTGACACTGATGGCCAGCAACGCCTACTCGGTGCGTTCGTTTGCCGAAGTGGAGTACTGGCTGGCGGCGATGAAGGTCGCCACCATCCTCATCTTCATGCTGCTGGGCATCTCGATCCTGCTTGGCCTGCACCACGACATTCCGTCGCCTGGCCTGGTCAACCTCACCGCCCACGACGGCTTCATGCCCAACGGCCTGTCGCCGGTAATGGCGGGTGTCATCGTGGTGATCTTCTCGCTGGGCGGCAGCGAAATCGCCGCCGTGGCCGCAGGTGAGTCGGAGAACCCGAGGCAGAACGTGATCCGCGCGATCAAGAGCGTGATCCTGCGCGTGATGCTGTTCTACGTCGGCTCGGTGTCGATCCTGATCCTGTGCCTGCCATGGACCGACAAGGCCAACCTGGCCTCGCCCTATGTTTCGCTGTTCAGCCTGGCCGGGTTCGGTGGTGCGGCGGTGGCCATGAAACTGGTGTTGTTCGTCTCGTTCATGTCGGTGATGAACTCGTTCATGTTCTCCAACTCGCGCATGCTGTTCTCGCTGAGCCAGCGCGGGCACGCGCCCAAGCTGTTCTCGCGCACCAGTGCCAAGGGCGTGCCGATCAATGCATTGCTGCTGAGCCTGTCGATCTGCACGATGATCCTGACCGTACACTTTATCAGCGCCGGCGACCTGTTCATGACCCTGGCCAAGAGTACCGGCAGCCTCGTGATGGTCGTGTGGATCTTCATCATCATCGCCCACGTGGCCATGCGCTGGAAAACCCGTCATGAAGCGGTCGACCCCAAGGCCTTCCGCGCCTGGCTGTTCCCGTACGCCAATATCGTTGCGCTGTTCGCCTTGCTGGCAGTGATCGGCACCCAGGCGTTCGAACCGGCGTCGCGTTTCCAGTTCTGGTTCACGGTGCTGACGGTGGTGCTGGTAGTGGCGGGGTACTTCCTGACGCGCAAACGGACGGCGGCGGCTGCACAGGAGGCGGAGGCAAAAACGGGAGAAACAAGAAATGGCGTCCCAGGCAGGAATTGAACCTGCAACCTTCCCCTTAGGAGGGGGATGCTCTATCCAATTGAGCTACTGAGACGCTACGACCGGCAGCGAGCGCTGCACAGCGGGATGGCCAGCATGTTAACCAGCATGCTGGCGTTTGTCATGCACCTGCCGGGCTTTTTCGCGTAATCCTTTTCTGGCACTGCTACACCGGTGGCAGAACCCCTTCATCGCGAAGCAGCCCGAACAGGGCTGCGACCGCTGCCTCCAGGGTTGTCGAGTTGTCCAGCACATGCACTGAAGGATCGGGCGGTGCCTGCAAACGGGCGCTGCGAGCCAGGCGCTGCTCGATTTCCTCGGCGTTTTCGCGGCCACGGGCCAGCAGGCGCTGACGCAGCACTTCGGGCCTGACCTCGACCAGCACCGCCAGCAGGTCCGGGTAACGCTGGCGCGCTTCGGCCAGGTAGGCCCGCGAGCCATTCACCAGCACTGCCCTGCCCGCCGCCATCCACTCGTCCACCTGCTGCGCAATACCATAGTCCAGGCCGTTGGCGCGCCAGTGCATGGCAAATGCGCCCTGCGCACGCAGGGTCTCGAACTGCTCGGGCGTAACCCCATGAGCGGCTTCGCCCTTGGCTTCGGCCGAACGGGTAATGACGCGACGGGCAATTTCTACCCCGGCGGCCGCCAGTCGCTCACGTGAAGCGTCGATCAGGGAATCTTTCCCCGAACCCGACGGTCCTATCAGAAATATCAACCGGCCTGACCCTGATCGACGGTCGCTTGCGTCATGTTGCATAGCCACTATGCTCTATGAAGGGAAACCGCCGCATTCTAGGTGTTTTCCTTGCCTTTTGCTGCGTTTTACCAGTTTTTGACGGCAAAAGACTGACGGTTGGGCAAGCCGGAGCATGTAAAACTTTTCAAACCAGTGCTCATTTCTGATAATTGGTACTGGCAGAAAGCCTTTATCCGGCTCACTATTTGTCACAGAATTGACGCCAAGGAAACGGCGATGATGAGGCAAGATGAGCATCCATTTTTACTGCCGGTTGAACATTTTGTCGTCGCCACGGTCGTACTTCCACCCCGTGCGGCCAATTTGAGAACCGCTTCCCCTGAACCAAACTCCGGTCAATTTATATGCGCCCAATGAAACAGGCTATTTATTCGAGCCGCACCGCTGACAAGTTCGTCGTCCGCCTGCCAGACGGGATGCGTGAGCGCATTGCCGAGGTAGCGCGAAACCATCACCGCAGCATGAACTCCGAAATCATCGCGCGCCTGGAACAGAGCCTTATCCAGGAAGGTGCGCTGGGTGACGAGCTGAGCATGCGCCTGGACAGCCCTGAGCTGTCGCTGCATGAGCGCGAGTTGCTGCAGCGCTTCCGTCAACTGTCCCACCGCCAGCAGAACGCCCTGGTGGCCCTCATCGCTCACGATGTGGAAATGGCCGCTGACGCTTCCTGAGGTCTGCAGCGAACATGAAAAAGCCAGCGTAAGCTGGCTTTTTTGTGGCTGGCCTACGGCAACGGCATACGCCATTGCAGGAGCACTGTGGGAGCGGGCAAGCCCGCGAATCAGGCGACGCGGTGGATGGCACCGGCTGCGCCGGTGTTCGCGGGCATGCCCGCTCCCACAGGGAAAGATCGGTTTACAGCAGGAACAGGGTAGCCAGGCCGAGGAAGATGAAAAAGCCGCCACTGTCGGTCACGGCAGTGATCATCACACTCGCCCCCATCGCCGGGTCGCGGCCCAGGCGGGCCAATGTCATCGGGATGAGCACGCCCATCAGCGCTGCCAGTAACAGGTTCAGGGTCATTGCGGCGGTCATCACCAAACCCAGTGACCAGCTGCCATACAGCCAGAAAGCCACCGCACCGATCACTCCGCCCCACACCAGGCCGTTGATCAGCGACACTGCCAACTCCTTGCGCATCAGGCGGCTGGTATTGCCCGGCGACACCTGGTCCAGCGCCATGGCGCGGACAATCATGGTGATGGTCTGGTTACCCGAGTTGCCACCAATACCCGCAACGATAGGCATCAACGCAGCCAACGCCACCAGCTTTTCGATCGAGCCTTCAAACAGCCCGATAACGCGGGACGCGAGAAAAGCGGTAATCAGGTTGATCGCCAGCCATGCCCAACGGTTGCGGAACGAGCGCCAGACCGAGGCAAAGATATCTTCCTCTTCACGCAGGCCCGCCATGTTGAGGACTTCGCTCTCGCTCTCCTCACGGATCAGGTCGACCATTTCGTCGATGGTCAAACGGCCGATCAGGCGCCCGCCTTTGTCTACTACAGGTGCCGATACCAGGTCATAACGCTCGAAAGCCTGCGCTGCATCATAGGCATCTTCCTCGGGCTGGAAGGACACCGGGTCGGTCGCCATGACCTCCGCTACCTTCTTCTCCGGGTCGTTGACCAGCAAGCGCTTGATCGGCAACACCCCCTTGAGGATGCCGTCGTAATCGACCACGAACAGTTTGTCGGTGTGGTTGGGCAGCTCTTTCAGGCGGCGCAGATAGCGCAGCACCACTTCCAGGCTGACGTCTTCGCGGATGGTGACCATCTCGAAGTCCATCAGCGCACCGACCTGCTCCTCGTCGTAGCTCAGCGCCGAGCGCACACGCTCGCGTTGCTGGGCATCGAGGGTTTCCATCAGCTCGTGAACAACGTCGCGCGGCAGCTCTGGGGCCAGGTCGGCCAGCTCGTCGGCGTCCATTTCCTTGGCGGCGGCCAGCAGCTCGTGATCGTCCATGTCGGCGATCAACGATTGGCGAACCGAGTCGGAAACTTCAAGCAGGATGTCGCCATCGCGATCCGAGCGCACCAGCTGCCAGACCGTCAGGCGGTCTTCCAGGGGCAAGGCTTCGAGGATATAGGCGATGTCGGCGGGGTGCAGATCATCGAGCTTGCGCTGCAGCTCGACGAGATTCTGGCGGTGGACCAGGTTTTCGACCAAGTCGTTGTGCGCGCCTTCCTGGCGGTGCGTCAGGTCTTCGACCACACGCTGGCGTTGCAGCAGTTCGACCACCTGGGCCAGGCGATCCTGCAGGCTTTCTTGCGCTTTTTTTACTTCTACTTCAGTCATAGGCGAACTCCACTCCCAGCAGCGGAGCACGCCGGGAGAATCAATCGGTCAGATCTTTCTGTATGAATCGTGTTAGCGAGTAACTACTGGGTAAGTCCATGGTGGTTTTCCACAAGCCCCGGCGGGGCTGACGGGCGCAATCATACACTGCTAAAGCTGTCAGATCGCTTAAATTTTTGGCCAGAACAATCGTTTGCGCGATAAAGCTGGGACAACGCATGAAGCTATCAGTGCGACGGCGGCTCTGGCGTTTAAAGCACATTTGTTGTGTGCGTAGATGTGTTTGCGATGCCTGATCGAATTTGGCGCCGCACCAGCGGCCTCAAGCTACACCACAAACATTACAGAAGAGCTTAGATCGACATGGCCAACAATTCAGTGGCGCAGAAAAACAAAAAGCCCGCTCAACTGAGCGGGCTTCTTGATGGGATATGGCGGACTCAGCAGGATTCGAACCTGCGACCGCTCGGTTCGTAGCCGAGTACTCTATCCAGCTGAGCTATGAGTCCGTGTTGGTAGTTTTAGACCAGGTTACCACTGGTTGACTGAAGCAGCTGTGCAAGCAGAGCCACTTCAAGAAAGTGGCGGACTCAGCAGGATTCGAACCTGCGACCGCTCGGTTCGTAGCCGAGTACTCTATCCAGCTGAGCTATGAGTCCGCGATTGGAAGTTTTATACCAGTTACCGCTGGTTGACTGAAGCAGCTGTGCAAGCAGAGCCACTTCAAGAAAGTGGCGGACTCAGCAGGATTCGAACCTGCGACCGCTCGGTTCGTAGCCGAGTACTCTATCCAGCTGAGCTATGAGTCCGCGATTGGTAGTTTTAGACCAGTTACCACTGGTTGATTGAAGCAGCCTTGCAAACAAAGCCACTTCAAAAGTGGCGGACTCAGCAGGATTCGAACCTGCGACCGCTCGGTTCGTAGCCGAGTACTCTATCCAGCTGAGCTATGAGTCCGTGTCTTGCCGCGCATTATAGGTCGCTGAAACATTTTTGCAAGAACGTTTTCGTTTAAAAACAACTACTTAGCGTTCCTACCGTTTACAGCGCCCTACGCAAATAATGGCGGTGAAGGGGGGATTCGAACCCCCGATACCCTTATGAGGTATACTCCCTTAGCAGGGGAGCGCCTTCGGCCACTCGGCCACCTCACCGCAACACGAGGCGAATATTAAACAGGATCTTCCTCGCTTGCAACCCTTTTTTTTAAAAAAACTTCAAAAGAATTAAAGGCTTGGCTCCTCGTCCTTCTCTTTCTTGATCCGCAGGTAGATTTCCTCGCGGTGAACAGCCACTTCTTTCGGGGCGCTGACGCCAATACGCACCTGGTTGCCTTTGACGCCAAGCACCGTCACGGTGATCTCGCCGTCTCCAATGATCAGGCTCTCGGCGCACCGACGAGTCAGAATCAACATAGCTTTCTCCTTACGCAAAACATTCAGGGGTAACAGTCTTTGGTATCGGGGCCTAGTCGTGGACGACGACCAGGCCCCGGTTACTCGCCACACAGGGCAGGACAGGCCATGCGTGGCGAGCAGAAACGCGAAGGGCGCGGCAAGCCGCGCCCTTCCTGGCAGCGCCTTACTCGCCCTGTCGCACAGGTGCGTCGAGCTCGAACGCGGTGTGCAGCGCGCGCACGGCCAGCTCCAGGTACTTCTCTTCGATCACTACCGAAACCTTGATCTCGGAGGTGGAGATCATCTGGATGTTGATGCTCTCCTTGGCCAGCGCTTCGAACATGCGGCTGGCAACACCGGCGTGCGAACGCATGCCGACGCCAACGATCGAGACCTTGGCGATCTTGGTGTCGCCGATCACTTCACGGGCACCGATTTCGCGGGCAGTGTTTTCCAGCACGTTTTTCGCGCTCTCGTACTCGTTGCGGTGTACGGTGAAGGTGAAGTCGGTGGTGTTATCGTGGGCAACGTTCTGCACGATCATGTCGACTTCGATGTTCGAAGCGCTGATCGGGCCGAGGATCTTGAAGGCCACACCCGGGGTGTCCGGCACGCCGCGAATGGTCAGCTTGGCTTCATCACGGTTGAAGGCGATACCGGAAATGATCGGCTGTTCCATGGATTCCTCTTCATCAATGGTAATGAGGGTACCCGGACCCTCCTTGAAGCTGTGCAGCACGCGCAGCGGTACGTTGTACTTGCCGGCGAACTCCACCGAACGGATCTGCAGCACCTTGGAACCGAGGCTGGCCATTTCCAGCATCTCTTCGAAGGTGATCTTCTCCAGGCGACGGGCCTGTGGCACAACGCGCGGGTCGGTGGTGTAGACGCCATCGACGTCGGTGTAGATCTGGCACTCGTCAGCCTTCAGCGCCGCCGCCAGGGCCACGCCGGTGGTGTCGGAGCCGCCACGGCCCAGGGTGGTGATGCTGCCGTGCTCGTCGACGCCCTGGAAGCCTGCTACCACGACCACGCGGCCTTCCTTGAGGTCGGCACGAATCTTCTGGTCGTCGATCTGCAGGATGCGCGCCTTGTTGTGCGAGCTGTCGGTGAGGATGCGCACCTGGTTGCCGGTGTAGGACACCGCTGGCACACCACGCTTGATCAAGGCCATGGTCAGCAGGGCGATGGTGACCTGCTCACCGGTCGACACGATCACGTCCAGTTCACGCGGAACCGGCTGATCGGTGATCTGCTTGGCCAGGTCGATCAGGCGATTGGTTTCACCGCTCATGGCCGACAGCACAACCACCAGGTCGTCGCCCGCTTCACGGTGTTTCTTGACCTTTTCGGCTACCTGCTCGATCCGCTCGATGGAACCGACAGAGGTGCCGCCAAATTTCTGTACGATCAACGCCATTTCAATGGTGCCTCAGCCCATACAGGGCCCCAAAAAACAATCCAACATGAAGAAGCCGGCGACTAGACCGCCGGCCCCTTCATCTCAAAGTCCCTGCTCTGCGAATGGCACGGCCAGCGCCAGGGCCTGGTCCAGTGCAGCGACGTCGACGCCACCACCCTGGGCCATGTCCGGACGGCCACCGCCCTTGCCACCCACCGCCGCAGCGGCTTGTTTCATCAGATCGCCAGCCTTGAGTTGGCTGGAGAGGTCTTTGGTCACGCCGGCCACCAGCACAACCTTGCCCTCATGCTCGCTGCCCAGCAGGATCACTGCGTGGCCGAGCTTGTTCTTCAACTGATCGACCAGGGCCAGCAAGGCCTTGCCGTCCTGCCCATCCAGGCGGGCGGCGAGGACCTTGGCACCCTTGACCTCAACAGCCGCGTTGGAGAGATCGTCCCCGGCGGCGCTGGCGGCTTTGGCCTGCAGCTGTTCCAGCTGCTTCTCCAGCTGGCGGTTGCGCTCGAGCACAGCCGACAGCTTGTCGATCAGGTTGTCGCGGTTACCTTTGACCAGTTGCGCGGCTTCCTTGACCTGCTCTTCGGCAGCGTTCAGGTAGGCCAACGCAGCGGCGCCGGTAACTGCTTCGATACGGCGTACGCCAGAGGCCACGCCGCCTTCGCTGATGATCTTGAACAGGCTGATATCACCGGTGCGCTTGGCGTGGATACCGCCGCACAGCTCTACCGAGAAATCACCACCCATGCTCAGCACACGCACGGTGTCGCCGTACTTCTCGCCGAACAGCGCCATGGCACCTTTGGCCTTGGCGGTTTCGATGTCGGTCAGTTCGGTTGTCACCGGGGTGTTCTTGCGCACTTCGCGGTTGACGATGTCTTCCAGGGCCTTGATCTGCTCTGGCTTCAGCGCCTCGAAGTGGCTGAAGTCGAAACGCAGGCGCTGGCTGTCAACCAGCGAGCCCTTCTGCTGTACGTGTTCGCCCAGCACCTGGCGCAGCGCTTCGTGCAGCAGGTGGGTGGCGGAGTGGTTCAGCGAGGTAGCGTGCTGCACGTCGGCATCGACCTTGGCCTCGACTGGCGAACCGATTACCAGCGCACCGCTGGCGACCACGCCGTGGTGCAGGAAGGCACCGCCAGTCTTGGTGGTGTCGCGCACGTCGAAGCGCGCAGCGCCGGCCTGCAGGAAGCCGGTATCACCCACCTGGCCACCGGATTCGGCGTAGAACGGCGTGCGGTCGAGCACGACCACGCCCTGCTCGCCTTCACCCAACTGGTCGACGGCCTGGCCGTCCTTGTACAGGGCGATGATCTTGCCCTGGCCTTCGGTGGCGTCGTAGCCGAGGAATTCAGTGGCGCTGTCAACCTTGACCACGCTGTTGTAATCCATGCCGAAGGCGCTGGCGGACCGCGCACGCTCACGCTGGGCGTCCATCTCGCGCTCGAAGCCGGCTTCGTCGATGGTCAGCTCGCGCTCACGGGCGATGTCGGCAGTCAGGTCCATCGGGAAGCCGTAGGTGTCATACAGCTTGAACACCACGTCGCCCGGTACCACGTCGCCTTTCAGCTGGGCCAGGTCCTGCTCGAGGATGCGCAGGCCTTGCTCGAGGGTCTTGGCGAACTGCTCTTCTTCAGCCTTCAGCACGCGCTCGATGTGCGCTTGCTGGCTCTTCAGCTCAGGGAAGGCTTCGCCCATTTCGGCGGCCAGTGCGGCAACGATCTGGTAGAAGAAGCTGCCCTTGGCGCCCAGTTTGTTGCCGTGGCGGCAGGCACGACGAATGATGCGACGCAGCACATAGCCACGGCCTTCGTTGGACGGCAGCACACCGTCGGCGATCAGGAAACCGCACGAGCGAATGTGGTCGGCGACCACTTTCAGCGACGCCTGGCCATCATTGCTGCAACCGATGGCCTTGGCCGCAGCTGCCAGCAAGTTCTGGAACAGGTCGATCTCGTAGTTCGAGTGCACGTGCTGCAGCACGGCGCTGACGCGCTCCAGGCCCATACCGGTGTCCACCGACGGCGCTGGTAGCGGGTGCAGCACGCCGTCGGCGGTGCGGTTGAACTGCATGAAGACGTTGTTCCAGATCTCGATGTAGCGGTCGCCGTCTTCTTCTGGCGAGCCGGGTGGGCCGCCCCAGATGTCCGCGCCGTGGTCGTAGAAGATCTCGGTGCACGGGCCGCACGGGCCAGTGTCACCCATGGTCCAGAAGTTGTCGGAGGCGTAAGGGGCGCCTTTGTTGTCGCCGATGCGTACCATGCGCTCGGCCGGCACGCCAATTTCCTTGGTCCAGATGTCGTAGGCTTCGTCGTCAGTGGCGTAGACGGTGACCCAGAGCTTTTCCTTGGGCAGGTTCAGCCATTGTGCCGACGTCAGGAAGGTCCAGGCGAAGGTGATGGCGTCGCGCTTGAAATAGTCGCCGAAGCTGAAGTTGCCCAGCATTTCGAAGAAGGTATGGTGACGCGCGGTGTAACCGACGTTTTCCAGGTCGTTGTGCTTGCCACCGGCGCGCACGCACTTCTGGCTACTGACAGCACGGGTGTAGGCACGCTTCTCCGCGCCGAGGAAGCAGTCCTTGAACTGGTTCATGCCGGCATTGGTGAACAGCAGGGTCGGGTCGTTGTTCGGGATCAACGAACTGGAGGCGACTCGGGTATGTCCCTGCTCTTCGAAGAAGCGAAGGAAGGCTTCACGGATTTCTGCGCTTTTCATAGGTTCTTCCACGGAAACGGCGGCCGTTTGGGCTGATACGTCGAATCGACGAAACGACGGCAAAGGGCGCCATTATATCCAGCCTGAACGGCGGATGCAGTGTGTTTATACGCCCGAAACGGTCAATCGGCACGAAATCGTCATTTCGGACTTCAAAGTGGAGGCTATACGGTTCAGCGCCTCGTCACAACGCCCCCTCCTCGTCCATCTTGCCCCTAGATAAGTACCACTCCTCGCCTGCACAACCCTTTAGCTTTGGCCGCAGCGACAACCACCGCCCCCCATTCACAGCAAGCGAGCCTTCTCATGCACCCCAACCCCGTCTATTTCATTTCTGGCAGGACCAGCGGCTTTCAACAGCAGGCAGACACGTCCATCGATGGCCAAGCCGTTCATCGTTTCTACGAATACCGGGACGACAAGATAGACGTCCTTCTCGAACAGGCATGGTTCGATCAGGGCCAGATCCCGGGCAAGCACCACATGGTGATTCAGAGCCATGCCTCGGCGGTCGATGTCGACATTTCCACCTACGATTGCCACCTCAAAGCCATTGTCGGCAACAAGAGGTTCATCCTCGCGCCTACCCACAGACAAACCCTCATCATCAGAACAGCATCGGGTGAGGCCAACGTCCGCGTGGCGAAGGACGTGAAGACGCCTGTGATCATTCAGGCCGCAAAAGGCCGCGCGCACATCACCACCGGCGGCGGCATCACCGAGGTCTTCACCGGCAGCAGCGATGCACAAATCAACGTGGGTCAGGGGCTGACATTCATCAAGCGTGGCTCGGCGAGCGGCGGTATCGGCGGTCATATCCAGGGAATCGACGGTCATATCCTGGTCGACGACCCCCATGAATCAGTCATTTATGCCCGTAACCAGGCGGGTGACGCCCGCTTCGAGCAACCCCTCTCCGCCCCGCTCGCCGCACTCGCCAACAACACACTCGACATACAAGGCAGCGATACCTTCAAACAGGCCGTTCACAACCACCTGGTGTTTCTTTGCCACACAGATTGCGGCCAGCAACTTCTGACTCAACTGGCGAAACGGTCCTGGATAAGGGTCACCGAAACACAGCTGGCCACCCGTTTCGACGTCTACACATCAGACCCGACCGACAATGACCATTACCTGCGACGAGACAGCAAACTGGAGTGGGTAGCCGGCTTGCCGGCCGAGGGCGGAAACCTGGCACTCAACCTGACGCGCTCGGACAGCGACAATTTGCCGCTGCTCGACTTTTACCGTTGCTTGTGCGAAGCGTACAGCGCCTTCAACGGTACGACGGTACCTGGCCACACCTCAATAAGCACTATCGATCGCAGGCAGATCCAGGTCGACAACGCACACCTGCAAGCAATTGGCCTGCCGAGCGGCCCTCTGTACGATTTCGACAATAACCCCGACACGGCGCCAACCGACACCAACCCGTCACCCTTCAACGAAAACGCGCTGCGAATGGAACTGGGCCTGCCAGTACGCACCTACTACTGAGCGAGCCCATGTGGTGCGCCGGGACGCGCGCCACCTCCGCCATCAGCCCAGCCGCTGCCCCGAATCCGGCACAATGAGAATCCCCGCGCGCAAGCCGTTCTTCACCCTGGGGTTGGGGAAGATGATGCGCGCGCCCTCCTCCTCGACCACCCAGCGCGTCTCGGCCAGGTCTTCGGCCAGCAGGTAACCCTTGCTCAACTCGGAAAAGTTCTCGATGTCCGCCGGCAAATGCAGGTGGAAACTGTCGCTGTGCTTGATGATTTCGCGGGCGACGCTGAACAGCTGCAGGCCATCCAGCGAGCCTTCACCCTCTGGCTCGGTGCCTTCGATGATCTGGATCAGGCGCTGCTCCAGCCGGTCGAGGTTGACCTGCTCGTTCTGGCCAAACGGGCGGGCCTTGCCCAGCTCCAGGGTGAAGGCTTCGGCCTCCAGCTGTTCGTAGGTAAAGGCACTGAAAGTGATGGAGGATTTGCTTTGCAGCAGCACCGCCTCCATGCCGGCTGCCGCCAGGCGCGCCAGTTCGCGACGGGAGTGCTTGCGCCCCTCTTTATAGGGGTACAAGGCAAATTGCTCGATCTTCGAACCACGGATGGCGGTATGCAGGTCGTAATGCAGGCGGCTGCGCCCCGGCTTGCTGAAGAACACCCGGGCGAACTGCTCCAGCTCGGCGGCACGCAATGCCTCGAAACCACTGGAAAGCTCATGGCGGCCATTGAACAGCCGGTTGATGTCCTGCTCGATGAAGCGCTCGCCCTTGCGGATAGCCGCCGGGTTGCCGAACAGGAACAGCAGCCGTGCCTTGGGTTTGATCTTGCCGTTGGCCACGCCGTGCAGCAGCCGTTCGAGCAATTCGATTGGCGCCGTTTCGTTGCCATGGATGCCAGCAGACAACAGCAAGTCCAGCCCGCAATCATCGCTTTCGGCGGGGCGCACTTCGAGCGCGCCCTCCCCCAGCCAACGCAAACGCGCGCCCTTGGGTGTCACTTGGGTCTTCTCGGCCGGTTCGTGATCGGTGAGGGTCAGCTCAAGCAATTTGCCAAGGGCGAGCATAGGGGCTTCCTTAGTGGTGGTGGCCGCAGTCAGGGCCATGGACGTGATCGTCGTCTTCGCCAACCTCAGCCGGCTCCATTTCCAGCTGCAGGCTGACCAGGTTGGTGGCCATCGGGCGCAGCAGCAGGTTGGCGTATTCGGTGTCGTCTTCGTCGACGTCCACACCGATCAGCAGCTGGCCACGGCCGTCCTGCTGAATCCACACTTCCTTGCCTTGCCAAACCACGGCAAAGCGGGTGCAGGAGGTTTCCAGCTGGGTGCCGTCTTCATCTTCGAGGATCAGGCGCAGGGCGTCGGTCATTGCAAAGTCTCTCTTCAAGGTTGGCGTTGGAACGGGTATACCGAGCCCAACTTCAGGATCTGGGTCAATTCGTCCAGTGCCGTACGGCATTCCACCAGCAGTTGCGGGTCGGCCAGGTCCGCTTCGCCCAGGCGATCGCGGTAATGCTTGTCGACCCACTGCACCAGGGTGTCGTACAGCGGGGCGGTCATGATAACGCCTTGGTTGACCGCCGCCAGTTCCGATTCCTTCAACGCTACACGCAAACGCAGGCAAGCCGGGCCGCCGCCGTTCTGCATGCTTTGCTTGAGGTCGAATACCTTGACCTCCTTCACCGGGCCACCCTGGCTGGTCAGCTGGCCCAGGTAGGCCCAGACCCGCTCATTGTTGCGGCACTCTTCCGGCACCACCAGCAGCATGGAACCGTCATCGCGGCTGAGCAGCTGGCTGTTGAACAGGTATGAGCGCACGGCATCCTCTACCGCCACCTCTGCCCGCGGTACACAGATGGCCTGGAAGGTGCCACCCTTGCTGGCCAGTTTAGCTCGCAGCTGGCCAAGCACCGCGTCGGTCTCGAGGAAAGCGTCCTCGTGGTAGAACAGCACCTCGCCGTTGCCCACCGAAATCACATCGTTATGGAACACGCCCTGGTCGATCACTGCAGGGTTCTGTTGAGCGTAGACCACCCCGCCATCGCTCAGCCCATGCAGCCGGGCCACGGCCTGCGAGGCTTCCAGGGTTTGCCGGGCCGGGTACTTCTGCGGCGCCGGGTAACGGCTGTCGAAGGCACTGCGGCCATAGACGAAGAACTCCACACCCGCGTCGCCATAGGCACGGCAGAAACGCGTGTGGTTGGCCGCGCCCTCGTCACCGAACTGTGCCACGGCAGGCAATGCTTCGTGGTGGGCAAAGTGTTTCTCGTTGTTGAACATGGCGCCCAGCACACGGCTGGTGGTCGGGTGCTCAATGCTGCGGTGATACTTGCAGTTCAGGTTGGCGGCGGTGAAATGCACGCGGCCATCTGCAGTGTCGGCACTGGGGCTGACCGTGGCGGCGTTGGCCACCCACATGCTCGACGCCGAGCAGCTGGCCACCAGCAGAGGCATGGCCTCTTTGGCAGCACGCTGGATCACCTCGGCATCGCTGCCGCTAAAGCCCAGGCGGCGCAGCGCGGCCACATCCGGGCGCTCCTGGGGCGCCAACACGCCCTGCTTGAAGCCCATGTCGGCCAGGGCTTTCATTTTCGCCAGGCCCTGGCGCGCGGCTTCGCGCGGGTTGGAACCCTGCTGGCTGTTGCTCTGCGAAGCCACGTTGCCGTAAGACAGGCCGCCATAGTTGTGGGTAGGCCCCACCAGGCCATCAAAATTCACTTCATAGGATTTCATCGGCTAGGCTCCGTGACCTGTTGTTATAGGGTGACGCCCGGCGTCAGGGTCGCCGGCAAGGCAAGGCTGGCGGTCTCCAGCGAAGCCACGGGGTAAGCGCAGTAGTCTGCCGCGTAATAGGCACTGGCCCGATGGTTGCCACTGGCACCCACGCCACCGAACGGCGCACTGCTGGCGGCGCCGGTCAGTTGCTTGTTCCAGTTGACGATACCGGCGCGGCTGCGCAGCCAGAAGTACTGGTAGCGGGCACGCGAGTCGGAGAGCAACCCGGCGGCGAGACCGTACTGGGTGTTGTTGGCTTCATCGATGGCAGCATCGAAATCGGCATAACGGATCACCTGCAGCAGCGGGCCGAAGAACTCTTCGTCCGGGCGCTCGGCCACGGCCGTGACATCGACAATGCCCGGGGTCAGCAACGCGGCACCGGCCTGCGGCTGGGTCATTTCCAGCAGCTTCACGCCACCTTTGGCGGCCAGTTCGGCCTGGGCCGTAATCAGCGCCTGCGCCGCCTGCAGCGAAATGACCGAGCCCATGAACGGCGCTGGCTGCTCATCGAACGCACCCACCGTGATGGTTTTGCACACCTCGACCAGGCGCACGATCAGCGCATCACCCCAGGCGCCTTGCGGCACCAGCAGGCGCCGCGCGCAGGTGCAACGCTGGCCGGCGGAGATGAACGCCGACTGGATGATGGTGTACACCGCAGCGTCCAGGTCCCTCACCTCGTCTACCACGAGCGGGTTGTTGCCGCCCATTTCCAGGGCCAGGATCTTGTCCGGGCGACCGGCGAACTGCTGGTGCAGCAGGTTGCCGGTGCGGCTGGAACCCGTGAAGAACAGGCCATCGATCCCCGGGTTGGCGGCCAGCGCCACACCGGTTTCACGCGCGCCCTGCACCAGGTTCAGCACGCCCGCCGGCAGGCCGGCGGCGATCCAGCAGTTGACGGTCAGCTCGGCAACCTTGGGCGTCAGCTCGCTGGGCTTGAACACCACGCAGTTACCCGCCAACAGCGCCGGCACGATATGGCCATTGGGCAGATGACCAGGGAAGTTGTAGGGGCCGAACACCGCCACCACGCCATGGGGCTTGTGCCGCAGCACGGCCGTGGCATCAGCCAGCGGGCCGCTCTTTTCCCCGGTGCGCTCGCGGTAGCTTTGTACCGAGATCGCCACCTTGTTGATCATGCTGGTGACTTCGGTCGCCGATTCCCACAGGGGCTTGCCGGTTTCCTCACCGATGCACTGGGCCAAGGCTTCGGCATGCTTTTTCAGCTGCTCGGCGAACTTCTCCAGCACGTCGATACGCGCTTCGAGGCTCAGTTGCGCCCACGCCGGAAAGGTCTGACGGGCTGCCTGGACGGCGGCGTCCACCTGGCTGGCGTCAGCGCCCTGCCCTTGCCAGATGACAGCCTGGGTCACCGGGTTCAGCGACTGCAGGGCTTCGCCCTGCCCCGCCAGCCAATTGCCTGCGATGTAATGCGTGGTCATTTACTGGGCCTCCCGGCTGGCCGATAGCGGCACGGCACGCACGTTGTCGCCGGCACCCATGCGCAGACGCTTGGCGGTCAACGGGTCGACCACCAAGGTACCGGCGGCCAGCCGCGCAGGCGCGGCAGTGATGCGGCAATCGTCGCGTTTGCGGTTGTGGATGATGTAAGGGGTGGCGTCGTCGCCCGGCGTGCCCACCGCCAGCACCAGCGTCTGGCTCTCGCGCACCGCGCGGATCTTGGCGGTATCACACTCGATGGCCGGGCCTGCGTCGAAGATGTCGACATAGCCCTGGTAGTTGAAGCCTTCCTGCTTGAGCATGGCCAGCGCCGGCTCGGTGTCGACGTGCACGCGGCCGATCACGTCGCGCGCCGCCTCGGACAGGAAGCAGGTGTACAGGGGGAACTTGGGCATCAGCTCGGCGATGAACGACTTGTTGCCAACACCGGTCAGGTAGTCCGCCTGGCTGAACTCCATCTTGAAGAAATGCCGGCCAAGGCTTTCCCAGAAAGGCGAACGCCCCTGCTCGTCGGACATGCCGCGCATTTCGGCAATGATCTTCTTGCCAAACAGCTCCGGGAACTCGGCAATGAACAGCATCCGCGCACGCGACAGCAGGCGGCCATTGAGCCCGGAGCGGTGATCGCTGCGCAGGAACAGCGAGCACAGCTCGGAATTGCCGGTCAGGTCGTTGGCAAGGAACAGGGTGGGGATTTCGCGATAGATCTTAAGCTCCTGCGAAGCACTGACGGTAAGGCCGACCCGATAGTTGTACCAAGGCTCGCGCAGGCCGACGGCACCGGCGATGGCACTGATGCCGACCACCAGTCCTTCGTCGTTTTCCAGCACGAACAGGTAATCGGTGTCGCCACGCTCGGCTTCGCCACGGAAGCTCTTTTCCGCCCAGCCAACGCGATGCCCCAGGCGTTCTTCGTTGGCCGGCAGCGTGGTCAGCCCGGTGGTGCCGGTGCTGCGTGCCAATTCGATCAACGCAGGCAAATCGCTGCTGCGTACAGGACGAACGATCATGCTATCTCCTTGTGCGGCGGCGTCGGCCGGCGCAAAACTCTTCTAACGCATCAATCCCGAAACGTCTGTTACCAGACCTCAGACCGCGACCAGGCGCACGCTGCCACCTTCGCCCACACCCAGCGCATCGGCCGCAGCCAGGCTCAGGCACACCGGTTTGCCGGGCACCCAGTCGAGGTCCAGCAGCACCGCGCGGTAGTCCTGCAACTGGCCATTGCACACCAGATACGGGCGCCCGCCCTTGCCCGGGGCGTCCTCGATTTTCACCGGCGCCGACCGGCTCTGGGCGATCGAGCGAATGCCCGAGGTGCGCGCATGCAGGGTCGGGCCGCCGTCGAAGATGTCGATGTAGTGCTCGGTTTCGAAGCCTTCGCGCATGAGGATGTCGAAGGTGATCTGCGCGCGCGGGTGCACCTGGCCCATGGCTTCCTGCGCCTCATCGGGCAGCAGCGGCACGTAGATCGGGTAGTGCGGCATCAGTTCGGCGAGGAAGGTGCGGCTCTTCAGGCCACACAGGCGCTCGGCGTCGGAGTAGTTGAGGTCGAAGAAATTGCGGCCGATGGCATCCCAGAACGGCGATTCGCCATTCTCGTCGCTGTAGCCGACGATTTCGGTCACTACCGAGTCGGCGAAACGCTCCGGGTGCGCGGCCATGAACAGCAGGCGACCGCGCGAATTGAGCTCGGCCCAGCCGCTGTTCACCAGCTCCGGCAATACATAGAAGCTGGTCAGCAGGCTGTTGCCGGTCAGGTCATGACACAACGACAGCACGTGGATCTTGTTGTGGATCTTCAGCTCGCGCGAGGCGTGCACGAAGGTCTCGTTACGAAAACTATAGAAAGGCTCGGAATACCCAGCCGAAGCGACAATGGCCGAGCAGCCTGCCAGTTTGCCAGTCTCGCTGTCTTCGAGCACAAAGAAATAGCTTTCCTCGCCGTTGAAGCTGACCTCGGCGGCGAAGGAAGTCTCGGAAGCGGCGATCTTGTCGCCCAGGCGAGCAGCGTCGTCCGGCAGCGAGGTGACACCAATGGGGCTGTCTGCAGCCATGCGCTGCACTTCGTTCAGATCAGCCATTTGCGCGGGGCGCATCACCAGCATGGTGTCACTCCTTTGGAATACGGGCCGCTCACGGCGGCACGGAAAAACGGCAGGTACACGGGCACCTGCAGTGGAATCGGGTATCGCCGGCCAGGCCCGGGAATGGCCTTTGCCGGCGAAGGTGGCGCAGGCGGGTCAGCCCTTGGTCAGGGTGGCCACGGCGCGCTCGAAGCGGTCCAGGCCTTCGTCGATGTCGGCGTCTTCAACCACCAGGCTTGGCGCAAAACGCACCACGTCCGGGCCGGCCTGCAGCACCATCACGCCTTCTTTCTCGGCGGCGTTGAGCACGTCCTTGGCCTTGCCTTGCCAGGCCTCGGTCAGCACGCAGCCGAGCAGCAGGCCGACGCCACGCACCTGGGAGAACAGGCTGTACTTCTGGCCAATCTGTTCCAGGCGGGTCTTGAAACGTGCGTGCTTGGCCTTGATGCCGGCCAGGGTTTCAGGGGTATTGACCACATCCAGCACCGCGCAGGCGACGGCGCAGCCCAGCGGGTTGCCGCCGTAAGTGGTGCCGTGGGTGCCGACGGCCAGGTGCTTGGCCAGTTCGGTGGTGGTCAGCATGGCGCCGATAGGGAAGCCACCGCCCAGGCTCTTGGCACTGGTCAGGATGTCGGGCGTCACGCCGTAGTGCTGGTAGGCATACAGCGAACCGGTACGGCCCACGCCGGTCTGCACTTCGTCGAAGATCAGCAGGGCGTTGTGCGCGTCGCACAGCTTGCGAGCGCCTTCCAGGTAAGCCAGGTCGGCCGGTACCACGCCGCTTTCGCCCTGGATCGGTTCAATCACCACGGCGCAGGTCTTGTCGGAAATCTGGGCTTTCAGTGCTTCCAGGTCGTTGTACGGCACGTGGCTGATGCCGGTGATCTTCGGGCCAAAACCGTCGGAGTACTTAGGCTGGCCACCGACGCTGACGGTGAACAGGGTACGGCCGTGGAAGCTGTTCACGGTGGCGATGATTTCGTGCTTTTCCGGGCCAAAGCGGTCATGGGCGACGCGACGGGCCAGCTTGAACGCGGCCTCGTTGGCCTCGGCGCCGGAGTTGCAGAAGAACGCCCGGTCGGCAAAGGTGGCGTCCACCAGCTTGTGGGCCAGGCGCAGGGCCGGCTCGTTGGTGAACACGTTGGATACGTGCCAGAGGGTGTTGGCCTGGTCGGTCAGGGCCTTGACCAGTGCCGGATGGCAGTGGCCCAGGGCATTTACCGCGATGCCACCGGCAAAGTCGATCAACTCGCGACCCGACTGGTCCCACACACGGGAACCCTCGCCTCGCACAGGAATGAAGGCCGCCGGAGAATAGTTGGGGACCATGACCTGGTCGAAATCGGCACGTTGCACCGGGGCTTGCTCAACGGACATCTGAGTCTCCTGAAGAGGAACGCTGGCCTGGAAGTGGGCGAGCGATGGGGGGATTGTAAGGACTGATCCGCGCCTGTCCTTGCGGCCAAGCGACAACTTGTTACAGCGCAAAACCCAGTTTTGACAAGGCTTTCGGCAATGCGACAAACACTGTCGCAATCGCGCAGTGTACGGGAGAGAGGATGCTGGGTGAACGGGTGTTCACATAGGTTTGTGGGAGACGGGGATGTTCGGCGATGTTGATGTGTTGCCTGTGAGATCGAGCGCCGCCCGCGCGGCGCTTCGCAGCACAAGGCTGCTCCTACATCTGTTTCGGGCCAATTATTCCTGTGGGTATTGCGCGCGAACGCCTTGGTGCATGGCTCGATATCGCGTCAGGCAAACAAGGCGGTCGCGTGCGTTGGTGCAGGCGTGACTGGCCGGAAACAGATGTAGGAGCAGCCTTGTGCTGCGAAGCGCCGCGCGGGCGGCGCTCGATTTCCGCCCCACCATCACCCCCAAGGCATACACCCCGGGCCCCACGCATCATGTCAGCCCTTTTCGGCAGGCGCCGAGCTCAGTTCGAATGGGCTGCTGCTACGCCGCTGATTCCGGTCTTCCCGCGGCGTGGCGCCAAAGAAGTTGCGATAGGCACTGGAAAAATGCGGCCCCGAGGAGAAGCCACAGGACAAGCCGATCTGGATGATCGACTTACTGGTCTGCATCAGCATCTGCCGCGCCTTGTTCAGCCGTAGCTCCAGGTAGTACTGGCTCGGCACGCGGTTCAGGTACTGCTTGAAGATGCGCTCCAGCTGCCGACGCGACACGCACACATGCTGGGCAATCTCGTCAGTGGTCAGCGGCTCTTCGATGTTGGCTTCCATCAACAGCACCGCCTGGGTCAGCTTGGGATGGCTAGAGCCCAGGCGGTTCTGCAGCGGAATGCGCTGACGCTCGCCCCCCTCGCGGATGCGCTCCACCACCAGCTCTTCCGACACTGCCCCCGCCAGTTCCGCCCCGTGATCACGGGCCAGCACTGCCAGCAACAGGTCGGCCACGGCGATGCCGCCACAGGCAGTCATGCGATCACGATCCCAGTCGAACAAGTGACTGGTGGCAATGACCTTGGGGAAGCGTTCGGCAAAATCGTCCTGCCAGCGCCAGTGCACCGCAGCCCGGTAACCGTCGAGCAGGCCCAGCATCGCCAGCGGATACACCCCGGCAGCCAGGCCACCGACCGTGCAGCCACTGCGCGCCAGCTGCTTGAGCGCAGTCGACAAGGCAGCCCCTACCGCCGCAGGCGGCTCGTCAGCGAGCAGGAACAGTTTGTGGCAACCCTCCAGGCGGCCGGTCCACGGCTCGCCCGGCAGGCGCCACTCCCCCTCTGGCGCGGGCTCCGCCTGCAGGAAGGCCAGTTCGTAGACCACATCCGGATGCACCCGCTGCGCCACCTGCAACACTTCCTCGGCCAGCGCCAGGGTCAAGGGCCTGGTGCTGGGCCAGATGAGAAAACCGATTCGCTGGGTGGTCATAGGGTGCGGTCCGAAACCTGAGGTCGTTCGAGTCTGTGCGCCGGGTCAGGCTGCGCTCGCAGCGCAGCATGCCCTATTCTGGTGCAAAAATGCAGCTTTTACTTCAGGCTGCCGGAGAGGAACTGCTTCAGGCGCTCCGACTGCGGGTTGGCCAATACTTCGCGTGGGCAGCCCGCCTCTTCCACCAAACCTTTGTGCAGGAACACCAGCTGATTGGAGACCTCGCGAGCAAAGCCCATTTCGTGGGTCACCACCACCATGGTCCGGCCTTCCTGAGCCAGCGCCTGCATGACCTTGAGCACATCACCCACCAGCTCCGGGTCGAGCGCCGAAGTCGGCTCGTCGAACAGCATAACCTCTGGCTCCACGGCCAGGGCCCGGGCAATTGCCACACGCTGTTGCTCGCCACCCGACATATGCCCGGGGAAGGCGTCCTTGCGGTGGGAGACACCCACCTTGGCCAGGTAGTGCTCGGCCTTTTCAAGGGCTTCTTTCTTGTTCATACCCAGCACGTGTACCGGCGCCTCGATCACATTCTCCAGCGCCGTCATGTGCGACCACAGGTTGAAGTGCTGGAACACCATCGACAGGCGCGAGCGCATGCGCTGCAGCTGGCGCGGGTCGGAGGCCTTCAGCGCGCCGTCCTTGCCGGCCACCAGCTTGAGCTCTTCGTTGTTGAGCAGGATTTTGCCGGCGTGCGGCTGCTCCAGCAGGTTGATGCAGCGCAGGAAGGTCGACTTGCCCGAACCACTGGAGCCGATGATGCTGATGACGTCGCCGGCCTTGGCCGCCAGGGAAACACCCTTGAGCACTTCATGGCTGCCGTAGCGCTTGTGCAGGTCTTGGACTTCGAGTTTGTACATGCTGTCGATTCTCACAAAGCGGTCAGTGCTTGCGCGGCGCCAGGTAGCCGAGCCAGCGGCGTTCGGCCATCTTGAACAGGCGCACCAGGATGAAGGTCAGGCACAGGTAGAACACGCCCGCCGTGATGTAGGCCTCGAAAGGCAGGTAGTACTGGGCATTGACCGTGCGTGCGGCACCGGTGATGTCGATCAGGGTGACGATCGACGCCAGGCTGGTGGTTTGCAGCATCATGATCACTTCGTTGCTGTACTGCGGCAGCGCCCGGCGCAGGGCCGACGGCAGCAGGATGCGCCGGTACATCTTCATGCGCGACATGCCCATGGCCTTGGCCGCCTCGATCTCGCCGTGGGGCGTGGCCTTGAGGCTGCCGGCGATGATTTCTGCGGTGTAGGCACTGGTGTTGACACCGAACGCCAGGCAGGCGCAGAACGTGGCGCTGGACAGCAGCGGCCAGGCGAAGCTTTCACGTACCGCCTCGAACTGCGCCAGGCCGTAGTAGATCAGGAACAGCTGCACCAGCATCGGCGTGCCGCGAATCACGTAGGTGTAGAGCCACGCCACGAGATTGACCACAGGCTGCTTCGACACGCGCATCAGGCCCAGCGGAATGGCCGCCAGCAGGCCGAAGAACAGCGAAATCGCCAGCAGCTTGAGGGTGGTCAGCAGGCCGCCGAAGTACAACGGCAATGCCTCCCAGACGACGTTGTAGTCGAAGATCATAGTTCAGCCACCTTGACGCCCACCGAGTAGCGGCGCTCGAGATACTTCAGGGCCAGCAGCGAGACGCTGGTCAGCACCAGGTACAGGGCCGCCACCGCCAGGAAGAAGGTGAAAGGCTCGCGGGTGGCATCGGCCGCCTGCTTGGCCTTGAACATCATGTCCTGCAGGCCGACGACTGAAATCAGCGCGGTGGCCTTGGTCAGCACCAGCCAGTTGTTGGTGAAACCCGGGATCGCCAGGCGAATCATTTGCGGCACCTGGATGCGGAAGAACACTTGGCGGTTGCTCATGCCATACGCCACGCCCGCTTCGGCCTGGCCCTTGGGAATACCGAGGAAGGCACCGCGGAAGGTTTCTGACAGGTACGCGCCAAAGATGAAGCCCAGCGTGCCGATACCCGCAGCCAGCGGGTTCAGGTCGATGTAGTCTTCGTAGCCGAGCAGCGGTGCCACCCGGTTGATGATGTCTTGCCCGCCGTAGAAAATCAGCAGGATCAGGACCAGGTCCGGAATACCACGGATAACGGTGGAATACAGATCGCCCAGCCAGGCCAGCCAGCGCACCGGCGACAAGCGCAGCGCCACACCGATCAGGCCGAGCACGATGGCCAGGGCCATCGACGACAGGGCGAGCTGCAGCGTCAGCCACGCCCCGTCGAGGATGACTGCCCCGTAGCCTTTCAACATGATGAGGTCCTCGACCTAGAGAATGAAAAATGGTGCAAACCTCAGAGCCTCTGCTGTTTGCACCATTGCACAGGTGAAACCCGACGTCTTAGTTCGAGTCTGGACCGTAGATGTCGAAGTTGAAGTACTTCTTCTCGATTTCTTTGTACTTGCCGTTGGCACGGATGGCGTCGATGGCCGCGTTGATGCGCTCGACGTTCGCTTTGTCACCCTTGCGCACGGCAATGCCGATACCGTCACCGAAGTACTTGGCGTCGGTGAAGGCCGGGCCTACGAAGGCAAAGCCCTTGCCGGCGTCGGTCTTGAGGAAGCCGTCTTCCAGCAGGGTGGCGTCAGCCACGGTGCCGTCGAGGCGGCCGGCTGCCACGTCCAGGTAGATTTCGTTCTGGGTGCCGTAAGGCACCACGGTGGCACCTTTGGCGCCTAGCACTTCCTTGGCGAAGCGGTCATGGATCGAGCCGCGCTGCACGCCGATCTTCTTGCCTTTGAGCTCATCCAGGCTTTCGCTGACAGCGGTGCCGTCCTTCATCACCAGGCGCGCCGGGGTCAGGTAGTAGCGCTTGGTGAAGTCGACCGACTTCTTGCGGTCGTCGGTGATCGACATGGACGACAGAATGGCGTCGATCTTGCGCACTTTCAGCGCCGGGATCAGGCCGTCGAACTCCTGCTCGACCCAGGTGCACTTTGCTTTCATCTCTTCACACAGGGCATTGCCGATGTCGTAGTCGAAACCGGCGATGCTGCCATCGGGCTGCTTGAAGGCGAAGGGTGGATAGGCAGCTTCAATGCCGATTTTCAGGGGTTTTTCATCGGCCTGCGACACCAGGGAAAACACAGACAGCGCCAGGGCGCCAAGCAGTGCGAGCTTCTTCATCAGGTAACTCCATCGGTACGGGGCAATACAAGGCAGGTAACAACTGCCCGATATGCGAATGGGTACAACGCGAGCCGCGCAGGGTTCGACCAAGGTCGCAGACCACGAGCGAGTGAGTGGCATTTTAGCGACAGCCCGGTAGTCGATATTTCTTCAAAGCGACAACTACTTACAGAAGCGCTTGAAACCGCTGCGGGCGATGTTGACAGCCAGTGCAAAATATGCAAAAGCGCAAGAAATAGAACCTATAGACCTAGCAATTCCTGGGCCTATTATTGGCAAAGCCTTGTACTACGGCAAGTGTAGCGTGCCGTGTTGCACAAAATGGCTAAGGAAACGCACCGAAACGGGCCTGATTTGTTTCTTCGCGCCCCGAACTTGTGCAGGACCGGTGACAGAACAGTTACCGATGAATGTCGGGTAACAGTAAAGCAAAAACCCCGCCGGTTGCCCGGGCGGGGTTTTGTCTGGTCGTGGTGTGTGTAAGCAGCCCTGTGGGAGCGGGCATGCCCGCGAAGCAGAGGCGCGGAGGATGGCACCGGCTGCGCCGGTGTTCGCGGGCAAGCCCGCTCCCACACAGGGCGCGCGCCCCCACAGCGCAAGCGACGAGACTATCAGGCCGAAGCCAGGTTCATGGCCTTGTGGGTATCGATCAGGTGCTGCACCACACCCGGGTCAGCCAGTGTCGAGATATCGCCCAGCGCATCGTACTCACCGGTGGCAATCTTGCGCAGGATGCGGCGCATGATCTTGCCCGAACGGGTCTTCGGCAGGCCCGGCGCCCACTGGATCACGTCCGGCGAGGCAATCGGGCCGATTTCCTTGCGCACCCAGTTTTTCAGTTCCAGGCGCAACTGCTCACTGGCCTCGACACCGGAATTGAGGGTGACATACACATAGATGCCCTGGCCCTTGATGTCGTGCGGCACACCAACCACTGCAGCCTCGGCAACTTTCGAATGCGCGACCATGGCACTTTCGATTTCGGCAGTACCCATGCGGTGACCGGAGACATTGAGCACGTCATCCACGCGACCGGTGATCCAGTAGTAGCCATCTTCGTCGCGGCGCGCACCGTCGCCGGTAAAGTACATGCCACGGAAGGTCTTGAAGTAGGTGTCGACAAAGCGGTCGTGGTCGCCGTACAGCGAACGCGACTGGCCTGGCCAGGAGTCGAGGATCACCAGGTTGCCTTCGGCCGCACCCTCGATCAGGTTACCCAGGTTGTCCACCAGGGCGGGCACCACACCAAAGAACGGGCGGGTTGCCGAGCCCGGCTTGAGGCCGGTAGCGCCCGGCAGCGGGCTGATCAGGATGCCGCCGGTTTCGGTCTGCCACCAGGTGTCGACGATCGGGCAACGCTCCTTGCCTACAGTCTTGTAGTACCAGTTCCACGCTTCAGGGTTGATCGGCTCGCCCACCGAGCCAAGCAGACGCAGGCTGGAACCATCGGCCCCTTCAACAGCGGCCTGCCCTTCGGCCATCATCGCGCGGATGGCGGTTGGCGCGGTGTAGAGGATGTTGACCTTGTGCTTGTCGACGATCTTCGAGACGCGGGTAATGTCCGGGTAGTTCGGCACGCCCTCGAACAGCAAGGTGGTGGCGCCGTTGGCCAGCGGGCCGTAGACGATGTAGCTGTGGCCAGTGACCCAACCGACGTCGGCGGTGCACCAGTAGACCTCGCCCGGGCGATAGTCGAACACGCGCTCATGGGTCAGCGCGGCATACACCAGGTAACCGCCGGTGGTGTGCAGCACACCCTTCGGCTTGCCCGTGGAGCCAGAGGTATAAAGGATGAACAGCGCTTCTTCAGCACCCATTTCCTTTGGCGCGCAGTGGCTGGAGGCCACTTTCATCAGGTCTTCGTACCAGATGTCGCGATGCTGGTGCCAGGCGATATCACCACCGGTGCGCTTGCACACGATGATCTTCTGCACGCTTTTGGTTTCAGGGTTGGTCAGCGCCAGGTCGACGTTGGCCTTGAGCGGGGTACGACGGCCGCCACGCACGCCTTCGTCGGCGGTGATCACCACCTTGGACTCGCAATCGATGATGCGGCCGGCCAGCGCTTCAGGGGAGAAGCCACCGAACACCACCGAGTGGATCGCACCAATACGGGCACAGGCCAGCATGGCCACCACGGCCTCGGGGATCATCGGCATGTAGATGGTGACCACGTCACCACGGTGCACATCCTGGCCACGCAAGGCGTTGGCGAACTTGCAGACCTGCTCGTGCAGTTCACGGTAAGTGATGTTTCGGTGCTCGGAAGGGTCGTCGCCTTCCCAGATGATGGCCAGCTGATCACCGCGCTCTTCGAGGTGGCGGTCCAGGCAGTTGGAGGAAACGTTCAGAGTGCCGTCGGCGAACCATTTGATATCGACGTGGTGGTCGTCAAAGGAGGTTTGCTTGACCTTGGTGAACGGTTTGATCCAGTCGATACGCTGGGCCTGCTCGCGCCAGAAGCCGTCCGGGTTGATCACCGATTTCTGGTACATGGCCTTGTAGGTGGCCTCGTCGGTCAGGGTAGTGGCCGCAACCTCGGGACGAACGGGATACAGTGGAGCCGCACTCATCTGTGTTACCTCGGTGTAATAGTTGTTTTTGTATGGAACCGTTTGTAACTGTACCAGAGCGACAAAAGCCATTCGACGTTGGTAGTAATTTGGTACGCCCGTTCCGGCAAAGCCCTCTAGCTCGGGCATTACAGCCCATGCGGCAAAAAAAGACGGGGGTTAACACGGGATTGTTACAGATTCTGTCAAAACACTTTATCAAAAGACCCACTGTTTCGACCTTGGCCAGCGCCATAAAATTCACCTCGCCAGCAACGGCAAGGCGATTAACAACTGGTAACAGCCCCCACGAAGGCAAGCGTTAATCTCCATCTAATCCCGATAGTTAAAACTAGCAATACTCGCGGCGCCATAAGCGCCGCGCACCCCCTCACGACCTTAGACAGGTAAATAGAAAATGAAAGCTTTACTGGTATTGGTACTTGGCAGTCTTTGCGGCGCGGCGATGGCCGGCGAAGCCAAAGATGCCGAGCAGATTCCGGTTGAACAGTACAGTTACTCGCAGCACCTGGACATTGCCCGCGTCATTTCCATGAGCGAAGTGCCCAATGTGTGCGAAGTCGTGCCAGCCCGCATGACCTACGAGGACTCCCAGGGCCAGAAGCACATTCTCGAATACCGCGTGATGGGGAACGGCTGCTCCAACGGCTGACACCTTGTGAATTGGGGGCCCTGCGGGCCCCTTCGCGGCACAAGGCCGCTCCTACAGGTATTGCGCAATCCTCAAACCCGCGCCGTACCTGTAGGAGCGGCCTTGCGCCGCGAAAGGACTGCGAAGCAGTCCCAAGTTCTTTGCCTGACAACTAATCCGCAGACTTGTTAAGCGAGTAATCCCTCAACTTGTTGGCAATTGTCGTGTGCGAAACACCCAATCTTTTCCCCAAAGCCCGACTACTCGAAAACTCGCCCATCAAACTTTCCAGTACCGCCTTTTCAAAGCGCCCGACAATCTGCGAAAGATCCCCTTCCAGCGAAAACTCACCCAACGGTTGCCGCGCGCCATAATCCGGCAAGCGAATATGCTCGCTTTTAACCACGCCGCCTTCACATAAAGAAACCGCCTGGAACAATACGTTTTCCAACTGCCTTACATTACCTGGCCAATGGTATTGCCCAAGTTTTTCCATTGCGGCCGGCGCCAGCCGGGGCATGGCGCAGCCAATCTGCCGGCTGGCCTGATCGAGAAAGTGCTGTACCAGCCCTTCCAGCCCATCCATGCACTCACGCAAAGGCGGAATGTGCAGCGACAATACGTTGAGGCGGTGATACAGGTCCTGACGAAACTCGCCACGGGCACACAGCTCGGACAAATCCACCTGGGTCGCGCAAATCACCCGCACATCCAGGTAGACCTCTTCATCGCTGCCTACCCGGCGGAAGCAGCCGTCCTGCAGAAAGCGCAGCAGCTTCACTTGCAGGCGCGGGCTCATCTCCCCTACCCCATCAAGAAACAGCGTGCCGCCGGCGGTCAGCTCCAGCAACCCCAGCTTGCCCTCCGCTCGCGCCCCTTCGAATGCCCCGGGGCCGTAGCCAAACAGCTCGGTCTCGGCCATCGACTCCGGCAACCCGGCGCAATTGAGCGCCATCAGGGGCGACTGGCCGCGCGGGCTGGCCAAGTGGCAGGCGCGCGCCAGCAGCTCCTTGCCGGTACCGGTCTCGCCTTCAATCAGCAAGGGGGCATCCAGCGGTGCCATGCGCCGCGCCTCACGCACCACTGCGGCCATCACCCGCGAGCTCTGGAAGATGCTGTCGAAACCGCGCAGTTCCTGCTTGCGCACGTTATAGATACGCTCGCCGATGCGGTCAGCCCGGTGCAGGGTAAGTACCGCGCCCGCCAACGCCTCACTGTCATCGTGCTCGGACTGCAACGGGGCGATATCGGCCAGGAATACATCGCCTTTGACCTTGATGCGCATGCCGTTGATGCGCGACTTGTTGGCCCGCACCAGCTCCGGCAGGTCGAAGTCTTCCACGTAGCGCGCCAGCGGCATGCCGGGCACCTCGTCCACCCGCACCCCCAGCAGCTGCGCCGCGGTACGGTTGGCGGCGACGATGCTGCCGCCCATGTCGATCGACAGCACCGGGAAATCCAGCGCGCCCAGCAGTGCATTCAACTCCATGTGCCGGCGCTCGCTGGGCATCAGCCCCACGCGCTTGACGCCGAATACTCCGGCAATCGCCTCGAACTTGGGCCGCAATGCCTGGAACTGCAGGTTGATCAGGTTCGGGCAATGCAGGTAGATGGCGTTGCCGTGGTCGCCGCCCACCTCGCCGCGCAGCACGTTGATGCCGTACTCCACCAGCAGGTTGAGGATGTCGCGCAGGATGCCAATACGGTTCTGGCAATGCACTTTGATACGCATGAGGGCTCTCGAAGCGCCAATGTTTTTCAACACCGCGCAGAAAATTCGTAAAGATAAGCTGACAAAAACCGCGCAACCATCAGCCAGATGCCTCGGATTTTCCGACACCTGCTCGATTTTGTAAAATTATCGTTACGAAAGTAGGGGTAGCGAGCAACTACAAGCCCTGCCATCCATCGTGCAAACCGACCCGGGTGGGGATATTACTTAGGCATGTCCTGCACATAACAAGAAAAGCCCTCACCAGGAGAGCCTCATGAAACAGACGCAATACGTGGCACGCGAGCCCGATGCGCATGGTTTTATCGATTACCCGCAGCAAGAGCATGCGGTATGGAACACCCTGATCACTCGCCAGCTGAAAGTGATCGAAGGCCGCGCGTGCCAGGAATACCTGGACGGCATCGACCAGCTCAAGCTGCCCCATGACCGTATTCCGCAGCTGGGCGAGGTCAACAAGGTGCTGGGCGCCACCACCGGCTGGCAAGTGGCCCGGGTACCGGCACTGATCCCCTTCCAGACTTTCTTCGAATTGCTGGCCAGCAAGCGCTTCCCGGTCGCCACCTTCATCCGCACCCCGGAAGAGCTGGACTACCTGCAAGAGCCCGATATCTTCCACGAGATCTTCGGCCACTGCCCGCTGCTGACCAATCCGTGGTTCGCCGAGTTCACCCACACCTACGGCAAGCTCGGCCTGGCTGCGACCAAGGAACAACGCGTGTACCTGGCGCGCCTGTACTGGATGACCATCGAGTTTGGCCTTATGGAAACCCCGCAGGGTCGCAAGATTTATGGCGGCGGTATCCTCTCGTCGCCTAAGGAGACCGTCTACAGTCTGTCTGGCGAGCCCGAGCACCAGGCTTTCGACCCGATCGAGGCCATGCGCACGCCGTATCGCATCGACATCCTGCAGCCGCTGTATTTCGTGCTGCCGAACATGAAGCGCCTGTTCGACCTGGCCCACGAAGACATCATGGGCATGGTCCATAAAGCCATGCAGCTGGGCCTGCACGCGCCGAAGTTTCCACCCAAGGTCGCCGCCTGAACGACCCTGCCGATAACAACTCGAACTGGAAAGACACCCCATGAATGCCTTGAACCAAGCCCATTGCGAAGCCTGCCGCGCCGACGCACCGAAAGTCTCCGACGAAGAGCTGGCCGAGCTGATTCGCGAAATCCCGGACTGGAACATCGAAGTACGTGACGGCCACATGGAGCTTGAGCGCGTGTTCCTGTTCAAGAACTTCAAGCACGCCTTGGCGTTCACCAACGCCGTGGGCGAAATCGCCGAAGCCGAAGGCCACCACCCAGGGCTGCTGACCGAGTGGGGCAAGGTTACCGTCACTTGGTGGAGCCACTCGATCAAAGGCCTGCACCGCAATGACTTCATCATGTGCGCGCGCACTGACAAGGTGGCTGAAACGGCTGAAGGCCGTAAGTGACCACTAAAAAATGGGGCCCAGACGGCCCCATTTTTTATGGGAAAAATGTGCGCTGTTCGCCCGCAAAACCGACAAGCGACCGGTAAAAAATCCAAACTGTCATCCAGACTTGTGTATCCTGCCCCAGCTTTGCGAAGCTTCAACCGCGCCTGGCGCAGACTTTTCACTCACACTTGCGAGGAACGACGAGATGCACGAAATCCCGAATCTTCCCTTCCCAAGCCTGAACCCAGAAGAGCCATCCGTGACCGTTCACGCCGAACCGGCAGCTGCCGTCGAGCAGGATGGTGACGATCAATCCAGCGCTGACCAGGAATAACTGCGCATCCCCGACTGTGTGAAAACGGCTGACCTGCGGGCTACCCCCGTCATCACGTTTTCACACCGTCCTGAACACACGTAGGTCCCCATGCCCGACTCACCGCGCCCCCTTGCGGTCACCCTGCAAGTCGTCTCCATCGTCCTCTTCACCTTCATCGGCTACCTGAACATCGGCATCCCACTGGCCGTGCTGCCCGGCTATGTGCATAACGACCTGGGTTTCAGCGCCGTGGTCGCTGGCCTGGTGATCAGCGTGCAGTACCTGGCCACCTTGCTCAGCCGCCCCACCGCCAGCCGCATCATCGACAACCATGGCAGCAAGAAAGCCGTCATGTATGGCTTGGTCGGCTGCGGGCTTAGCGGGGTATTCATGCTGGCTTGCGCCTTCCTCACCCACCTGCCATGGCTGAGCCTGACCTGCCTGCTGGTAGGCCGCCTGGTGCTGGGCAGCGCCGAAAGCCTGGTGGGCTCGGGCGCGATTGGCTGGGGCATCGGCAGGGTGGGCGCCGAAAACACCGCCAAGGTCATCTCCTGGAACGGCATCGCCAGCTATGGCGCACTGGCCATCGGCGCGCCCCTGGGTGTGCTGATGGTCAAGGGCCTTGGGCTGTGGAGCATGGGCGTCAGCATCATCCTGCTGTGCGCCCTTGGCCTGCTGCTGGCCTGGCCCAAGCAGGCCGCGCCTATTGTCAGCGGTGTACGCCTGCCGTTCCTGCGGGTGCTGGGCAAGGTGTTCCCGCACGGCTCGGGACTGGCCCTGGGCTCGATCGGCTTTGGCACCATCGCCACCTTCATCACCCTGTACTACGCCAGCCGTGGCTGGGCTGATGCGGCGTTGACCCTGAGCCTGTTCGGCGCCAGCTTCATCAGCGCGCGGCTGCTGTTCGGCAACCTGATCAACCGGATTGGCGGGTTCAGGGTGGCGATTGCCTGCCTGTCGGTGGAAACACTCGGGCTGCTGATGCTGTGGCTGGCTCCCAGTGCCGAACTGGCATTGGCGGGTGCAGCACTGAGCGGGTTTGGTTTCTCGCTGGTGTTCCCGGCATTGGGCGTGGAGGCGGTGAACCAGGTGTCGGCGGCCAACCGCGGCGCGGCGGTGGGGGCGTATTCGCTGTTCATCGATTTGTCGCTGGGGGTGACCGGGCCACTGGTGGGCGCGGTGGCGGCGGGGTTCGGGTTTGCTTCGATGTTTCTGTTTGCGGCGGCTGCCGCGGCTTGCGGGCTGGTGTTGAGCCTGTATCTGTACCGACAGGCGCGGAGTAGCCGCAGCCACTAACAAGCGGGGGCGCTTTGCGCCCCATTCGCGGCACAAGGCCGCTCCTACAGGGGGCACGCTATCACTTGTAGGAGCGGCCTTGTGCCGCGAATGGGCTGCAAAGCAGCCCCCGAGGCCCTGAAGATTAACGCTGAGCGTACTGCAACACCACTTCCAGCGGGTGGCGCATCTTGCGCTCGGTCATGCGCTTGACCTGGCTACGGCACGAGTAGCCCGTCGCCAACGGCTCCCCTTCCTTGTTCAGCTTGGTCGCCCAGCTCTGCTCGAAGATGGTCCGCGATGTCTCCTGGTTACGCGCCTCGTGCCCGTAGGTACCGGACATGCCGCAGCACCCCGTCGCCTCGGTCACCAGCTTCAGGCCCAAACGCTCAAACACCTGCTCCCACTGCCGGGTGCTGGCTGGCACGTTGGTCTTCTCGGTGCAATGCGCCATCAGGCGGAAGTTGCCCGGCGCGGTCGGCGCCTGCTCGGGCAGCACATCCATCAGCCACTCCTGCGGCAACAGCACCTTCGGGCAACCTTCCAGCCCCGGCACTTTCTGGTATTCCTGGCGATACACCAGGGTCATCGCCGGGTCCAGGCCCACCAGCGGCACGCCGCAGTCGGCCAGGGCCTTGAGCTGGGTGGCGTTGCGGATCGCCGCCTTGGCGAATGCACCGAGGAATCCCTGCACATGCAGCGGCTTGCCGTTGGCGCTGTACGGCGCCAGGAACACCCGATGACCCAGGCGGTGGGCCAGGTCGATAAAGGCTGACAGCAGCGGCGTTTCGAAGTAGCGGGTAAAGGCGTCCTGCACCAGCACTATGCTGCGTTCGCGCTGGGCCGGGGTCAGTTCACGCAGGGCCGGCACACTGGCCACGCCAACTCGGCAGCGGGTCAGGGTGGCCTGGAAGTTGAAACGGCTGATCAGCGGGCTGTCGACCATGCCGATCTTGTCGGCCAGCAGCCTGGTCACCCACTTCGAGCCCATGACCGCGTTGTAAAGCCCTGGCGCGTGGGCCAGGTACGGAATGCTGAATTCCAGCGAGCCAATCAGGTAGTCACGCAGCGGGCGCTGGTAGCGGCCGTGGTACAACTCGAGGAAGCGTGAACGGAAGTCCGGCACGTTGACCTTGATCGGGCACTGCCCGGCGCACGACTTGCACGCCAGGCATCCGGCCATGGCGTCATACACTTCATGGGAGAAATCTTCCTGCCCCTGGCTGCGTGCGCGGTTGTTGCGCAGGCGCGCTGGCAGGCCCTTGAGCCACGACACCTTGTTGCGCGCCGCGGCCAGCACGTCGATGTTCGCCTCGCCCTGCAGGCGCAGCCATTCGCGCATCAGCGAAGCACGGCCCTTTGGCGAATGCTGGCGTTCGCGGGTGGCCTTCCACGACGGGCACATGGCGTCGTTGGGGTCGTAGTTGTAGCAGGCGCCGTTGCCGTTACAGTGCACGGCACTGGGGAAGTCCTGCCACACGCGCTCGTCGATGGTACGGTCGAGGTCGCCGCGCAGGGTCACGCCATCGACCGGGGTCAGGCCTTCGGCGCTGCCTGGCGGGGTGCAGATCTTGCCCGGGTTGAGCTGGTTGTGCGGGTCAAAGGCACCCTTCAGGCGCTGCAGCGCCGGGTACAGCTCGCCGAAGTACTCCGGCACGTATTCGGAGCGAAGGCCTTTGCCGTGCTCGCCCCACAGCAAACCGCCGTAGCTTTTGGTCAGCGCCGCCACCGCATCGGAAATCGGCTTCACCAGCGCAGCCTGGGCCGGGTCTTTCATGTCCAGTGCCGGGCGTACGTGCAGCACGCCGGCATCGACGTGGCCAAACATGCCGTAGGTCAGGCCGTAGCCATCGAGCAGCGCGCGGAAGTCGGCGATGTAGTCGGCCAACTGCTCCGGCGGTACCGCGGTGTCTTCGACAAACGGCTGCGGGCGCACCTCGCCCTCGACGTTACCCAGCAAGCCCACCGAGCGCTTGCGCATGACGTAGACGCGAGTGACCGCCTCGGCGCCTTCTGCCAGGGTATGCCCCAGGCGCTCGACGCTGGTGTCCGCCTGCAAGTGTTCGACAAAAGCCTGCACCCGGGCGTTGACCTCGGCCGGCTCGTCGCCACAGAACTCCACCAGGTTGATGCCCAGGGTGGGGCGCTCGGGGTCGGCCGGGAAGTATTCGGCAACGCTGTGCCAGACGATGTCCTTCATCGCCAGCATCAACACCCTGGAGTCGACGGTCTCGATCGACAGCGGCTTGTGTGCCATCAGCGCGTTGGCGTCGCGCAGGGCATCCATGAAGCTGGTATAGCGCACGTTGACCAGCACCGCGTACTTGGGGATCGGCAGCACGTTGAGCTTGGCTTCGACCACGTAACCCAGCGAGCCTTCGGCGCCACACAGCACGCTGTTGAGGTTGAAGCGGCCCTGCTCGTCGCGCAGGTGCGCCAGGTCGTAGCCGGTCAGGCAACGGTTGAGTTTGGGGAAGGTGGTTTCGATCAGTTCAGCCTGTGTTTCCTGAATCTCGCGGGCCATGCGGTACACCTCGCCGACCCGGCCGGGCGCGGCGCAGGCCTGCTCCAGTGCTGCATCGTCGATCGGCAGGCTGTGCAGGCGCTCGCCACCGAGCAGCACGCTGTGCAGCTCCAGTACGTGGTCGCGGGTCTTGCCATAGGTGCAGCTGCCTTGGCCGCTGGCGTCGGTGTTGATCATGCCGCCGACCGTGGCGCGGTTGGAGGTGGACAGTTCGGGGGCGAAGAACAGGCCGTGCGGCTTGAGCGCGGCATTGAGCTGGTCCTTGACCGTACCGGCCTGCACCCGCACCCAGCGCTCCTCGACGTTGATTTCGAGGATCTTGTTCATGTGCCGCGACAGGTCGACGACGATGCCGTCAGTCAGCGACTGGCCGTTGGTGCCGGTGCCACCGCCGCGCGGGGTCAGCTTGACCTCCTGGAAGCGCGGGTCACCCATCAGCGTGGCAACCCGCGCCACGTCGTCGGCGTCCAGCGGGAACACCGCCGCCTGGGGCAAGCGCTGGTAGATCGAGTTATCGGTGGCCAGCACGGTACGGGTGCCGTAGTCGGCACTGATCTGGCCACGGAAGCCGCTGCTGCGCAGGGCTTCGAGGAATTCGGGGTAGTTGGCGCTCGGTGCAACGGTCGGCAGCTGGGCGATCATCGAAGGATGGCCTCTTGATATTGGCTAATTCACGGGATTCCTGTCGCTCCGGCATAGGTGTTGCCATGCCGGGGTGACGTATAGGCCAATGTTCCTGTAGTTTCGCCTCAGGGGCAAACGGATAATCCTGCCGCTATCAATGACTTTTATGAATGAATTACCGCCACCTGACACCGTCCATGTCGCTGCTGCTGGCATTCGAGGCCGCCGCCCGGCATGAAAGCTACACCCGCGCCGCTGCCGAACTGTCCCTGACCCAGAGCGCGGTCAGCCGCCAGGTGCAGGCGCTGGAACAGCAACTGGGCCTGACCCTGTTTCGCCGCGAAGGCCGCCAGGTGCAGCTGACCGATGTCGGCCGCCTGTACCAGCGCGAGCTCAGCGAGGCATTGGGGCGCATCCGCAGCGCCACCCTGCAGGCACTGGCCTACCAGTCAGGGGTGGGCACCTTGCGCCTGGCCACCCTGCCCACCTTCGGCTCGAAATGGCTGCTGCCGAGGCTGCATGCGTTCTACAGCGCCCACCCGGGCATGCTGGTGCACATTCATTCGCGCATCGAAGCCATCAACTTCGACACCAGCGAAATCGATGCCGCCATCGGTGTGGCCAGCCATGACCTGCCGGGGCTGATCTGCCATCGCCTGCATGCCGAGGAACTGGTGGTGATCCTGCCGCCGGAGGCCGGCGCAGATAGCCAGGGCTGGAGCCCGGCAAGGATCAGTGAAGAGGTGCTGTTGAATGTGGCCAACAACCCGCATGCGTGGGGCGAGTGGTTTTCGCACCATAGCCTGCCGCACCGGTCGATGCGCCTGGGGCCGAGCTTCGAGCTGACCTCGCATTTGATCCAAGCAGTGCGCGCCGGGATTGGCATCGGCCTGGTGCCGCGCATTCTGGTGGAGGAGGAGCTGGCCAAGGCAGAGCTGTACAGCCCTGGGGTAGCGTTTGCCAGCCAGCGCAGTTACTACCTGATCTATCCGCCCCGGAATGAGGCCTTGCCATCGTTACGGGCGTTCAGGAGCTGGTTGCTGGAACAGATCTGAAGGATACGTTGCCTGTGCCGGCCTCTTCGCAGCGCAAGGCTGCTCCTACACAGGGAACGGCGTCCGCCTGTAGGAGCAGCCTTGCGCTGCGAAGAGGCCGGGGCAGACAACAAAAAACCCCAAGTCAGTCGCCTGACTTGGGGTTTCTGCAGACTACGTTGCCGAGTTACTTGGCTGCGGTACCCGCAACTCCACCGGCATTCATCCTGCGGCGCGGCTTGACCATGTAGACAACGAACATCGCAAACAGCCACACCGGGATCGCATACACCGAAACCTGAATGCCTGGGATCATCAGCATGATGCCCAGAATCAGCACCACGAAGGCCATTACCACGTAGTTGCCATAGGGATACCACAGCGCCTTGAACAGCGGCTTCTGGCCAGTACGGTCCAGGTGCTGACGGAACTTCAGGTGTGAGTAGCTGATCATCGCCCAGTTGATCACCAGGGTAGCCACTACCAGCGACATCAGCAGCTCCAGGGCGTTCTGCGGCATCAGGTAGTTGAGCAGCACGGCGACAAGGGTAACGGCAGCCGACACCAGGATCGCACGCACTGGCACGCCACGCTTGTCGACCTTGGCCAGCGATGCCGGGGCATCGCCCTGCTCGGCCATGCCCAGCAGCATGCGGGCGTTGCAGTAGGTGCCGCTGTTGTACACCGACAGCGCGGCGGTCAATACCACGAAGTTCAGCAGGTGGGCGGCCACGTCACTGCCCAGCAGCGAGAACACCTGCACGAACGGGCTGCTGCCGTAGCTGCCACCCGAGGCATCGATGCTGGCGACCAGGTTGTCCCACGGGGTCAGCGACAGCAGCACCACCAAGGCACCGACATAGAAGATCAGGATGCGGTAGATGACCTGGTTGATCGCCTTCGGGATCACAGTCTTCGGCTTGTCGGCCTCGGCAGCGGTGAAGCCGAGCATTTCCAGGCCACCGAAGGAGAACATGATGAACGCCAGGGCCATGACCAGCCCGCTGACACCGTTCGGGAAGAAGCCGCCATGGGACCACAGGTTGGCGATGGTGGCGTCCGGGCCACCGCTGCCGCTGGTGAGCAGGTAGGCACCCAGGCCGATCATGCTGACGATGGCCACGACCTTGATGATGGCAAACCAGAATTCGGCTTCACCGAAGAACTTCACGTTCATCAGGTTAATGGCGTTGATCAGCACGAAGAACGCCGCCGCCGTGACCCAGGTAGGGATCTCCGGCCACCAGTAGTGAACATACTTGCCCACCGCCGAAAGCTCCGACATGCCCACCAGGATGTACAGCACCCAGCAGTTCCAGCCCGACAGGAAGCCGGCGAAACCACCCCAGTAAGTGTGGGCAAAGTGGCTGAACGAGCCGGCCACCGGCTCTTCGACAATCATTTCGCCAAGCTGGCGCATGATCATGAAGGCGATGAAGCCGCAAATGGCGTAGCCAAGGATCATTGACGGGCCGGCGGATTTCATCACGCCTGCAGAGCCGAGGAACAAGCCGGTACCAATCGCACCACCAAGGGCGATCAACTGGATGTGGCGGTTCTTCAGGCCCCGCTTGAGCTCGCCTGAATGCATGTTTTGTCCACTCATGAACGAAGTCACCTGCATTGTTTTTATCTGTGACGGAATCGGACCCACCGCGCTCGTGGCGCAGCGGAATGGGCAAGGTGATTACCTTGGGTTTCTTGACCTCAGGTGCCGCCGAGGCGGATCAACCAGGCGTGATCAAGAGTGCGCGGTACGCAAGAGGGTCACAGGTAAAACGCGGCGCACTGTATACCCCTGCAAACGCGCAGGCGTCAACGCGTTGCGTCCTTCCATCCGGAAAAAACGCAGCGATCCTGTGGTGTGGGCCTTGAAAGGCGGAGTGATCGGCGTACATGGCGCCTCCATTTGTTGTTTTGTCAGCCCGGCTCTGTGGACGGGCTCTTGCACACGGCAATGGCGGCTATAACACCGTGGGGACGGGGTTTGGGCAAGGGTGGGAGGGCCCGGGACAGCGGCTTTGTCACCTGGACGCCGGCAAGGTTTGTTTACACGATTGGGCTTGATCTGAAATGCGGACTGAAACCGGCTACATTCGTATAAATTTCTTTACAGGGCGGTTCAGGAACTTGCCAGTCGTCCGAAAAATCTTTTTTGTTCAATATCTTGGGGCCGCTTTGCGGCCCTTTCGCGGCACAAGGCCATCCCTACAATGGCCGCGCAAGACCTCAAAGACCGGTCGTATGGGCTGCAAAGCAGCCGCCAATTCCCACAGGCATAAAAAAACCAGCCCGAAGGCTGGTTTCTTGATTACCACACTGGCTCATCAGCCACGCGGCTTGCCGCGACCACGGCCTGCCGGCTTGTCACCCTCAGGCTTGCCCGGGCGCTTGCGCATATCGCTTGGGCGCTCGGCCACCGTGCTGCCACGGTTAGGTTTACGCGGAGCCTCTTCACGCGGCTGACGCGCCGGGCGCTCACCAGTAGCGGCACCTTCGTGAGCCGGGCGCAGGTTGCGCACGCGCTCGCCACGGCCCAGCGGGCGGGTCGACTTGCGCTGCAGGCGCTCCATCTTGTCCTTGGCCTTGAGCTTCATGGCAGGCAGCGCCACTGGCTGCAGGCCCACTTCGGCGGCCAGGATGTCGATTTCGCCCTGGCTCATTTCACGCCAGCGGCCCATCGGCAGGTCGGAGTTGAGGAACACCGGGCCGAAACGCACGCGCTTCAGGCGGCTGACCACCATGCCCTGGGATTCCCACAGGCGACGTACTTCACGGTTACGGCCTTCCATCACCACGCAGTGGTACCAGTGGTTGAAGCCTTCGCCACCTGGTGCCTTCTGGATGTCGGTGAACTTGGCCGGGCCGTCTTCCAGCATTACGCCGGCTTTCAGGCGCTCGATCATCTCGTCGTCGACTTCACCACGCACACGTACCGCATACTCACGGTCCATCTCGTAGGACGGGTGCATCAGGCGGTTGGCCAGTTCACCGTCGGTGGTGAACAGCAGCAAGCCGGTGGTGTTGATGTCGAGGCGGCCGATGTTGATCCAGCGGCCTTCTTTTGGCCGTGGCAGGCGGTCGAACACGGTCGGACGGCCTTCCGGGTCGTCACGGGTGCAAATTTCGCCATCGGGCTTGTTGTACATGATCACCCGGCGAGTGGCCTCGGCGGCCTCTTCGCGCTTGATCAGCTTGCCGTCTACGGCAATGGCGTCGTGCAGGTCGACGCGCTGGCCAAGGGTGGCTGCGACGCCGTTGACCTTGATGCGGCCCTGGCTGATCCAGGCCTCGACGTCACGGCGCGAACCCACGCCAATGCGCGCCAGCACTTTCTGCAGCTTTTCGCCGGATGGCGGGGTGATTTCGGTATCTTGCAGGTCTTGCTCACTCATCTGGGCACCTCCCGGTGTAGGAATGAAAACAGGTTCTTGGCGACGAACGCGCCAAAAGGCCGCGCATCATACGCGGTTCGGCAATAGAACGCACTGGAGGTTAGAGGGTTTTGCAAGTATTGGGAGCGGTTTCAGCCTAGTGGTCTTGTGTTGATCTCACTGGCCCTATCGCCGGCACTGCCAAAAGAAGAATCAGGGCTGTAACTTCCCTTCTTCTTCCACGGAAGCCTCGGGCTCGTCTTCGCGCAAATCATCAAAATCAATCTTCAGCCCCTCCTCCATGGCATCCAGTTCCACCAGCAAGCTACGGAAGCTGGTTTCGTCCTTTGGCTCAGCAACCTCTTCGTCCCCAAGGCTGGCATCCGCCAACGCCTGCAGGTGCGCCGGCACGGGCGCGTCATCCGGGTCGAGCAGCGGCTCCGGCTCCATTTCGCGCAACTCGGCCAGGGCCGGCAGCTCATCCAGGCTCTTGAGGTTGAAATGGTCGAGAAACCCTTTGGTGGTGGCAAACATCGCTGGCCGCCCGGGCACTTCGCGGTAGCCGACCACGCGAATCCACTCGCGCTCGACCAGGGTCCTGATGATGTTACTGTTCACCGCAACGCCCCGTACGTCTTCAATCTCGCCACGGGTGATGGGCTGGCGGTAGGCGATCAGGGCCAGGGTTTCGAGCAGCGCGCGCGAATAACGCTGCGGGCGCTCTTCCCACAGGCGCCCGACCCAGGGCGCAAAGTCTTCGCGGATTTGCAGGCGGTAGCCGCTGGCCACTTCCTTGAGTTCGAAGGCACGGCCGCTGCACGACTTGCCAAGCACCTCAAGGGCCTGCCTGAACACGTGGGGCTCGGGGCGCTCGCCCTCTTCGAGCAGCTCGTACAAGCGCTCCAGGGATTGCGGCTTGCCCGAAGCCAGCAAAAAAGCTTCGATCAGTGACGCCAGGTCGCGGGGGTCATTCAGGTTCATCAGGTTCTTCAACAAGCGCTGGGCGAAGCCGCACGTGGATGGCGGCGAAGGGTTCATTCTGCACCAGTTCGATCAGCGATTCCTTCACCAGTTCGAGCACCGCCATGAAGGTAACCACCACACCCAGCTTGCCCTCTTCGGCGGCAAACAGCGCGCCGAACGGCACGAAAGCACCGCCCTTGAGGCGCTCCAGCACCTGGCTCATGCGCTCGCGGGTAGACAAGGTCTCACGGCTGATCTGGTGGCTTTCGAACAGGTCGTTGCGGCGCATTACCTCGGCCATGGACACCAGCAGCTCTTCCAGGCTGACCTGCGGCAACAGCTTGCGCACCTTGGCCTGCGGTGCTTCCAGGCGCGGCACCACGACATCGCGGCCCACCCGTGGCAGTTCGTCGATGCCTTCGGCCGCAGCCTTGAAACGCTCATACTCCTGCAGGCGGCGGATCAGCTCGGCGCGCGGGTCGCCCTCCTCTTCCTCGACATCGGCTGAACGTGGCAGCAGCATGCGCGACTTGATCTCGGCCAGCATGGCGGCCATCACCAGGTACTCGGCGGCCAGCTCCAGGCGCACGCTCTTCATCAGCTCCACATAGCCCATGTACTGGCGGGTGATTTCCGCCACCGGGATGTCGAGGATGTCGATGTTCTGCTTGCGGATCAGGTACAGCAACAGGTCCAGCGGCCCTTCGAAGGCTTCGAGGATGACTTCCAGAGCATCCGGCGGGATGTACAGGTCCAGCGGCATTTCGGTCAGGGCTTCGCCGTAGACCAAGGCCAGTTGCAGCTGCCGAGGGGCGTCGGCCTGTTCAGCCGGCGCCTCGGGCGTTTCCACCTGGCTCACGCGCTGACCAGAAACGGCGTGGGGTCGCCGCAGCCTTCGCGGATCAGTTCCGGCTCATCGCCGGACAAGTCGATGATGGTCGACGCCTTGAGGTCGCCGAAACCGCCGTCGATCACCAGGTCAACGTGGTGCTCCAGCCGCTCACGGATTTCGTGAGGGTCGGTCATTGGCTCGCTGTCGCCCGGCAGGATCAGGCTCACACTCATCAGCGGCTCGCCCAACTCGGCCAGCAAGGCCAGCGTGATGGCGTGGGCCGGTACGCGCAGGCCAATGGTGCGACGCTTGTCATGCAACAGCAGCCGCGGCACTTCACGGGTGCCGTTGAGGATGAAGGTATACGGCCCCGGCACATGCGCCTTGAGCAGACGGAAGGTGCCGGTGTCGACCTTGGCGTACAACCCCAGCTGAGACATGTCACAGCACATCAGGGTGAAGTTGTGCGTCTTGTCCAGCCCGCGCAGGCGACGCACCCGCTCAATCGCCGCCTTGTCACCCATCTGGCAGCCCAGCGCGTAGGCCGAGTCGGTCGGGTACACCACCACGCCACCCTTGCGGATGATCTCGACGGCCTGTTTTATCAGGCGTGCCTGGGGGTTCTCCGGATGAATCTGGAAAAATTGGCTCACGTAGTCATCCTGTTCATAGCGCCAAAGGCTGTTCATGGCTGAATCGACGCCACAGAGGTGGCAGGTCCTCGGGCAAAGGCCGGTAGGCACCGATCTCTCCCCAGGTGCCGGGGCCGTGGAAGTCACTGCCAGCGCTTGCCAGCAGACCGAACTCACGCGTAAGGATGGACATCGTGCCCACCTGCTCGGCCGGCATCATCCCGTTGACCACCTCAAGTGCCTGCCCGCCTGCCTGAATATAGTCGGCAATCAGCCTTCTGCGCTTGCTGCGGGTCAGGTCGTAATGCATCGGGTGGGCCAGGCTCACCCATGCTTTGGACTGGCGCAGGGTGGCGACAGTTTCGTCGAGGGTCGGCCAGTGCTGCTTGACGTCGCCCAGCTTGCCGGCACCCAGCCATTTGCGAAACGCCTCACCACGGTCCTTGACGTGCCCGGCCCGCACCAGGTACTCGGCAAAATGCGGGCGCGCCGGGGCGTTGCCGCTGTCGCCCAGTTCGTGCTGCACGGCGCGGGCGCCCTCCAGCGTGCCGGGCATGCCTTTGGCCGCCAGCCGTTTGTCGATTTCTTCGGCGCGCAACCAACGCCCCCGGTGCAGTGATTCAATCGCTGCCAGCAAGGGCGGCGCGTCCAGCGGGAAGTCATAACCCAGCACATGGATGGTCGCGCCACCCCAGGTGCACGACAATTCCACCCCGCTGACCCAATGCATGCCCCGTTCAGTGCAGGCCTGGCGTGCTTCGGCCAGGCCTTCGAGAGTGTCATGGTCAGTCAGTGCCAGCGTTTGCACCCCGTGCTCATGGGCCCGGGCAACCAGTACCGAGGGCGACAGGGCGCCGTCGGAGGCCGTACTGTGACAGTGCAGATCAACATTCATGGAGGAGCGCTTTCGCTGGAATCGATGTTTGTTATTATGCCGTCACATCCCGATTCTGGCTGCCATTGTGAAACAATTCATCGATTTCATCCCGCTGCTGCTGTTCTTCATCGTCTACAAGCTGGACCCGCGCCCCATGGAAGTCGCCGGCCACAACTTCGAATTCGGCGGTATCTACAGTGCCACGGCCATGCTGATCATCAGCTCGCTGGTGGTGTACGGCGCGCTATTCCTGCGCCAGCGCAGGCTGGAAAAGGGCCAGTGGCTGACCCTGGTGGCCTGCCTGGTGTTTGGCGGCCTGACCCTGACCTTCCACAGTGAAACCTTCCTCAAGTGGAAAGCGCCGGTGGTGAACTGGCTGTTCGCGCTGGGCTTTGCCGGCAGCCACTTCATCGGTGACCGGGTGCTGATCAAGCGCATCATGGGCCATGCCCTGACCCTGCCCGATGCCGTCTGGTCCCGCCTGAACGTTGCCTGGATCGCCTTCTTCCTGTTCTGCGGCGCGGCCAACCTGTTCGTCGCCTTCACCTTCCAGGACTTCTGGGTCGACTTCAAGGTGTTCGGCAGCCTGGGCATGACCGTGATCTTCCTGGTGGCGCAAGGCGTGTACCTGTCGCGCCACCTGCACGACGACCCTTCCATTACCAAACCCAAGGATTGACATGCTCTACGCCATCATCGCCAGCGACGTCGCAAACTCCCTGGAAAAGCGCCTGGCTGCCCGCCCGGCGCACATCGAACGCCTGCAGCAGCTCAAGGCCGAAGGCCGCGTGGTGCTGGCCGGCCCACACCCGGCCATCGACAGCAACGACCCGGGCGAAGCCGGTTTCAGCGGTAGCCTGATCGTTGCCGAATTCGAATCGCTGGCTGCGGCGCAGGCCTGGGCCGATGCCGATCCTTACATTGCTGCAGGCGTGTACGACAAAGTCGTCGTCAAGCCGTTCAAGCAAGTACTTCCTTGACCTGAGACTGAGTCGCCTTCTTCGCGGGCTTGCCCGCGAAGAGCTGACGCGGTACCCGCAGTTATACGATTGCCATCAGTCTGCGGTATCTTTGCCACTGGCGGGCCGAATAGCCGCCGTCAATGGTTGAATTGAGTGAGTCATGAGCGAGCTGTTACTGATTGATGATGACCAGGAGCTGTGCGAGCTGCTCGGCAGCTGGTTGACCCAGGAAGGGTTCACGGTACGTGCCTGCCACGATGGCCAGAGCGCACGCCAGGCCCTGGCCGAGTACGCGCCGGCGGCCGTGGTACTGGACGTGATGCTGCCCGATGGCAGCGGCCTGGAGCTGCTCAAGCAATTGCGCAGCGAGCATACCGAGCTGCCAGTACTGATGCTCTCTGCACGCGGCGAGCCGCTGGACCGCATTCTCGGCCTGGAACTGGGCGCCGACGACTACTTGGCCAAACCTTGCGATCCGCGCGAGCTCACAGCCCGTCTGCGGGCAGTACTGCGCCGCAGCCACCCCACCGCCACCACCAGCCAGGTGGAACTGGGCGACCTGGTGTACAGCCCGGCACGTGGCGTGGCCAGCATCGACGGCCGTGAAATGACCCTGACCCTGTCGGAAAGCCGCATTCTTGAAGCCCTGCTGCGCCAACCCGGCGAACCGCTGGACAAGCAGGAGCTGGCGCAGATCGGCCTGGGCCGTAAACTGACTCTGTACGACCGCAGCCTGGACATGCATGTCAGCAACCTGCGCAAGAAGATCGGCCCACATGCCGATGGCCGTCCACGCATCGTGGCGCTGCGTAGCCGTGGCTATTACTACTGCCTCTGACCATCTTTACCGAGCCTTTACCATCCGCTGACTGCGCTTGACGGTGATCTCCCTAGACTGTGCTCATCCGGTAACCACCGGCCTATGAAAGGAGAGACACCATGCGCAAGACCCTTATCGCCCTGATGTTCGCCGCCGCCCTGCCGACCGTGGCCATGGCCATGCCTGAAGGCGGCCCGCGTCACGACGGCCCGCATCATCGCGGTGATGCGCCTTTCCATCAACTGGACCTGAGCCGCGACCAGCGCCAGCAGATCGGCAAGCTGATGGGCGAGCAGATGCAGCAGCGTCGTGAAATCAACGAGCGCTACTTGGCCAAGCTGCCAGCCGCCGACCAGAAAGCCATGAAGGACGAGCTGCAAGCCAGCCGCGACAAGACCGACACAGCAGTGCGCAATCTGCTCAAACCTGAGCAGCAGAAGAAGTTCGACGAACTGCAAAAGGAACGCGCCGCAAAGAAAGCCGAGTGGCAGGAGTTCCAGGCCTGGAAAGCTGAAAAAGGCACCAAGGCTCAGTAAGCTGTACGCCCGATGCCCGGCCCGTCTCCCTGCGGGCCGGGCTTTTACCGTTTACAGGAGGTGCACTTGCGTTCACTGTTCTGGCGCATTCTGGCCAGTTTCTGGCTGGCCATTACCCTGGTCGCAGGCCTGTCGATCCTGCTGGGCCACATGCTCAACCAGGACGCCTGGATCCTTAGCCGCCACCCGGGCCTGAATACCCTAGCCAGCAAGTGGGCCAAGCATTACGAGCAGGAAGGCCTGGATGCGGCACAGCACTTTCTGGAACGGCGCAAGGATCGCTACAAGATCGACGTGCAGGTGCTCGACGACAGTGGCGAGGCCGTGGTGCCCGGCACCTTCCCACGCCGTGCGGCAGCCTTCGAGGCACGCCAGCACAATGACGAGCGGCGCCTGCCATGGCGCCGGCTGACCGAGGAATACACCAGCCCCGAGACCGGCGATACCTACCTGCTGATCTACCGCATTCCCCATCCGGCGCTGGATGCCTGGCACCGCGAAAGCCTGATGTGGCCGCTCAGTGCCCTGGGGATTGCGCTGGTGGTACTGACCCTGTTCAGCCTGCTGGTCACACTGTCCATCACCCGCCCGCTAAGCCGCCTGCGCAGCGCGGTGCATGACCTGGGCCAGACCACCTACCAGCAGAACAGCCTGGCGCAACTGGCGGCACGGCGTGACGAGTTTGGCGTGCTGGCCAAGGACTTCAACAAGATGGGCGCGCGCCTGCAAAGCACCATTGGCAGCCAGCGCCAGTTACTGCGCGATGTATCCCATGAGCTGCGCTCGCCGCTGGCCAGGCTGCGCATTGCCCTGGCCTTGGCCGAGCGCGCCGGGCCCGAGCAGCGCGAGACCTTGTGGCCGCGCCTGACCCGCGAGTGCGACCGCCTGGAAGACCTGATCAGCGAAATCCTTGCCTTGGCCCGGGTCGATGCCGAGCAGGCGCATGCCGAGCCGGTCGACCTCAATGCCCTGCTCGGCAGCGTACGCAAGGACGCCCTGCTCAGCTCACCAGACCAGGACGTGCGCCTGGAGGCGCAGCCGGGGTTGACCCTGCACGGCTGGCCAACGCTGATCGAACGTGCCGTGGACAACCTGCTGCGCAACGCCCTGCGCTTCAACCCGCCGGGTCAGCCGGTGGAAGTGAACGCCGTGCGTGAGCAGGACCGTATCGTGATCAGCGTGCGTGACCATGGGCCCGGGGCGGCAGCCGAACACCTGGCGCAGCTGGGCGAACCGTTCTTCCGCGCACCGGGGCAGGACGCGCCGGGGCATGGCCTGGGGCTGGCGATTGCGCGCAAGGCGGCAGAGCGCCATGGCGGGAGTCTGGTGCTGGACAACCATCCACAGGGGGGCTTTGTGGCCAGGCTGGAGTTGCCCTTGGCTGAAGCTACTGGCAGTTGATGGGATTTAAAGGCTACTGACCTCTTCGCGGGGCAAGCCCGCTCCTACAGGTACGGTGCAGGTATCAGGCATCGCACAGTACCTGTGGGAGCGGGCTTGCCCCGCGAAGAGGCCAGTGGCCCTGATGCAATAATCAGCCCCAGGCGCTGACGAACTCGGCAGTGTCCAGCACCGGCGCAGTGCGCGGCTCGGTCAGCGGCGTGCCGACATACAGGTAGCCGATCAACTCTTCGTTCTCGGCCAGCCCCAAGCCCTTGTGCACATGGGCATCGAAGGCCATGTCCCCGGTGCGCCACACCGCCCCGACGCCTTGCGCATGCGCGGCAATCAGAATGCCGTGCGCTGCACAGCCCGCGGCCAGGCGCTGCTCGGACTTGGGCACCTTGAAGTGGTCCTGCAGCTTGGCAATTACCACGATCAGCAACGGTGCCCGCAACGGCATGGCGCGGGCCTTGTCCAGCGCTGCCTGGCTGGCATCGCCCTTGTTCTGCACGGCTTCAGCGAACAGCTCGCCCAGCTTTTCACGGCCCTGGCCTTCGATGGTGAGGAAACGCCATGGCCGCAGCTGGCCATGATCCGGGGCGCGCAAGGCAGCCTGGAACAGCGCCTCGCGCTGGGCGGCATTGGGTGCCGGTTCGGTCAGGCGTGGCACGGAAACACGGTTGAGCAATGCGTCGAGAGCCTCCATCGGCTACCCTCCTGGCAGTTGAATGTGCGGCCATTCTAGCGTTTACATCACCAGACCCATAGGTAGAATGGCGCCCTTCCGTTTCGAGTCAGAGCAGATCACATGGCGTTGCCGACCTTAAGGATCATTGGTTTCATCATCGGCATCTTCCTGATTACCCTCGCCGTCGGCATGGCCGTGCCCATGGCGACCCTGGTGATCTTCGAGCGCACCGGTGACATGCCGTCCTTCCTCTGGTCGAGCCTGATCACCTTCATCGCCGGCCTGGCCCTGGTGGTACCGGGCCGCCCCGAGCATGTGCACCTGCGCCCGCGTGACATGTACCTGCTGACGGTCAGCAGCTGGCTGGTGGTGTGCGTGTTTGCCGCCTTGCCGTTCCTGCTGACCCAGCACATCAGCTACACCGATGCCTTCTTCGAGAGCATGTCGGGCATTACCGCTACCGGCGCTACCGTGCTCAGCGGGCTCGATACCATGTCCCCGGGTATCCTCATGTGGCGCTCGATGCTGCACTGGCTGGGCGGCATCGGCTTCATCGCCATGGCGGTAGCGATCCTGCCATTGCTGCGCATCGGTGGCATGCGCCTGTTCCAGACCGAATCGTCCGACCGCTCGGAAAAGGTCATGCCGCGCTCGCACATGGTCGCCAAGTCGATCGTCGGGGTGTACGTCGGCTTCTCGATCCTCGGCTCGCTGGCCTTCTGGTGGGCGGGCATGAGCCCGTTCGATGCAATCAACCACGCCATGTCGGCCATCTCCACCGGTGGTTTCTCCACCTCCGACCAGTCGCTGGCAAAATGGGATATCCCGGCCGTGCACTGGGTCGCGGTGGTGGTCATGATCATGGGCAGCCTGCCGTTCACCCTTTATGTAGCCACCCTGCGCGGCAACCGCAAGGCACTGATCCGTGACCAGCAGGTGCAGGGTTTGCTGGGCATGCTGCTCGTTACCTGGCTGGTGCTGGGCACCTGGTACTGGTACAGCACCAACCTGCACTGGCTCGACGCCCTGCGCCACGTGGCGTTGAACGTGACCTCGGTGGTCACCACCACAGGCTTCGCCCTGGGCGACTACAGCCTGTGGGGCAACTTCTCGCTGATGCTGTTCTTCTACCTGGGCTTCGTCGGCGGCTGCTCCGGCTCGACGGCAGGCGGTATCAAGATTTTCCGCTTCCAGGTGGCCTACATCCTGCTCAAGGCCAGCCTCAACCAACTGATCCACCCACGCGCGGTGATCAAGCAGAAATACAATGGCCACCGGCTCGACGAAGACATCGTGCGTTCGATTCTGACGTTCTCGTTCTTCTTCGCCATTACCATCTGCGTCATGGCCCTGCTGCTGTCGTTACTGGGCGTGGACTGGATGACCGCATTGACCGGCGCAGCCGGCACGGTGTCGGGTGTGGGCCCGGGCCTGGGTGAAGTGATCGGCCCGTCGGGCAACTATGCCACGCTGCCGGACGCGGCCAAGTGGATCCTGGCGGCCGGCATGCTGCTTGGCCGCCTGGAAATCATTACGGTGCTGGTGCTGTGTATGCCGGCGTTCTGGCGTCACTGACCACTTCGGGATCCGCGCCCAGGCGGGCGCGATACTCGCTGGGGGTAACATCGAACCAGCGGCGGAACGCCCGGTAGAAGTTGCTGGGGTCGGCGAAACCCAGCAGGTAGGCGGTTTCCAGCAGTGTCATGCCCGGCTGGGCCAGGTATTGTTCGGCCAGCTCGCGACGGGTGTCATCGAGCAACGTCTGGAAACTGGTGCCCTCCTCCTGCAGTCGCCGCTGCAAGGTGCGCTGCGACAGGTGCAGGGCCTGAGCCAGGGTTTCGCGCTTGGGCTCGCCCTGCGGCAGGATGCGGCACAACACCTGGCGCACGCGGTGGGTAACCCGGCTTTCGGAAAAGCGTGCCAGGTACTCCCCGGCAAAACGGTCGTGCAACACCGCCATGGCCTCGTTGGCAGTCGGCAGCGGCGCTTCCATGTCGGCCCGCTCGAATACCAGCGCATCGTGCGGCGCACCGAACACCAGAGGTGAATGGAACGCCACCTTGTAGGGCTCGACATTCTTTGGCTGCGGCCCCTGCACCAATACCCGGCGCGGCTGCACCGGCCGACCGCTGAGCCACTTGCACAACGCCAGCGCACAGGCCAGCGATGCTTCGGCACTGTGCCGGGTCGGCGGCAAGTGGTCACCATGCACCGTCAGGATCAGCGAGTAGCCTTCGGCGCCAAGCACGAAACTGAGGTCGGAGCTTTCGGCGATGATGCGCTGGTAACGCACCAGGCGCTGGAAACCCTCGGCCAAAGTGCGGCTGGACATCAATGCATAGCCCACCACATGGAACGATGCAGGGCGTACTACCCGCGCCATGTTCAGGCCGATGGCTTCATTGCCCGATAACTCCACCGCCAACTGCCAGAGCCGGGTCATGGAGTCCTGGGGGAAACGTGCATCGGGGTCGTCAAGGGCAGCGAAGTCCAGCCCCAGCTGCTTGAACATGGACGGGCAGTCCAGTCCTTCCAGTTCGAGTGCCTTCACAATCCCTGATGCCCAACTGGCTGACGTGGTTCTTTCGCTCATGACAGGCTTCTTTTTACCGACCGCTCCTGCGGTGAACCCCAAGGATACTCAATTGGCGCCTATTGTCACTGGTAGGCCCCGTCAGTCACTCTAGACTCGAATCAGGCTCCACGCCGTGCATCTTGTCCAGAAGTATTAATCCCGGAGCACTGCCATGAACCGCACAGCGCAGTATCGCAGTTTTGCCGAGTTCTACCCCTACTACCTGGGGGAGCACAGCAATCCCACCTGCCGCCGGCTGCACTTTGTCGGCACCAGCCTGGTGATTGCCCTGCTGGCCTATACCATCGGCAGTGGCAAATGGTTGCTGCTGCTGGCCGTGCCCCTGTTTGGCTACGGCTTTGCCTGGGTCGGGCATTTCTTTTTTGAAAAGAACCGGCCGGCGACCTTCACCTACCCGCTGTACAGCCTGGCCGGGGATTTCGTGATGTTCAGGGATATCCTGCTGGGCAAGATCAGCCTGTAGATTCGGGGGCCGCGAAAGGGCTGCAAAGCAGCCCCATGGCCCTCAAGCCCTACGCCGGCTCGCGCAACGCCGCCACCGCCTGCGCTTCCCGTGCCTGGGCATCGGCCAGCCGGTACAGCTCGATGCTGCCATCCCAGTGCTCGATCAGCGCCGTGCACGACTCCACCCAGTCCCCGCAATTGAGGTACTCCACCTCCCCCACCTTGCGGATCTCGGCATGGTGGATATGCCCGCACACCACCCCATGAAAGCCACGCCGGGTGCACTCGTGGGCAATGGCATCCTCGAAGTCGCTGATGAAGTTCACCGCGCCCTTGACCTTGTGCTTCAGGTACGCCGACAGCGACCAGTAACCATAGCCATACCGCGCACGCCAGTGGTTGAGCCAGCGGTTGAGCACCAGGGTGAACTCGTAGGCACGGTCACCGAGAAACGCCAGCCAGCGATGGTAACGGGTAATCACGTCGAACTGGTCGCCGTGGATCACCAACAGGCGGCGCCCATCGGCGGTCAGGTGCTCGGCTTCATCCACCAGCTGGATATTGCCCAGGATCAGCCTGGAGTATCGGCGCAGGAATTCGTCATGGTTGCCGGTGACGTAGATCACCTCGGTACCGCGCTTGCTCATGGTCAGCAGGCGGCGGATCACGTTGGTGTGGGCTTGCGGCCAGTAGATGCCGCCGCGCAGTTTCCAGCCATCGATGATGTCGCCTACCAGGTACACGCGGTCGGCCTGGTAACCCTTTAGGAACTGCGACAGGTGTTCGGCCTGGCAGTCTCGGGTCCCCAGGTGCACATCGGAGATCCACAAGGTACGCACGCGTTGCTTGCGCGAGGGACGGGAGAGTTCGGCATGGCTCATGGACAGGCTCCGGCGCAGTTTGCTGGAGACTGGCAGGCGCGCATGACAGCGCCGTGGCAAAACGGTTACGAGTGATGGCCTGCAGGGAATGAGGCACAATGCGCATCTGCCCTGCGAGGACGCCCCCATGACCGCCGGCCCGATCCTCTCGCTGCGCCACTATCGCGACAGCCTGATCGCCCACAGCCACGAACACCCGCAACTGGTGTTTGGCCTGCGCGGCCGCCTGGAGTTCGAGGTGCAGGGGCAAGGCGCCGGGATCGACCGGCAGGGGCTGGTGGTGGTACCGGCGGGCGCGCATCACACCTGCGCCAGCGATGCCGGCAGCCACTGCCTGGTGCTAGATGTGCCTGGGGAGCAGTGGCTGCACGAGCAGTTGGGCGAGCATGCCGATGCCAGCCGCCGCCTGCTCGACCGCCCCGCCGCACTGGGCCTGGACAACCGTCAGCAGCAGTTGGTCGACTGGCTGGCGGCCAGCCCCATGGACGACCCGCTGATTGCCCGGCAAGGCGCAGCGCTGTTGCTGGCCAGCCTGAACCCAACGGCGGCAGCCAACGTGCGCCCCAGCCAGCGCTTGCCTTATGCCGCGTTCGATGCGCACATCGAGCAACATGCTGCCTACCCACTGCAGGTGGCCGACCTGGCGCGGCTGGCCGGGCTGTCCAGTGCCCGGCTGCACGCGCGTTTTATCGCGGAATGCGGGATGACGCCGATGGACTACATCCGCCAGCGGCGGTTGCTGAAGGCGCGGCGGCTGGTGGTGCAGACCTTGTTGCCGATGGGGGAAATTGCGGCGCAGGTGGGGTATGGCTCGCAGAGTGCGTTTTCAGCGGCGATGTTGCGGGCGTTCGGGTGTACGCCAATGGCTCTGCGGCGAGAGTCTGGCGACAACTGACAGCAGTCTTGCGACAGAAATCGTTGGCCTGTGGTTTTACACTTTGCCAGTGCCGGCCTCTTCGCAGCACAAGCCTGCTCCCACACAATACGCACAGTCCCTGTAGGAGCAGCCTTGTGCTGCGAAGAGGCCAGCAAAGTCGATAAAGATCTTGAGCAAGGACCACCATGAACCACCGCACCGCCCTCGGCGCACTGCACATTGGCGCACTGTTCTTTGGCCTGACCGGCGTCTTCGGCAAACTGGCCGCCAGCGCCAGCCCGTCGATCATCGTCTTCGGCCGCGCCGCCTTCGCCGTACTCGCCCTTGCCCTGTTCGCCAGCCTGACCGGCCCGGGCTGGCAACGCCTGAGCAGCCAGGATATCCGCCGCCTGCTGCTCGGCGGTGTGCTGCTGGCCGGCCACTGGGTCAGTTTCTTCATCGCCGTCAAAGTCGGCGGCGTGGCCATCGCCACCCTCGGCTTTGCCAGCTTCCCGGCCTTCACCGTCATCCTTGAAGGCTTGCTGTTCCGCGAGCGCATCCGCCGCAACGAGGCCGTGCTGGTACTGTTGGTCAGCATCGGTCTGATACTGGTCACGCCGGCCTTCGACCTGGCCAGCGAGGCCACTGGCGGCCTGCTCTGGGCACTGTTTTCGGGGTTGCTGTTCTCGCTGCTGTCCCTCACCAACCGCGCCGGCTCCGGGCGTTTGCCAGCGGTACAGGCTGCACTGTGGCAGAACCTGGTGGTAGGCCTGTGCCTGCTGCCGTTCGCAGCACCCGGCCTGGCAGGCGTGGCAACCATGGACTGGCTGTGGATCGCCCTGCTCGGCATCTTCTGTACCGGCGTGGCGCACAGCCTGTTCGTCGCCAGCCTGGCAGTGATCAAGGCGCGCACCGCCGCCGTGGTGTTCGGCATGGAGCCGGTCTACGGCATTGCCGTGGCCTGGGCGGTGTTCGCCGAAACCCCGACCCTGCGCATGCTGCTGGGCGGCGCGCTGATCATCTTCGCCATCGTGCTGTCCAGCCGCATGGCCACCGAGCAACCGCCCAAGCAGCGGCCTCTGGCCGAGGGCGCCTGATCAGCGGTCGTTGTGGCCAAGGTCACGCTGCGGGTCGATCTGGTCGCGCACCCGCTGCTTCAGCACCTTGGCTTCGGGGAAGCCGCCGTCGGCCTTGCGCTCCCAGATCTGCACGCCATTGCAAGTGATGCGGAAGATGCCGCCGGTACCCGGCTCCAGCGCCACCCGGCCAAGGTCGTCGGTGAAGGTGCTGAGCAGTTCCTGGGCCAGCCAGGCGGCGCGCAGCAGCCATTGGCACTGGGTGCAATAAGTAATGACGATTTCGGGCTTGTTGTCGGCCATGCTGAGGCATCTCCAGGTGAGGGGCCGCTTATACTAGCGGTCTTTAGCCCACGGTTTGAGACTCACGATGCGCCGTTTGCTGTTCTGTTTCATCCTTGTTCTCACCTCGCTTACGGCCATCGCCGCCGAATCTGCCAGGCCAAAGGTCGGCCTGGTGTTGTCGGGCGGCGCGGCCCGTGGCCTGGCCCACATTGGTGTGCTCAAAGCCCTGGAAGAACAGGGCGTGCGCATCGACGCCATCGCCGGCACCAGCATGGGCGCAGTGGTCGGCGGGCTGTATGCATCGGGCTACAGTGTCGAAGAGCTGGAAAAACTCGCCACCACCCTCGACTGGCAACAGGCGCTGTCCGATGCCCCGCCGCGCAAGGACGTGCCGTTCCGGCGCAAGCAGGATGACCGCGACTTCCTGGTCAAGCAGAAGCTCAGCTTTCGTGACGACGGCAGCCTGGGCCTGCCGCTGGGGGTAATCCAGGGCCAGAACCTGTCACTGCTGCTGGAAAGCAAACTGGCGCACACCGCCGACACCCGCGACTTCGACAAACTGCCCATCCCCTTCCGTGCGGTGGCCACCGACATCGCCAGCGGCGAAAAAGTGGTATTCCGCCGCGGTCACCTGCCTCAGGTAATCCGTGCCAGCATGTCGATCCCCGCCGTGTTCGCCCCGGTCGAACTGGACGGCCGCCTGCTGGTGGACGGCGGCATGGTCGACAACATCCCCGTGGACGTGGCCCGGGAAATGGGCGTGGACCTGGCAATCGTGGTCGACATTGGTACCCCGCTGCGCGATCGCAAGCAATTACTGACCGTGGTCGACGTGCTCAACCAGTCGATCACCCTGATGACCCGGCGCAATTCGGAAGAACAACTGGCCAGCCTGCGCCGTGACGACATCCTCATCCAGCCATCGCTGACTGCCTTCGGCGTGACCGACTTCGGCCGTGCACGGGACATGATCGACGCCGGTTACCGCGCCACCCGGCTGCTCGACCCACGCCTTGCCGCCCTGCGCCAGCCCGAGGGCGACAGCAGCCTGGCCGTGGCCCGCTCCCCGCGCCAGCGCACGCCGGTAATCACCGCGATCCGGATCGAAAACGACTCCAAGGTCAGCGACGACGTGATCCGCTCGTACATCCGTCAGCCGATCGACGCACCGCTGGAGCTGGACCGCCTGCAGACCGACATGGGCACGCTGTACGGCCTGGACTACTTCGACCGGGTGCAGTACCGCGTGGTGCACAAGGGCAACGACAACACCCTGGTAATCAACGCTCGCGGTAGACGCGGCGGCACCGACTACCTGCGCCTGGGCCTGAACCTGTCGGACGACCTGCGCGGTGACAGTGCCTTCAACCTGGGCGCCAGCTACCGGGTCAACGGCATCAACAGCCTGGGTGCCGAATGGCTGACCCGTGGCCAGATCGGCGACCAGCAAGAACTGTACAGCGAGTTCTACCAGCCGCTGGACGTGGGCTCGCGCTACTTCATCGCGCCGTACCTGGACGTCAGCTCACAGAATATCGAAGCCACCCTGGACAACGACCCCGTCGCCGAGTACCGCCTGGAGCGCTACGGCCTTGGCCTGAACGTCGGGCGGCAGATTGGCACCAACGGTGAAGTACGCCTGGGCGTGGGCAAGGCCTGGGGCGAGGCCGAAGTGCGCATCGGCGACCAGGACCTGCCCAAGGTCAGCTTCAATGAAGGCTTCTATGAGCTGAAATACTCGTTCGACACCCTCGACAACGTGTATTTCCCGCACAGCGGTGAGGACATCAGCCTGACCTTGCGCAAGTACGACAAGTCGCTGGACTCTGACCAGGATTACCGGCAGTGGCTGTTCAACCTGGACAAGGCCATCAGCAGCGGGCCGAACACGTTCGTGCTGGGCGGGCGCTACGGGCGCACGCTGGATGACACCGAAGTGGTGACATCGAGCTTCGTGATGGGTGGGGCGCGTGAGCTGTCAGGCTTCCGGCAGGACTCGGTATCGGGGCAGAACGTGAGCCTGCTGCGCATGGTTTACTACCGCAGGCTGACGCCACGGGCCTACGTACCGCTGGACTTCCCGCTGTACATTGGCGGGTCGCTGGAGCGTGGGCGCGTGTGGAACAACGACAACGAGTTCGACAGTGGCTACATCAATGCGGCGAGCATCTTCCTGGGGCTGGAGACGCCGCTGGGGCCGCTGAACTTCAGCTATGGCACTAACAGTGCGCACGAGCAGGCGGTGTACCTGAACCTTGGGCATACCTTCTGAGTCGTCGGGGCTGCCCAGCAGCCCCAGGGGTCCTCAGGACTTCTCGAGGTTGGCCAGGATCGTGGCATGCACGCGCATGCACACCTGCAACTCTGCCTCGTCCACCCCGGTAAACAGCTCCACCCGCAGTTGATTGGCGATGGTTTCGATCTGGTCGATCAGCGGCTTGGCCGGCGGGCACAGCAAGATCTTCTTGGCTCGCCGGTCTTCTAACACGGCCTGCCGGCGCACCAGCCCTTGGGCTTCCAGGCTGTCGAGCAGGCGCGCCAGGGTCGGGCCTTCGACGCCCACGCTCTGGGCCAGCTCACGCTGGGTGGGGGCTTCTTCGAACCGCGCCAGGTGCAGCAACACCAGCCAGCGCGCCTGGGACAGGTTCAGCCCGGCCAGGCGGCGGTCCAGCTCGGCACGCCAGCCCCGGGACATCTGGGCCAGCTGCATGCCGAAGCGGTGTTGGTTGTCGGTCAGGGGCATAGGCAACTCATTGAACAGATCTAATTATTAGGCAGCTAACCATGCCCCGCCCCACGAGGCAAGGCTCGCGCACCCTTCATTGTTCGATAATCGTCAAAAAGCATGACAAAGGTCAGCAGATGGCGGTTCTGCCCTCGATCCGGCTGCCGGTCACATCTCGAACTCGGCCGCCAGCGCCGCACGCACGCAATACAGCACACCCTCCGGCACACGGCCCGCAAACTGCGGCGCAATGGCCGACACCGGCGGCAGCTCGCCCTCGCCATCCAGGAAGGCATCCTGCACTTCCATCAGCAGGTCTTCCGGCAGGTCGAGGGCCTGGTCGAGGCTCAGCTCCTGGCGGCCCAGCGCCTCGGCCAGCAGGCTATACACGTTCTTCTCGCTGCAGTTGAGCTGCCCGGCGATCTGCGCCGGGGTCATGCCGGCCCGGGCCAGGCTGACCAGTTCGTGGCGCAGGTCGAGCACCACTTTCGGCGCCTCCTCGGTGCCACCGCTGCTGTTCAGCACTTCGAGGAACGCCTGGCCGTAGCGTTCCAGCTTGCGCGCGCCCACACCGCTGACCTGGGCCATGTCGCTGAGGCTGACCGGCTGGCTGCGCAGCATTTCCAGCAGCGTCGAGTCGGGGAAGATGACATAGGGCGGCACACTGTGCTCCTCCGCCAGCTTGCGCCGCAGGGTACGCAGCGCTTCCCACAGCTCGCGCTCTTCGGCACGCACCAACTGGCTGGCCGGGCTGCCGCCACCGGACGACGAGGACTTGGCCGTGGTCTGCGGCTTGAGGTCGCGACGCAGTTGCAAGGTCACCTCGCCGCGCAGCAGCGGCCGGCAGCTGTCGGACAGGCGCAACCCGCCGTAGCCTTCCAGGTCGATGTCGACCAGGCCGCGCGCCACCAGTTGGCGGAACAGCGAACGCCATTCGACCTCGGCCAGGCCCTTGCCGACGCCGAACACCGACAGCTTCTCGTGGCCGAAATTGCGCACCTTCTCGTTGTCCTTGCCCAGCAGCACATCGACCAGGTGGCCCACGCCATAGCGTTGGCCCGTACGGAACACCGCCGACAGTGCCTGACGGGCCGGCTCGGTGGCGTCCCAGGTCTGGATGTTGTCGACACAGTTGTCGCAATGCCCGCACGGCTGTTCGAGGGTTTCGTCGAAATAGGCCAGCAGCGACTGGCGACGGCAGCGGGTTTCTTCGCACAGCGCCAGCATGGCGTCGAGCTTGTGCTGCTCGATGCGCTTGTGGCGCTCGTCACCTTCGGAGTTCTGCAGCATCTGCTTGAGCATCACCATGTCTTGCAGGCCGTAGGCCATCCAGGCATCGGATGGCAGGCCGTCACGGCCGGCACGGCCGGTTTCCTGGTAATAGGCCTCAAGCGACTTGGGCAGGTCGAGGTGGGCAACGAAGCGCACGTTGGGTTTGTCGATGCCCATGCCGAAGGCAATGGTGGCGACCATGATCAGCCCTTCCTCGTTGAGGAAGCGGTGCTGGTTGGCCGAACGGGTCTCGGCGGCCAGGCCAGCGTGGTACGGCAATGCCGGGAAGCCCTGTTCACAAAGAAAGGCAGCGGTTTCGTCGACCTTCTTGCGCGACAGGCAGTAGACAATGCCGGCGTTGCCGCGGCGCTCGCCGAGGAAGGCCATCAGCTGCTTGCGCGGCGCTTCCTTGGGTACGATGCGGTAGAAGATGTTCGGCCGGTCGAAGCTCGACAGGAAGCGCTCGGCGCCTTGCAGGTGCAGGCGCTGGACGATCTCTTCGCGGGTTCGCATGTCGGCGGTGGCGGTCAGCGCGATGCGCGGCACATGTGGGAACAGCTCGGCCAACTGCCCCAGTTGCAGGTATTCGGGACGGAAATCGTGGCCCCATTGCGACACGCAGTGCGCCTCGTCGATGGCAAACAGCGAGATGTCCAGCTCGCGCAGGAAGTCGAGCATGCGCGGCTGCACCAGGCGCTCGGGCGCCAGGTACAGCATCTTCACTTCGCCACGGCGCAGGCGCCCGGCCAGTTCACGCTGCTGCTCCGCCGTCAGGGTCGAGTTCAGCGCGGCGGCCGATACACCCAGTTCGTCCAGCGTGGCGACCTGGTCGTCCATCAGCGCAATCAGCGGCGAGACCACTACCGTCAGGCCCGGGCGCAGCAGCCCCGGCACCTGGAAACACAGCGACTTGCCGCCACCGGTGGGCATCAGCACCAAGGCGTCGCCGCCATTGGCCACGCATTCGATGATTGCTGCCTGGCGCCCACGGAAACTGTCGTAGCCGAAAATGTCCTTGAGAACGCGCTGAGCCTGTTCGAGCATGTGCAACTCCACAAATCGCCGTACCATCCTGGATACAGGCTGGACGAAAAACCCGCTCCGCACACGCCAAATGCGTAAGCGGTTTTTGCCAGGCGCCGATAAAATCTGCCCCTGGATGAAAAATCGCGGAGTATACCGCAGCACTGCACCGCACAGGGCACCACGGCGATAGACGTTCCCTTTACCCCGCTACCCGTGCTTGGTGCTAGAATTCGGTATCGTTTATTCCCCAAGGTAGCCCTGTAATGTCCTTCGCCGAGCAACTGACCCGCCTGCAAGCCTTCCTCGACGCCGACGAGCTGCACGAAGAGGCGCTGGACTACGTCGCCGCCCACGGCTACCTCACCGCCCTGTCGATCAACGCCGAAGACGTGCCCGAGCGCGAATGGATCGATGCCCTGTTCGCCGAAGAGCCGCACTACGCCAGCGAGGCCCAGCGCACCGAAATCGAAGCCACCCTGGTGGCGTTGAAAGCGCACATTGCCCGCCAGCTGGCCAGCGACGAAGAATTCGACCTGCCATGCGACCTCGACCTGACCGACGAGCCGGACGATTCTGACCTGCGCGGCTGGTGCATCGGCTTCATGGAAGGCGTGTTCCTGCGTGAAGAGGCCTGGTTCGAGAACGCCGAAGAAGAAGTCAGCGAGATGCTGCTGCCGATCATGGTTGGCTCGGGCCTGTTCGACGAACAGCCAGAGTTCGCTGACATCGCCAGCAACGCCAACCTGCAGGACGACATGATCGTACAGATCCCCGAGGCGCTGAGCGCACTGTTCCTGCTGCTGCACGCTCCTGACGAAAAACCGGCGCTGCTCAAGCCACGCCACCACTAAGTCGCCTGTGCCCTACCTGCTGCTGGCCATCGGCTGGCTCAGCGTTGCGCTGGGGGTGTTGGGGATTTTCCTTCCGGTATTGCCCACCACCCCGTTCCTGCTATTGGCGGCGGCCTGCTTTGCCCGCAGCTCGCCGCGCTTTCACCACTGGCTGGTCCATCACCCGAAGCTCGGGCCGTGGATCCGCGACTACCTTAGTGGTGAAGGCATACCCCTCAAGGGCAAGGTCTATGCCATCGGCCTGATGTGGGCCAGCATCGGCCTGTCGTGCTATCTAGTGCCCCTGTTCTGGGCGCGCGCCTTCATGTTGACCAGCGCCGTGCTGGTAAGCCTGTATATCGTCAGACAGAAAACCCTTCATAAGCGAAAGTGACATTTTTTTGTCGCCAAATATCACTTTCGCCTAACTGACGTTTTCTTTATCCGAAATGGTTCTGGAACCGCACAAAAGCCTTGTAAATACTGGCTTTCGAGGCTTATTGCTCGCTTGCCGTCGACATGTTTTGTCGTCATTGTTAGACAATATACGTCTTATATGGCAATTTGATATGAATAAATCTTCTTATCTATCGCATTGAATGTACTTAGCTGTGTTGTTAAAAACCTGCAACACTATACGCGATAACTTTATCGTCATTTTTTTGGCGAGCAGCAGGATCAATTCCAGGATCAGGGAGATGTACCCATGCGCGTTTTGAACCCCATCACCAGTGCATTATTGTTGGCCCTGGCGAGTGCCAACGTACAGGCGATGTCGATCACCGAGGCCGTCCAGAGCGCCGTGGACTACCACCCGCAGGTCAGCTCCAATCGCAACAGCAAGCTGTCGGCCGATGAAGACGTCAAGTTTGCGCGTGGTGGCTACTACCCTTCCGTGGATTTGGTTGCTGGCTATGGCCGCCAGCGTTCGGACAACGCTACCACCCGTGCCGAGGGTAACCACAACAAGGAAACCCTCAACTACACCCAGTCCGAGCTGCGCTTGCGGCAGATGATTTTCGACGGTTTCAACACCTCGAACGAAGTGGGCCGCACCGAAGCGGTGTCCACCTCCCGCGCCTACTACACCCAGGCCGTTGCCCAGGATGTTGCCCTGCGTGCGACCGAGGTGTACCTGGAAGTGCTCAAGCGCCGCGAGCTGGTGACCCTGGCCAAGAACAACCTGCAAGCCCACCTGCGCGTCAACGACCAGATCGGCCTGCGTAACGAGCGCGGCGTCGGCAGCACCGCCGACCTTGACCAGTCCCGCGCACGTCGCGCCCTGGCGGAAAACAACCTGGACACCGCCGAAGTCGACCTGGCCGATGCCGAGGCCAACTTCTTCAGCGTGGTCGGCCGTGCCCCGGACGAGCTGGAAAGCCCGGCGAGCATCAAGGGCGAGGTGCCTGAGACCCTCGACGGCGCGCGCGACAGCATGCGCCAGAACAACCCTTACATCAAATCTGCCCAGGCTGACGTCAACGCCGCCGAGCAGCAATACGAAGTTGGCAAGTCGACCTTCTACCCGCGCTTCGACGCCATTCTGGCAACCGGTGCCAACAACAACACCGGCGGCGAAAAAGGCCACAACAACAACGACTGGCAGGCCGGCGTAGAGATGAACTACAACCTGTTCCGCGGCGGCAGCGACAAGGCCCGCCTGCAGTCTGACGCGCACAAGATCAACCAGGCCCTGGACATCCGCAACAACGCCCTGCGTGAGCTGACCGAAAACCTGAGCCTGGCGTGGAACGCCATGAACAACGCCAGCAAGCAGCTGCCGACCGCGCGTGAATACGCCGAGACCACCAAGCGCGTGCGTGCCGCCTACCAGGACCAGTTCGGTCTGGGCCAGCGTACCCTGCTGGACGTGCTGGACAGTGAGAACGAGCTGTACAACGCCGACCGTCGCTACACCGAAGTACGCTACACCGAGGAGTTCTCGCGCTACCGCGTGCTGGCGACCATGGGTGAGCTGCTGAGCAAACAGCGTATTTCGCTGCCGCCAGAGGCGCTGGCTACCACCGAGGTGCGTACCGAGGCGCGTTTGCCTGAGATGCGTTGATCGGCTTTAGATTTTGGGGCCGCTTTGCGGCCCATCGCGACACAAGGCCGCTCCCACAAGCGTTGCGCGCAGGCCGCCCTTTGCGGGGTCTTCTGTAGGAGCAGCCTTGTGCTGCGAATGGGCTGCAAAGCAGCCCCCGGCCCTCACTCGACCCCGTGGTTGCGCTGGAACGTCTCCACCCCCATGGCCCTGATCTGCCCCTCGATCAACGCCTCGAACGGCGCCAGCAGTGCATCGAAGCAGGCCGGTTGCTCCAGCGCATTCAAAGCCCCCACCACCGCCTCGATAGTCGACAGTGCCCCCGCCTCCGGCGCCTTGCGCAGCCGATAACGCGAAGGTGCGACTGCCCCCAGCGTTACCCGCGGCAACCCCTCCAGTAGCGGGTTCATGTACAGCAGCTTGCGCGCCTTGCGCCAGGTGCCGTCGGGCACGATCAGCAGCAACGGCGTGTCATCGACCTTGCCATAGGCCGTCAGCACCTGAGCGTCATCGCCCGGGAACAGCAGGGCCGGCCGATAACCAGGCGTTGCCAGCCATTCAGCCAGGTCATCGAAAACCTCGCCTACCCGTAGCTCGGCATTGTTCAGCCCAAGGGCAGCAAGGCGCGCAGTGTTCAGGGCATGGGCGGTTTCACTGGGGTGCTGCAGCAGGATGACGCGGGTGCGGCTGTCGAGCGCGGGGATCAGTGGGCAGAGACAATGGTCGAGCGGGCGCTGGCAGCGCTCGCAGCGGGGTCTGGGCATGGGGTTCTCCTTGGCGGGAACAGTTTGCCACAGAACCGGGGCCCGCTTTGCGGGCCATTCGCAGCACAAGGCTGCTCCTACAGGAGATCGCGATGCCTTTGTAGGAGCAGCGTGCTGCGGCCCCAGCGATCTCAGCGGTTGAAGCGCTCTGCCAGGCTGTGCAGGTACTCCGCCATGCGCTCCAGGTCCTGGCTGATTTCTGCCCCCTGCCTGGCCTGCCCGGCACTCTGGTCACACAGCTGGGCAATCCTCACGATCTGCTGGTTGATGTCCTCGGCCACATGGCTCTGCTGCTCCGACGCCGTCGCCATCTGCTGGCTCATGCCGGTGATGCGGCTGACCGCCTGGGCAATCCCGCTCAAGGCCGCCTGCACCGCCTCGACGCTGTGCACGCTGTCCCGCGAGATCTGTTCACCCCGGTTGGCGGTGCTCACCGCCCGCTCTGCTCCTGCGCGCAACGAGGCAATGATGTGGTGAATCTCATCGGTGGATGCGCGGGTACGCTGGGCCAGCGAACGCACTTCATCGGCCACCACGGCAAACCCCCGCCCCTGCTCACCTGCGCGTGCCGCCTCGATGGCAGCGTTGAGCGCCAACAGGTTGGTCTGCTCGGCAATAGAGGTAATCACATCGACCACGCTGCCGATGGACTGAGTCTGCTCGGCCAGCGCATTGACCGCCTGGCCAATGTCGTTGACGGCATCACTCATGCTGCCCATGGCTTTAAGGCTTTGCAGCGCCAGCTCGCTGCCCTGCTGCGCCAGCTGATCTGCATCGCCGGCCGCATGCGCCGTGCTTTGCACGTTGTGCGTGACCTGCTGGATGGTCGCCGCCATCTGCGCAATGGCCGTGGCCGACTGGTCGGTCTCGCTGCGCTGGCGGTCGAGCATCTGCGCCTGGGCATCGGACAGATCGGACGACTGCGCAGCCCGCGACTTCACCCCGACCCCGGCGTCCACCAGGCGGGTCAGGGCCGTTTGCAGGCGCGCTTCCTCGCTGATGATGGCCAGGTCAAGCTGGCCCAGCAGGCCCGGGTTGTCGCTATAGGTCAGCGCCACCAACGGGCTGGTGAAGGCTTTGGGGTGCTCGGCCAACGTGCGGCGGATAGCCTGGTTCTGCCGGTGCTCGACCAGGTACCAGGCCAACAGCAGGCTGGCCATCAGGATCCCAAGCGCTGCATAGGGCGGCAGCCACAGGTAACCGGCCGCCGACAGCAGGCCCGCGCCGATCAGCGGCCAGCCATGGCCCAACCCATGCCCGAGCCGCGCGGCCCACGGCACCGCAGCACGGTCGGCACGCAGGCGCGCATACAGCGCTTCGGCGCGCCGGATCTGCTCACGCGTGGGCACCGAGCGCACTGACTCATAGCCATTGATGCGGCCCTGCTCGTAAATCGGGGTGACATAGGCGCTGACCCAGTAATAGTCGCCGTTCTTCGCCCGGTTCTTGACCACACCCATCCACGGTTTGCCCTGCTTGATCGTCTCCCACATATGCCCGAACACCGATGGCGGCATATCCGGGTGGCGCACCAGGTTGTGGGGTTGGCCGACCAGCTCGTCGTAGGTAAACCCGCTGATCGCCACGAAGGCTTCGTTGCAGTAAGTGATGCGGCTGTTGAGGTCAGTCGTGGAAATCAGGCGTTGATCGCTGGAGAAGGTTCTTTCGTGCTCAGTGACGGGCAAATTCATGCGCATCTGGGCGATCCTTGCAGGATGAACTAAGGGAAAAATCATCAGCGCAAGTTGATATGTAGCAGAGCGCTATCAGGTTAGCGGTCAGCTTTTGCCGGAATTTAACACCGCCCGACGGAATGCATGAGTGTGTCGCGTCTCAGCCCACGTTCAGCTGGCTTTTGAGCAGGTCGCGGAAGGTCTGGATCAAGGGCTCACGGCTACGCCCACGGCGAATGATCAGCGAAAACGGTGCCTGGTAGCCGAAGGTCGACGGCGACAGCACGCGCAAGTCGCCCTTGTCGACCCAGGCCTGGGCGTAGTGCTCGGGCAGGTAGCCGATATAGGCCCCGGAAAGGATCAGGATCAACTGCGCTTCCATACTCTCCACCGTCGCCGCGCTGTGCTTGAAGCCATGCCGGGCCAGCTCGGCCTGGCTCCAGTAACCACGCCCGACCATGCGCTGCTGGGTCACCACCTGCTCGGGGATGCGCCGCTCGTTATACAACGGGTGGCGGCTGCTGCAGTACAGCCAGTGCTGTTCACGGTACAACGGCTGGTAAAGCAGGCCGCTCATGCGCGAGGAGAACGCACCAATGGCCAGGTCCAGGCGGTTGTCCTGCACACCCAGTTGCAGCTCGTAAGGGCTGGACACCGACAAGTGCAGGTGCACCGCCGGGTGCTCCTGGCTGTAGGCGCCGATGGCTTCGGCCAGCGGCAAGGCCCTGTCACCGACCGTGGAGTCGATGACCCCGAGGTTGAGGGTGCCACGCAACTCGCCCTTGAGGGCAGCGGCATACTGCTCGAAGCCATCCAGTTCGGCCAGAAGCCGCAGGGTTTCCTGGTGGAACAGCTCGCCTTTGCTGGTCAGGCTGAAACCGCCACGGCCGCGGTGGCACAGCACGATCCCCAGTGCGCCTTCCAACTGGCTCATGTAGGTGCTGATGGCCGAGGTCGACAGGTTCAGCTCGCGCTGCGCGTTGGCGAAGCCCTGGTGGCGCGCCACGCTGATGAAGATGCGCAGCAGTTTCAGGTCAGGCAATGTCGAGGCCATGGTGCAACGGTTCCGCAAGGGTATTTACGCGCAGTTTAACCGCTCTGCCGGCCTTTAGTTCAGAAATTCCTGAACTAAGTATTTGTCGGTAGCGATTCTTCCGCGGCACTACCTTGAGCAGACTTGGCCGAAATGTCCCTGCCCGCCGGCAAAACCACACTTGAAAGGCGCGCGGCGGCACAGGTTCGAACAAACAAAACAATCGACCGACTGATGAGGCCCACCGTGGACAAGACTCTCCACCAACCACTGGGCGGCAACGAAATGCCGCGTTTCGGCGGCATCGCCACCATGCTCCGTCTCCCCCACCTGCAAAGTGCCCAAGGCCTGGATGCTGCCTTCATCGGCGTGCCCCTGGACATCGGTACCTCGCTGCGCTCCGGCACCCGCTTCGGCCCACGGCAGATCCGCGCCGAATCGGTGATGATCCGCCCGTACAACATGGCCACCGGTGCCGCTCCGTTCGACTCGCTGTCGGTGGCCGACATCGGTGACGTGGCGATCAACACCTTCAACCTGCTGGACGCCGTGCGCATCATCGAAGAAGCGTATGACGAGATCGTCGAGCACAACGTCATCCCGATGACCCTGGGCGGCGACCACACCATCACCCTGCCGATCCTGCGTGCGCTGCACAAGAAGCACGGCAAGATCGGCCTGGTGCACATCGATGCCCACGCCGACGTCAACGACCACATGTTCGGCGAGAAGATCGCCCACGGCACCACCTTCCGCCGCGCCGTGGAAGAAGGCCTGCTTGATTGCGACCGCGTGGTACAGATCGGCCTGCGCGCCCAGGGCTACACCGCCGATGACTTCAACTGGAGCCGCCGCCAGGGCTTCCGCGTGGTTCAGGCCGAAGAGTGCTGGCACAAATCGCTGGAGCCACTGATGGCCGAAGTACGGGAAAAGGTCGGCGGCGGCCCGGTTTACCTGTCGTTCGACATCGACGGCATCGACCCGGCCTGGGCGCCCGGTACCGGCACTCCGGAAATCGGCGGCTTGACCACCATCCAGGCGATGGAGATCATTCGCGGCTGCCACGGCCTGGACCTGATCGGCTGTGACCTCGTCGAAGTCTCCCCGCCTTACGACACCACCGGCAACACCTCGCTGCTCGGCGCCAACCTGCTGTTCGAAATGCTCTGCGTGCTACCAGGCGTCGTGCGTCGTTAATACCGCTACACCCCGGCAGGAGCCATGAGGGAGGGCCACAGAGGCCCGCCAACAACACGACAAGACCGCCGGGCGCCGTAAGCCGCCCGCGTGGTCGATCTCGCCATAATAAAGATAATCGGGAGACCCCCAATGGCCTTGGACATCATTGTTGTAATGATCTATACCGCCGGCATGCTCGGGCTTGGCTGGTATGGCATGCGGCGCGCAAAAACCCATGAAGACTACCTGGTAGCCGGGCGCAACCTCGGCCCGGTGCTGTACATGGGCACCATGGCCACCACCGTGCTCGGCGGCGCTTCCACCGTCGGCACCGTGCGCCTGGGCTACGTCCACGGCATCTCCGGCTTCTGGCTGTGCGCAGCCCTGGGCCTGGGCATCATCGCCATCAACCTGTTCCTGGCCAAACCGTTGCTGCGCCTGCGCATCTTCACCGTGACCCAGGTGCTTGAGCAACGCTACAACCCCACCGCACGCCAGGCCAGTGCCGTGATCATGCTGGCTTACGCGCTGATGATCGGGGTCACCTCGACACTGGCCATGGCCACCGTATTGCAGGTGCTGCTGGACCTGCCGTTCTGGGCTTCGCTGCTGCTCGGCGGCGGTGTGGTGGTGCTGTACTCCACCATTGGCGGCATGTGGTCGCTGACCCTGACCGACATCGTCCAGTTCGTGATCAAGACCGTCGGCCTGATGTTCATCCTGCTGCCGGTGTGCCTGTACAAGGCCGGTGGCTGGGACACCCTGGTGGCCAAACTGCCAGCGGCCAGCTTCCAGCTGACCACCATTGGCTGGGACACCATCATCACCTACTTCCTGATCTACTTCTTCGGCATCCTCATCGGCCAGGATATCTGGCAGCGGGTGTTCACCGCCCGTGATGAAAAGGTCTGCCAGCGTGCCGGTACCGTTGCCGGTGTGTACTGTGTGGTGTACGGCCTGGCCTGCGCCGCCATCGGCATGGCCGCGCATGTGCTGATGCCCGACCTGGCCAACCCGAACAACGCCTTTGCCGAGATGATCAAAAGCACCCTGCCCGATGGCATCCGTGGCCTGCTGATGGCCGCAGCCCTGGCAGCCATGATGTCCACCGCCAGTGCCGGCCTGCTGGCCGCCTCGACCACCGTGACCGAAGACCTGCTGCCCAAGCTGCGTGGCGGCAAGCAGTCGAGCCTGGGCATGAGCCGCCTGTTCACCCTGCTCACCGGCCTGGTGGTGCTGGGCATCGCGCTGATGGTGAACGATGTGATCAACGCACTGACCCTGGCCTACAACCTGCTGGTCGGCGGCATGCTGATCCCGCTGATCGGGGCGATCTTCTGGAAGCGTGCGACCACCGCCGGCGCGATTGCCAGCATGTCGCTGGGCTTTGCCACCGCGCTGCTTTTCATGTTCAAGGACGGGCTGGAAGCCAACACGCCGATCTACTACAGCCTGGCGATCGGCTTGGTGAGCTTCGTAGCGGTTAGCCTGATGTCGCGCAAACCAGTCGGTGCGGTGAATCTGGCCTGACCGTTAGCCTGAGGCGACCCTATCGCCGGCAAGCCAGCTACCACCAAAAATGCACAGGGCCTGAGGCTTGCGCAGTAACTGTGGGAGCTGGCTTGCCGGCGATAGGGCCAGAAGAGATAACAATAAACTCCAAGACACAAAAAAAGGCCGCAGCACCCACCCAGGGGCTGCGGCCTTTGTCTTATATCAGCGACGACGCGGTTGGCGTTTGCGCTGCTCTTCGTCAGTCGGGATCGGCACCGGCTGCAAGGGTGGTGGAATCAGCCCCAGGGCGACCGCCAGGTCGTGGAGCCAGTTGGACAGTGGTTTATTCATAATGCCCCCTTGACGGGTCAGCCTCACGGCGAATCAATCCTGGGATGTTTCATACAGATCATAGCCTGATGTCCTGTATTACGCATGCCTATGCTCTTACAGATAAGGGCCATTTTGACGCGGATCAAGCCGTAGCGGCGCATTCCGACGACTGGTTAATCGTTTCGCTTTGTTGCAGGTCGATCCACGCCTGCAAATTCGCCCCACGCATACCCTGGCGCCACATCAGCCAGGTGACCGCCTGATCGAACGGCGCCTGCAGCGGGTGCACCCTTACCTGGGTGCGCCCAGGCAGGCTGTCGAGCATCGACTGGGCCATCATCGCCACACCTGCACCGGCGATCACGCAGGCCAGCATGCTCTGGTACGACTCGATCTCCATCACCCGGCCCATGGGCGTGTGGGCATGTGCATACCACGCCTCCAGGCGCATCCGGTAAGAACAGCCTTGGCGGAAGGTGAACACCGCCTTGCCCGCCACATCCTTGGCAGTGTGCACCGCTGGGTGCTCGGGGCTGGTGATCAGCACCAGCTGCTCTTCGCACAGCGGCACGCCATCCAGCCCGGCCAGGCTCGGCGGGCCATCTACCAAGGCAGCGTCCAGTGTGTGGCCAAGCAGGCCTTCAAGCAGCTCGCCGCTGGGCGCTGCGCGCACCTGCAGGTTCACTGCGGGGTAAGCCTGGTGATAACGCGCGAGCAACGCCGGAAGGTGGGTCGCCGCCGTGCTGTACATGGTCCCCAGCACGAAGTCACCGGCTGGCTGGCCGCCGCGCACAGCGGCCAGCGCCTCGTCGCGCAAGGCCGACAGGCGGTTGGCGTACTCCAGCAGCACCTTGCCGGCCGGCGACAGCTGCAAGCGCTGGCGCTCACGCAGGAACAACTCGATACCCAGTTGCTCCTCAAGCTGGCGCAAACGCGTCGAGAGGTTCGATGGCACACGGTGCAAGCGTTCGGCGGCACGGGTGACCGAGCCTTCCTCGGCCACGGCCTGGAAGATACGCAGCTGGCTGAATTCCACAGCATTCTCCAAAACAGAACAACTTGATCATCATTATTCAATTTTATTGAAAATAAAACCACCCTAACCTGCCAGTCATCGCTTACATCCGTGCAGGAGACCTGTCATGTCGCCCCTCATTCAACTGCTCGCCAGCGCCGTGGCGCTGATGATGGCCATGGGCATAGGCCGTTTTGCCCTCACCCCGCAACTGCCACAACTGATCGCCGAAGGCCAGTTCGACCTGACGGTCGCCGGGCTGGTCGCGGCCGCCAACTACCTGGGCTATTTCATTGGCGCGGTGGACGCCATGTTCGCCCGCTCACCCGGCCAGGTGCGCCTGCGCCTGCATGGGGGGCTGTGGCTGTGCGTGCTGCTGACCCTGGCCTCATGGGCCGCCGACGGGTTCTGGAGCCACCTGCTGCTGCGCTTTGGCACCGGCGTGGCCAGTGCCTGGGTGCTGGTGATGATCACCAGCCTCAGCCAACAGGTGGCCAACGCGCACAACCACCAACGGCTGGGTGCCCTGGTGTTTGCAGGGCCCGGCCTGGGCATCGCCGTGACCGGCCTGTTGGCACTGGTGGCCCACTTGGCTGGGCTGGGCTCGGCAGCACTGTGGCTGATCTATGCCGTGGCCGCGCTGGTGATGCTGCTGGCCGTGCGGCCTTGGTTGCCACGCGTTCTGCAAGCTGCGCCAACCTCATCGCCCTCGCACCCGGGCCCGACCCGCAGCGTCGGCATTGGCCGCCTGGGGCTGGTATACGCGCTGTACGGCGTGGGTTACATCCTGCCAGCCACCTTCCTCTCACAGATGGCCAACCAGCAGTTTCGCGGGCAATGGATGGCCGACCTGTTCTGGCCGGCGTTTGGCCTGTCGGCAGCGCTGGGGGTGATGCTGGTGAGCCTGCGCCGTGGTGGCCGCACCTCGACCTGGCTCACCGCCACCTTGTGGTTGCAAGGGCTTGGCGTGCTGGCCTGCCTGATGGGCGGGGGTATCGGGTTGGCGCTGGGAGTGGTGCTGTGTGGCGGGCCGTTCCTGGCCTGCATGCAACTGGTGATGCAGCGCTCGCGGGAGCTGGCACCGCATGCCACACAACGCAATGCCGGGCTGCTGACAGCGTGCTTTGCCCTGGGGCAGTTGAGCGGGCCCCTGCTGGCGGCGGTCAGCAGCCATTACAGCGACGGCCTGCAACCGGCATTGATGCTGGCGGCGGGCGGGCTGGCGGTGGCGGGCGTGTTGGTCCAGTTGCCGGGTAACGCACAGCAAGGAAGCGCCTGTCAGGCCAAGGTTGCATCCTGAGCAGGTACAGGCAACACATCACCCTACCAACCGCCGCAATTGTTGTTTCACCCAAGGCTCGGCACTGACCAGGATCACACCCAACAACACCATCAACGCCCCCACCACGAAATTCGCACTGAGCGGCTCATCCAGCAGCAAAACGCCAAAGGTCACCCCAAACAACGGGGTAATGAAGGAAAACACCGCGAGGTTCGACGCCAGGTATTTGCGCAGCAACCAGAACCAGGTGAGGTAGCTGATGAACGACACCACAATCCCCTGGAACAATACACTGCCCATCGCCAGCGGCGTCAGCGACACCGCGCCGATCTGCCCGCTGAGCAGGGCGATCAGCAGCAGCCCGGCAAAACCGACCGCCAGCTGATAGAACAGGGTCAAGGTCGCCGGCGCCTCCGATAGCCGTGAACAACGCACCACCACCGTGGTCGCGCCCCAGGCCAGCCCGGCGATCACGCCAAAGGCATCTCCCAGCAAGGTGCGGCTGTCCATGTGCTCGAACGAAGTGCCACCGGCAAAGGCCATGGCAATGCCGCCGAAGGCCAGCAGAATGCCCAGCCACTGCAGCAGCCGCAAGCGTTCACTGGGTAGACGAAAATGCAGGCCCAAGGCGGTAAATACCGGCGCGGTATAGAGGAATACCGACATGTGCGCCGCCGAGGTCAGTTTCAGCCCTTCGGCAATGAACAGAAACTCCACCCCGAACAGCCCGCCCGCCACCAACCCTGCGCGCCAGGTACTGCCGACCTGCTCCCAGCCACCCCGCCAGCACAGCATCAGGCCTACCAGCACAGCGGCAATGCCATTGCGCAGGGCTGCCTGCATCACCGGCGCGATGTCGACGGCAGCAGTCTTGATCAGTACCTGCTGGCAGCCCCAGATCAGGCAAAGGCCCAGCATTACCTGGAAGGCAAAGGCGTCAGGATTCTTGCGGACCGCGCTCATAGGCGGGCCTGAGGGGTGATAGAAGGCATGGGCAAAGGCTCGGCAGCGTTCAGAGGCTACCGATTATCGGGTTTCGAACGCTGCACTTGCCAGCCTTAAAACGACCTCAAGCAATCTGTGCCTTCGCAGATACCCGTTCGAACGTCGTTTCGTCCAGCGCATCCTCCTGCTCATCCAGCACCTGGCGCGGGTGCTCGAAGCCGGGGATGCTGCTGTCGATCAGGCTCATCAAGCGCGAGCCGCGTTCGGTCAGGACGAAGTTTTCGCCATTGCCGCCGTCCTCTTCAGGCCGGCATTCAATGAATCCGCGCTCAAATAGCAGCTTTTCATACTCGCATGCACGGGTTTTCAGGTGATCCACGTCACCCACCGGCTCACCCTTGGCGGCCAGTGCAGCAGCATGCTGCTCGGCATAGGGGCGGGGCGTGAAGCTGTGACCGGCGCCGTTCTGCACTTCGTGCAGCAAGCGCTCGATCAGGTCCCAGTCGTAGGCGATGCTCATGGCTACGGGCTCCTGCTGTGGACGAAAGGGGTACACAGGTTGGGACCTGCCAAGGTTGCCAAGCGTTCCAAAGCGCTTAGCGCTGGCGTTGTTGCGCTTGCATGTACTGGCGCAGCAACTGATTGATGCGGGTCTGGTAGCCGCTGCCCTGCTCCTTGAACCAGGCGAGGACATCTGAGTCCAGTCGAATGGTCACCGTCTGCTTGGCGGGAACGCGCAGCTCGGCCTGGCGGAAAAAGTCCTGGTCCAGTTCAGGGATATCTGATGTGTCGATATCCTTGTCGTCCTGTCGGGCCAGGCGGCTCCAGTCAGTTCTCGATGATTTGGTCATAGTACCTGGCCTCCCGTTTGGTGGCTTTTCTTGCAGAAATGATGCGTATCACCTCACCCCGCCTCTCCGTGTACACGACGACACCTAACAGCGCCTTTAGCCATCCTAGGCTGACCCAACGTTCTTCAGCACATTCCACATCCTCATCACGCCGGATCAACATGGGATGGTTGAACATGTCAGGAACGTCGGCAAAGTCGATGCCGTGCTTGCGGATATTGCTCTGGTTTTTCCCTTCGTCCCATTCAAAGAACATGCGACGACCTGTATTTACAGCTGTACATACAATACCCCCTCTTTTCCTTCGAGACTAGAGCGATGTAGCGTGCTGCTCAACGGCGCTGGAGGGATACGGGAGCGTTTCAGAAACGGACTACCACCACCAAAGAAATCTTCCATCGGTCGCAAGCCCTGAACTTCCCTGCACCCACAGCCCTCCACCGGGCATCACCACCGCCGGAGGTTGGAAGGATGAAACCGCTACTGCCCATAGCCTGTGCCACTGCCCTGCTCTGCGCCCTGCCCTCTTGGGCCTGCACACCTGAAGAAGCGACGCAGAAACGTGAGGAGCTGGCCGGGCTGGTTACTCAGTTGACCGAGCAGAACCCGCAAAAGGCCAAGGAGATCAATGATGAGCTTCAGGGGATGGATCTGGGGACGGCGAGCAAGGACTTGCCCGACAAGTGTCAGCTGATCGACCAGCGGATCAAGGAGTTGAAGCAGGCAGAGAAAACGGCGGAGTGATCGTTCGTGGCCTGCGCACGCCCTTAGCAGAAGCAAGCTCGTGTCGCTTCTGCAAAGGGCCGGCGTGACTTTTATTCAGCAGCAGGCTTGCGCTTCTTCAGCGGCGCCAAGCCGTCAGCGCTGGCCAGCGGTGCGTTGGCCCGCGGTTTGGCGGTTGGCTTGCGCTTGGCGGCAGCTTTCTTGTCGCCGGTTTTCTTGTCAACTTTCTTCTTCTTGGCGCCAACAGCCTTGCCCGAGGCCTTGACCTTCTTCGGCCCGCTGTAGGTGCCTTTCACTTCCTTGATCACACGGCGCTCGAACTGCTGCTTGAGGTAGCGTTCGATGCTCGACATCAGGTTCCAGTCGTTGTGGGTGATCAGCGAGATCGCCAGGCCTTCGCCACCGGCACGGCCGGTACGGCCCACACGGTGGACGTACTCGTCACCGCTGCGTGGCATGTCGAAGTTGATCACCAGGTCCAGGCCGTCGATGTCCAGGCCACGAGCCGCCACGTCGGTCGCCACCAGCACCTTGGAGCTGCCCTGCTTGAAGCGCTCGATGGCCAGTTTGCGGTCTTTCTGGTCCTTCTCGCCGTGCAACACGAAAGCCTTCACGTCCTTGGCCACCAGGTGACCGTAGATGCGGTCGGCCATGGCGCGGGTGTTGGTGAAGATGATCGCCTTGTCGAAGGTTTCGTTGGCCAGCAGCCACTGCGCGATGTGCTCTTTGTGCTGGTCGTGGTCGGCGGTGATGATCTGCTGGCGGGTGCCTTCGGCCAGCTGCGAGACGCTGTTGAGCATCAGGTGCTCAGGGTCTTTCAGCACCTTGCCGATGATGTCGCGCAGGGCAGCGCCACCGGTGGTGGCGGAGAACAGCAGGGTCTGCTCGCGGTTCTCGCACTCCTTGCACAGGCGCTCCATGTCTTCGGCAAAGCCCATGTCCAGCATGCGGTCAGCTTCGTCGAGGATAAGTACCTGCACGTGGGACAGGTCGAGGTTGCCGGCGTTGAGCTGCTCAAGCAGACGGCCCGGGGTGCCGATCAGCACGTCCGGCACCTTGCGCAGCATGGCGGCCTGTTCCTTGAAGTCTTCGCCGCCGGTCACCAGGCCCGCCTTGATATAGGTGAACTGCGAGAACAGCTCCACCTGCTTCAAGGTTTGCTGGGCCAGCTCGCGGGTCGGCAGCAGGATCAGCGCGCGGATCTCGACGCGCCCGCCTTTCAGGTCGACCAGGCGGTTGAGCAGCGGCAATACGAAGGCCGCCGTCTTGCCACTGCCGGTCTGCGCGGTCACACGCAGGTCGCGCCCTTGCAGGGCCAGGGGGATGGCCGCGGCCTGCACCGGGGTCGGCTCGACAAATTTAAGCTCGGCCACGGCTTTAAGCAGGCGTTCATGCAGGGCGAATTGGGAGAACACGGAGGTAACCTCAGGCAAGTGCGGGAAATTCAGTTGCATAGGGTAACGTTTTCTGCCGCCTTAGCCGAATTTCTTTTGGCAACTTTGTCGCCATCCGCGCTCTAATGGCACCTCGTTTCACAACAAGACTGTACCCAAGCCCATGGATATACAACGAATCTGGCGTGACTCCCTCGACCTGTGGGGCACCCTCGACCAACATCCCATGCTGCACGCGGCCATCGGCCTGGCGGTGCTGCTGCTGATTTCCCTGGTGGTCGGCCGCCTGGCGCGCTTCCTGATGCTGCATGGCGCCCGTCTGCTGGCCCGCCAGCCTGCCCTGAAGTGGCTGGACGACCTGCGCCATAACAAAGTGTTCCACCGCCTGGCGCAAACCACGCCCTCGCTGGTGCTGCAGTTTGGCCTGAAGCTGGTGCCGGAGCTGTCCGACACTGCCCAGCACTTCCTGGGCAATGTCGCCCTGGCCTTTACCCTGCTGTTCATGACCATGGCGCTGTCGTGCCTGCTGGATGCCCTGCTCGACATCTACGCCCGCACCGAACATGCCCGCACCCGCTCCATCAAGGGCTACGTGCAACTGGCCAAGATGATGCTGTGGATCTTCGCTTCCATCGTCATCGTCGCCACCTTGATCGACCGCTCGCCGCTGTTGCTGCTGTCCGGTCTGGGTGCCATGTCGGCGGTGCTGCTGTTGGTGTACAAGGACACCTTGCTGTCGTTCGTCGCCAGCGTGCAACTCACCAGCAACGACATGCTGCACGTGGGTGACTGGATCGAAATGCCGCAGGTAGGTGCTGATGGTGACGTGGTGGACATCACCCTGCACACGGTGAAGGTGCAGAACTTCGACAAGACGATTGTTTCCATCCCCACCTGGCGCCTGATGAGCGAGTCGTTCCGCAATTACCGCGGCATGCAGCAGTCCGGGGGCCGGCGCATCAAGCGCAGCCTGTTCATCGATGCGGCCGGGGTGCGCTTCCTCACCCGCGAAGAGGAGCAGCGCCTGAGCCAGGTGCAGTTGCTGGGCGACTACCTGGCCGGCAAGCGCCAGGAGCTGCAGAACTGGAACGAGGCGCTGGGGCCGGTGGCAGAGCTGTCGGCCAACCGCCGCAAGCTGACCAACATCGGTACATTCCGCGCGTTTGCCCTGGCCTACCTGAAAAACCACCCCAACGTGCACCCGAACATGACCTGCATGGTGCGGCAGATGCAGACCACCGCCGAAGGTGTGCCGCTGGAGATCTACTGCTTCACCACCACCACGGTGTGGGCAGATTACGAACGGATTCAGGGGGATATCTTCGACTATTTGCTGGCGGTGTTGCCGGAGTTCGGCTTGAGCCTGTATCAGCAGCCGAGTGGCAATGATATGCGCGTGGGTTTGGCGGGGCGTTCAGCCCAAGAGCCATTGCCTCGTCGCCTGGAAGAAATGAGCGAGGCTTGAGATTGCCGGGGCTGCCTTGCAGCCCTTTACGAGCCAAGGCCGCTCCGCAAAGGAGCGGCGGGATGATGGTGTTCAAGGGGTTTTCATCATGCCCAGTTCAGCATCATCCATCAGCGCCTTGGCCAAGGCACAGAGGTAGTGCGAAGCCCAGATTAGCTGAGGTTTGTCTTCCATCAATCCGTCCAGGGTCATGTCACGTGCGTAGCCCATCAACTCCGAAGCTTGTTCGCGGGCGCTCTGGCAAGGGATGCCGGCTTCGATGCGGAACAGTGGATGGGTCTGGTTTTCACCTTGATAGAAGGTGGTTTTGCCGACGGTGAATTTGGTTTCTTCTGTAGACACTGCTCAATCTCCCCGAAATCTTTATTGCCTGGGCTGGCCCTAGCGCCGGCAAGCCGGGCACCTTCAGGGGCCACCCAGGCGAGTCATGATGCGGTTAATGCAACGGCTGAGAGTCCGCTGGCTTTTGGACTTGAGCCAGCGCCGATTCGAGCAACTTGCGGAGGGTCTCCAGCTCGTGCATTGAGGCCATCATCAACACCGAGACGGGTGATCTCGGTTGCATCAAAACGGCTTGCTGAGCAACGGCTTCCGCGCACAGTGCGTAGTCCGCTGCCATCAGCAGTGTGTCTTCAAGGGAGTGAAGATTGTAAGGTGGATCGGGGACTATTTTCAGCATGGTGTAACCCTCAATTTGTGGTTGGGACTACCGCCATTCGCTGTCAAACAAAGGGTGGCAGCTGTGCACGGGTTGACAGACCGGTCAAATTGAGAAACCCGGCGCACCCGAAGGCGCCCCACGCACAGCCACCATTGAAGGCAAAGCTATGGATTGCAATTTGAGTCGGCCTGTCAAAGCCGGTCGTTGAATGGCAACGACCGGCTGAGACTAGTGGCCAACTCCTAACACCACAATGGCCGGCAGTATCTTTGGGAAATGCCCTACAAGAAAGGGGCAAAATCTGATTTTTTTAGCCCTTAGTAGCTCAATACGCCTCTTGGAAGCCCAAAAACACAAAATTAAGGGTAAGCGCACGCCCAACTCACCTTGCGTAAGTCAGGTCGCGGTAGGGACGGCAGTTACCTGCCGCCCCCCGCACAGATCCGTACGTGCGGAACTACCGCATACGGCTCCTGCCTCGGGTATGTGACGCGAAGCGATCCTCGGGATAAGGATGTGCATTTCTGGGCCTAGGTATGTAGAGACCAGCAAGGCGTCCATAGCGTGACCATTGAACTCTATTACGCTGGCTGCGACGTTTGAGGGCTTGCCGCCAGAGGCGGCAGACCGCCGAACGAAAACCACCAAGACGTATCAGGTTTCCCGGCACCGCGTGGTAATTGAGGTAACCACTCACCACCCGAGTGAGCCATTGCCCTTGAACCCGGATGGGTTCATGACGTCGACGTTTCAGCTCATCCCGAATGGCCAGTAGCGTTGCACGCATTCGCTTCTTGACCGTCAGTCGCAGTACTTGAAAACCACCGCTTCTGTTGGTGCTGCAACAATGTGTGAAGCCCAGAAAGTCAAACGTTTCCGGTTTACCCAAGCCTCGCTTCCTACGATTTCTCGCAGCAAGGACTACAAGGATCTGGCTGCTTCCACAAGCGAGCAGATACCAACAGGTACCTTCCCAAGCCAGTCTGCCGTGAGGCAGGCACTGATGCTCGCCATCAAAGCGGCGATGACACCCAGCGACTGGTTTGCCTCAGACCAGGTTGCACTGGCGCAGATGATCGACTCGCTGCACCTTAACGCTCTCTCAGCATTCAAGGTGCCGGAAAAGGTTCTTCAACCGCCACGTCATGGTGAACAGTCCACGGGGTCGCATATGTCCGCTTTGAGAGCTCAGATGGCGAAGTCTGCACGGAAGCTCTCCTCCCAGTTATCAGAGGGCGAACTTGAGTCTCTCAGTCGGGCCATTGAGACCACGGAGAGCCTGCGAGATCAGGCACTGATGAGCTGCATGATGGCCGGTCTTCGAAAAGCGGAGTACCTAAGCGCGAGGCCCAGCGACTTTTCTGGAGATGATGAAAACACCTTCTTTGTTTCTTGGGGCTCCAAGAAAGCGCAAGTCATATTGGCTCAAAAATACTGGGCACACGTCAGCCGCTTCATCGCGAGTGAGAATCTGGCAGATAACGCACTGCTGTTCCAATCGAAAAGAAGCCCGGACATTTCTATGTCCCCTTCAGCTCTCAAAGAACTATGCGAAGCTTGGGCACGCAAGGCCGGAATTGATCCGGCCAGGGTCAGTCCGCTCACGATTTCTTCTTCCGTAAGGTGGAACGCTGCAATGCAGATTGCCGGCAAGAATATTCCGGCGACCAGCTTCCTTGATCAGATGAACAACGTGAGGAAAAAAATGGGGCACTCGCCAACGGAGTCGACGATGAGGTATTACCTGAGTAGCGGTTTGGACTCCAAGCTCAGCGATTAAAACGAGACGTTCAGGGTGGGAGCGACGGTGACCAAGAGGGCAATTTTTGATGCGTTCGGGACGGCTGTGCGGATTGGTCGAAGAACGAACCCATACCGCCAATTGCTGAGGGGAGGCATCAAGCAAGGCCGGCGCCCTCACCCTGGTGATGCACACCTCATCATGACGCTGAACCTGGAGCTGCATGAGCTCGCCGAGCACCTTGGCATCCGGCTTCCAGAATCTCGGCGAGTCGAGATCGAGTGCGCTCTGCAGGCCGAGTTCAACTCCATCGAGGCATATCCTGATGCAATTGAGGCAGTCGCCATGCTCCGGGAGCGTGGCGTTGCTCTCGGGATCTGCAGCAACCTTGCCAAGCCCTATGGTGCGGCGGTGAAGCAGCTTTTCCCGAGCATGAACGCCTACGCATTCAGCTTCGAGATCGGCGCCGCCAAACCCGATCCTCGTATTTACCAGGCCCTATTGGAGAGGCTTGATGCCAGGTCAGGGCGGCCTACCAGAACAGATGCACCTGAGGTTTGGATGGTGGGTGACTCAGTGCAGTGTGATCGGGATGGTGCCCGAGCAGTTGGAATTGTGGGGCACTACCTGGATCGCTCAGGCGCTTCGGCCATCCAAAACCTGGAACGGTTTGCTGGGCTCACGCTGGGGTAACCAGAACCCTGCCCCCGAGGCTAGATACCCAACTGGTTGGTCAACCGCGCTGCACGCATAGTCCTCGTCAGCTCGATGGCAGGCATTCTTTCGAGCAGACCACCCACCAGGTGTTGCGCGTGACTTTGGGCCTGCCATAACCATGCCTCACAAAGATTGTCTCGCTCACACCTCCGCTACTCCTTCAGGCCGTGCTACCGGCGGCCTCGTTTGGCCCCAGGCCGTCATCGTGCTTGGCATCCGCGAAAGCGAACTCTTCCACGTCGCATGAGCCTATTGAACGCCTGGTTCTCGTCGTGCCATATTTCCGGCCTCCCTGCCCCACCGAGCCATTGCAAAGGACTGTGACGTGACCGAACGCGATTACAAAAACATCAACCTGAAAAGATCTATCATTGAGGAAACAACTAACCGCTTCGTCGGAGAAAATGGACTGAAGCTTAGGGGATATGGCGACAAACCTGGAACTCCCGGCCTTCGTGTTATCGTTGGGTGTGCAGGGGTTGACGATGCCACGCTTGATATTTTCTTCACCAACAATGGTGCGTCCACCCTGCAATACAAGGTGGGGAAGAACCAAGAGCTCGGCCAAAAGCTAGCGGACGCTCTTTACGAAACGATCCACCCTGATGAATTCGTGACGATGAACCTTGCTATCAAAGGTATTGATCTGTCTGATGCCCAGGCACTCATCAAAGAGCTCACTGAATCAGCCGAAGCGGACATTGGGATCGATTCGTACTCAGCCGCTGACCGCAGGCATATTTGGAAGCTCAAATCCAAGAAAAACTCTGACGAGCTGACGGTTACCCAGCACGAGACCACCAACAATCTGCAGATCCAAGGCCGTCCACTTAGCTGCTACCAGCAGTTGAGCTACTTGCTAACCGAGATTCTGGAGATCAACGCCCTCGAGAGCATTCTGTTCAAAAAGGACGAAAATCGCTCCGAATTCGTCTGCGCCGAGGTCGCGGAAAGCGTGCTCCAGGCTAGCTTTGGTACCTGCTTCGCCAGTCTGCCAATTACCACCCGCAAGCTGCTGCTTGCCAGTCTCTGCGTGCGGCTGGCAAGCCCAAAGCTGCCGGACTACTGCATGCTGGTCTACCCGGAGCTCCGCAGCCTTGAAGGTGCAATCAAACAGAGGCTGTCCGAGAAAAACCTTTCAGATCAAGAAGAAAGCTTCGGTGGATTCTTTACTAAGACCAGTGGTCAGTTCAACCTTAAGCAGGAATACCATGGTCACGTCGATGATGCTAAACTGGTAGATGATTTGGGCAATGCTTATACGTTTTTCAACAAGCAGCGCCACGGCTTGTTCCACATGGAAGAGATGCCTTCCGCAAGCCGGGTGATTAGCAACATCACTCAAGCTGTAGCATTGTGTGATGAAGCTTACGTCCACATCAAGAATCTGTATAGCTAAATATTGGAACACTAAATGTTTGACATACGAAGACTAGAAACAAGGGCAGGAGTCATGACGGTAGTTACAGCTACCAGTTATGAGAACCCTTTGTCTAGTCTTTCTATTATTGCTAACGAGATGCGCAATACGTATCACTCCGGCAAGGAGATGGTCATATTCGACCTACTCTGCTCTAATGGTGAGGAGTGGAATCGTTTCGTCTCTATTGATTACAACGGCACCGACTTCGAAAAAAGTACATTTAGCATTATTTCTAAGTGTGACATTCCTACCGACCTCTTAGAAACGCAAACTCGCTTCTTTCAAGTTCATCCAGAGTACCTGCTTGACTCCGTAATTAATTGAGCAAGCACATTACACCCATTATCAACTCATAAATCATCTACTTATGAAAACACAAGGCCATGCGCGTCGGATGACGCGTATAGCCCAGCAGTTCTGCCTCCTGCCTTTGCCTAAATGACATGGACAAGGAAGCTTATAGCCTCATAAGGATCGCCAAATCCTGTCAGTGTCACTCCATATGTCCGAGTCAACTCCAAGGTTCTTTCGGACGCATCGTAGTAAAGTGAAACCTTCACTTTATCCAGTATCACTTTCTGATCGCCTACCAGCTTTTCAGTCTTACCGATTGCGTCCGAGGATGATTCGACTGCGACCTTAAAAGCAGAATCGCCATCGAGGTTGGCAAGCCCAGTCTGGGCCTTTATAGCTCTAATGCTTGTGACATCACTCAGTGCCTGAAGCCCCTTGTACCAGGCATAAACATCTATCTTGCTGCCTTCGAAAGCAAACGGCACTGGCAGAATACGCCTGAGTGCGCCTGTAAACCCTCTCATGCTTTGCGGAGGAGATTCAATAATCACCTCAAACAAACCAGGTGCATTTTCTCGGATGTAGAATCTGAAACTCAGGTATTGAACAACTGTATTCTGAAGGGTATTTCCGTAAACATCGGTCAAATCGCTCACGAGCGTGCTTTGCTCATGGTACTTCGCACTAAACAGCCCATCCACGGGATGCAGCACCTCTATCCCTGAGCCATACTCAGGATTAAAAGGCGCTTTCGACATGAGACTATTCAGCTCGTCCAGACCAGCATTAATACGCAGTAAGAACACCTTGAACCTAATAGTCCTCATAATCACTTCCCTTTTGTAAGCGATGACAATGTAGACTCAGCGGCCCTCACGATCAGCTTCTTGATACGTTCCTCGTCCACAGGATTAGCTTTTACACGTCCGCCATACTCACCTGCTGACTGATAACGCATCACGCCCTTCACAATGTAGGAGAAGTCGGAGCAATCAGCTTGCTTCCCGAATTGGGACTCAAGGATATACATGTCAGAGTCGATCTGATTCTCATCGACCGCATGCCACAAAATTTTCCAAATATAGAAGCCATTGTCCTCTAACCCTAGGAGCTGCTCCGACTCAAGGACGCCTTGCCCCCGGAGCTGGGCCTTGGTGATCCTTGTTATCGCCTTGCTCTCCTTCACTTTCGGCTCTTCGCCATCCAGGAAATCATCATCTTCCTCAAGGATGTCTTCTACATCCTTTACAGGATTGTAGGTAGCCACATCAATGACATCCACCACCCGCATCTTTGGCAGTGCATGAATCAACTTACGGAAAAACTGACTTCTCAAGCCAGAGTCAGGGTAGGCAGAAAGCGAGATGTCTACAATCTCAACCTTTTCGTCTGTCAGCGTTTCAATTTGGCTCTGAAGAGCAGCGGACACAACCTTGAATTTGTCATTCATTGGCCCAGTGACCTTCCAACCAGATGAGGTCGGCTCAAATTTTATATGCGCTTCCTTCTGAATCACCTGCCTGAACTCAGATTGACCATAATCCGTCTTCGTGTAGCTAACAGTACACATGATCGCGTCACCCTGAACCCAGAACTCCACACCGTCCTGGTGCTGATCCTCTAGAAGCTCTTTTGTAGACTGCAACGAGTTCAGTAACTTCTCCTTGTCCAACGACGCTTTAAGATCGATATTCGTCGTGCGCTCCCTGGCACTATGGGCACCGATCAGAATCGAGAGTTTCTGAAAATCTGCATAATCATGGAAAAAACTGCTGAACTGCTTGGCCAGTTCTTCTTTGTCTGTATCAGGGGAGATAATGATCCCCCTGGACAGGAAAAGCTCTCTCAGGTGCGCGACAGTGACCTTGCGCTGGGTCAGTGCATCGAACATGGCTTTGTCCGAAGCGTAGTACAAACTTCCGATTTTCATTACTGCTCCCACCCTACATGCTCGGCCTTGTAGTTATGAACCGCCATCGTGACAACCTCAAGATCGATCCGCTCAAGGATGCTTCGACGATGCTCATCTTCATTCCACTCGCGAACATAGTTAGCGATAGCAGCTTTATAATTACTTTTCAACCTATCACTTGAATCTTTGCAGATGATACGAATTCTGATTTTCTTATCTTTGTCACCGTTCAAGATCTGAAATCTTGAGAGCGCGTCAAACAAGTACATAAACTCATACTCGCTAGCCCCACTGCGGCGGTAATAGACAAGATAACCTTCGCCATAGGTTTTGACCTTTTCTTCATCCTCATTCGTTTCATACACCTCACCATGGTGAATGATCAAGTAAGGCGAAGCAATCATCTCCACTGTGGCCGGCCTGCTCCAGTATTCACCTGCAGCCTTGTGCAAGGTCATTTCTGGATACAAGAACGTATACTTCTTCTTCGGGAAAGTATTATTAACAATCAAGCTATTAATATCTTGCCGCAAAGTGGCAATGTAATTAATCAAAGCAGGCTCAACAATATGCAATTGCTGACCAGCCTTGACATGCAAATTTTCAGACTTCAAATCCTTGAAATGATCAAAAAAGTCTCGATCATAAAGGTCGTCGTGGTTAAATACGAAAAGCATTCCATTTATTAAATATCGTTCACCGCGAGCAAGGAGGTAGCGCTCCCGCCATTCTGGACTAACACACGCACAGTCAATTGACTTCGCCAGGCTTACAAGAGCCTTTCGTATCTCTCCAGTCCCAATGCTACCTTTGGCATAGCTCTTTAAATCCGTATTCAGGTAAACCATTTTATTAGCATACGGATCGAAATATTTGAAGACGACATCTGTTGGATGGTGATGATCACCAGCTTTGGCTTTGGCGTGAATTTCCTTTTTAACACACAGGAAATTTAAGTTAGCCGGGCCAACTACCTCCCACTTGAAAAACTTAAAAAGATCATCCGAAATCTTCTCGGCAATCTTGCCAATATTGGCCCGCTCCCCACCTGACATATCTTAAGCCCACCCATACATTTGAATTTATAATCAAACTTCACGAAAAACTAAGACGCACTACCGCATTGACCTCAACAAAATATTATTGAAGACTGATACGACAGGATGAAGACCCGAATCTCGGACGTGAAAATTTAGACGCCAGATTGTGTGGAGCTTGAAAGCAGAATTGTCCATGTCAGAGTCCATTCCAGGTACGCAAAGCCCCAGTGATGGCTCAATGATAGCCTTTCATCAGCTTTGGTGAAATGACCATGCATCAGCACATAGACCAAGCGAAGCCGATGGTGGCTGATCGATTATGACAGGCGCTTCAGGCAAGGATACGGCGATTAGAGCCCAGAGAAGCCGAAGCTCGAAAGGTCGAGTACGCAGAATTTACTCAGGGCATTACATGGAAGTGAGGGCTACGACTTTAGTCGCAGAATGGGCGCCCGGTCTCGCATCTGAGCCGGGCACCAAAAAATCTTTACTGAATCGGGCTAGCGGCAAAACTGCTCCCGGCTATCAACAACCAAGGGCAGCTTCGCCTATTTCCCCGAGGACTTACGATACCCAGCTTTCGACCACATCGGCGCCATATTGAGATTTCCACTCTTTCAACAGCTTGTGATTGCCACCTTTGGTTTCAATGACTTCACCGTTGTGTGGGTTCTTGTACTGCTTGATCTGTCGGGCGCGACGAGGAGCCTTTTCGGCTGCTACTGGAGCAGCGGCGCGACGGCTAGCCTGCGGATCCAGGATGTTAATGATGTCGCGGAGGCTGCAGCCATAAGTGGCCAACAGATCGCGGAGCTGGGTCTCAAACTCGATTTCTTTCTGAAGCTCGGAGCTACCCTTCAGTGCTTCAAGCTCTGCAAGTTGCGCGGCGAGCTGTTGCTCCAGCTGCCGGAATTCAGCCAAACGGGACATGTGTAAACCTCAAAAAAGTGATGAGAAACAGGGCTACATCGTAAACCATTTGAAGGTCATTTGATTGCTCCAGCTCCCGCTCGTTCGCAACACGAGAGCAACGAAAACGGCGGCAGCTGGACAATACCCAGTTATTTCCGGAAATCGCTAAAGTAGGCTTGGCCGTTGTCAATCTTCTCCGACGCCTTCGGGAAGCTCTTCACACCGCCCTTCGACTCGTCCAAGAACCAGTAGCAGTGCAGCTTTGCCCTGGTGATAGCCACATACGCAAGCCTCATAACCTCCTCTCCTTGTGCGTAATCGTAGGCCCTGGCTTCTCCATTCATTTCGAGCTTGGCCTTAGCGTCAGCCAAGATATCGATGTCCAAGTTCTTGAGAGTGCCGGCCAGCCTGTATGTATGGTTTTTCCGAAGTGTCCGTCTTCTTGTGCTGGTGGTGTTTGTCTACAACCTGCCTCAAGCATTTCCGTCGCTTGGAGGCCTGCTGCAGACCCCCTTCTACTCTGGCCTCATCGCCTTGGTGGTCACAGAGTCCGCCTACATGGCCGAAATTCATCGCGGCGGCTTGATGTCCGTTTTGAGGGGACAAAAGGAGGCTGGCCGAGCACTAGGCGTAGGCTCTATAGGCATTGAAAGACTCATCGTGGTGCCCCAAGCATTCCGGATAACTGCAATATGCCGTGCAGGGAGGCGGCCTTTGTTCGCTCTGAGAACCGACCACCACCTGATGATTGATGGTGGCCGTCACCTCAGACGATTTAACCAGCCTCCTCTAGGTCTTCAATTGCCGTCCACTCGAGGCAATTACCTGGCTTTGGTTTCGAGGCATCGAGCAGATAATCTAGCAACGCCTTCACCTTCTCAGCTGATTCGGCATCGTTCTGAATACGGACAAAGGCTCGATATGGCTTCTCGTCCTTGGACTCTTTTCCGAACAACGCGGTCTCGAAACATGTCCGGCATGCAACAAGCCTGACTCGCCCTTCTGCATTTTCGAGTTTCAGCACAGAGGCGATGGTTCCATTCATACCCCAAGCTGGGTTGCCTTTACCGGCCACCGTAAGCGGAGAATCGGTATCGTGGAGAATCGTAAACTGCTTCGAGAACTGCAGGAGGACTTTCGCCAGGGAGGGAATGATTCCCTTGCCGCGAGCACGGATGATTTGGACATCCTTGTACTCGTCAAGATGCATGTCCCTGATGATTGAGAATGCCGTGTATTCGGTGTCGCCCTCTACGATGATCTGGCGTCCGCCGAAGAAGAACTCGTTCACGTAGGGATCACAGACGTTGAGCATTTTGAGGTTCTTCTTGTCGTCATCATCCAGCTTGGCTCGGGTGGGCCTGTAGAGCGTGGTGCTCTCAACTTCGTTGCCCTCGCCACGGTACACGCGAACAATGGTGGTATTATCTTTGGACAAGTCGATGAAAATCGGTGAGTGCGAGGTAATCATCACCTGCCAGTTACCCGTCTGCGGCAGATCGTAAAGCACTGCCCTAGCTTCCCGGATGGCAGAGGGATGCAGGCAAATCTCTGGCTCATCCAGCAGCAAAACGTGGGGCCTTGTCCCTTCGCTATCCTTCGCCTCAGACAGATACTTCAGGGCAGCCCACAGCAACGTTCGGCGGGCGCCGCTCCCTTGGTTGGCAATACCTGAAAGGTAGCCATCCTTCGGCCCCATCAGCAGGTCGGCAGTGGTTTTGAATGGGGTGTAGGCCTTTTCGATGTCCAACTCAGGTTTGGCATCAAACTTCACATGGTGATTTGGGAACAGTCGGTCGAGATACTTGGTGATCTCAGACTCGATGGACGCGACCTCCGCCTCAGTAGCTTCCACAGCTTTCGTCTGCAGCTCTTTGATTTTCTCGATCACAAGCTCGTAGTCAGAAAGCGCTTGAGCGGGATCCGACTTAATCTGTTGGACACGCTCCCTCAACAAGGAGCTGATCAGATTGACGATTTCATTCGCTTGAGCGTCGGGTGATGCGAACGCGTCGATGCGATGGGGACGCGGACGTTTTGCGTTGGCCACGTTCGGAGCCCCCCAAGGCACCTGGGCATCCCAATCGCCCTTTTGTACATCGAAGCCCTGGCGTACAGGATCTCTGGCTGGGCTATCCCAGATCCATCGCTCGCGGATCAGAAACTCCCCATTAGCCTGAACCCCAAGCCATCGCTCCCTGGCGCATTGCTGAAGACGATGGTTTGAAGCTCGATAGTCGGGAGTGCGTCCCTATCGACCTCACCATTGGGAAAGTCACTGATGGTCAGCTTACCGGCTGAAGATCCGTGAGACATGACAATTTCATAAGCCCGCAAAATGCTGCTTTTGCCGGCGTTGTTTGCACCAACCAGAACAACGATGTCATCCAATTCGATTTCTACTGGAACCGATCCAATTGATCGAAAATTTTGGATGATGAGTTTATACAGTCGTGGGCGAGGTGTACCCTCTTCGATGAGCGGAACAATCTCGGGGGCTGCAGCCTTCTTTGCCATACAAAATTCCCTGTAGTTGCAAATTGATTACCCAAGACTGCGGGACTTTGGGCCACGGTAATTTCTCCCCAGCCAACAGCAATGTCAATCTGACATCATTACAATTGTTTTCAAGTGTCCTTGTGATACATCAACGGGTACAGAAACTGTTGACTCGGTACGCCAAACTGATCCGCCGCGCAGCGTAGAGCCATCCTATGACTCAGGTAGGCCATTCTCCGTCAGGCTCAAGGACACCTTCTAGGCCGCACCTCAGCTTCCAGGTGACCAAACCTCGCTTTCCACTGTTGGCTCTCGACATGCTCTGGAAAAATGCTCGAAAATCTTGGCTGAGACCTAGCTCATTGGGGAACTCCTCGCCCCTCCTGGGCAATAGATCGGCAAAATGGTTGAGTGTAAAAGTTAAAAATGTATTCTTATGGCGCCGTAGTGTTCCTCAGCGATGGATGAGTAGAGCATCCTGCGATTGCCAACTAGGCGAAGGCTTTAGAACCATCTTGACCAAGCCATGCCACAGTGCCATCATCAAGCGTTTTTTTCGGCGACCTTTTAGACGGAAATTTGCAGTAATGGATTATAAGCAAGAATGTTGGGGCAAAGAGTTCCATTCTTTTGGAACTGCACAAATTTTCGAAAAACGTGCTAAGAACCTTCAAAAGCTCCGGACTTGGATCACTTTTCTGGGCATCATCTCGCCGGTACTAATAGGGGGGACTGTGCTCGCCTTCGGTACCGGCGCTGTAATTCTCCCCTATGCACTAACCTGCGCGGGCCTGGTTGGCCTCGTACAGTTGACGCTTTCAGTGTGGTCGTTAGTGGCTCGCTGGGATGAACAGTATGAGTACGCCCTAGAGTCAACAAAAGCAAATACGGAACTCTACAACCGCTTCAAGAACATTCCTCAGAGTGCGGCTCCAAAAATACCGGAGCTCTTCAATTCGGCAGTAGCTGATTACCAAACCAGAGAGCTAGTCGACCTTACGAAAAGTATCTCGGATAAAGAAAAGAGATATGCTACTCGTAAGAGCCTGCATTACTACCGTAAGCCATGTTCGATCTGCAGCATTACCCCTATATCTTTGAAGCCATCTAAGTGTGATGGCTGTGGCAATTTTTAACCAAGGAGAGCAATATGACTGATAACGTCTCGAAAATTGTAGGTGCCTTTTTAAAGCTCAGCCAAGCTGAGCGCCGCAAGGTTGTAGAAGTCGTAGCCAAGCTTCAAACTGCTCCAGGCGCGTTGAATGAGAGCCGAATCATCAAGAGCTTCGGACTTGAATCCATGGAAAACTCGACCACCATCAACTTTGCGCCAATTCCTGGCGGATGCCCTACCTGCGGCAAATAAACTTACCCTGCATGCCTAAGCGAAATTAGTTTAGGCATTGCAATTTAAGTAGTCGGCAACTCTAATCCGGTCGAAATGGAGATCAATGGCCTATGTCGACCATCAGGAATCATCTGAGTGCTTATCCCGCTGCCATCGAACGAAATTTATTTATAGCTTCAACAAGTATGGATGCTGACTCTTGAACAGATTGAGGGTTCACAAACCAAGGGGGGTGCACTTCATCAGGATGAGTGAAATTAAATAACATAAATCCGGTGGGGATATCAGCGCACCCATACCCATAGTCCTCTACTTCAGTTTCTTCACTAGAACAATTCTCATCAAACCATAACAAATCCGCGAGAGTATGGGCCGCTCGATATGCCTCCTTTAAATACTGTAGTGCATATATCCTCGCAGAGTGAAATGCAAGATTATTTAGCTGACCCAACCCTTCCTCAAAAACAATTAAATCTTCCGACTCAAGCTTTTGCAAAGTATTTCGATACGTTCGAGCAACACAAAGGCTTTCATCATACAATTTAATAAAGCGAGAGATCTCACCAAGTGTACAGGTGAGAATCTTTGACTCCAAGCCCATTCTTGAAATCTCAGCCAAATTCAGCTGATCAGTAAGGCTTCTTCCACCAAATACAGATGCAGTACAGGGTTCACCTTGCGTGCCAACCTGAAGGTTAGTAATTGCACCCTCAAGCTTTTCGATTTTTAAACCAGGTAGATAGTAATACTTATTTGCAACTCCCTGGAGAGCCCCCCACTTCAGCGAGAGCAAGGTATTCTCCAATAAATAATTCTTAATTTCAGACCATCCCATGATGTTAAACCAGGGAAGTCGCTCGGCAGGCTTGACCGGGAAGCGTTTATCTTTACTCGCTTTTTCCTCTGTCTCCCTATTTCTTTCATCCACCCAATCTTGAAGCGAAGATTTAACCCTATCATTCGATATCAAAAAAAAGTAATGAGAAACCTCCCCCTTGTACTTTATAAGCTTTACGAGCTCCTTATCCAAATCGTTTGGAAATAAATCCTTTACAAGCTTGCATTGAGCCACAGCCAAGCTTGTCTGACATTTAATATCAATCCCATATTGCTTATCCCCTTTAGTACCCTTATAGGTTACGTAACCAGGAGTCACTTTATTGTATAGCTTTATGCCTCCACCCTTTAGTATAAGCTTAAAAATATCCAGACAAAGATCTTCAAATTCCGAATCACTTTTGGGAGGTTCAAGATTATGAATGCTACTTTGAACCGACCGCCTTAATGGCTTCATAAATTTAATATCCATTTAACCTTACTACCTCTACAAGGCCTTCCGCAGATCGACATTAACTATAGCAGCTGCGGACGCGGACGCGGAAATCCATGATCTGCACCATGATATCATCAAGGCTTCCCAAATTTTACATATCCACCCAAAGATTCTGCAGTTTTTTGACCAACTCTATATGAGACCACTCCCCATCCCACGGGCGGATATGTATTGGGTCTTGACATTCGATGCTAGCCGGTAGTACGGGCCCTTAGTGAAACTATTGATGGCTTGCTTACGCTTTGACTAATCCTTACAACCGGAGGCGGAAGAACGATGGGCCTCCTCGGGGAACTAGGACGACAACCTGGTCGTTGAGTCCCAGAAATTGCGCCCCCGTAAATTGACCCATTGGCCGCGCCTGCATAGACTCATGGAGTTCACTCTCGTGATTGAGCATTTGGAGCAATATTGCAAAATTCACACTCTGCGCTATGCCAATGCTGGCACTCGCTAGCTGTAACCCTAGGAACTGGCAATCACCTAAAAAACTCGAGAATAAGTGGTTCCATGTGCCAAAGCATTGGGCTGGGGGCGTATAATGCAACTGAAGTAATAGATTTAGCACTGATCATCAACAGCAAGAGCAAGCACCATGTGCCTAGCTCCTACCTTATTCTGCTTCGCATGCGAAAGTTATAGTCAGGCTCGCCAAAAAATTTAATGCAACTTTACAAATACGGCAATCCCTCCGGCACATATTCTAGTTATTCATTGACCGCTGGGATTCGGTTTATGCTTCACTGGTAGCCAAATCAGGCATGAAAATGGCACAATGCCACCCTAGCCATCACGTTCTATATGGAGAATATGCAGAAATGGACGCCGAACCAGGCCGATTCGAAACCTTAATGAATGACATAAAAATAGGAAAAGTCAATATCGTAACTGGCAACAACGGCACTGGAAAGTCTCGATTCTTTGCAGCCGCAACCGAGAAGATTCTAGAGAACAATAAACTATCTAATCCAAAGTTCAGGCAGTTACTTTGTTTATCCGGAACACACAACGACAAGTTCCCGAGACAAATTTGGCAGTCAGAAAATAATTCATTTGACATATGCTACTTAGGCTACAAAGTAGCAAGCAATATGATTTCCGACCTTGCACCGTTCCGTGTAATTGTAAATTCTCTCCTTGGGAGAAACATGATCACAGAACGGTCTCGTGACGCCATTGACTATTGTCTTGAGCGGCTGGATATAGGCGCCGAAATAAAACTTCACTTCAGATACGGGAAAAACAAAAAAACCAGTTTATCGAAGGTCACCGCAAAGGAAACAACATTAAACCTTCGAGACTTTAAGGACAATGTCGATACCTTAGCAACCGCAGGGGCCCTCGCAGAAAAACATCTATCACTCCAAACCATCTCCATCAAGAGAGGAAACCAATACTACACATTGTCTGATTTGAGCTCTGGAGAGCGAGCCTATATGGTAGCATTGCTTGGAGCACTATACTGCGCAAAAAAAGATTCATTAATTTTTTTTGACGAGCCTGAAAACTCACTACACCCGGCTTGGCAAAAAACAATCCTGAAGGATTTTCGTAACACCCTAGAGCTCAACTCCCTTAAATCTACGATATTGGTGGCAACTCACTCTCCATTGATAGCTGGGAGTATTCCCAACCAAGATGCTTATACATGCAACTTTCCTTCAGGGCAAAAATGGCACACGTCGGAGCTCTATGGAAAAACAACCGATAGTATGCTGAAAGATCAATTCAACCTGCATTCATCGCGGTCAACGTATGTGATCCAGCTCACTCAAAAATGCCTTAGCTATGTAACAAAAGGCGACCTGAATTCCCCTGAGCTTCACGAGACGATTGACGTCCTGCTCGGACTCAATCTTAACGCAGAGCCTGGAGACCCGATGCGAGAGATTTTACGTTCGTTCGAATACTTGAGGGTACACAATGAACTGCCCTGACCCTCTTCCTTTAGAACATGCGAAAATCTTGCGCTACAAGTCGCATAAAGCTCGTATCGATGATTTTTTGAATAGTGATATGGAGTGGAAAGACAAACACCTTAAACCGCTCCGAGATGCTATTCGCCTGGCTCTTCGAAACAATCAAGCTCAATCGTGCTATTACTGCCGACGCATGATCTCGCTTGAAAGAAACAACATGTACGAAGCAATCGAACACTTCCTAGACAAATCAAAACCTCATTACAGACGATGGGCCTTTCACCCGCTTAACCTTGTAATTGCTTGCCAACCCTGCAATTTTGCAAAGTCAACAAAAGATCTAGGCGATACAACCGTAAGAACCTCAAGCTTTCTACAGCCCAATATCGGCCAATTCAAATGGCCACACCCATACTTCGACAGCTACACAAAGAACATCAAGATCTCACCAGGGCCAATATACTCCCCAATTCTCAATGCCCCCCGACAAGCGCAAGCTTCAAAAATGATAGATGACTTGAAGCTTAACTCATTGGCAAATGCTGACGATAGAATTCAATTCACGGCAATAGAGACAATGAAACTTGTGGCCCGACATCATCGGATTGCCTTAAAACAGAGTAGATTTGGCCATAGAGATCGGCGTGCAAATCTTCTTATCGAAATAAACGCGAGAATCAACAGGGGAATGTCTGATCTATATCTACTTTAGTACAGGCTTGGACTTATGCTAGAATAGCAGGAGCGCCGCCTTCATGCCGCTCCTTGCTGCCATTCAATATTTCGCTTACTATAATAGATTGCGATTAGCGTTTAAGCTTTGACCACAAACCATTTGCAACAAACCAAACCACCTGTACTCAATTTACTCATATGTGCTGCAAATGTATAAGCTCGAATGTCATCTATCTGAAAGGCGCGATCCGGACGGAATTGAGAGATAATCTTGTAAGCGGAGCGCGCAGACCACGAGGGCTATATAAGTGAGGATGGACGCCCGAGAGGGCCGTGACCGGCAGAGCCGGGCACGGTTTACGACAGCCATCCGCGAAAGCGGCACGCCCAAGGGTCAGCGATGAAGTTTGCTGAAACGCTCTACCAACAAGGCGGGCGCTATCGACTTCCACGTATCAAGAACCGTGGTTTTATGGAACAGGTAGATATCGCTACCAACAAAAAACGCACCAACCCCTAGCCCTATGAACAAAGACCCCCAGTTGGTGACAGCCCATTGCTCTGAAACCGACAGACTTCCGCTGAAAGAGCTTGATCCGAAGAGCAGTGCAATCCAGCTCAGAACAATCGCCACGGCAGCCCAAATCGCCGCGATCATCAGGAAGTGGAACTGCACTTTATAGCGCATGCTCGACACACACAGGAGCTTGCCGCTCGAGGTCTTGGCTGCATAGACAATCGCTGTGTTATTTACCTTGTTTCTTGAGTTTTGCACGAGAGCATAAAACTCAACATGCGACCCTTTCTCTAGCTCTTCGAAGATCGGCAACGGAATCTTGAAGTTGGGAATTAACACCCCGTCGATTTTCATCGATTACCTGGACTACGTCCGAGAAATGCTCGAAAACTCGGATATCCTCTAAACAGCCGGAAAACCTCAGATACTCAAATTTAATCACTTACAGCTCCTTGCTTGGCCCGAATTTCAGGCACGGGAATGCCATGGGCACAGCTCACATGCGCTGGCTAGATCTCATAAATCAGTTATGTGTTGGGATACCGATTACCCACCAGGCGCCGGAATTCGTTGAAGCTACGCCGTCCACCATCGCGTTGGAATGTAGCTATCGCGTATCGGGAGTGGATCGTGGTGATCACCCAAAACCTGCCCTCCTTGGCCGTAGCGAGGATGTCGGAAGTTTGAATAAGGTGGCCATCCGCGTATCGCCCATGCGGCCTCTTCTTGGTGTGCCCGAACACAACGCCAACCGCGCTGTGCCTACTGATGTGGACATTTACAAGAACCGCCGTGACCTCTTCTTCGAAGCCCTGCTTGACCGCTCGAGCAATCCGAAGCAAGTCGAAATCGGAGTAGCGTTTGACGTAGAAGTCGACATCCACTTCGCTGTTCTCTGTCATGGTTAATGCCCCCCAAGCCCTGCAACTGAAGTAGAAGTCGAGGCACGACTGCGATACAGCTCCTTCAGCCCAGTCAGGGACTCGACTTTGAGGCCTGGTTCATGTGTGTCGATGTAAACCTCACCGCCCTCAACCTCAAGGATCGAGACCGGTACTTCATCCATGCTGAAGCCCATGGAGAGAGACCTCAGCTTTTGCATCTTCCAGCCGTCGCCTTTGTTCATCCATGCGGGTGTGACGGCTTGGACTTCCCGAACAACCAGGCTCTCATCTTGAGCCAATAGCAGCTCCCCGAGCCGGGCCTCATCGTTGAGCATCTCCTCATAATTCCTGAATTGGCCATCATGGAGACGCTGAACGCTCACGTGGTACCAGTGGGTAGCGAGCGCTCGGGAGACGCCATGCCAATGCATGAGCCCGTCGCCGAACATGCCAGGAATGCCAGCCATGTCAGCTTGGTGAGAACGGAACATATCTTGATCTCTGAAACAGTCGAGTCGTCACGAGCGGGGCCGTGACATCTAGAAGATTGAGAAGATGCCTTGCAGCGAAGACGACTTCCGTTGGCCTGGCCCCTTGAGCAGGTAGACAGTGTTTCTGGTCTCGAAGATGTACCCATCATTGAAGGTTCGAGCGATTGTCGACCGCACCCAATCGCCAGGCTCGAAGCGCCGCTGCTCGTCATGTACGACCTTGTGGGCAAACAAGAACATGGGCTGACATCCAGCCGCAGCTACTTTGGCCTGCTCATCATCCGTGAGGATGGCATCTAGGATCACCCAATCCTCGACAACGCAAAGAGGCATCCGCTTGTGTGTGCGTCGAGCCGCCTCCACGATTTCACTAAGCGATTGTTCAGCGCCCATCAGTTCCACTCCGTCGCCAAGCAGGCCGTCATTGATGGGTAAATCCACGTGCAGCACCTCACCACAGCAATATCGAAATAATGGTTAACCCCCAGCGCTGGCCCTGCTGTCTTGTCAGTTCAGCCGCTGCGGATGGCTCGAGCAGTGATCGCCCTGAACCCTTTATACACAATAATACCCGATATTGATGTTTATCGTAATCCCTCAGGTATGGCTATATCCTGACTTTTGGCCAAGCCATGCATCTCAAAATAGCCCTAGCCGGCACCCTCCGAGCCCTTCGGCTGAACCGGCGTCTTCGGTATGAACAACTCTCAGATGCCGGCCCAAAGTCCAAGGTAAGTGCGCTTGAGCGCGGTGAAACCAGCATCACCCTGGAAAGGTTTGAGAGCCTCGCTGAAGCCCTAGAAATCGACCCCTTGGCCTTGATGGCTCTGTGCATGTCCGCACGGCTTGGCACGCCCTACCCTTCCCTCATCGAGAAAGCACGCGAGCAGCTTGAGGCCTTTGAGGCCGATGGGGGCTTTGAGTTACTGGCAGATCAGTTTGTCGACGGTGAGCTTGTTCAGCGGACGCGTGGGAAGCCCATGAATACGGACAATCTCAACGCCGTCAGGGAGTTAAAGGCGTCCGGAATGACCCAGGCCCAAATTGCGCAGGAGCTCGAGCTTTCCCCCACAATCGTCAATCGACATTGGAAGCGGATAGAGGCCGAGGACGCCGCAGATTGAACAGCCGGGAAGCGCTAGGCTGTCCCAACACAGGAAGTCCTTTTGTGGCAAATTGCCAAGGTCTCCGTATTGGGCAGAACAATGACGACAATTTCCCCGGACTGGATCATCCCTTCCGCAATCCCCTTCGAGCACCTCAAGGCGAAGGACTTGGAGGAATGTCTCTTTTGGCTCCTTGATGCCATGGGCGCCCAGAACATCGAGTGGCGGATTGGCGGTACAGGAGGTGGGGCACCTGACGGCGGCAGGGATTTGGAGGCCCATACCTATTCCTCAAAATCCTTCGCAATGGCGTCAACGATTCACCAATCTTCAAGGCTTTGAGCCATTTGATCCTCATCGCTCTCTGGGAGTATTCGGCAGAATTGGTCAGCAAGATGCTGAAGGCATTTGCTTCAGAATGGGCCAGCAAGCCTATGCCAGAAGATGTGCTAGAGGTAGTGCTAGAACCAGTGCTTCGATACGTATATCAAGAAATTACGAGCATTTGCGTCCCCACCTGCACCCGCGTTTCTCGCATGGCTCGGGATGATCGGATGGGGGACGATCACGATCTCGCCACCTATTGGTACCGCTTCGAACAGGAAGGGTACCCACGCGTTGAGGATGACAGGATCCTCTGGTTTGAGCAGACACAGAAGCCATGCGTGGCTGGATTGTGCAAGCTGCCTGAGGACGGCTGCCCACTTTTGAAACCCGACATATCGCTCAAGAACCTAGAAAATTTTCTCCAAATTGCCAAGCAGATTTTCTGCTACCGCATGAACTGCTGGCAGAAAAGTCAGGCTGAAAAAGCAGCCGCGAACGTCAGCTCGGATTGAGTCCAGAAGCCGCTTCGGAGGAGGTGAAACGGCGAGCGGCGACGGCCCTGCCCTCTTCGATGCTGAACGATGCGCATGCAGAGCCAGAGCCAGAGCCAGAGCCACCGTGTCATGCTACGCCGAGGAGCTGTCCATTTTGGTCTCAAAAAATCATGACAGGTGATTTCTGTGCCCTAGCCCGGTTTCATTGACTGGGATGCTGTCCGGATTCTTAGAAGCTCACTATTAGGCGGGTTCGACAAGACCATCGTTTCCATCCCCACCTGGCGCCTGATGAGCGAGTCATTCCGCAATTACCGCGGCATGCAGCAGTCCGGTGGCCGGCGCATCAAGCGCAGCCTGTTCATCGACGCCGCCGGCGTGCGCTTCCTCACCCGCGAAGAAGAACAGCGCCTGAGCCAGGTGCAGCTACTGAGTGACTACCTGGCGGGCAAGCGCCAGGAACTGCAAAACTGGAACGAGGCGCTGGGGCCGGTGGCGGACCTGTCGGCCAACCGCCGCAAGCTGACCAACATCGGCACCTTCCGCGCGTTTGCCCTGGCCTATCTGAAGAACCATCCCAACGTGCACTCGAACATGACCTGCATGGTGCGGCAGATGCAGGCCACCGCCGAAGGCGTGCCGCTGGAGATCTACTGCTTCACCACCACCACGGTGTGGGCGGATTACGAACGGATCCAGGGGGATATCTTCGACTACCTGCTGGCGGTGTTGCCGGAGTTCGGCTTGAGCCTGTATCAGCAGCCGAGTGGCAATGACATGCGCGTGGGGTTGGCCGGGCGTACGGCGGCAGAGCCGATGCCGCGTCGCATTGAAGATATGAGCGAGGCTTGAGATTGCCGGGGCTGCCCTGCAGCCCCCGGATCAAAGGGCGAGTCAGGCCTTGCCGGCCAGCGGCGCCTGTGCGCGCCCACCCAGGCGGCTCAGCCACACCGACGCCAGGATGATCCCCCCGCCGATCAACAGCCGCCCCAGCGGCTCGTGCTGGTTCCAGATCAACAGGTTCAGCAGCAGCCCCACCGGCACATGCAGGTTGTTCATCACCGCCAGCGTACCGCCAGAAACCAGGCATGCACCTTTGTTCCACCAGTACAGCCCCAGCGCCGTCGGACACAGCCCCAGGAACAACAGCACCAGCCATTGCACGTCAGTGCTCGGCAAGTGCTGGGTATTGCCGAACAGCAGGAAGGCCGGCAGCACCACCAGTAAGGCACCGAGGTAGAAGTAACCGAAGCGGGCGTAGTGTGGCAGGTCGCTGGGGTGGCGAGCGACCAGGTGACGGTACAGCACCTGGCCGGCAGCGTAGGTGAAGTTGGCCAGTTGCAGCAGCAGGAATCCGATGAAAAACTCGCCGCTGATGCTGTCGAAGCGGATCACGGCAGCACCGGCCACGGCGACCAGCGCGGCCACTAGCGCCCAAGCGTTGAAGCGCCGGTTCAGGGCATCTTCGATCAAGGTCACGTGTAGCGGCGTGAGGATCGTGAACAGCAGCACCTCCGGTACGGTAAGCACGCGGAAGCTCAGGTACAGGCAGACATAGGTGATGCCGTACTGCAGCGCGCCAATCAGCAGCATGGAACGCATGAAGCGTGGCTCGACCTGGCGCCAGCGGGTCAGCGGCAGGAACACCAGGCCGGCCAGCAGCACCCTGGCGAGCACTGCGAAATAGCTGTCGACGTGCCCGGCCAGGTACTCGCCGATCAAGCTGAAGGAAAACGCCTGGATCAGCGCGACGATTATCAGATAGCCCATGGTTGCCTCTCGTGAATCAAGGCCGCGACCTTAGCGGGTTGCAGCGAATGAGTTCAACCATGAGGAATGTAGGGGCTGTACCGGCCTCTTCGCGGGCACGCCCGCTCCCACAGGGACCTGCATATCTTCCGGCGAGCGAATAGGCCGGCACTGACCACCAAAAAACCCCAGGCATAAAAAAGCCCGGCCATACAAGCCGGGCAGGTACACCCAAAGGAGCAAAAACAGGTGTCAGGGTTGGGAATTCGTGAAGCCTCAGGCAACCGCCGCCAGCTTGGCCTTGGCCTGGTTGACGCCCTTCTCGTGGAACTCGCCACTCATGTTCAGGCCTTCGGCATGGATGAAGTCGACATCGTGGATGCCGATGAAAGCCATGACCTGGCGCAGGTACGGTTCCTGATGGTCACTGCTGGCACCCGCATGGATGCCGCCGCGGGCAGTCAGGACGATGGCGCGCTTGCCGGTCAGCAGGCCTTGCGGGCCGGTCGGGGTGTATTTGAAGGTGATGCCGGCACGCAGCACATGGTCCAGCCAGGCTTTCAGGGTGCTGGGGATGGTGAAGTTGTACATGGGCGCAGCCATCACCAGCACGTCGGCAGCCAGCAATTCATCCGTCAGTTCGTTGGAACGGGCCAGGGCCTCCAGTTCGGCGGCGCTGCGCTGTTCTTCGGGTTTCATCCAGCCGCCCAGCAGGTTCGCGTCCAGGTGGGGTACCGGGCTTACTGCCAGGTCGCGCACAGTGATCTGATCGGCCGGGTGGGCAGCCTGCCATTGCTGGATGAAATCTTTGGTCAGCTGACGGGAAACGGAATCCTGCTGGCGGGCGCTGCTTTCGATGATCAGTACACGGGACATGGGATGCCTCCATCGGCAAAAAGGGTGCGATTCGATGGAGGTGAGATTAAGGCTTGACCTATCGATAAAAAAGCGTAAAAAGTGGGTCCAATCTATCGATTTATCAGTTTATTCCGCAGTGCAGTTCAAGGCGATCCGCAGTTTGATGATTTGCCGATTGAATTTGGCAGTGACATCGACGCTTTTACCTGCCGGTACGTTCACACGGCGTACCCGCGGTGCCTCCGGGCCATTGCGGAAGGTCACCTTGCATGCAGCCGGGACCTGCCCATAGTTGTTGAGGGTGATGGCGCCAATGTCATAGGCCGTGTCATAGGCGGTGTAGTCGAGCTTGACCCCGGTCAGTTCCTTCTCCACATCGATGGGATAAGCCATGGCCCCGAGGGGCAGGCACATCAGTATTGCCGCACAACATTTCTTCATGGGCCGCTCTCCTTGAAAGAGCGCAGCTTAGGACAACAGGAGCGAAAGATGAAAGCGCCGCGCGTAACCCTTGACCAGTGGCGAACCCTGCAAGCAGTGGTCGATCACGGCGGGTTTGCCCAGGCCGCCGAGGCCTTGCACCGCTCGCAGTCATCGGTCAGCTACACCGTGGCCCGCATGCAGGAGCAGCTGGGCGTCCCGCTGTTGCGCATCGATGGCCGCAAGGCGGTGCTGACCGAGGCCGGCAATGTGCTGCTGCGCCGCTCGCGCCACCTGGTCAAGCAGGCCAGCCAGCTCGAAGACCTGGCCCACCACATGGAACAGGGCTGGGAAGCCGAGGTGCGCCTGGTGGTCGATGCCGCCTACCCCAGCGCCCGTCTGGTACGCGCGCTGGCTGCATTCATGCCACAAAGCCGCGGCTGCCGGGTACGCCTGCGTGAAGAAGTGCTGTCTGGCGTGGAGGAAGTGATGCACGAAGGCATCGCCGACCTGGCCATCAGCAGCTACAGCATCGGCGGCTACCTGGGCGCCGAATTGAGCGCAGTGGAGTTCATCGCCGTCGCCCACCCCGAGCACAGCCTGCACCGCCTGGGACGCGAACTGACCTTCCAGGACCTGGAAAGCCAGCTGCAGGTGGTGATCCGCGACTCTGGCCGCGCCCAACCGCGCGACGTCGGCTGGCTGGGCGCCGAGCAGCGCTGGACCGTCGGCAGCCTGGGCACCGCCGCCACCTTCGTCAGCAGCGGCCTGGGTTTTGCCTGGCTGCCCCGTCACATGATCGAGCGCGAACTGCGCGAAGGCGTGCTCAAGCCATTGCCGCTGGATCAGGGTGGCAGCCGCCACCCACTGTTCTACCTTTACTCGAGCAAAGAGAAGACCCTGGGCCCGGCCACGCAGATTCTCATCGACCTGCTGCGCAATTTCGACACCGCGCCACTGGACGTGCCCTTCGCAGCCCCCCCACAAGCCTGAGAGGACCGCGCCCATGGCCTATTTCGAACACGAAGGATGCACGCTGCATTACGAGGAATATGGCCAGGGCGAACCCTTGGTGCTGCTGCACGGCCTGGGCTCCAGTTGCCAGGACTGGGAGTTGCAGGTGCCGCTGCTCAGCGGCCACTACCGGGTGATACTCATGGACATCCGCGGCCACGGTCGCTCCGACAAACCCGCTGACGGTTACCAGATCGCCACCTTCAGTGCCGACCTGCTGGCCCTGCTCGAACACTTGCACACAGGCCCGGTGCACTTCGTCGGCCTGTCCATGGGCGGCATGGTCGGCTTCCAGTTTGCCGTCGACCACCCACAATGGTTGCGCAGCCTTTGCATCGTCAACAGCGCCCCCGAGGTCAAGCGTCGCACCCGCAGTGACTGGCTATGGTGGTTCAAACGCTGGAGCCTGGCGCGTGTGCTCAGTGTCGAAGCCGTCGGCAAGGGGCTGGCCGAGCGGCTGTTCCCCAAACCACAACAAGCAGACCTGCGGCAGAAGATGGCCCAGCGCTGGGCGCGCAATGACAAGCGCGCCTACCTGAAAAGCTTCGACGCCATCGTCGACTGGGGCGTGCAGGAACGCATCGGGCAGATTCACTGTCCTACCCTGGTGATCGCCGCCGACCACGATTACACGCCGATACAACTGAAACAGCGCTATGTCGCCCTCATACCCAACGCCAGGCTGGTCGTCGTCGACGATTCCCGGCACGCTACACCCCTCGATCAACCCGAGGTCTTCAACCAGACCCTGCTGCAGTTCCTCGCAGCCGCTTCCACCTCTCAAGGATCTTTGAGCCCATGCTGAAAAAACTCCTGCTCACCGCCTGCTCGGTCGCCTTTGCCACCAGTGTCATGGCGTCCGACAAGACCCCGCACGTCCTGCTGGACACCAGCTTCGGCCAGGTCGAAATCGAGCTGAACGCCGAGAAGGCACCGCTCAGTACCAAGAACTTCCTGGAGTACGTCGACAGCGGCTTCTACAACAACACCATCTTCCACCGCGTGATCCCGGGGTTCATGGTCCAGGGCGGTGGGTTCACTGATCAGATGGTGCAAAAAGATACCAAGGCCCCGATCAAGAACGAGGCCAGCAACGGCCTGCAGAACACCCGCGGCACCCTGTCGATGGCACGCACGTCCAACCCGAACTCGGCCACCAGCCAGTTCTTCATCAACGTCGCCGACAACGACTTCCTCAACCCAGGCCGCGACGCCGGTTATGCCGTGTTCGGCAAGGTGACCAAAGGCATGGAAGTGGTCGATCAGATCGTCAACTCGCCGACCACCATCAAAAAAGGCATGCGCGACGTACCGGCCGATCCGGTCTATATCAAGTCCGCCAAACGTATCGACTGACCGCAGGCTTCACAAGGATGTGAAACCGCCTGAAGGTCGGACGAACAGGAGTGTTGTCGCCCATGCTGTACCGTCGTTTCGAAAGACTGATCGATATTTTCCGCGAGGCACCGAGCGAAGCCCCCCCGAGCACGGTGTGGCCGTTCTACCTGTATTACCTGCGCCAGGTGTGGCCCAGCTTCGTGGCCCTGCTGGTGGTCGGCCTGTTCGCCTCGCTGATCGAGGTGGCGATGTTCAGCTACCTCAGCCGGATCATCGACCTGGCCCAGGGTACGCCCAATGCCAACTTCTTCAGCGAGCACAGCGGCGAGCTGATCTGGATGCTGGTGGTGATTCTGCTGCTGCGGCCATTGTTCTTCGGCCTGCACGACCTGCTGGTGCACCAGACCATCAACCCCGGCATGACCAGCCTGATCCGCTGGCAAAACCATACCTATGTGCTCAAGCAGAGCCTGAACTTCTTTCAGAGCGACTTCGCCGGGCGTATTGCCCAGCGCATCATGCAGACCGGCAACTCGCTGCGCGATTCCGCCGTGCAGGCGGTGGACGCGCTATGGCATGTGCTGATCTACGCCATCACCTCGCTGGTGCTGTTCGCCGAGGCCGACTGGCGCCTGATGCTGCCGCTGCTGGTCTGGATCTCCGGCTACATCGCCGCGCTGTTCTACTTCGTGCCACGGGTCAAGGAGCGCTCGGTGATCTCGTCCGACGCCCGCTCCAAGCTGATGGGGCGTATCGTCGACGGCTATACCAACATCGCGACGCTGAAGCTGTTCGCCCACACCGACTACGAGCAGCAATACGCACGTGAAGCAATCCGCGAGCAAACCGAGAAAACCCAGCTGGCCTCGCGGGTAATTACCAGCATGGACGTGGTCATCACCACCCTCAACGGCCTGCTGGTGGTCGCCACCACAGGCTTGGCGCTGTGGCTGTGGAGCCAGTCGCTGATCACCGTTGGTGCTATCGCCCTGGCCACCGGCCTGGTAATCCGCATCGTCAACATGTCGGGATGGATCATGTGGGTGGTCAACGGCATCTTCGAGAACATCGGCATGGTCCAGGACGGCCTGCAGACCATCGCCCAGCCGGTTACCGTCACCGACCAGCCCAACGCGCCGGCGCTCAAGGTCAGCCGCGGCGCGGTGCATTTCGATGATGTCGACTTCCACTATGGCAAGGCTGCCAATGTGATCGAAGGCCTCGACCTGAACATTCGCCCGGGCGAAAAAATCGGCCTGATCGGCCCGTCCGGCGCGGGCAAGTCGACTTTGGTCAACCTGCTGTTGCGCCTGTATGACGTGCAGGGCGGGCGCATCCTCATCGATGGCCAGAACATTGCCGAAGTCAGCCAGGCCAGCCTACGCGCACAGATCGGCATGATCACCCAGGACACCTCGTTGCTGCACCGCTCGATCCGCGACAACCTGCTGTATGGCCGCCCCGACGCCAGCGAGGCGGAGTTGCACGAAGCGGTTCGCCGCGCCCGCGCCGACGAGTTCATCCCGCAACTGTCGGACGCCCAAGGGCGCACCGGCTTCGATGCCCATGTGGGTGAGCGCGGGGTCAAGTTGTCGGGCGGCCAACGCCAGCGCATCGCCATTGCCCGAGTGCTGTTGAAGAATGCGCCGATCCTGATCATGGACGAAGCCACTTCAGCGCTGGACTCGGAGGTGGAGGCAGCCATCCAGGAAAGCCTGGAGACGCTGATGCAAGGCAAGACCGTGATCGCCATTGCCCACCGGCTGTCGACCATTGCCCGGATGGACCGCCTGGTGGTGCTGGACAAGGGCCGGATTGTCGAAAGTGGCAGCCATGCGCAGTTGCTGGAGCAACAAGGGTTGTATGCCCGGTTGTGGCACCACCAGACCGGGGGCTTTGTCGGGGTCGACTGATCTACGCTACGGCGCGCTTCTTGAGCGGCCTTGTGTCGCGAAAGGGCTGCGCAGCAGCCCGAGGTTTTCAGCTTCGCAGCAATAATTGCCGGGGCCGCTTTGCGGCCCTTTCGCGGCACAAGGCAGCTCCTACAGGGATCGCGCTGCAGCCGAAGACGCATCAGGCCCGCCGGTAGGGCAACATCCCCCGCGCCTCCTCGGCATACCCCTTCACCCCTTCGCGCTCCTGCAGTAGAAAATCCTCCACCGCCCGCCGCAACCCTGGGTGCAGCAGGTAATGCCAGGACCGCGTCAACACAGGCTCAAACCCGCGTATCAGCTTGTGCTCGCCCTGCGCCCCGGCATCGAAACGCTGGTAACCCTCGGCAATGGCAAAATCCATGCCCTGGTAGAAACACGTTTCGAAATGCAGCCGGTCGAACTCATCCAGGCACCCCCAGTAACGGCCAAACAGGCTGTCCCCCCCCACCAGGCTCAAGGCCATCGCTACATCGCGCCCACCCTGACGGGCCATCACCACACGCAACGCATCGGGCATGCGTTCGGCCAGCAGGCTGAAAAACTCGCGGGTCAGGTAAGGCGCGCGTCGGCGCACCGCATAGGTGTTGGCGTAACACTGAAAGACGAAATCCCACTGTGCCTCGTCCAGTTCATCACCGCGGTACCAACGGAATTCGATGCCCTGCCCCGCCACCTGCTCACGCTCCTTGCGCATCTGCTTGCGCTTGCGCGAGCTCAGGCTGTCGAGAAAATCCTGGAAGTCCCGATAGCCCCGGTTTTGCCAGTGGAACTGACAGCCCAGGCGCTCCATCCACCCTGGCAGGCCCGCCAACTGCGCGTCCAGCGCCGGGTCGGTGAAGTTGATGTGCGCACTGGAAAGTCCGCCCTTGCCCAGATACTCCGGCAGGGCCTGCAGCATCAGCAAACCGTCAGCCGGGTCAGCCGTCAGCAGGCGTGGGCCGCTGACCGGGCTGAACGGCACAGCGCCGAGCAGCTTGGGGTAGTAGGCAATACCGGCCCGCTCACAAGCATCGGCCCAGCCGTGATCGAACACATACTCGCCAAACGAGTGCCACTTGCGGTACGCCGGCAGCAGCGCCCGTACCTGCCCGTCACGCTCCAGCACCAGGTGCTCGGCGGCCCAGCCGGTGCTGCGCTGCACACTGCCGCTGTCTTCCATCGCGCTGAGGAAAGCATGGCGCAGGAACGGTTGGCCGGCCGGCACCAGGGCATCCCAGGTGGCCGCCGGAAGATCACGCAAATGGGCAAGGCTATACAGGCTGGTCACGGTTTCGGCTCGCTGTCTGAAGGCGTTCAGTATCCCCAAGGAACGCTCCGCACTCAAATGACGAAAGCCGGGCTGATCCTTTTACTCTCAATTACTTAACAACAGTGCCACTAATTAGACATTAATCTGTCATTGGCCCCCGCAATACTTGCGCCTGTTTTCCGGAACCCCAGAACCTGTCTATTCAGGCCCTTTCCGAAGACATGCCAACGCAGGGGCAGGCGCTTGAGCCTCCCCCATTTTTTTCAGTAGGGAGAACCTTATGCGTCTTGTTTCTACACTTACCGGAGTGAGCCTCACCGGCATGATGCTGGCTCTGAGCGCCCCGGCCAGTGCTGCTGTCGACGCCAAGCTGCTCGAAATGCTCCGCGCCAACGGCTCGATCAACCAGGCGCAGTACAACGAACTGCAGGGCGACCTGGCAAAAGAAACCAAGGAAAAGGCCGACCAGAAAGCTCAGTCCGAACGCATGAGCTCGTTTGAACAAAAAGTGGCATGGGCCGCCAAGACCCAGATCAAGGGTGACGTGCGCCTGCGTTACGAAGACGTCAACGTCGATGACCCGAACAGCAGCAGCGGCAACCAGGACCGCCAGCGAGTGCGTGCCCGTGTCGGCTTCTACAGCGAGATCAACCCGCAGGTCGACGCCGGCGTTCGCATAGCCACCGGCAGCAGCGCCGACCGGCGCTCGACCAACCAGAGCCTCGACAACTACTTTGACAAGAAGTCGCTGTGGGTCGACCTCGCCTACCTCGACTGGCACCCTACTGCAGTCCCGAACCTGCACCTTATTGGCGGCAAGATGCCACAGCCTTGGGTAAGCATGGGGGATATTATCTGGGATAGCGACATCAACCCGGAAGGTGTGGCTGCCACTTACAAAGCGGACCTGGGCGGCGCCGAAGTCTTTGCCAGCGCCGGTCAGTACACCCTGAAGGACAACGTCGATGGTGATGGTGTCCAGTACAAGCACGATGCGCAGGTCTACCACGGTCAGTTGGGCGCCAAGTTCGCGCCGGCTGATGTGCTCAAGCTCACCGTGGGTGCGAGCATCTATGGTTATGACAACGACAAGGAAGCAGCCATCCTGCAGTCGTTTGGCAACACCACCAACGAGTTCAATCTGGTGGAAGGTTTTGGCCAGATCGATTTCACCGGCTTGGCCATTCCATTGTCGGCCTATGGTCAGTACGTGAAGAATACCGAGAGCACCGATGGCGAAGATCAAGCCTGGCTGGCTGGTTTGAAAACCAAGGTGGGAGCCTGGAGCCTGGACTACAACTACCGCGATGTGCAGCGTAACGCGGTGGTCAGCCTGTTCACCGATTCGGACTTTGGCAACGGCTTCACAGGTTCCCGTGGCCATAAGTTCAAGGTGGGTTACGAAATCGACAAGAACTTCTCCCTGGGTGCTGCCTACCTGATGGCCAAGACAGATCTGTCGCAGCTACCGAACAGCAATGCTGACGTAGACACCCTGCAGGTGGACCTGGAAGCCAAATTCTAAGCGTCACCCTCTCTGCTTCACGCTGAAGCGGGAAACGCCGACCCCATCCGGCGTTTCCCGCTTTTTTTGCCTGTGAAATTGTAAGGGGCTGCTTTGCAGCCCATCCGCAGCACAAGGCTGCTCCTACAGGGGGACGCGATCCCTTGTAGGAGCAGCCTTGTGCTGCGGATGGGCCGCAAAGCGGCCCCGGCTATCTCGGATCAGATCAAGCAATCAGCGCTTGCGCAGAATCACGCTACCAATCGAATACCCCGCACCAAACGAACTCAACACGCCCAGCGAGCCCTTGGCCAGGTCATCCTGGTACAGGTGGAAGGCAATCACCGACCCCGCCGAGCTGGTGTTGGCATAACGGTCGAGAATGACCGGTGCATCTTCCTCGGCCACTTCACGCCCCAGCAGCTTCTTGACGATCAGGTGGTTCATGCTGAGGTTCGCCTGGTGCAGCCAGAAGCGCTTGACGTCGCTCGGTTGCAGGCCGTTTTCCTGCAAGTGCTCACCGATCAGCTCGGCCACTTTCGGGCACACCTCGCGGAACACCTTGCGGCCTTCCTGGATGAACAGTTTGTCTGCCGCACCTTCGCCTTCTTCCGCCGCACGGTTGAGGAAGCCGAAGTTGTTGCGGATGTTGTTGGAGAACTCGGTCCATAACTTGCTGCTGACAATGTCGAACTGGTGCGCCGAGGTGGCCTGGTCGGCACGCTCGATCAGCACCGCCGTGGCGGCATCACCGAAAATGAAGTGGCTGTCACGGTCACGGAAGTTCAGGTGGCCAGTGCACACCTCCGGGTTGACCATCAGCACCGCGCGCGCCTGGCCCAGGGCCACGCTGTTGGCGGCGGTCTGGATGCCGAAGGTGGCCGACGAGCAGGCCACGTTCATGTCGAAGGCAAAGCCCTGGATGCCCAGCGCCTGTTGTACTTCGATAGCAATGGCCGGGTATGGGCGCTGCAAGTTGGAGCAGGCGACGATAACCCCGTCGACATCGGCAGCCGTGCGGCCGGCGCGCTCCAGGGCCTGGCGAGCGGCAGCCACGGCCATTTCGCAGAGCACCGACGGTTCGTCGTTGGAACGCTCTGGCAGGCGTGGCTTCATGCGCCGCGGGTCGAGGATGCCGGCCTTGTCCATGACGAAGCGGCTCTTGATGCCCGAGGCCTTTTCGATGAATGCCGCGTCGGACACCGGCGCCGCTTCGACTTCACCGCGCTCGATGGCGGCGGCGTTGTCCTGGTTGAACTGCTGCGACCAGGCGTTGAAAGAGGCCACCAGTTCTTCGTTGGAAATGCTCTGGGCCGGGGTGTACAGGCCGGTGCCGCTGATCACGACGTTATGCACGGTCGTTCCTCTGGTCAAAGGCCATCGCCACGGGGCGCTGGCTGGAAATATGGCAGGTTAATGGCACTTTAGTGCCAATTTAGGGGCGTAGGCTTGTCCCTGTGGGAGCGGGCGTGCCCGCGAAGGGCCGCAAAGCGGCCCCAAATTGCACCAATATTGCCACAACTGTAGAAGTTTAGCCTTCCACCTGACTCCACTGTTTGCTCAGTCGCTTGTCGGAAATCGGCACCTTGGTGCCCAACTGCTGGGCAAACAACGACACCCGATATTCCTCCAGCCACCAACGGTACAAAGCCAGTTGCTCATCACGCTTGCCCTCTTGGGCATGCTTGTCGGCACGGGCCTTGTACTGCGCCCACAGGTTGGCCAGTTCGCCGGACCAGACCCGGTCCTTCTGCACTTGCGAACCCAGCTTCTCCAGGCGCAGTTCCACCGCCTTGAGGTAGCGTGGCAGCTCCTTGAACCACGCCGCAGGCGTTTCGCGCACAAAGCCCGGGTACACCAGGTTGCTTAGCTGCTGCTTGATGTCGTTCAGCGCCACCGCCTGGCTCAGGTCGATCTTGCCCTTGAAGCGCTTCTGCAGGCCATGCCAGAGTTTCAGCACCTCCAACGTTAGCCGCGCCAGGCGCTCGGCATGCTCGGCCCAGCTGCCGCGCTTGCGTTCAGCCAGCCCGGCCAAGGCCGCGCCATCACGGGGCAGCGGTTGTTCGCCTTCGAGGATGCAGCTGTCCAGGCTGGCCAGCAGAATGTCTTCGACCAGCGCCTCGACCCGCCCCATTTCACGGTACAGCAGGCCCAGCTCGGTCAGCCCCGGCAGCTTGCCGCGCAGGAACTTGGCCGGCTCGGCCAGTTGCTGCAGCAACAGCCGTTGCAACGCGCGGCGGTGCTGGAACTCGGCTTCGGCCTGGGTCGAGAAGCGCCCTTCGCGCACGGTGCCGTTGTCTTCGACCAGCGCCGGGTACACGGTCATCGACAGCCCGGCAATCTTCTGCTGGGCGGTCTGTTTCACTTCGCTGAAAGCTTTGGCCTGCACCGGTTGTTCGCTTTTGGCATCACGCGGCACCGCCAGTGCTGCCTGGCTGGCAGCGGCAAAGCGTGCAGTCAGCTCGGCCAGGTCGCGGCCTTCGCCAAGGAACTTGCCCTGGCCATCAACCACCTCGATGTTCATTCGCAGGTGGCCTTCGACCAGCTTGACCGATTCGTCCCAGGCCTCATCGGACACCCGCGCACCGGTCATGCGCAACAGCTCCTGGCCCAATGCCTGCGGCAGCGCCCCTTGGCCGAACGTCATGCGCGCCAGGGAGGCCTTGACGAAGTCCGGCACCGGCACGAAGTTCTTGCGCAGGGCCTTTGGCAGGTTGCGCACCAGCGCCACGCACTTGGCTTCCAGCAGGCCTGGCACCAGCCATTCCAGGCGTTCGCCGGGCAGGCTTGGCAACAGCGGTGCCGGCACCCGCACAGTCACGCCGTCACGCGGGTGGCCGGGCTCGAAATGGTAGCTCAGCGGCAGGCGCAGCTCGCCCACCTGCATGCTGTCGGGGTACTGTGCTGCGGTCACCTCGCTGGCCTCGCGGGCCAGCACGTCTTCCTCGCGCATGATCAGCAGGTTGGCGTCCTTCTGGCTGCCCATGCGGTACCAGCTGTCGAAGGTCGCGGTCTGGTGGATTTCCGCCGGCAGGCGCGCTTCGTAGAAGGCGTACAGCGTTTCTTCGTCGGCCAGGATGTCGCGCCGGCGGGCCTTTGCCTCCAGCTCGTCAAGCTCCTCAAGCAGGCGTTTGTTGGCTGCCAGGCACTTGGCTCGCGACTGGATTTCGCCCCCCACCAGGCCTTCGCGGATAAACAACTCGCGCGAAGTAACCGGGTCGATCGGGCCGTAGTGCACCGGGCGGCGGCCAACCAGAATCAGCCCGTACAGGGTGATCTGCTCATAGGCCACCACCTGCCCGCGCTTCTTCTCCCAGTGCGGTTCGAAGTGGTTCTTCTTGACCAGGTGGCCGGCCAGCGGCTCGATCCAGTCCGGCTCGATCTTGGCCACCATGCGCGCATACAGCTTGGTGGTCTCGACCAGTTCGGCGGCCATTACCCACTGCGGGCGCTTGCGCCCCAGGCCCGACGACGGGTGTACCCAGAAGCGCCGTTGGCGGGCCCCCTGGTAGTCGCCCTCTTCGGTCTTCTGGCCGATCTGGCTCAGCAGGCCACTGAGGATGGCCTTGTGCATCTTCAGGTAGTCGGACGGTTCCTTGTTCACCGTCAACTGCAGCTCACGGCAGATCAGTGCCAGCTGGCGGTGGGCATCGCGCCATTCACGCAGGCGCAGGTAATTGAGGAAGTTCTTGCGGCACCAGTTGCGCAGCGGGTTGGCCGTCAGCGCCTGGCGCTGCTCTTCGAAACCACGCCACAGGTTGACCAGCGCGGCGAAGTCGGAGTCCACATCCTTCCACTGTGCGTGGGCCTGGTCGGCGGCCTGCTGGCGCTCCGGCGGGCGTTCGCGTGGGTCTTGCACCGACAGCGCACTGGTGACAATAAGCACTTCCTGCAAGCTGCCCAGGCGTGCGCCTTCAAGCAGCATGCGGCCCAGCCGTGGGTCGACCGGCAGGCGCGCCAGCTGGCGGCCGATCGGGGTAAGCTGGTTCTCGCGGTTGACCGCCGACAGCTCTTGCAACAGATTGAAGCCATCGCTGATGGCCTTGCCATCCGGCGGCTCGATGAACGGGAAGGCATCGATCGCGCCCAGGCGCAGGTGCAGCATCTGCAGGATTACCGCCGCCAGGTTGGTGCGCAGGATCTCTGGGTCGGTGAACGCGGGCCGGCTGTTGAAATCTTCTTCGCTGTAAAGCCGTACGCAGATGCCTGGCTCTACCCGGCCGCAGCGGCCTTTACGCTGGTTGGCACTGGCCTGCGACACCGCCTCGATGGGCAGGCGCTGCACCTTGGCGCGGTAGCTGTAGCGGCTGATGCGCGCCGTGCCGGTGTCGATCACATAGCGAATGCCAGGCACGGTCAGCGAGGTTTCGGCAACGTTGGTGGCCAGCACCACGCGGCGCCCGGTGTGCGGCTGGAAGATCCGCTGCTGCTCGGCTGGCGACAGGCGCGCGTACAGCGGCAAAATCTCGGTGTGGCGCAGTTGCGCCTTGCGCAGGATTTCGGCGGCATCGCGGATTTCCCGCTCGCCCGGCAGGAAGATCAGGACATCGCCCGGCCCCTTGCCCTCGCTGCGCTCATGGTGCGCCAGCTCATCCAGGGTAGCGAGGATGGCCTGGTCGACGGTGAGGTCGTCCTCGATCTGGTTGCCTTCCTCGTCCTGCTCGCTGGTCAGCGGGCGGTACCAGGTCTCCACCGGGTAAGTGCGCCCGGACACCTCGATGATTGGCGCGTTATCGAAGTGCCTGGAGAAACGCTCCAGGTCGATGGTCGCCGAGGTGATGATCAGCTTCAGGTCTGGCCGGCGATGCAGCAGGGTCTTCAGGTAGCCGAGCAGGAAGTCGATGTTCAGGCTGCGTTCGTGGGCTTCGTCGACAATGATGGTGTCGTAGCGCTCCAGAAGGCGGTCGTGCTGGGTTTCGGCCAGCAGGATGCCGTCGGTCATCAGCTTGACCAAGGTATTGGAATCGCTCTGGTCTTCGAACCGCACCTGGTAGCCGACCAGCCCGCCCAGCGGCGTGCCCAGCTCTTCGGCGACCCGCGCCGCCACGCTACGCGCGGCGATCCGGCGCGGCTGGGTGTGGGCGATCAGGCCATGGCTGCCACGGCCCAGCTCCAGGCAGATCTTCGGCAGCTGGGTGGTCTTGCCCGAACCGGTTTCGCCGGCGATCACCAGCACCTGGTTTTCGGCCAGGGCCTTCTTGATTTCATCACGCTTGGCGGCGATCGGCAGGTTGTCGTCGTAGCGCACGGTCGGCACGCTCTGCTGGCGCGCGGTGACCTGGGCGCAGGACGCCTGAACCTTTTCCACCCACTGCGCGAGCTTCGCCTCGTCGGGGCGCTTGCGCAGTTCGTGCAGTTGCCGGCGCAGACGATGGCGGTCGGCGATCATGGCGTGGTCGAGGTTTTGCAGCAGTTTGTCGATGGCGTGGTCAGTCATGGGGCTTTTTAGTGATGCAGGTGAGCCTGCTTTTTCATGATCGGCATTCGAAGGATGCGCGATTGTCGCAGATTTGGGCCTACTTTGCTGTCCAGGCTGGCACGGTCCCTGTAGGAGCGGCCTTGTGCCGCGATGGGCTGCGGCAGCAGCCCCAGGATTTGCGCCCCAGCACACATTGCCGGGGCCGCTTTACGGCCCAATCGCGGCACAAGGCCGCTCCTACAGGGATCGCATAGCGGCTGAAAGTTTAGCAAGGGCATATGTAAAGGTTGCCATTCACTGCTTTAATCAACCTTACGCCGCATGTGAGTATCAAAGGCATGACTCCCGTCCAGCCCATCGCCCCACCGTCGTCCCGCCCTTCGCTACCGAAGGCCCGGAGCCGTGCCGGGGAAAATCCGCTGGTTCACATCATCCTCGCCTTCTGGGCTTTGTGGCACTGCCGCCACGCGCGCCCACCGGACACCTCGCTCACGCCATTGTGACCAAACCCGGCCTCCTTCTGGCCGTTTGACTCAACTGGGCCGCCTGCTTGTGCGGTGGCCCTGTGCGCCCGTGAGCGAATCAATCATGCACTTTGCACCCGTAGAGCAGGCTTCCCGTTTCCTGGCCGAAAACCCCGATATCGAGCTGTTCGAGCTCTTTATCCTCGACGCCAACGGCGTACCGCGCGGCAAGCTGTTGCACCGCGAGGAACTGCTGGCCGTTTACCAGACCGGCCGGCCGCTGCCCAGCACCATCCTCGGCCTGACCCTGAACGGTGACGACGTGGAAAACTCGGGCCTGGTGTGGGACGTGGGCGACATCGACTGCCGCGCCTACCCGCTTGAAGACAGCCTGGTGCGCTTGCCCTGGCGCCGGGTGCCAACCGCTGCCGTGCAGGTCAGCATGCACCCGAGCGAAGGCCTGCCGGCCAGCATCGCCGACCCGCGTCATGTGCTGCTGCGCACCATCGAAGCGTTGAAAGCCGACGGCTACCACCCGGTAATGGCCTGCGAGCTGGAATTCTACCTGCTCGACCAGCAACGCGATGCCCAGGGCCGCCCGCAACCGGCGCTGGACAACGACGGTGGCCGCCCGCGCGCTACTCAGGTCTATGGCCTGCGTGAGCTGGAGCAGATAGAACCGTTTCTTGCCGACCTGTACGCCGCCTGCAAGGCCCAAGGCATTCCGGCACGTACCGCCATTTCGGAATACGCCCCAGGCCAGGTGGAAATCACCCTGGAGCACGGCGATGCACTGCAGGCGATGGACCAGGCCGTGCGCTACAAGCGCCTGGTGAAAGGCGTGGCCCATGCCCACGGCATGCAGGCCTGCTTCATGGCAAAGCCGTTTGCCAACCTGGCCGGTACCGGCATGCACATGCACCTGAGCCTGGCCGACAACGCGGGCAACAACCTGTTCGCCAGTGAAGACAAAGCCGGCACCCCGCTGCTGCGCCAGGCTGTGGCCGGCATGCTGCGCCACCTGCGCGACTCGCTGCTGCTGTTCTGCCCCAACGCCAACTCGTTCCGCCGCTTCCAGGCCAACAGCTATGCGCCGCTGGCGCCGACCTGGGGCGTGGACAACCGCACCGTGAGCCTGCGTGTGCCAGGCGGCCCGGCCAACAGCCGGCATGTGGAACACCGCATTTGCGGCGCCGATGCCAACCCCTACCTGGCCGCAGCGGCAATTCTCGCCGCCAGCCACCGGGGTATCCGCGAACAGCTGGACCCAGGCGCACCGGTGGAGGGCAATGGCTATGCCCAGGCCACCGAACACCTGCCCACCGACTGGCTGACTGCCCTCGATGCCCTGCAACATTCCCATTGGGCCCGCGAAGCATTGGGCGAAGACTTCCTTGGCGTGTACCTGAAGGTCAAACGCGCCGAGTACCGCCAGTTCATGGCCGAAGTCAGCGAGCAGGACTGGCGCTGGTACCTGCACCAGGCCTGAGCCTCTACATAACAAGGAATACCCATGAACGCAGCATTGAACAAAGGCTCGGCGCAACGTGCGCCGTCCTACTACAGCGCCACCCTCAACGACCACACCGAGTACCCGCAGCTCAAGGGCACGGTGCAGGTGGACGTGGCAATCATCGGTGGCGGCTTCACCGGCGTCGCCACGGCGGTGGAGCTGGCCGAGCGTGGCCTGAAGGTGGCCATCGTCGAAACCAACCGTATCGGCTGGGGCGCCAGCGGGCGCAATGGCGGCCAGGTCACCGGCAGCCTGTCGGGCGACGAGGCCATGCGCACGCAGATGCGTAGCCACCTGGGCGCCGAAGTCGACGATTTCATCTGGCACCTGCGCTGGCGCGGGCACCAGGTGATCGAACAGCGCGTGGCGCGCTATGGCATCGACTGCGACCTCAAGCACGGCCACCTGCATGCAGCGATGAAGCCCTCGCACATGAACGAGCTGCGCGCATTCGAGGCCGAGGCCCAGCGCCGGGGCATGGGCGAGCAGGTGCAATTGCTCGACCGCGCTGCAGTGGCCGAGCACCTGCAGAGCCCGCTGTACCTGGGCGCGTTGAAAAACCTGCGCAACCTGCACCTGCACCCGCTCAACCTGTGCCTGGGTGAGGCCCGCGCTGCCCACAGCCTGGGTGCATTGGTCTTCGAAAACTCCGAGGTGCTGGACATCGTCCACGGCCCGCGCCCGGCGGTGGTTACCGCCCACGGCCGGGTCGAGGCACGCCAGGTGATGCTGGCCGGCGATGTGTACCACAAACTGGAAAAGCGCCAGCTCAAGGGCAAGATATTCCCGGCCATGGGCGGCATCGTCACCACCGCGCCGCTGGGTGAGCTGGCCGAGCAGATAAACCCGCAGGACCTGGCGGTGTACGACTGCCGCTTCGTGCTCGACTATTACCGCCTGACCGCCGACAAGCGCCTGCTGTTCGGGGGCGGCGCCAACTACTCAGGGAAAGATTCACGCGACATCGAAGGCGAACTGCGCCCGTGCATCGAACGCACCTTCCCGGCCCTCAAAGGCGTGCCCATCGAGTTCCAGTGGAGCTGCGCCATGGGGATCGTGGTCAACCGAATCCCGCAGCTGGGCAAGCTGTCGGACAACGTATGGTACTGCCAGGGTTATTCAGGGCACGGCATTGCCACCAGCCACATCATGGGCGAGATCATGGCCGAAGCGTTGACCGGGACACTGGAGAAGTTCGACACCTTCGCCCAGTGCAAGCATGTGCGGGTGCCGATGGGGGATTTGCTGGGCAACCCGCTGCTGGCGGCGGGAATGTGGTACTACCAGATGCTGGAAAAACTGCGCTGAGCCCGAAAGCGGTGCAACCTCTGTAGGAGCGGCCTTGTGCCGCGAAAGGGCCGCACAGCGGCCCCAGGTTTTCAGTGGTGTTGCTGAAATTGCCGGGGCCGGTTCGCGGCCCTTTCGCAGCACAAGGCTGCTCCTACAAGGGCCGCGCTGGCGGGGCGTCAGGCGATCTTCTTCAAGCCCTGCTTCTTGAGCTCTTCATCGCGCAGCTCGCGGCGCAGGATCTTGCCCACGTTGGTGGTCGGTAGCGAATCGCGGAACTCGATCAGGCGCGGTACCTTGTAGCCGGTAACGTTGGCACGCATGTGCTCCATCACCTGCTCTTTGGTCACGGTCATGCCCGGCTTGACCACGATGAACACCTTGATCACTTCACCCGATTTCTCGTCCGGCACACCAATGGCTGCGCACTGCAGCACACCTGGCAAGGCCGCCAACACGTCTTCCAGCTCGTTGGGGTACACGTTGAAGCCCGAGACCAGGATCATGTCCTTCTTGCGGTCTACGATGCGCATGTAACCGTCGGCCTGGATCAGGGCGATATCGCCGGTCTTCAACCAGCCTTCGCTGTCGAGGATCTCGGCGGTGGCGTCTTCGCGCTGCCAGTAGCCCTTCATCACCTGCGGGCCCTTGACGCACAACTCGCCCACCTCGCCCAGCGGTAACTCGTTGCCGGCGTCGTCGATGATCTTGCACAAGGTCGATGGCACCGGAATGCCAATGGTACCCACCTGGTTCGCTTCTGCCGGGTTCACCGCTGCCACCGGGCTGGTTTCGGTCATACCGTACCCTTCGCATATGGCGCAGCCGGTAACGGCCTTCCAGCGCTCGGCCACGCTCAATTGCAGGGCCATGCCGCCCGACAGGGTGATTTTCAACGACGAGAAGTCCAGCGCACGGAACGCCTCGTTGTTGCACAGGGCAACGAACAGGGTGTTGAGGCCGACAAAGCCGCTGAACTTCCACTTGCCCAGTTCCTTGACCATGGCCGGCAGGTCACGCGGGTTGCTGATAAGCACGTTGTGGTTGCCGATCAGCATCATGGCCATGCAATGGAAGGTGAAGGCGTAGATGTGGTACAGCGGCAGCGGGGTGATGAGGATTTCGCAGCCTTCATGCAGGTTCGAGCCCATCAGTGCACGGCACTGCAGCATGTTGGCCACCAGGTTGCGGTGGGTCAGCATGGCGCCCTTGGCCACGCCGGTGGTGCCACCGGTGTACTGCAGCACGGCCACGTCGTTGGCCTGCGGGTTGGCCTCGGTCACCGGCTGGCCCTTGCCCAGGGCCAGGGCGTCGTTGAAGCGCACGGCCTGCGGCAGGCTGTAGGCCGGCACCATCTTCTTCACGTACTTGATCACGCTATTGATCAGCAGGCGTTTGAGCGGCGGCAGCAGGTCGGCCACTTCGGTGACGATGACGTGCCTGACCTGTGTCTTGGGTATTACCTTCTCGGCCAGGTGGGCCATGTTCGCCAGGCACACCAGGGCCTTGGCGCCGGAGTCGTTGAACTGGTGTTCCATCTCCCGCGCGGTATACAGCGGGTTGGTGTTGACCACGATCAACCCGGCACGCATGGCACCGAAGACCGCGACCGGGTATTGCAGGACATTGGGCAGTTGCACGGCAATGCGGTCACCGGGCTTGAGGTCGGTATGCTGCTGCAGCCAGGCGGCAAACGCCCCCGACAGCGCATACAGCTCGCCATAAGTGATAGTCTTGCCCAGGTTGCTAAAGGCCGGTTTGTCGGCAAAGCGTTGGCAGGATTGCTTGAGTACTGCCTGGATATTGGGGAATTCGTCAGGATTGATTTCCGCCGTAATCCCGGCTGGGTACTTATCCTTCCAAAAATTTTCGATCATGGAAGCCCACTCCTTCAGCAACAGCGAAGTTCGATTGGCGCGTCGATGCGCTTATTATTGATATGAGACGGCGGTTCGTTGCAAACCGGATCGTCTGAAAGCGGGCCGAGAGTAACAGCTTTGCCTGGGGTCGCCTAGAGGCCAAAACAGGCCTTGCAGTCACAAAAATGACTCAATGAACAATACAGGTCATTTTTAGAGTTTTTAACCAAAATGTCGCAGATCAGGCTGTAATCATCCTGTTAGAGCGGTTTTGAAGCATTCGCGGGCAAGCCCGCGAAGCCATCCCGGTATCACGCTATATCGCGCAACTCCCGCCGCAGGATCTTGCCAACCGGCGTCATCGGCAACGAATCACGCAGCACGATGTGCTTGGGTACCTTGTAGCCGGTGAAGTTGGCTTTGCAGTAGGCCTTGAGCTCATCCACGCTCACCCCGCCCTCGCGCGGCACCACAAACAGCTTCACCGCCTCGCCTGAGCGCTCGTCCGGCACGCCGATGGCTGCACAGTTGGCAACCTTGGGGTGGCCCATCACCACGTCCTCGATCTCGTTGGGGTACACGTTGAAGCCCGAGACGATAATCATGTCCTTCTTGCGGTCGACGATGCGGGTGAAACCGTCCGGGTCGATCACCGCGATATCCCCGGTCTTGAACCAGCCGTCCGCATCCAGTGCTTGAGCAGTGGCCTCAGGCTGCTGCCAGTAACCCTTCATCACCTGCGGGCCCTTGATGCACAACTCGCCCCGCTCGCCCAGCGGCAATTCGTTGCCGTCATCGTCGATAACCTTGAACGCGGTACCCGCCACCGGGATGCCCACGGTGCCCAGGCGCGCCAGCTGGCCATAGGGGTTGGTGCTGGCCACCGGCGAGGTTTCTGTCAGGCCGTAGCCTTCGACAATGCGGCACCCGGTAAGGGCCTCCCAGCGTTCGGCAGTGGCCTTGACCAGCGCCGTGCCGCCGGAGTTGGTGACCTTCAGCGCCGAGAAATCCAGCTGGCGGAAACCCGGGTGGTCCATCAGCGCGACAAACAGGGTGTTCAGCCCCAACAGCGCCGAGAAACGCCACTTGCCCAGCTCCTTGATGAAGCCGGGGATGTCACGTGGGTTGGTGATCAGGACGTTGTGGTTGCCGGTGACCATCATGCACATGCAGTTCGCGGTGAAGGCATAGATGTGGTACAGCGGCAGCGGCGCGATCATCACCTCCTGGCCGTCCTTGAGCAGCTTCTGCCCGTCGGGGCCGTGCTGCGAGAAGCAGGCTAGCACCTGCAACATGTTGGCCACCAGGTTGCCGTGGGTGAGCATGGCGCCCTTGGCCAGGCCAGTGGTGCCGCCTGTGTACTGCAGCACGGCAATGTCGTCCAGGCTCAACGGCACCGGTTTGGGCGACTGCTCGCGACCCTGGCGCAGCACCTGCTTGAACGCTATCGCCTGAGGCAGCTGGTAGGCCGGTACCATCTTCTTCAGCTTGTCGACCACGGTGTTGATCAGCCAGCCCTTGGCGGCGGGCAACAGGTCGCCCATCTTCGCCTCGATCAGGTACTCGATGCCGGTATCGGGCAGCACCTCCTGCACACGCTTGCCGAACATGTTCAGGTACACCAGCGCACGTGCGCCACTGTCCTTGAACTGGTGGCGCATTTCGCGCTCGGTGTACAGCGGGTTGGTGTTGACCACGATCAAGCCGGCGCGCATGGCACCGAAGACGGCGATCGGGTATTGCAGCACGTTGGGCATCTGCACCGCGATGCGGTCGCCCGGCTTGAGGTCGGTGTGCTGCTGCAACCAGGCAGCAAAGGCTGCCGAATGTCGCTCCAGCTCCGCGTAGGTCAGGGTCACGCCCAGGTTGCTGAACGCCGGGCGGTCGGCAAAGCGCTTGCAGGAGCGCTCGAACACCTCGACGACCGAGGTGTAGGCATTGATGTCGATGGTGGAAGGCACGCCCGCCGGGCGCTTGTCATTCCAGAAGTCGGCTTGCATTTATTATTGTTCCTCTGCCTGGACCTGCACTGCGTCCTTTAGTCCTTTACCTGATCGCCTGCTGGCGAAAAGGCGTTGATCCGACGTTAGCAGGTAAGCCCAAGGCGGCATATACGCCAAGTGCCGCCATTAACATTGTGAATCTTATTTGTGCCCTTCCTGCAATCCGGCCGGTTGTGCATACACTGTTCGGGTACCTGTGCGCACAAGGACCCGCCATGCCCCACGACGCCTTCTGGCTACCCGCCAGCGAGCACTGCAGCCTGTACGTGCACCAATGGCTGCCGGCCACACCGGTAAAAGCCGTGGTGCTGCTGGCCCACGGCATGGCCGAGCATGCCGGGCGCTACCTGCGTCTGGGGCATGCCTTGAGCGAGGCCGGCTTTGCCCTGTTCGCTGCCGACCAGCGCGGCCACGGGCGCACCGCCGAGCTGGGCAGCCTCGGCCTGTTCGCCCGCCATCATGGCTGGAATGCCGTAGTCAACGACCTTGGGCTACTGGCCCAGCACATCGGCCAGCAGTACCCGGGCACACCGCTGTTTCTGTTCGGCCACAGCATGGGCAGCTACATCGCCCAGGCTTACCTGCTGCACCACAGCGCCAGCCTGCACGGGGCGATTCTCAGTGGCTCCAACTACCAACCGGCGGCGCTGTACCGCGTGGCGCGGCTGATTGCCAGGCTGGAGGCCTGGCGCCAGGGGCCGCAGGGCAAGAGTGCGCTGATCGAATGGTTGTCGTTCGGTTCGTTCAACAAAGCGTTCAAGCCCAACCGCACGGCGTTCGACTGGCTTAGCCGCGACCCAGCCGAGGTCGACCTGTACGTCAGCGACCCGTTGTGCGGCTTTCGCTGCAGCAACCAACTGTGGCTCGACCTGCTGCAAGGCTTGGCGCAAATCAGCCAGCCGAGTAACCTCGCGCAGATCGATCCGAACCTGCCCATGCTGGTAATCGGTGGTGAATGTGATCCGGTCAGTGCCGGCAAGCGTCTCACCCATCTGGCCGACGCTCTGCGCGCGACCGGCAATCGACATGTACAGCTGCGCGTCTACCCTGAGGCGCGGCACGAAGTACTCAACGAAACCAACCGTGACGAGGTCACCGCCGATATTCTCGGCTGGCTTGATCAGGCGCTGGCCCTTGGCCGCCCTGCGCGCAGTGAATGATAGCCGCCCTCGCCCAACGCTTAAGGAAGCACCGATGTCCCAGGTCACCAACACGCCTTACGAAGCCCTCGAAGTTGGCCAGACGGCCGAGTACACGAAGTCCGTTGAAGAACGCGACATCCAGCTGTTCGCTGCAATGTCTGGTGACCACAACCCGGTTCACCTGGATGCCGAGTTTGCCGCCAAGAGCATGTTCCGCGAGCGTATTGCCCATGGCATGTTCAGCGGCGCGCTGATCAGTGCTGCAGTGGCCTGCACCCTGCCTGGCCCTGGCACCATCTACCTGGGCCAGCAGATGAGCTTCCAGAAGCCAGTGAAAATTGGCGACACCCTGACCGTGCGCCTGGAGATTCTCGAGAAGCTGCCCAAGTTCAAGGTGCGCATCGCCACCAATGTGTACAACCAGAACGATGAGCTGGTGGTGCAGGGTGAGGCCGAGATCCTGGCGCCGCGCAAGCAGCAGACAGTCGAGCTGGTGTCGCCGCCGAATTTCGTGGCTAGCTGAAAACCGAATTAGCCAGTTCCGGCTCTGTCGCCGGCAAGCCAGCTCCCACAGGATCACCATAGGCCTGAACATTGTGGTGATCCCGTGGGAGCTGGCTTGCCGGCGATAGGGCCGGTACCGCCACCCTCATTCAAGCGCCTGTAACCGCTGTTCGATATGCCGCCGCTCCGGCGCCTGCCGGGTCAGCGCCAGCGCCTGCCGCCACGCCGCACGCGCCTCCTCCACCTGCCCCAGCTGATAATGCAGCTCGGCCCGCGCCGCATGCGCCAGGTGATAGTCCAGCAGTTCCCCCCGCGCCAGAATCCCTTCGACCTCCCGCAGGCCAACTTCCGGCCCGTCCCGCTTCGCCAGCGCCACCGCCCGGTTCAGCTCCACCACCGCTGACGGCCAGTGCCGCTGCAACACGTCGTACAGCCCGACAATCTCCGTCCAGTCAGTCTCTTGTGCCGTAGCTGCTTCAGCGTGCACCGCAGCGATCGCCGCCTGTACGGTGTAGGCGCCAAATGCCCGGCTTTGCAGGGCCTGGCGCACCAGCTCGCAGCCCTCGTCAATGCGTTGCCGGTCCCACAGGCTGCGGTCCTGCTGTTCCAGCACCACCAGGTTGCCCTGGGCATCGGTTCGCGCCTGCTGCCGGGACGCCTGCAGCAGCATCAATGCCAGCAGGCCGATCGCCTCCGCATCAGGCAACAATTGCACCAGCAGCCGCGCCAGGCGAATGGCTTCATCGCTCAGTTCCTGCAGCAGCAGTGACTCGCCCGAGGACGCCGAATAGCCTTCGTTGAATACCAGGTAGATCACCCGCAACACGCTCTCCAGGCGCTCGGGCAGCTCGTTCAGTTCCGGCACCTGGTACGGGATGCCGGCGTCGCGGATCTTGGCTTTGGCGCGGACAATGCGCTGGGCGATGGTGGCGGGGCTTTGCAGGAAGGCGCGAGCAATCTGCTCGGTGGTCAGGTCGCAGACTTCGCGCAGGGTCAGCGGCACCTGGGCATCGGCCGACAGCGCCGGGTGGCAGCAGGTGAAGATCAGCCGCAAGCGGTCATCCGCCAACAACTCTTCTTCACTGGGGTCGTGTGCCTGGCCGTCGAGCAGCATGCTTAGGTCTGCCTGAGAGCGGTCGAAACGGGCCCGTCGGCGCAGCGAATCGATGGCCTTGAAACGCCCGGTGGAAACCAGCCACGCCCGGGGCCTATCGGGGATACCATCGCGCTGCCAGCGCTCGACAGCGATGAAGAAGGCATCATGCATGGCCTCCTCGGCCAGGTCGAAATCACCCAGCAGGCGGATCAACGTCGCCAGGATGCGTCGCGAATCCCGCCGGTACACGGCCTCGACTTCGGCACGCACCTGCGCCAGTGCCGTCATCAGTCGGGCATCCGCTGGGTCACCACCTCCACCAGGCGGTCCAGGCTTTCTCCCCAGCCCTGGTAGAAGCCCATTTCCTCATGGGCCAGGCAGTCAGCGGCATTCCAGTGCCAGGCGCGGGCGGTATAGCGGGTTTTGCCCTGCTCATCGTCAAAGCTGATGACGGCGGTCATGAAGGCCTTGTCCGACGGCACCCAACCGGGGCCAAAGGCATCGGTGAACACCAGCCGGCGCGGCGCGACAATTTCCAGAAACACGCCCTGGGTCGGGTATTCGCTACCATCCGGCGCCCGCATCAGGGTGCGGAATACACCCCCAACCCACAACTGCATCTCGCACTCCGGGGTGGTCATGCCGTGCGGCCCCCACCACTGCATCAGCCACTGGGGTTCGGTCCAGGCGCGAAATACCTTGGCCGGCGGTGCGTCGATCAGGCGGCTGATGGACAACTCGTGTTGTGCTTGCGCGGGGTGTGCAAGGCTCATGCTGATGGTTCTCCGTAGCTGTCAGGGTTGCAGTTCGCGCACCGGTCGCACCTCGACACTGCCGACCCGTGCCGCCGGGATGCCCTTGGCGATGTTCAGCGCTTCGTTCAGGTCGCGGGCCTCCACCAGGTAAAAGCCGGCGAGTTGCTCCTTGGTTTCGGCAAACGGGCCGTCGGTCAGGCTCATGTGCCCGTTACGCACGCGCACCGTGGTGGCGGTTTGCACAGGCTTGAGCGCCTCGGCCGCCAGCATTCGCCCAGAGCCCTGTACGGCTTCGGCGTAGGCCATGCATTCGGCGTCTTCCGGGCTGTCGGGCAGGCTATGCAGCAGCCCCTCGTCACAATAGACCAGGCACAGGTATTTCATGGTCGCCTCCAGGGCATCGGCAAAGTGCGTTTGGCGATAACGGCTCAGGGCTTGAGATCGAACAGGGCTTTTTGCGTTTCCATGTCGAAAGGCGCCGACCAGTGCTCGTGGATCACCTGCCACTGGTCACCTTTCCGACGATAGCCCACGGTGGCGCGCATGAAGCCGCACTGGCTTTCGTCGTCGCCCGGGCCGCAGCGGTTCAGCCAGTGGGCCAGGGCCAGGTCGCCTGCGGCATGTACGGTGAGTTCGGCCAGTTCGAAGACCATGGGGCCGGTGCACATGCCCATGCACATTTCCCAGTGCGCCGTGTAGGCGGCCTTGCCTTTGAATTGCAGGGCCTGGATGGCATCGAAGGCAACGATGTCATCGGCATAGGGGGCGGTGATGTTGGGGATGTCACGATCGCGCACGGCCTGCATCCAGCGCTCGATCAGTTGGCGGATCTCGGTTTCGGCTGCGGTGCTCATCGGGGTTCCTCCGACAGTACGTAGGTTTTGACACGCAGTGCGGCGTGCCTTCACCTATGGTCGAACGGAGAACGGAGGAATCGACAGGCCTTGGTAACTATTCTGTTCAGTGACGGCAGGATATTACCTATGCGCTGCGTTAGAGCAGCGTGGCTCAGGCCATCGCGGCTTGTTCAAATACCTCATCAGCCCACTGATTCAGGCTTTTACCGGCAGCACGGGCAGCGACACTCGCCGCAGCATGAACCTCAGGCCGAATTCTCAGCATGACCTTACCCGAAGCAGGCTTCTCCGGAGTAATGCCCTGCTCTGCACAATCGGCCAGGTAATCCTCCAGTGCATCGCGGAACGCTTCATGCAATTCGGGCACCGACCTTGCGTGAAAACTGATGATGTCTCGCATACCGAGCACACGGCCGACGAAAATGTCATTACGCTCGTCGTACTCGATACGAGCGGCGTAGCCTTTGTAGCGCATGCAACTCATGTCCTGACCCCTGCCCGTAATAGAAATTCGCGAGCTTCTTCTATCTGATACCGCTTGGCTTCTTTACCTGGATGAGGCCGGTGACACCTCCAGCAGTGCTCACCAAGCAGCAGCTTGACCCTTGACCCTTGACCCTTGAGCCTTGAGCCTTGCCGCTCCTGCACCTGGCCACCGAGATGGAGTATCAATGCCTCAATTTCGGAAAAAGCCAACGACGCCGTGGTCGGCGTTCGGAAAATTGCGTCGAGAATTTTGCGGTATCGAGTGTTCATCGAAAAATGCTATCAAATTAAGATAGCACTTTTCCTCGATATTCATTCAGGATTTTACATTGCCGAGCTGTAAGACCGCTGATGGCCCTCTAGCCTGGGGAAGCAAGAGAGCCATCAATCTTTGACAAGGCCCGATCAACCCTGCTGACAACCCTCACCCATGGCGCGGTACTGGATGGTGTGCACTTGGCCCTGGTGGTCTTCGTAGGTCATGGTCGCAGGCACCACTTCGCAGACATTGGGGATGGTCGAGAGGTTGATCACCCGTTTGATGTCCAGGTTCATGGTGTAGTCGTACTGCTGGGCCACAGGCTGGCTGGAGACAGGTTGGGCCTCGTCGGCAAGGGCGAACGAGGACATACCGACCAATGCAAGAATCAGTAATGGTTTCATGTGGGTTTGCCTTTTGAGCATTCAAGCTGATCGATTGACTTCTAATGCCGTCAATGGCGCGGAGAAGTTGCCATCTACGGTGAAGATGGCACGAAGTACCGATCCCGCTTCGTACTGCCAGGGGGGATGAGTAAAATTCTACTCCCGGTTCGCAATAGTTGAACCCTGAAGTCGGATATTCACCCTTGCCGTATTTGCAACAATCTGCGTCAAATTGGCCGCAAAATCTCACGCCAGAGCCTTTGGCGAGCTTTAAGGGCAGGACCCGCCATCTCATTAAAAAATATTCACTGCTCGACACTCTCGGCCACAGAACGCCGGCTGCTGGACCACTTTTACCGCCAACACGGCTCGCGCATGCGTGCTGCGGGCGACGCTGAACTGTGGGTGGCAAGGGCCCCGGGCATCGTTGCAGGCTTGAGCCTGAGTGGGGTGGGTGAAGGCTTTTGGTTGACGGGACTGTTCGTGGACCCGCAGCAGCGTGGCCAAGGGGTGGCCGGGCAATTGATCGAGGCGGCGCTGGAACAGGAAAAGGGACCCACCTGGCTGTTCTGCCACCCGGACCTGGTGCCGTTTTATGCGCGCCTGGGTTTCCACATGGCCGTGCAACTGCCCGAAACCCTGGCCGGTCGCCTACAGCGCTACCAGCGTAGCAAACGCCTGATAGCCCTGCAGCGGGATCAGTCGTCGCTGAGCTCAAGCCCGGGGAACAGCACCTCGGTGTAGCCGAACTTGGCAAAGTCCTGGATACGCGACGGGTACAGCCGGCCGATCAGGTGGTCGCACTCATGCTGCACCACCCGCGCATGGAAGCCGTCGGCAAAGCGGTTGATCGGGCTGCCCTGGGGGTCGACCCCTTCGTAGCAGATATGCTTGAAGCGTGGCACCACACCCCGCAGGCCCGGTACCGACAGGCAACCTTCCCAGCCGTCCTCCACTTCAGTGGACATCGGCGTGATGACCGGGTTGATCAAAATGGTCTGCGGCACCGCCTCGGCATCCGGGTAGCGCTCGCTGCGCTCGAAGCCGAAAATCACCAACTGCAGGTCGATACCAATCTGTGGCGCGGCCAGACCTACGCCGCCCACATGGCGCATGGTTTCGAACATGTCGTCGATCAGTTGCTGCAGTTCGGCAGTGCCGAGCATGTGCTCGGGTACTGGCGGGGCGATACGCAGCAGGCGTTCGTCGCCCATCTTTAAAATGTCACGGATCATCTGGGGTTCGGCTCGGAAGGTTGGTGCTGGCTCGGTTGCGGGTGTTCATGGCCCAGCACGGTGATGGTTTCCGGGGCCTTGTGCCCTTCGAAATCCTTCTCGCCAGGGTTCTTGCCCTCGCTCGACATGTGCTCGATCACCGCATTCATCTCCGCGCCCAGCAGCAACACGGCGGCGGAAATATAGAAATACAGCAACAGCACGATGATTGCACCAATACTGCCGTACATGGCGTTGTAGTCGGCGAAGGTTTTCACGTAGTAGGCAAAGCCCAGTGACGCCACGATCCACACCACCACCGCCAGCACCGAGCCGGGGGTGATGAAGCGAAACTTCTGTTTTACGTCAGGCATGACGTAGTAGATAAGGGCCACCGCCACCATCAGCAATATGATGATCACCGGCCAGCGCAGAATGGTCCAAAGCGTGACAATGAACTCCTGCATGCCGATCTGGGCGGCGATCCATTCCATCACCTGCGGGCCCAGCACCATCAGCGCTGCGGCCGCCAAAAGCATGCCAGCCAGGCCGATGGTGTAGAAAATGGAAAGCGGGATACGCTTCCACACCGGGCGGCCTTCGGGCACATCGTAAGCAGCGTTCATCGCGCTCATCATCAGGCGCACGCCAGCCGACGCGGTCCACAAGGCAATCACGATACCCACCGACAACAGCCCGCCCTTGGACTGCTGCAACTGATCGATCACCGGGTTGACCTGTTCCAGTGCCTGAGGCGGCAGCACCAGTTCCGATTGCAGGCGCAGCCACGAAAAGAAGTCCGGCAAATGCAGGAAACCAATCAGGGCAATGAGGAACAGCAAGAAAGGGAACAGCGAGAACAGCGCCTGGTAAGCCAGCGCGGAGGCGTAGGTGGACATCTCGTCATCAAGAAATTCCTTGACGGTACGAACCAGCACGCGGTGCAAGGGCAGGCCCTGCAGGGCGGAAAAAATCATAGCGTCTCCTTTCGCCGCTCGATCGATTCAACAGACAAGTCTAATAGACCATACCGCTGCTGTGCTGCTCCCGGCCAATGCATCAAAATTGTGTAAGCCTGTATCAGCCTCTTCGCGGGCCCGCCCGCTCCCACAGCTAGGTACTTGTGGGAGCGGGCGGGCCCGCGAAGAGGGCGGTTCAGGTGGCATCAAATCAAGGCTTCTTCACTGCATCCTTTACATCGCCCTTGACCTGCTGCGCCTCGCCTTTAAGCTCCTGCGCCTTACCTTCGGCGCGCAGCTTGTCGTTGTCGGTCACCTTGCCAACACCCTGTTTCACGTTGCCGATTGCTTCGTTGGCCAGACCTTTCGCTTTGTCTTTAGTACCGCTCATGGCAAAACTCCTGCAAATGGAGACACGTGAACCGTGTCGACAGAAGGTGGACCCACCACCCTCGCCGGGAGTTTCAACGGATTTTCCAGCCACAAGCCGAGCGGTAAAACTGCGGGCGAATACCGCACCAAATCACCCCGGCGCACCTACGCAGCCGGCACAGCTGCCCTAGAATCCCCGCAAACGTCCGCCCAGAGCAGGCTGACACTCGATAAAAACAATGTTTTCCGGATACCCGCACCCATGCGTCTGATGCCTGCGCTGGTGGCCTTGCTGCCACTGCTCCCCCTGCCCGCCTTGGCCGCCGCACCGGCCAACCCCGAAACCCTGCGTGTCGAGCGCTACGCTGACGACGACCAGCCCGGCTCGCTGCGCTGGGCCATCGAAACCAGTAACCAGAACCCCGGCCACTACAGCATCGACATCGCCGCCGTCGGCAAGCCGCCCTACGTTATCCGCCCCAGCCGTGCGCTGCCGGAAATCAAGGGCCCGGTGCGCATCACCGGCCTGCCTTGGGCACTCGATGGCCAATACATCGCTATCGACGGTTCGGCCTACATCAAGGACCAGGGGGTACGCACCTGCCCCGGCGCCCTGCCCGGCCAGTTCGGCACCAACGTGCGCACCACCACCAACCCCGGGCTGGTACTACGCGACACCCAGGGCGTGCACCTGAGCGGCCTGGAAGTGCGCAACTTCTGCATCGGTATCCTGGTCAACCGCGCCAGTGGCAACGTGATCGAAGACAACCGCATCGTCGCCAACAAAGGCGGCGCGGGCATCATGCTGACCGGTGACGACGGCGCGGGTAACCCCACCGCTACTACCACGAACAACAACAAGGTGCTGCGCAACCAGCTGATCGACAATGGCGATGGCCTGGAACTGACCCGCGGCGCGGCATTCAACCTGGTGGCCGACAACCTGTTCCGCTCCACTGCAGCCAACCCCGAACCCTCGCAGGGTATCGAGATTCTGTTGGGCAATGACAACAGCGTGGTGCGTAACCGCTTCGAAAACTATTCCGACGGCCTGCAGATCAACTGGGGCAAGCGCAACTACCTGGCGGCCAACACCTTCAGCGGCAACTCGATCGGCGTCAGCGTCACCGGCGAGGGCAACATCCTCGACGGCAACCTGATCCACGGCAACCGCATCGGCGTTGCACTGCGCCCGGAACCGGATGCTACCGCCACGCGCCTGAGCGGCAACCGCATCTGGGGTAACAGCCAGGATATCCGCCGCTGTGAAGCGGGCGGTTCGTGCGTGCCGGGCCAACGCACCGGCGCCATCGTGTTTGGCGTGCCTGCGCAGGCCCATGCGCTGTATGTAGGTTCGCGCGGGGTGGGCGCCGACTTGCCGAAGAAAGACCAGGCGATCATCTGCGACGCAAAAGGCGAGCCCAAACCTTGCCAGCCGCTGCCCAATCATAACCAGCAGGCGCCACGGCTGCTTGCGCTGGAAGGCAATGTGTTGCGCGGTGAAGTGCAGGGGCCGGTGTCGAGCCTGCTGCGGGTGGAGTTCTTTGGCAATGCCGAGGCGGATGGCACCGAGGCGGAGCAGTACCTCGGGGAGGTGCTGGTGAACAGCGACAAACAGGGGCAAGCGCGGTTCGCACAAGTGCTGGAGAACATCGGCGGGTTGCGCAGCTTTACCGCGACCGTGACCACTGCCGATGGGGCAACCTCCCAGTTGAGCCTGCCGGTTCGGCGCTAACAACACCGACCCTCATCGGTTAATACGGCCGTTGTAGGAGCGGCCTTGTGCCGCGAAGGGGCTGCAAAGCAGCCCCAAGGTTCTAGCAACAAAGCCGATATTGCCGGGGCCGCTTCGCGGCCCTTTCGCGGCACAAGGCCGCTCCTACACTGACCGCGTCAGCCCCAACGCAAAGGTCTTCATCAAACCTTGCCCCGCCCCGTGCCACCCCTCACAATGCAGGCCTTCATAGCGTCAACCCGCAGGAACCTGCATGAAACTCGACAAACCCGCCGCCATCGCCCGGCGCAACGAAGCATTGGCCAAGCCGGTGCTGAACAGCAGCAACACCCTGTTCGCCATCCTGGACAACAAACGCAACCTGTGGTGGTTCGAAGTGCCCGTGAAGCTGCTGGGCAAGGGCCAGGCCGACTGGGTCAACCTGCTGCTGCACACGCCAGAAAGCGATGAGCTGCAGCACCTGAAAGTGCCTACCAACTTCCTCAAGGCTCACCTGGAGCAGATGGAAGTGCGCAAGCCCGGCAAGCGCCGCTCCACCATCAGCTTGGCCCTCAGCGCCGACCGCGACTCGCTGCTGCGCGACACCCGTCCGGGCGGCGAGCAGCTGGACTTCCGCAACTTCGTGCAGGCGTAAGGCCGTCAGGCCTTTTCGATACGATCGTCATGGATGACGATCAGGCCCTGCTTGAACAATGCGCCAATGGCCTTCTTGAAGTTGCCCTTGCTGACGTTGAACAGCTTGCTGATCAGCGCCGGGTCGCTCTTGTCGCACACGGCCAACACCCCACCTTCAGCCTCCAGGCGCGCCATGATCTGCTCTTGCAGGCTGTCGGCCAGGGCCGCACCTACCGGTTGCAGGCTCAGGGCGATCTTGCCGTCGTGGCGCACTTCCTTGATGAAGCCCTTCTCGTGCATGCCCGAACGCAGGAACTTGAACACCTCGTTCTTGTGGATCAGGCCCCAGTGGCGGTTGTTGATGATGGCCTTGAAGCCCATCGGCGTTTCGCCGGCCACCAGCAACTCGACCGGTTGCCCGACTTTGTAGTCGGCCGGGGTGACGTCGAGGTAACGGTCCAGGCGCGAGGTGGCGGTGATGCGGCGGGTGCGCTTGTCGAGGTAGACGTGCACCACGCAGTAATCGCCGATTTTCAGCTGCCGTGCCTCTTCCGAGTACGGCATCAGCAGGTCCTTGGGCAGGCCCCAGTCCAGGAAGATGCCGGCACCGTTGATATCCTTGACCTTGAGGCTGGCAAACTCACCCACCTGCACCTTGGGCTTCTCGGTGGTGGCGATCAGCTGGTCTTCGCTGTCCAGGTAGATGAATACGTTAAGCCAGTCATCCACCTCGGTTTCAGCGTTTTTCGGGATGTAGCGCCCCGGCAGCAGGATCTCGCCATCGGCGCCGCCGTCCAGGTACAGGCCGAAGTCCACGTGCTTCACGATTTGCAAACTGTTGTAACGCCCAAGCAGAGCCATTTCCGATGATCCTCAAGACAAGGCGGCTATTCTACACCTGAAGCCACCGGATGGCCGACCACTGATACGGTGGAACCGCCAGCCCGCCCTTGCGTCTACCATCTGGCCAGACTGAGGAAGGAACAGCACATGCCGCTACGCCTGCCCAAAGCCCTGCTGATCGCCATCGCCTTAACCCTGGCCCTGGCCGCCTGCAGCCGCATCGACCTGGCCTACCGCAACCTGGACCGCCTGGTGCCGTGGTCGCTGGGAGATTACCTGGACATGAACAGCGAGCAAAAAGCCTTGCTCGACGACCGCTTGCGCGAACATCTGGCCTGGCATTGCAAGACCCAGCTGCCAGGCTACATCGACTGGCTGGACCGGGTACGCGGCATGGTCGCCGATGGCCAGGTGACCGACCAGGCCCTGCAGCAACGCACCCGCGAGGCCCGTGAGGCGATTGGCCGGGTGGCAGAGGAAATCACCCCGTCGGCCACCGAGCTGTTGCGCGGCATGAGCGACAGCCAGGTGGCGGAAATGCGCGAGGCGTTCCGCGAGGACATCAACGAACGGCAGAAAAAGTACGTGGATACCCCGCTGCCCAAGCAGATCGCCCGCCGTAGCGAGCGCATGGAGAAACGCCTGACCCCGTGGTTTGGCGAATTGACGGCAGCGCAGAAGCAGCGGGTGCAGGCCTGGTCCGCAGCACTGGGCGACCAGAACCGCGAATGGATCGCCAACCGCGCCCACTGGCAGCAGCAATTGTTGCTGGCGATGAACCAGCGCAACGACGCCAGCTTCGAGCCACGCCTGGCGACGCTACTGCAACGCAAGGAAAGTTTGTGGACGCCTGAATACCGCTCGGCATTTCAAAACACCGAACAACAGGCGCGCAGTTTGCTGGTGGACCTGGTGCAGCAGAGTACGCCGCAGCAGCGGCGGTTCTTGCAAGAAAAGCTGGGTAAGGTGCGGACTGATTTCAGTGAATTGAAGTGTTTGAAGGGTTGAAGTCACTGGTTGCCTGTCCTGGCCAAGCAATTACCGGGCCTTGCGCCGGTACGGAAACACATCAATCACCTTCCCCTCGCGAATGGCTGCCTGCAGCCCCTTCCAGTAATCCGCGTCATACAACTCCCCATGCAAGCGGCTGAACAACCGTCGCTGGCCAAGATCGGCAAACAGGAACGGCGGAAACTCTTCGGGGAACACGTCGTGGGGCCCGATCGAGTACCACGGCTCGCCCGACATCTCATCCTCCGGGTAACGCGGTGGCGGGATGTGCCGGAAGTTCACCTCGGTCAGGAAGCTGATCTCGTCATAGTCGTAAAACACCACCCGGCCATGGCGGGTAACGCCAAAGTTCTTCAGCAACATGTCGCCGGGGAAAATGTTTGCCGCCGCCAACTGCTTGATGGCCAGGCCGTAATCCTCCAGCGCCTCCAGCACCTGGCCTTCGCTGGCATGCTCCAGGTACAGGTTCAACGGCGTCATGCGCCGCTCTGTCCAGCAGTGGCGAATCAGTACAGTGTCACCCTCCAGTATTACCGTCGACGGCGCCACCTCCAGCAGCTCGGCCAGGCACTCCGGCGCGAACTTGCCCTGTGGGAAGCGAAAATCGGCAAACTCCTGGGTATCGGCCAGGCGCCCCACACGGTCGACGCTTTTTACCAGCCGGTACTTGTCGATCACGGTTGCGCGGTCGACGGTTTTTGATGGCGAGAAGCGGTCCTTGATGATCTTGAACACGGTGTTGAAGCCCGGCAGGGTGAACACGCTCATGACCATGCCGCGCACCCCGGGCGCCATGACGAAGCGGTCTTCGCTGCCGGCCAGGTGGTTGATCAGCGCCCGGTAGAACTCCGACTTGCCGTGCTTGTAGAAACCGATGGAGGTGTACAGCTCGGCAATATGCTTGCCCGGCAAGATGCGCTTGAGGAAGTTGACGAACTCTGCCGGCACCGGCACATCGACCATGAAATAGGAGCGGGTAAAGGAAAAGATGATCGACACCTCGGCCTCGTCGGTGATCAGTCCATCGGCCTCGATACCATGCCCCTCACGGTGCAGCAGCGGTATCACCAGCGGCCACTGCTCATCGCTGTTGTACAACCGGCCGACCAGGTAGGCACCCTTGTTGCGGTACAGCACCGGCGAAAACAGCTCCACCGCCAGCGTCGGGTCTTTGCAAACCCAATCCGGCAGGCACTCGCGCAGTTGCTCCTCAAGGCGTGACACGTCGCTTTCAAGGTCGCCATAGGCGAATGCATAGTCGGAAAGAATCGCCCGCAGCAGGCCCTGCAGATTGCCATCGGGGCGGTAGGTACAGGTTTGTGTGGCACGCTGGTGGCTGCGGATAGACGGCCGGGTGGTGTGGATGAACATGCAGCCGTCGCTGATCTGGTCATGGCTGAACAGGCTGCAGAACAACGAGTTGTACCAGGTCTCGGACAATTCATCGTCCAGGCGCGGGTCGATCAGGCGTATGTAGGCACTTTTCACCAGAGGCCACTGCTCGACCTCCAGCAGCACTTCGTCATCGAACGCATCACGCAACCAGCCGTTGACCTCGCCGACCTTCTGTTCGTAAAGGTTGATCCGAGCGGCGGCTGCCCGCTGGCTGTCTTGCCAACGCGCCTGCTCGAAGCGCTCGCGGGCGCCGAGGGTGATGCGGCGGAAATGCTCGCGGTAGTCGTCGAAGCCATCGAGGATCATCCGGGCGATCTCGCCGGCAGGCCAGTGCTGGGTCATGCGGTGGGCCTCGGTGCAAAGATTGAGTACTGAGCTTAGCCGCCCTTGTGATCATGGGTTAATGCCACACCTCGAAGGCCTGCATGGCCTTTGTAGGAGCAGCCTTGTGCTGCGAAGAGGCCGGTACAAGCACAGGTATTTTTCGCCTGTACCGGCCTCTTCGCAGCACAAGGCTGCTCCTACAAGGGCCGCGCAGAGCGCAATGGATTGCACCGCAAGAAAGCACAAGAATCCCCCCGCCCCCTGGCGTACACTCGCGCCCTGCCCTGTACCCGGAGACCGCCGTGAGCCCCATCGCCCTAGCCCGCCTGCTGACACTTGCTGCCGTCTGGGGGGCGAGCTTTTTGTTCATGCGCATCATCGCCCCCGAGCTGGGCACAGTGCCGACCGCATTCTTCCGTGTATCCATTGCCTGCCTGGGCCTGATCGGCATCGTCGCGGTCGCCCGCGTGCGTTGGGACTTCCAGGGCAAGCTCGGTGCCTGCCTGGTGCTGGGCATGATCAACTCCGGTATCCCGGCCACCTTCTATTCCGTTGCCGCTCAGGTATTGCCAGCCGGCTACTCGGCGATCTTCAACGCCACCACACCACTGATGGGCGTGCTGATCGGCATGCTGTTCTTCCGCGAGCCCATGACCCTGCCCAAGATGTGCGGCATCTTCCTTGGCCTGTTTGGCGTCGGCATCCTCAGCGGCGCCGGCCCGGTGGCGCTGGACATGGCCCTGGTGCAGGGCGCCCTCGCCTGCCTGGCGGCCACCACCTGCTACGGCTTTGCCGGCTTCCTTGCCCGCCGCTGGGTCAGCGGCCTGGACAGCCGCCTTTCGGCACTGGGCAGCATGCTCGGCGCCACCTTGCTGCTAAGCCCGCTGTTCGCCTGGAGCGCGCTCAGCCAGCCGCCTGCCAGCTGGGGCGGCTGGCAGGTGTGGCTATCGCTGTTGGGCCTGGGCCTGTTGTGCACGGCGTTCGCTTATATCCTGTACTTCCGCCTGCTGGAAGAAATCGGCCCGGTAAAGGCCAGCACCGTGACCTTCCTGATCCCGGTGTTCGGTGTATTGTGGGGGGCGTGGCTGCTGGACGAGTCGCTGTCCATGGGGCACCTGTACGGCGGCTTGCTGATTGGCATGGCACTGTGGCTGGTGTTGCGCCCGACGCGCAACTGAAGCGGGGCACACGATGAACAGCGTATACAAGAAGGTCTTGTTCCGCCTGGAACAGGACGAAAACGGCTACCCACCCGCCTCAGTCGAGGGCCTGTGGGCCAAGGCTGTGGAAGGCGGCTATACGGTCGACAACATCCCCTTCCATGTCTACGGCATTGCCCCGGGTGATGTGATTGCCACCCGTGAAGAAAACGGCGAAACCTGGTTCGATGCACTGCGCAGCAGCAGCGGCAGCTCGGTGTTCCGGGTGCTGGTAAAGCCCCCGGAAACCCTGGACCAGGTACGTGCGGCCTTGCAGGACTTCGGCTGCAACTGCGAAACCGAGCAGGCCGTGAAGATGCTGGCTGTCGAGGTCCCGACGCAACGTTCACTCGACACCCTGCTCTACTACCTGCTCACCCAGCGCGAAGCCGGCCTGCTGGACTTCGAGGAAGGCGTATTGCGCCACGCCATCCCCGAAGAGTTCCGCTAGGACTTACGCCTCGGCCAGGCGCGCGACGGGCTTGCGAAACACGAACAGCAGGCCCACCACGATCAACCCCATGCCCAGCAGGCTGAGCGGTGCCAGTCGGTTGCCGAAGATCAGGAAGTCCATCACTGCGGTCACCGCCGGCACCAGGTAGAACAGGCTGGTGACATTGACCAGGTTACCCTTGGCGATCAGCCGATACAGCAGCAACGTCGCCAGCAATGAAACCACCAGGCCCATCCACAGCAACGCGCCGACAAAGCCGCCGGTCCACTCGACATGCAGCGGTTGCAACGGTGCGAACAGCGCGCACATGGCAAAGCCGGCCAGGTACTGCAACGGCAGCGTGCCCATAGGGTTATCGGTGATGCGCTTCTGCAGGATCGAGCCCAGGGTCATGCTGGCCAACGCCAACAGGGCAAACAGCATCCCTGCCAGCGACACCCCGCCCAGGTTGATGCCCTGATACACCACCATGATCAAGCCGCCCAGCCCCAGACCCAGCCCGAACAAACGGCTCCAGGAGCGTTGGCGCTCCATCAGCACCACGGTAAGGATCGGTTGTACCCCCATGACCGTGGCCATGACGCCAGGGGTGACATGGGTGTTGAGCGCCAGCAAGTAGAAGATCTGGTAGGCGCCGAGCAGCACGCACCCGGTACCCAAGGCGCGCAGAATCGCCCCACGGCTGCGCGGCCAGCGCAGCCCCAGCAGCGGGCCGATCAGCAGCAGGCCGGCCAAGGCCAGCGCCGAGCGCAACAGCAGGAAGGCGAACGGGCTGGCATGCGCCAGGCCCAGCTTGGAGACGATCGCCCCGCTGCTCCACAGCAGGACGAACAGGCTGGTAGTGGCCACCGAGGCCACGGATGCTTTGGTAAAGACAGACATGTATTGCCACCTGATAGTAGGCAGGAAAGCCAAACGGACGGCGTGCGCTTCAGCGAGGGAAGTAGCCGACCGTGTTCAGTAGGTTGCGTGTGCGAAGGGGTTCGGCAAGCAGCCGATCAGCCCAGCACAACCACGCAAGGAGGCGGAGCTACGCCGCCTACGACGCCACTGACAGGTGGTGGGTAGTGACTGATCATGACCGGCTGCTGGCTGCCACGCACGACCATGCCCGCGACTGGCGCGATGGCAAAGCATGTGGTGGAAGGGCTGGCTGGCATGAACAGGTCTTCGGGAAGAGAACAGTGGGTTGGACTATAGCCCGGCGCCACATGGCTGGCAACTACCAGGCCGGCACACTCCTGTGCAGGGGCAGCCTTGTGCTGCGAAGAGGCCATCACTCCCTGCACATATGTATGAGGCAGCACTGGCCCTTTCGCAGCACAAGGCTGCTCCTACACAGGCCACATCCGATTGGCCACTGGTTAATTTTCCACCGCTCCGGCTCGTCTGAATGCGAAACGCAGCACGCATTCACCCGTTCCGAGGATCACCCATGAACGCAAAAGCCTGGCTCTACCGGCCAGCCCAGATCACCTGCCTGCTGCTGGTCAGCGCCTACGCCCACGCCGCCAAGCCCGGCGATGTATTCAAGGACTGCAAGGACTGCCCGGAAATGGTCGTGCTACCCCCCGGCAGCTACGTGATGGGCGCCCCCGACGACGAAGTCGGCCGCCAGCCAGACGAAGGCCCGCTGCACACCGTGACCTTCGCCAAGCCCTTCGCCATGAGCCGCTACCAGGTTACCGCCGCCGAGCTGGACGCCTACATCAAGGCCACCGGCACCGTCATCAAGAGCGGCGACGACCGCCCCGGCCGCTGGTGCGAGGCCAGCAAGCCGACCTACAAGCAAGGGCCCCGCCAGCCGGCTGTGTGCGTGGACTACGACGAAGTACAGGCCTACACCCAGTGGCTGGCCAAGACCACCGGCAAGCCCTACCGCATGGTCAGCGAGGCCGAGCGCGAATACGCCGCCCGCGGCGGCTCCACCGGTCCGTTCCCCTTCCCCTTCGACGAGCCGGGCAAGTACGAAATCAGCAAGCACGCCAACACCTACGGCCCTCGCGATGGCTACACCTACACAGCCCCAGTGGGCAGCTACCCGGCCAATGCCTTTGGCATGTACGACATGCACGGCAACGTCTACGAATGGGTTGCCGACTGCTACCACGAAAGCTATGAAGGCGCCCCCGCCGACGGCAGCGCCTGGGTTCAGGACCCGAAATGTATCCGCGCGCACATGCGTGGCAACGACTGGGGCGAGCCGCCAATTTTCTCCCGCTCGGCCAACCGCAATGACCGCCTCAAGACAACCCGCGGCGACTTTCTCGGTTTTCGCGTAGCACGTGAACTGTGAAGTTGTGACGCGGTTAACGCAGCACTGGTGAAAAAAATAGCCAATAAGAATCGTTCCGGTTTTTCACAGGTGCTGCGTCACATAGCTGACATTAAAAAACCCTTCTGCCAACGAGACCGCAATAGATGTCCAAGTCCTTGCCCGGCCCGCTCAACCCGCTTGCAAAAGCGTTACTGATCCGTCATTCCCTTCGGCCCCGGCACGTGTTGTCGCGCGTAGGCCTGGGGCTGGCGTTGTCCACTGCGATGGTTGCCCAGGTGCAGGCGCAGGAATGGGCGCTGGATATTCCGGCACAGTCGATGAACTCGGCGTTGCAGGCGCTGGCCAAGGAGACGGATACGCAGTTGCTGTACAGCCCGGAGGACATCGGTGGCTTGCAGTCCTCGGCACTTAAGGGCCGTCACGACCTCGCGACATCGCTGCGCATCCTGCTGGGCGGCAGTGGGCTGCGTTATCAGATCGACGGCAATACGGTGACGGTAACGGCGGGCTCTGCCGCAAAGGACGGCCAGGTCGAGCTTTCGGCGACTAACGTCAATAGCGTCGGCCTAGACGCAACCACCGAAGGCACAGGCTCTTACACGACGGGCGTGACAAGCACGGCCACGAAAATGAACCTGTCGCTTCGTGAAACACCGCAATCGATCACCGTTGTCACCCGTCAGCGCATGGATGACCAGCATCTGGGCGCTATTACCGACGTACTGAAACAGACGCCAGGTATCACCATTTCCCAAGACGGCGGGGAACGTTTCAACGTCTATTCGCGTGGCAGCGCCATCGACACCTACCAGTTCGATGGCGTCAATACCAGCCAAGAGAACCAGACGCGCAACATGCCCAGCACACTGTTGGACATGGCGTTGTACGACCGGGTAGAGATCGTCCGCGGCGCCACAGGCCTCATGACAGGGGCAGGCGAACCCGGCGGAGTCATCAACCTGATCCGCAAAAAACCAACCCATGAGTTCAAGTCTTATATCAAGGGCAGCGTAGGCTCCTGGGACAATTACCGCAGCGAAGCCGATGTCTCTGGCCCGTTGACTGAAACTGGCAATGTGCGAGGGCGCATGGTTGCGGCCAAGCAAGACAACCACACATTCATGGACTGGTACGACCAGAAACGCGAAATCTTTTATGGCGTCGTCGAGGCCGATGTGACCGACACGACCCTGGTACGTTTTGGCGTCGACTACCAGAAATACCGCTCAACTGGCTCGCCTGGCGTTCCTTTGCTGTTCACCAATGGCAAGCAGACCGATTTCTCCCGCTCCACCAGTTCTGGCGCACGGTGGATGTACGATGATTTCGAGACCATGAACTACACCGCTACCCTGGAGCAGCAGTTGGTGAACGACTGGAAGCTGCGGGTAGTGGCCAACTACATGGATGTGGACCGAGACGCAGACTTGGGATGGTATCGGAGCACGTCGGGTGTCACTTACCTGAACGAAGCAACCGGTTCGGCAAGCGCCGAGCGGGCCAAGATTTCTGCCGACCAAACGCAAAAAGGCCTGGACGTCAATCTCGCTGGCACCTACGACCTGTTCGGCCGCAGCCATGATCTGGTACTGGGCTACAACTACTCTGAATACGAGAATGACCACCGCTCCCAGACGGGCGGGATCGCCACCTTCAACTTCTACACTTGGGACAACTACCTGGCACGCGACGGCTACCGTCCATCCTTGATTTTCAACATCAAGACACGCCAGAGCGGCTACTACGTGGCCAACCGTTTCAACGTCACCGATGATCTGCACCTGCTGCTTGGTGCCCGAGTTTCGCAGTACACCTACGACTCCGACCTGACATCCCTGATCGCCAACACCAATACGGTCAGCAAGATGCGTGAAACCGGCCAGGTAACGCCGTACGCAGGTTTGATCTATGACCTGACGCCTGAACAATCCGTGTACTTCAGCTACACCGACATCTTCAAGCCGCAAACTTCGATGGACAAGGATGGCAAAGTCCTCGAGCCGGTTGTCGGCAAGAACTACGAAGCTGGCTGGAAAGGCGAGTTCTTCCAGGGCCGGCTTAACACCAGCGCTGCTGTATTCATGGTCGAGCGCGACAATTTTGCCGAACTCGATCCTGGCCAGCTCACTCCAACCGGCTCATCGGCCTATCGCGCAGTCGACGGGGCCAAGACCAAGGGCTTCGATCTTGAAGTCACGGGTGAGATCGCACCGGGCTGGAACGTACAGACAGGTTATAGCCATGCCAAAACCAAGGATGCCGATGGGGAGCGCCTGACCACGCAATTGCCCATGGACACCTTCCGCCTGTGGACCACCTATCACCTCAAAGGCGATTGGGACAAGTTAACGATAGGCGGTGGCGTGAACTGGGATTCGAGCAAATCGCTGACCTTTACCAACATCAACAACGCAAAGGCCAAGGATGACGATTATGCCGTCGTCAACCTCATGGCTCGCTACCAGGTCACCGAACACCTGGCGGCTACCGTCAACGTCAACAACCTGTTTGACGAAAAATACTACTCCGGCATGGCCGGCAGCTACGGTCACTACGGTGCACCACGTAATGCAACACTCGATGTCCGCTACGATTTCTGATCCTGCAAGCCAGTGTGAACAGCGCCCTTCTTCGTGAAGGGCGTTTTTTTTACCCGGTACCGGCAATCAGTATCCGCCAAGGGGCAACAAGCCTGCCCTACCAGGATAGCGGCAGGGCTGCACCCGCAGCCGAAGCAAAAAAAACCTGCGGAATCATCCTTGACGAATGACACCGCAGGTTGCTGAGCCCAGGCAAAGCCCGTGGTTCAGGGGCATGCTCCCTCAGTCACTTACCTTGTCTACCTCTTGCACCATTGTCACCAGGCCATCAATCACTTCCGGGTGTTTGAGGATGTCGTAATGCCCGGCGTTGATAGCCACATTAACGGTACTACGGCGGGTCCAGTACGGGCTGACGGTGTCGCCCGCCCACCAGCATGAGGCCTGTGCCGAGGTGCTCGGCAAACCGCTGATCTGTGAGGACAGCGCCTTTAATCGCATGGCAACGACGAAAGTATGGGCCAACTCGCCGCTGCTGATATCGGCATAGGCCGATTGCTCGCAATGATCGGCGCGCCATTGTTGGACCATTTGTTCCAGGGCAGCCGCCTCGGTATCGACAGGCACCACCCCCGCGGGCAGTTGCTCCTTCGCAATGCCCAGGACCACGCTCAGGAAACCACGCAAATCATTACCCCAGTCGCCTTCAGCCGGTACTACCTCTGGCTTGGGCATGAAGCTGTCAACCAGGCCTAGCGCCGCTACTTGCTGCCCTTGGTTTTCCAGTTCACGAGCAACCATCACCGCCAGTGATCCACCCAGCGACCAACCCATCAGTCGATAAGGGCCCTCAGGTTGTTTCTGGCGGATGTACTGGGCGTAGTCAATGGCCATCGACTCCAGGGAGTCGTCTTCCCAATCACGATCCAGGAACATGCGGCACTGCAAGCCGTAGACACTGCAATGGCCATCCAGGCGACGCGCCAGCGGCTCGTAGTCAAATACCGTGCCGAAGCCTGCGTGCAGGCAGAACAACGGTGTGGCATCGGCCACTCGGCTGTTGAGCAGCAAGAGCGGGTCAAGGTCATTTCCTGCGATAGTGAAGCCCGAAAGTTCGCCAATAGTCGGCTTGGCCATGACATCGCGCAACTTCAACTCGATGGGCAGATCTTCGTGCGCGCGTACCTTGGACAGCATCTTCAGCACCCGCAACGAGTCACCACCAAGCTCGAAGAAGTTGTCGTCGACCCCGACTTGGTCAACCTCCAACACCTCCTGCCAGATACGCGCCAGTACACGCTCGATATCATTGCGTGGTGCCACACGCTTGCGCTGCCCGGTAGCTTCGGGGGCGGGCAGTGCATTACGGTCGATCTTGCCGTTTGGTGTAAGTGGCATCGACGCAAGCAGGACAACATGTGCTGGCACCATGTAATCGGGCAGCTCGGCACGCATCGCATCACGCAACTGCGCCGACATTACCATCGCGTTTGCTGACACCACATAGCCCACCAGTTGCTTGCCGTTGGCGACCTCGCGGGCCACGACCACCGCATCCTTGACATCAGGAAGGTTGCGCAGACGGGCTTCAATCTCTCCCGGCTCGATACGGAACCCACGGACCTTCAACTGGTTGTCCAGCCTACCGATGAAGTCAATGACCCCATTGGCACGACGGCGTACCCGATCTCCCGTGCGATACAGACGTGAGCCTGGGTTGAACGGGTCTGCGACAAAGCGTTCAGCCGTCAGCGCCGGGCGTTGGTGATAGCCTCGCGCCACCCCCTCGCCACCGATGTAGAGCTCGCCGGCGACGCCGTCAGGCAACGGGTTCAGGTCCTGGTCGAGTACATGCAGGGTACGCAGACCGACCCGTTCACCGATCGGTGCATAGACCGCTTCGCACGACTGCTGCGCCGATACCTTCCACAACAGGGGCGTGACGACCGTTTCTGTGGGCCCGTAGCCATTGGTCAGGTATTGAGGACGCAACGTACGCTTGACCAGCTCGAACAGCGCATCAGGCACGGCATCACCGCCAAAGCAGTAGATTCGCACCGGTGGTGCAGCCTGCGTCGATGCTTCGGCGAATTCTGCCAACTGCTGCAGATAAGCTGGCGGGAAGCAGGCAATATCGATGCGCTGCGCATGCAACACCTGCCAGGTTTCTTCGGCCGTCCACAAACGGTTGTCGCGTACCACGAGGCTGCCACCACTCGACAAGGTCGAGAGCCAGCGTTCCTGAGCACCGTCGAATGCAAACGACATGAACAGCAGCTCGCGGGTCGCTGTATCCATCTCATACAACTGGGCGATAGCCTGGCAATGCATGCGTATCTGCCCATGGCTCACGGCCACACCCTTTGGCTTGCCGGTAGAGCCGGAGGTATAGATCAGGTAAGCCAGGTTGTCATCCTGCACCTGCACCTGCGGCGCGCTGTCAGGTAGTTCAAGACCTGTCAGCAGGTCGAGCTCAACACAGCTGCGAACCTGGGCAAAGCGCTCACGCAAGCCACTGCTGGTGACTAGCAGATGCATGGCGGAGTCTTCGACAATCCACTGCAGACGGTCCTGCGGATAGTCTATATCCAGCGGCACGTAGGCGGCGCCGGTCTTCATCACTGCGAGGAATGCCACGATCACGTCCACTGACCGTTCCAGGGCGATCCCGACCGTGACTTCAGGGCGTGCCCCCAGGCTTGTCAGATGATGCGCCAATCGGTTGGCACGATGATCCAGCTCGGCGTAGGTCAATACCTGCTCACCGCAACTCACGGCCAATGCGTGTGGACGTTCGAAGGCATGCCGCGCGACTTGCCCGGCAAGGTGCAGCATGCTGCTTTCGCCGGCCGGCAGCCGATTACGCGCGACCGTCTGCTGCACCTGGGCCGAAGTGAGCATGCCAAGGCTGCCGATGGCGGCCCGGGGATTATCCAGCATGGCCGTGAGCAAAGACTCGAAGCTACCGCGTATGGCATCGGTGGCCGCTTGGGTGAAGCGGCTTCGCAGGTAGAGGAACTCGACCGACAAGGTCTCGCTCAGGTGTACGGCCAGGTCCATGGCGAAGTTGGTCACATCACGGTTGCTGACTTCACCGAACCGCAGGGTGCTATCGGCGCTTTCGCGCAAACGCTCATCCACGGGGTAGTTTTCAAAGACCACGATACTGTCGAACAACGCCTGCCCCGGTTGCCCGGCCCAGCGTTGTACGTCCGCCAGCGCTGCATGTTCATGGTCGCGCAACTCCAAATTGTAGGCCTGCAATTGTTGCAACCAGTCAGACACCACTACGTCCGGTTGTGGAGCCTGGACCACGGGCAGGGTATTGATGAACAGGCCCAGCATTTCATCCGAACCCGCCAGTCCCGCCGGCCGCCCCGCAACCGTTGCGCCGAAGCAGACGCTGGACTGGCCGGTATAGCGTTGCAGCAACAACAGCCAGGCGGCCTGAATGAGGGTGTTCGGGGTTACCCGCAAACGCTGTGCCTGCTGGCGCAGGCGCGAGGTCTTCGCGGCATCCCAGTGCAGGTACAACGCATCGTGACCCTCAAGTTTGCTGTCGGCATACGGGGCAACCGTCCCTGCCAACAGGGTCGGGCTTTCGAGTTCGCGAAGCTTGCCCGACCAGAACGCCTGCAATGCAGCCTGCGGCTGGCGGGCGAGCCAGCGAATGTACTCTGCAAAGCGCGTGACCGGCACACTCGACCCTTGACCGTGGTAACACTGCAGAACTTCACCCAGTAGGCGCGAGTTGCTCCAGCCGTCCATGAGGATATGGTGTCGCGTCCAGATCAGATGCAAACGCTCATCGTCGAGCCTGACCAGTGTCAGTCTCATCAATGGCGCACTCATCAGATCGAAACCTTGCGCCGTTTCATCCGCTGCCAAGGCTTGCAGATCGTCAGTGCTCACCTCACGCCCACGCCAGTCCAGGACCCGCGTTGGCAATTCGGCCTGGCGGTGCACCACCTGAAGTGGCTCGGCCAGCATGGGTGAAAGCCAGAACCCGGTGCGCAAAATGTCATGACGCACGATCACCTGATTCCAGGCCGTAATGAAACGATCAATCTCGAGCCCGGCCACTTCCACCGAGGTCTGATTGATGTACAGCCCGCTCTCCGATCCCTGCAGGGTATAGAACAACATCCCTTGCTGCATCGGCGACAACGGATAGATATCAGCGACCTGTTGAACAGGTACTGGCAAGCTGTCCAGTTGAGATTGGTTCAGGCCAGCGAGCGGGAAGTCCGAAGGTGTGACACCGGTGTGCTGTTGAAGGCAGCAATGCTCGATCAATGCGTTGAGTTCGGTCACATAGTCATCGGCCAAGCGCTGCAGTGTGGCCGGCGCGAACCGATCCCGGCTGAAGCTCCAGTTCAACTTGAGCTCACCGCCGTATACCTGGCCATTTATCGTTAGCATGCTTGCCAGTGGCGCGGACTTATCCTGAGGTGCCCCTGGGTATTCCTTGGCCGGCACGAATAGAGCAGAGGATGCATCAAAGCTACCATCGAACTGGCCAAGGTAATTGAACACGACTTCGCCATGCGGTAGCTGCACCAACGTATTGCGTGCCTGCTCATCGCCCAGGTAACGCAGCAGCCCATAACCCATGCCCTTGTCCGGCACCGCCCGAAGTTGCTCCTTGATCGCCTTGATCGAATCCCCCATGCCACGCTGTGGGTGCAGGTTTACCGGGTACATGCTGGTGAACCAACCCACCGTCCGGCTGAGGTCGATACCCTCGAACAAGTCTTCACGACCATGACCTTCCATGCGAACCAGCAGCTGCGGATGTGCAGTCCAGCGGCAAACCACTCGGGCCAATGCAGTCAGCAACAGGTCGTTGATCTGGGTGCGGTATGCCGCAGGAGCAACCTGAAGCAGTTGACGTGTGCGCTCACGGTCCAGACAGCTGCTGACCGAGGCAGCGTGTTTTTGCAGATTGCCGCCTTGCGGGTTGTCGCACGGCAGCGCATCGCTCGTACCTTGCAACTGCGCCTGCCAGTAGTCCATTTGCGCCACTAGCTGCGGGCTCGCCGCGTAGTCCCGCAATTGCTGCCCCCAGGCTTTGAACGAACTGGTCTTCTCCGGCAGGTTCAGCGGTTGACCGTCCCGCAGCGCCAGGTAAACCTGTTGCAGATCTGCTAGCAGTACGCGCCACGAGACACCGTCAACGACCAGGTGGTGGATCACCAGCAGCAGGCGTTGCCCACCGTCGGCCAGGTCGATGAGCACTGCGCGCAAGAGTGGCCCCTGCTCAAGGTTCAAGCTGCGCTGCGCCTGCTCGGTCACCAGCGACAATTGGCTGGCATCCGTTACCGAACGCGTCCACAGCAATGCTTGGGGAGCCTCCTTGAACGCCGCATGCCAGCCGCTTTCGCTTTGATCGAAACTCAAGCGCAATGCATCGTGATGCTCCACCAGCGCGGACAATGCGGCACCCAAGGTTTCGCTATGCAGTATTTCACTCGGCTGCAACAGTACGGACTGGTTCCAGTGCTGACGCTGAGGGATGTCTTCGGCGAAGAACCATTGTTGGATCGGAGTCAATGGCATGCTGCCAGAAACCTTCCCTTGATCGACAGCACTACGCACGTTGCGTCGCGCGATCGCCGCCAACCTTTGGACCGTCTGGTTTTCGAACAACTCTTTGGGTGTGAACTGAATGTCCTGCAGACGTGCACGGCTTACCACCTGCAACGAAATGATGGAATCGCCACCTAGCTCGAAGAAGTTGTCGGTCAGACCGACCCTCTCCAGTTTCAGCACATCCGCCCAGATCGCCGCTAACTGCTGCTCCAGCTCGCTTTGCGGCGCAACGTATTCACCCTGCAACTGGCTGGCATCCGGCTGCGGCAGGGCCTTGCGGTCCAGTTTGCCGTTCGGTGTCACTGGCAGCGTGTCGAGCAGCAACAAGTGAGCCGGCACCATGTAATCCGGCAAACCGGCCTTGAGCGCCTCACGCAGGCTGTCGCGCAGCGCGCTTTCATCTTGCGTGTTGTCGACAGGCACCACATAGCCCACCAACTGCTTGCCGCTCGGTCCGTCCTGCGCCAGCACCACCGCTTCCTGCACGCTCGGCAGTTCCAGCAGGCGCGCTTCGATCTCGCCCAGTTCAATCCGCAAACCGCGGATCTTCACCTGATGGTCGATACGCCCGGCGTAGTCGATCACGCCGTCGGCGCGGTAGCGCGCCAAGTCACCGGTGCGGTACAGGCGCCCGCCGTTATCACTGAACGGGTCCGGCACGAAGCGTTCGGCGGTCAGCGATGGGCGCTGGTGGTAGCCGCGAGCCAGGCCGACCCCGCCCAGGTACAGCTCGCCCGCACTGCCGCGCACGGCTGGCTGCAGGCTGCCTTCCAGGATGTGGGTCTTGAGATTATCGATCGGCTGGCCGATCGGCACGCTGATGCTTTCGTCCGGCTGGCAGGTCCAGTGGGTCACATCGATGGCCGCTTCGGTCGGACCGTACAGGTTGTACAGGCCCGCAGCCGGCAGCCGTTGCAGGGTTTGACGCGCCAGCT